>Ga0315339_1000157_pt1 | contig 104095 bp, 85 predicted proteins | sample ASW17metaG_FD_204514 | JGI IMG/M metagenome (GOLD analysis project Ga0315339, IMG submission 204514) | Ammonia-oxidizing marine archaeal communities from Pacific Ocean, United States - ASW #17 | ecosystem: Environmental > Aquatic > Marine > Oceanic | place: USA: California | collected 2016-12-05
CGCCCAGGATAATTTCACGACGACAGGTGACGCAGAATTCATCGGCGCATGGCATCTGTTCGATGGTGGTCACGAATTAACCGGGTCTTTCACTAGTGAGAATTGGACTTTTCAGGGGCTTGATTTTCCAGCGTTTGACGGTGATTTGGTTTGGACGCGTGACCTCTTTGAAATTACACGAGCCACATCAGGATTTTATGGTGGCGGCCTTGAGTTTACGTACGCGATGAAGCCGCTTGGGAGCGACGAACAGTCAATCGCGACGTTTGCACCTCGTGTTAATGGCACAGAATTGCTTCCACTGTTTGAGGCCGTTGGTATTTCTGGCATTCGGCCGCTCGGGACTGTCGGTGGCGAGGTACTTCTCGAATGGCCAACTAATAATTTTGATGATCGACGGGGCCACGCGTCGTTGGATTTTGTACCGGCGAACGAAGTGCCACTCCAGTCCCGCGCCGTCCGTCCTGTGGGAAGCCGGATCGGTTGGTCTTATGCGGAACGTTCATTTGCTCCCGATAGTGAGCCGTGGCATTTTCCGCTCGGGGGAAAGATCGATTTACGTTTCGATCCTGAAAGAATTGACGTTTTCTCGAGTTGGATCGCCACGCCTCTAACCGCGGTTACGTTCGATGGATGGACAAAATGGGGGGATGAATCACGTATTCCTTTTAACGTGATGAGTGCCGATTGGCAGGAAAGTGATCGCCTGATGGTTGCGTTTATGACCGCATTTAATCGTGCGACGGGGGAACTCGACGTTGCGGGCTATGGGTCTCTGTCTGGCGTTATGTCTGGTGAATTTTTAAGCCCTCGTATCGACGCTACGTTCGATGGTGATGATGTTTATGCTTGGAATGTTGATTGGGGACATGGCGCTGGCGAACTTATTGTTGAGGATGGGTTTCTCGATGTTGCGAACGGGTTGTTTCGGGACGGTAGTTCACTTCTTCATGTGAACGGCCGATTTGCGCTTGGACCGCCACCAGAGGGCGAGGAAGAGATTAATGCGAGCTTCGAAATAGACGGTATCCCGGCGCAATATCTGCGCGATGCTTTCAGTATTGACGGCTATCCAATTGATGGTCCCTTGTATGGCGACATTCGATTATATGGAGCTTATCGAAGACCTTTTGGTTTTGGTCGTTTACGGATTGGCGAAGGTACGGCCTACGGGGAGACTTTTGAGCAGACTGATGCCGGTCTCAGGTTTGAAGGGGACGGCGTGTGGCTTGACGGCTTGACGGTAGCCAAGGGGCTTGGTGAGGTCACTGGTGCGATGTATGTGCGCTGGGATGGCACGTATTCCGTTAATGCGGATGCAAGAAATCTTGACCTCATGACGTCGCGTGTCTTCGATCGACCTGGTGCAGAGGTCGGCGGATTATTAGACTTTTCAATCTCTGGGGTTGGCGCCTTCGACGACCCGAGTTACCAGATTCGTGGGACGATGACTGACCTATCTATTGAAGGGGCTGTAGTTGGGCAGGTCACCGGTCGGTTAGATGTAGGTGGCACGGCAATGGCTGTCGAACTTGAAGCAGCCTCCCCAACCCTAGCTGTGTCTGGGTCAGGTCGAATCGGATTAACAGAGAGTGCCGATTCAGAGCTACGGTTTCGTGTAACCAATACGACGCTCGATCCTTTTGTCAGAACTTTTCAACCGGACCTACCGGAAGAAACCACGGTGACTGCAAGTGGGACAATTCTAGTTGAAGGCCCGTTGTCTGATACCGACCAAATGCGGGTCGATGCAACGATCGAGCAACTCGAATTAACGTTATTTGATTACGGTATTACGAATGAAGGCGTTGTGCGCTTGCTGGTCGATCGTAATGTGATCCGAGTTTCCGATATGCATTTACAAGGAGAAGGGACGGCGCTTGACTTGACCGGCGATATTTCTTTGTCTGACAAGCGGCTCGCGCTGCGTGCGAGTGGAGACGCGAGTCTTGGTATTCTGCAGGGATTTTTTCCGGAAGTCCGTGGAAGTGGAACCATGCAGTTGATGGCCGAAGTACAGGGTTCTTTTGACGAACCGATCCTTACGGGCGAGGCGAGAATCACGAATGGGCGTCTTCGACATTTCTCTCTTCCTCATTCACTGGACGCGTTGCAGGGCCGTGTCGTGTTTGAACCCGGAGGTATGCGGCTTGATGAATTGGCGGGTCAGTTTGCTGGTGGGGCGATGCAGTTCGGCGGTCGCATCGGTATGGAAGGTTACCGAATCGGGAATCTTGGCGTAACGGCCAGTCTAGAGAATTCGGCGTTACGTCTTGAAGATATTCGGTCCCGTGTCGATGCTGAGCTTACCTTGCGAGGATCGCCAGACGAGCCAGTTCTTGGCGGTGTGATTAATGTGCAGGATGCGATTTGGCTTGAATTCTTTCAAGCACAAGGAGGTTTTATTAACCTCTCTAGCTTGGTGTCTACGTCAGATACGGACGCTGAGGTTGCCATTCCTTTGCGATATGACCTCCGTATTTCTGCCCCATCCACTCTGCGCATCTCCGATAATCGTGCCCAAATCGTTGCAAGTGCGGATGTCTCTATTGGTGGCACATATGACCAGCCCGCCTTACTTGGTAACGTCGAACTTGAGCGCGGGCAAATTTATTTTGAAGGTAACCGGTATCGCCTTACTCGAGGCAATGTCGGATTTTTGAATCCGACAGGAATTGATCCTTTTTTTGATGTCGAAGTTGAAACTGACATTCGTGTGCCGGGACAAACGTATCGGGTGACACTTGGTTTGAGTGGCACCTTCGACCGTCTTGATTCTCCGGCGCTCGAGTCAGACCCGCCGCTACAACAATTTGAGATTGTCGGTTTACTGCTTGGTGACGTTCGTGACCCACAGCAAGCGGAGATTCGAACGCTGAGAGCTCGTGAAGCGTCGCAACAAGAACTTCTTCAAGCGGCAGGGGCTCGTCTGCTCACAAGTCCGATTTCGTCTGGTGTCGGTGGAGTTATGCAACGTTCATTTGGTGTGGATACTTTTGAAATCGTTCCTTCACTAGACGATCCGGCCAGTCAGCAATCAACCCAACTCATTCCGACCGCTCGTGTGCTCATTGGTCGGCGCATATCTGACCGTGCGCACGTGACGTTTTCCCGGGCGGTTAGCGGAAATAACCAAGATCTCATAGTTATTCTGGAGTACGACGCGACGGAACGATTGTCGTGGGTGTTGTCGCAGAACGAGGACCGTACGTATGCACTCGACTTTCGGGTCAGGCACACCTTCTGATGCAATGGCGCTTGTCTGTCATTGTTGTCGGTCTCGTTTGTATGGCGAGTCCTGTTTCCGCTACTTCCGATATCGATAGGTTCGTCGGTCAGCCGGTTATCGAGGTTGTATTTGTATCCAATGGGATACAAATACAAGATCCTGCAGTCTATGACTTGATTGAAACCGACGTCGGTGAACCGCTGGCGATAAGTGAAGTGCGTGAAAGCTTAACGCATCTTTTTAGCCTCGGACGGTATGGTGGTATCTCGGTGAATGCGGTTGCCCGTGACGGCGGTGTTGCACTTTCCTACGATTTACAGATTTTTAGTGTTATTGACCAGTTTGAGTTTTTCGGGAAGACCGAGTTACCTGATGAAGACTTACGGCGCGAAGTTATCCGGAATCATGGCGAAAGCTTTCCTGAGAATGTGACCGCCTCGGTTATCGAGACGCTACGAACTTACCACGCTGAGCGTGGGTATCTCGATGCAATAGTTGAGGCCAACATTCGAAGGTCTCAGCGAGTCAATACACTCAATATAACGATTAGAGCGGGTAATCGTGTTCGAGTCAATCGGTGGTTAATCACCGGTGTCGCATCAGCGTCGCTTAATAACCGTCTTCGGGATCGACTAGGACTGGAAGATGGCGATTTCTATGATGGGCTGATTCTTGACCAAAGGCTCAGTGAATACGAGGCTGAGCTCCATGGGCTTCGGTACTACGAAGCGCGCCTTTCTCATACGGTAGAGCAGCGGGACGGGACGGCGGTCGATGTGCGGTTGGCTGTTTACCGTGGTCCGCGTATTAGCGTGACATTTGATGGGGATGACGTGCCAAATGCGACTGTAGAAGATTTAGTTCCGGTTGCACGCGAAGCCAGCGTTGACGAAGATTTATTGGAAGATGCTGACCTTCTCATCGCCGATTACCTGAGGTCACTCGGATACCGGGATGCTGAGGTAATGCATACGCGGAATGGTGTGGCGGACGAAATTTCGATTATCTTTGAGGTTAATCGTGGCCCGCTCTATCGTGTGGCCGACGTGCGTATTCAAGGCAATGAAAACGTCTCAACAGACATACTGCTCGCACTTGTAGAACTGCCCTCAGGAGAGCCTTTCGTTATCGATAATCTTGACACTGGACTTGCGGCAATTGAAGGGCTGTACCAGCACCGTGGGTTCACGACTGTTCGTGCGACCAGTTCAAGTTCCGACGCAGTTTCCTTATCTGCTCAAGTCCCTGGCGAAGTCTGGCAAACGGTCAACCTTGTAGTGGAAGAAGGACCGCGCATGACAGTCGGTTCTTTAGTATTTGAGGGGGTCAATGCATGGCCGTTGGAACAACTTCGCGAGACGGTCGCCACTCGCGTTAGCGAGGCATTTTATGGTCTACAAATTATTGATGACCGAGACGTGCTTCTCCTGCTCTACCTCAACGATGGATATGAACAAGTTGTTATTGATGTTGATACGAGTTTCTCGGACGATCTCACTACGGCAGATGTGATCTTCCGGATCACTGAAGGCCATCAGGTAATCGTTGACCACGTACTGATTGTTGGTAATGAACAAGTCGCCGCTGAAACAATTCGTCAAGAACTTACGATTGCTTCAGGGAACTCTCTTGGTCTTGATGATGTTGCTGAGATCAGGCGTCGTCTGAACGCACTCGGGATGTTCCGCCGACTCGATATACGGGAGTTTAGTCACGGACAAGTTGAACGTCGCGACCTCATTATCGAGGTAGAGGAAGCCCCCGCGACTACTTTGGCGTATGGGGGTGGTCTTGAGGTGTCGCAGCGGCTTCGGAGAGATGCCAGTGATGCACGTGGTTCGGCGGCTGTCGAGCGGATCGAGTTCGCACCACGAGGTTCTTTGCAGATTGGTCGTCGAAATCTGTGGGGTAAAAATCGATCGGTTAATTTGTTTACGCGTGTGAGTGTACGTCGAAAGAATGACTTTGTAGGAGGCAACTTTTCCGAGCCTGCACGAACGCTTGGATTTAATGAATATCGCGTGCTTGGTACTTATCGAGAACCGCGTTCATTTGGTTTTGGTTGGGACATCCTGGTGTCGAGCTATGTCGAACAGGCCATCAGACCTGGATTCGATTTGTTTAGTCGCGGTGTTACTGCCCAGATGATTGCGGGCTCAAGCGACTCAACGAGTACAACGATCGGCTATCGGCTCGGAGCCAACGATACATCGAACCGCCAGCTCAATCTTGAGGATAGTAATATCGTTGATCGGTTGTTTCCAGAGGTTCGTCTTTCTTCTTTTCGAGTGAGTCGTCTTCGGGATACTAGGGATGATCCTTTTGAACCGTCGCGCGGTACGGTCATTACTGCGGAAACCGAGCTGGCCTCTCGTGCTATCGGATCTGCGATCGGTTTTTCTAAGACATTTCTCTCGGGTTCTATCTTCAAAAAATTGAGTCAGTCATCCCGATTTGTATTTGCAGTGGGTTCTCGCCTTGGTTTGGCCTGGGGATTTCCTCAGGTCTTTCAGTTGAACGGTGGAGATGCTGCCGCGAAGGTGACGCGGACATTAGCTCTGCCGCTGAGTGAGCGCTTCTTTGCTGGTGGTGATACGACCGTTCGTGGCTATGCTCTCGATCGATTGGGAGAGCCGAGTCGAAATCCGGGTGGTACGATTGACCAGGACGGATTTCCCCAGGGTGGTAATGCGATGTTTATTGTTAATACGGAGCTTCGGGTTCGACTTACGGCAACATTGGGATTGGTGACTTTTCTCGATGCTGGAAATGTTTATGATGAAGTTCAGAATTTTAGGCTTCGACGGATTCGTAGTGGTGCGGGCTTTGGGATACGCTATAGCTCACCAGTAGGCCCGATCCGTGTCGATCTCGGTTTCAAACTTGGGGAACGTTACTTTTTTGGCGACGAAACGAGTCGGACGCAGGAACCACTTACCGCGCTTCATATCAGCATTGGCCAAGCTTTTTAACTTCTTGTTGCTAGTGCTTATAAGCACGACAGCGTCAGTGTCGGCACAGCAACTCGATCAGATACTCGCTGTTGTTTCCGGTCAGGTTGTTTTGCGTTCTGACGTTCGGGCTTTTCTAGAACTTGGTTTGATTGAAGCGACCGATACGTCTGACAAAGCTCAGTCAGATCAGTATTACATTACAAAATTGATCGAGAGACAGCTCGCACTTGATGAGGTCAATCGATATCGGATACCAATACCGACATCAGAAGAAATAGATCAGGAGTTGGCCGCTATTCGAGGTCGTCTTGGTGGTGAGTCAGAGCTGAGTACATTACTCGCCTTGGTTGGTTTGGGAGTTCGAGATTTGAGACAAATTCTTCAGGACGATATCCGTGCTGACGTGTATGTCCGTGAACGCTTCGGCGATGCTAATCAACTGAGTGAGTCTGAACTGATCAGTTATTTTGATGGCAATAGAGGGAGCTTTGCTGCGCCAGATCGAACGGTTGAGTTCGATGAGGTGCGTGAGGCTGTCCGTCTAAAATTATGGACAGAACGTCGCGAGATGCTTGTCAGAGACTGGTTGACTGGTCTCATGCGAAGAGGCGAAGTAGTGCGTTTTGAGCCATAGCTTTACTATCGGTGCAGGATGTCTAGAGTTATTGAGCGGCGCTTATTACAAGAATGACTTCAACGAGATTAAACCCGGCATGGCTAACCATTGAAGTTACGGCGTTTCGTCTTAATAGGTAAAGTATTCCCCAGAAGGCTCCGAGCATCCCTGTCATGATGACAGCATCCCAACCTTGAAGGCGATGCCCTAATCCGAACAGAATGCTGAACAGCAGCAGGCCTAGCCAACCACCACCTAGATGTTGCTCGAAACGTCGCAGAATGAATGCTCTCTGCAGTTCCTCTCTAAAGCCACCTGCTGTAACTACGACAAGGCCAAACAAGATTGCCCGGAGAGGAGTGCTGATCATGGCTTCCAGTGGATTATTTGTGGCATTACTCAGTGAAGGGGCAATGGCCCGAATCAACAGCAGTCCTCCGATCGCGCAGACAACGAGTAGAGGTGTCAGAATTACACCGAGTGCGATTTCGTTCAGGATAGGTTTGTGGCCAGTGACCAGAGAGCGCATCGATTCCCCGTGCGCGTTGAGGAAGTACTTGATCAGGTAAATCAAAAGTAGGGCATCAATGAGAGATAACGTAACAATGTAGGTAAATGACAGTTGCCCCTCATTGGTAGTGGCGCCCAGTCCCAGGCCGCTCAAAATCAACGCCAGTGAAATCTGAGTTGGAAATCCTGAGCATATGACTACTTCCGTTAGGGCCGATCTGGCGTTGCCGGGCTCAGGCTTTTCAAATGTGTCAGAAATATTGTGGGTAGGTGCACTGTTAGAGTTGTCTGTCACTGACGGAGATGCTAAACGTTCTTTCACGGCACGTCTTCCAGCGTCAATCTTTTTGTTACTCAACTTTCTGTGGTACGCGTTGACCTTCGTCTTATTATCTGTTCCAAAGTGTCAATATATTGGGCGTTTGTAAAAAGCAATACACTATATCTAGTGGTTTTTCTTGACACCAAACCAGTCTAGTCGCATAGTAGGCCCTTAGCGCGAAATCGGTTGCCACAGGGTTCCCAGCGACGTTAGCTGTCGGTTCTTCCGAGATGACTGGCACCAATTTTCCCGCTATCGGTATTGGTTAGTCGCTAGGTGATTAACTCTTATGGAGTTGGCACCACTCGTTCGGAGGAAAAGATGTCAAGAGCCGCTGCTCACGATTCAGACACACATCAGTCGCCGCAAAAATCACAAAATTCATCGTTGCATGGTGTGGGACTAGAATTTCCGCGGGTGTTCAGTCGTGCGGATACAGACCCATTTGATGAATGTGAATGGGAGGTGCGTTCGGCCGTAATTGGCAGTGAGCGGGGCGAGGTCGTGTTCGAACAGCGGGATGTAGAAATTCCAAAGTCTTGGTCGCAGACCGCAACCAATATCGTGGTGTCGAAATACTTCCGTGGTCAACTTGGTACAACAGAGCGTGAGTCGAGCGTTCGTCAATTGATCGGGCGTGTTGTCGATACGATCACGAAGTGGGCTGAAGGGCAGGAGTATTTTGCTGGTACGGACGATCTGAATGCGTTTAGTGACGACCTTAAATATTTACTCGTGAACCAAAAGGCTGCATTCAACAGTCCGGTTTGGTTTAACTGTGGATTTGAATCGACGCCGCAGTGTTCGGCCTGTTTTATTAATTCTGTCGACGACACCATGGAATCGATTCTGACATTGGCGAAGACAGAAGGCATGTTATTTAAGTTCGGTTCTGGAACAGGAAGTAATCTGTCGGCTATTAGATCATCTCGCGAGGTTCTTGCTGGCGGGGGTACCGCGTCTGGCCCGGTTTCTTTTATGAAGGGTTACGATGCATTTGCGGGTGTTATTAAGTCTGGTGGCAAGACCCGCCGTGCGGCCAAAATGGTGATCCTGAACGCGGAACATCCGGACATCGTTGACTTTATTAACTGTAAGGTTGAAGAAGAGCGGAAAGCGTGGGCTCTTATTGATGCTGGGTACGATGGCTCTTTCACGGGACCAGCGTATGCTTCCGTATTCTTCCAGAACTCGAACAATAGCGTTCGTGTTACTGATGACTTTATGCGGTCGGCGCTCGATGGCGGAGAATGGCAGACTCGAGCGGTCACTGACGGTCGCGTTATGGATACCTACGAAGCAAATGAGCTACTTCAGATGATTTCTGAAGGGACGTATATTTGCGGCGATCCTGGAATGCAGTTTGATACGACAATTAATGACTGGCACACCTGTCCGAGTACCTCCCGTATTAACGCGTCTAATCCATGTTCCGAGTACATGTTTCTGGATGACTCGGCGTGTAATCTCGCCTCTCTCAATCTGATGCAATTTATTAAAGATGGCGACGAAGGTGAATTTGATGTTGAGAAGTTTTGTGCAGCCGTTCGAATCTTAATTACGGCTCAGGAGATTATTGTTGGAAATGCGAGTTATCCGACATCGGCAATCGGTCGGAATAGCCATGATTATCGACCGCTGGGTCTTGGGTATGCGAATTTAGGAGCGCTGCTCATGTCTCGCGGTGTTCCGTATGACAGTGATGAGGGACGGGATTATGCGGGCGCGATCACGGCACTAATGACTGGTGAAGCATACGCGCAGTCTGCGCGGATTGCGAGGGACTGTGGTGGCCCCTTTGAGGGCTTTAGTAAGAATGAGGAACCATTCCTTCGCGTGATGCGAAAGCATCGAGCAGCGATGAAGGACGTGAATGAGACGCATGTACCTACCGATTTGTGCGAGGCTGCAAATCAGGCCTGGCACGACGTAATTGAGCTTGGCGAGAACTACGGATTCAGAAATGCGCAAGCAACGGTTCTCGCACCAACAGGTACCATCGGGTTCATGATGGATTGTGATACTACAGGTGTCGAGCCTGATATCGCATTGGTCAAGTACAAAAAGCTTGTTGGTGGTGGATTGATGAAAATCGTTAACCATACTGTCCCAATGGCGCTGTCTCGCTTAGGTTACAGCGATGATCAAGTCAACGATATCGTCAAGTATATTGACGAGCAGGAGACGATAGAAGGGGCACCACATATTGGAACCGACCATCTTGCCGTTTTTGACTGCGCGTTTAAGGCGGCAAACGGGTCTCGCTCTATTCACTATATGGGGCATGTGAAGATGATAGGAGCGACGCAACCATTCATTTCCGGTGCGATTTCAAAAACGATCAACGTCCCGACAGAAGCGACGACTGACGATATCAAACAGGCGTATGTCGATGCATGGCGCCTCGGTACAAAGGCGGTGTCTATTTATCGGGACGGGAGCAAACGGACTCAGCCACTAAATACTGCCCGTGATGTAGCGAACGAGGCGGTGTCGGCTGTGTCTAGCCAGCCAGTACGCCAAAGACTAGCTGATGAACGGCAGGCGATCACTCACAAATTTGATATCGCTGGCCATGAAGGCTACATAACCGTTGGTTTATTTGACGACGGATCGCCAGGCGAGATCTTTCTTGTGATGGCGAAAGAAGGTTCCACGATTTCAGGGTTTGCCGATGCATTCGCACAAGCGGTTTCTTACGCGCTGCAATATGGTGTGCCTCTTCAGGTTTTGGTAGACAAATTTAGCCATGTGCGTTTCGAACCATCTGGCATGACGAAAAATCGGGACGTTCGAGTGGCTAAATCTATCGTTGACTATATTTTCCGATGGATGGCAACTAAGTTTTTGTCGGACGAAGCCCAGTTTCATGCCGGCGTAAATGTTAGAGATGATATTGCCTTACACAAAGAAGAGAGACAGGAATCATCCAGAGAAACTAAGCCGGAGATAACAGCGCCGGCAGAGCAATTAGGTGCATCCGATGAACGTCAGACGGCTTCCCAGTTTGCGATTCAGAATGATCAAGATGCACCACCGTGTTCGACCTGTGGAGCAATCATGATTCGAAACGGTGCTTGTTATAAATGTGTGAATTGCGGTGCGACTAGCGGCTGTGCCTAGTTGTTTAGTTGGACATGGTAGGTCCGCATTTTGATCAATCATCGTTGGGCAAGGAAGTGTCCATTTCAGAATCTTGCCTAGGCAACGTTTCATGGTCTGCTTCGTCAGGATTCCATCCGTAGTGCCCAAGGGTTACCAGCAAGGCAGCAAACCCAATTTGTGATAACTGGTAAGTCTTGCTTAGTTGCCCGTAAAGGTGGATCTCGTTGTGCAGGCTTATTGCTTGTAGACCAAGTAGGCCACCTATTGCCAAGGCTAGCCCGCCGGGAAACGAAATGCGGGTAAAGATAGCGCCGAACGCGAGTAAGATCCCCGAAAATATTCCCCATAGGTTCGCCCACCACTCAAGCGTCTCGGCAAACACGAAGTCGATCAGACCGTCAATGACGCAATATCCGCCGTATAGAAACATCCCAATCGCCGCCGCTCTCAGCATATTCTCTACGTTATCATGCCGTTTTAGTAACCCGTACCAGACGCTATTGGAATTTGGATAGAAACAGAGTATTTAGTAATAGAAACGTAATTTGAATTCATGGCGCAACTTGGTTCACTATGCTGTCGATTGCACAACATAAAAGATATGAACGATAGCGTGGGCGATCGAATTGGGGAATTAATTGATCTAGACAGAGAGGGAGACAAGCGTTGGATCTTGAATTAAATGGGAAGATCGCTGTGATTACAGGTTCAAGCCGAGGGCTCGGATACGCGTCCGCACGCGCACTGCTCAACGAAGGATGCAGTGTAGTGATTTGTGCTCGAAACAAGGAGCGATTAGAGCTTGCCGCAAAGCAACTTCGAGAATCGGCATCTGATGACCGAGTACTAGCGGTACAGACAGATTTGTCTACGGGTGACGGCGTGAGTCATGTGATTGACCAGGCAGTCGAAAAATTTGGTGGACTTGATGTGTTAGTAAACAATGTTGGGCAAGCAGGAGGAAGCGGCATTGTCGACACTAGTGACGCAGAGTGGAATGCTGCGCTTGAAAACACGCTATTTCCTGCGATCCGTGCCTCTCGCCTTGCTGTTCCTTACTTTCGAAAAAGAGGTGGAGGAGTAATTGTCATGATTGCTTCGATATGGGGGAGGGAGTCTGGCGGGCGGATGACGTACAACGCTGTTAAAGCAGCAGAGATCAGTTTGGCGAAGTCATTAGCTCAGCAGCTGGCCGCTGACAGTATCCGCGTCAACAGTGTGGCCCCAGGGTCAATTTCATTTCCCGGTGGCTCATGGGATCGTCGCCAGCAGCAAGATCCTGAAGGTATGAAGGTATTCGTTCGGGATAATCTTCCCTTCGGAAGATTTGGTCATGCAGATGAGGTTGGCTCGGTCGTAGCGTTTCTTGCATCAGAACGGGCTAGCTGGATCAGTGGAGCATGCGTCACAGTTGACGGGTGTCAATCACGGGCTCTCTTTTAGGTGAAAGTCGCTGGCCAGAAAATATCATAATCCAGCCCGAACGAAATACCCGATTCGCTAGTCGATAAAGACTTTCGGCTAACAATTAGCGCTGGACACGCTGTTGCTTTTTCCTGCCCTCGACAGTCACTTTCCCGTATTTCTTGGTGAAGCGTTCGACACGGCCTTCGGTATCAACAAGCTTCTGGCGACCGGTAAAGAATGGATGGCAGCTTGAGCAGATCTCAAGTTTAAGTTGAGATTTTGTTGAATAAGTCGTCCATGATGCACCACACGCGCAGCGCGCCTGAACCTCATGGTAATCTGGGTGAATACCAGCTCTCACAAAACGCTCCTCGGTAAATGAAACAAACAACTATTATATCAAGCCTTTAATCGACGTCCAGATTTCTCTACTTCCGAGACCACTACGACTAGATGATGCGATGACCGTTCGACCAAGGGCTAGCGCATGCTGTTTATTGGTTTTGGCTTGTTCGTTTCGAGTCATTCGATCATTTTTAGTCGTTACGACAATCGTTGACAGCTGGTTGTCTTCAAGCCATTCGTAGGTAGCTAAGTCAATTTCAAGCCCAGGATGTCGACCATCGAGAACCAGAATGATTCCTGAGAGCCAATTTGTGACCTTGTTGTTGTTGGAAGTGCTCTGTTGGGAGAATTGATTAAAAAACTCTTCTGTCATCGCATCGAATTCAAGTCGTGTTTTTATGCCACCTCGAGCAAAGCCGTATCCTGGTAGATCGGCGAAAGTCATCTGAATCGGTTTTTGTCGCGGCGTCCACGATAGCCCGACATTGTAAATATTGATGAGCCTGGTCGTCCCAGGCTTCGCGCCTGCTCTGGCAATTTTTTGTCCCGTAAGCGCATTAATAAGGCTGGACTTTCCAACATTCGAACGTCCTACCATCGCTACGGTTGGTCCCAGGTCGTCTGGTAAACGACCGTTCACTGGGACGCTTGTAAGAAAATCGGCGTGTGAGATCTTCACCAGGATTTGGAGTACTTGAACGGACCGGACACGAAAGTCTGTTCAAGTCAGGATAGTTAATGAGTGACTTGTTCGTCGGTAATCGGCTCGGCTTCTCCGGCATCAGCAGAGAGTGGTGGCCCGGTTGGTTTTTCAAGAGCAATCTTGAGAACCTCATCCATTGTATCAACCATGCAGAAGTCAAGGGACTCGAGAACTGCATCTGGGATATCTGCGAGATCCTTCTCATTATCTCTTGGAAGAATGATTGTTTTTATATTGGCACGATGGGCGGCCAAAACCTTTTCTTTAAGGCCGCCGATGGGAAGTACTTTTCCACGCAAGGTAATTTCGCCCGTCATTGCGACATCTCGTCTCGTTGGAATGCGAGTGAGTGTTGATACCAACGCGGTCGTAATTGTTATGCCTGCAGATGGTCCATCTTTCGGGATGGCACCTTCAGGTACATGTACGTGAACATCTGTTTTCTTGTTGAATTCTTTCGGTATACCAAATTCTTCGGCTCTGGCCCTCACATAGCTCATGGCGGCTTGAGCGGATTCCTGCATCACGTCACCGAGTTTTCCAGTTAATGTTAATTGCCCTTTGCCTGGCATTAGTGTCGACTCGGTAAGCAGTAGCTCACCACCAGCTTCAGTCCATGCGAGGCCGGTTGCAATTCCGATTTCGTTTTCTTTTTCGGCCATGGTCGGTCGGTATTTCGGTATGCCGAGGTAGTTATTGACTTTGTCGCCGCTTACTTCGATTTGGTAACCCTTACCTTCGGCTACAACTTTTCTGGCAATCTTTCGACAGATTGATGAGATCTCCCGTTCTAAACTTCGAACCCCTGCTTCGCGGGTATAGCGACGGATGACTGTCTCGTAGGCATCATCAGTAAAAGTCGCATTGTTTTTTGTGAGGCCAGTGCCCTTTAATACTTTCGGAGCTAGAAATCGTTTTCCGATCTCAACTTTTTCATTTTCTGTGTAACCCGAGAGCTCTAGTACTTCCATTCGATCCCGTAGTGCCTGAGGAACCGTATGGAGGACGTTTGCGGTGCAAATGAACATCACATGAGAAAGGTCATATTCCGCATCGAGATAATGGTCAAGAAATGTGTTGTTTTGTTCCGGGTCAAGAACTTCAAGCAAAGCAGCAGAGGGGTCTCCGCGAAAGTCCATTGACATTTTATCGACCTCGTCCAACAGGAAGACGGGATTAATCGTGCCAGCCTTTTTCATCATTTGAATGATCTGGCCTGGGAATGCCCCTATGTAAGTACGGCGATGCCCTCGTATCTCTGCTTCATCTCTCACACCACCTAGAGAGAGTCTGACAAACTTTCTGTTAGTGGCACGTGCGATGGATTTTGCAAGAGAAGTTTTCCCTACTCCAGGCGGGCCGGTCAGTGTGAGTATGGTTCCTTTCGGTTTTTTAACCAAAGATCGAACGGCTAAGAACTCCAAAATACGTTCTTTGATTTTGTCAAGACCGTAATGGTCTTCGTTAAGTATTAGCTGTGCCCGGTCAAGGTTTCGGCTTTCTCGAGACCGCTTAAACCACGGGACCGCAATTAACCAGTCAAGATAGTTTCTCGATACGGTTGCCTCTGCAGACATCGGTGGCATCGATTCTAGTCGTTTGAGTTCGAGGACTGCTTTTTCCTCAGCCTCGCTAGGCATCTTACTTTCTTCGATTTTTTTCCGTAGGTCATCGGCCTCGTCACCGGGGGCTTCCTTGCGACCCAGTTCATTTTGAATCGCTTTCATCTTTTCGTTTAGGTAGTACTCTTTTTGCGCCTTTTCCATCTGCTTTTTAACTCGTGATTGGATTCGGCCGTCTACCTGTAGTTTGTCGACTTCGGTTTTAAGGATGCTTGCAATGCGTGTGAGCCGTTCAAGTGGCGAGATGATTTCGAGTAGATTTTGTTTTTCTTCAACTCCAACGACCAGATGGGCGGCGATTGTGTCGCCGAGTTTACTTGGGTCGTCTACTCGGACAGCCGCTATCATTGCGTCATATTGAAGATTGTTTGATAGCTTGACATACTGTTCAAATAGAGACACCACGTTGCTCATGGTGCCTTCTGTTTCCTCACTCGCCTCAGTTGGAGTATCAATTATTTTGGCGACGACACGAGAGAAACCTTTGTCTTCTTTCCATTCAATTGTGCGAGCACGTTCGACACCCTCAACCAAAACCTTCACATTCCCATCAGGGAGGCGAAGGCTTTGCACGATGTTTGCCACACATCCCATCGTATATATATCGTTTGAGTTCGGGTCGTCATTAGCAGCGTCTTTTTGTGCTGCTAGAAAGATACGTTTGTCTTGAGATAACGCATGTTCAAGCGCGCGTGTTGAGGATGGTCTCCCTATAACAAAGGGCATCATCATGTGTGGAAATACCACGACGTCACGTAGTGGTACGATAGGGAGGGTGTCGTAAGATTCCATTCAGTCCGCGTTTCGTATCGGTTATCCAGCTTTTTCGATGAGGGTAATTGGTTTGTCCTTGGTTAAGACTGCCTCGCGCGTAATCACGCACTCAGACACTTTTTTATTCTGTGGTAATTTGTACATGATATCGAGCATAAGCTCTTCGATTATCATGCGAAGTCCGCGTGCTCCGATCTTGCGTTTGAGAGCCGCTTCAGCAATTTCCTCGAGCGCGTCATCGGTGAAGCGAAGCTTCACGTTTTCGTATTCGAATAACGTTTGGTACTGTCGTGTGATGGCGTTGCGCGGTGTGACCAATATTTTTACTAACGCTTCACGATCGAGTTCGTGCAGTGTTCCTTGAACCGGCAGTCGACCAACAAATTCTGGGATAAGGCCGTACTGAATGAGATCTTCAGGCTCGACGTCTTGAAGAATGGATCCAACATTTGTCTGGCTCGACGATTTGATGTCGGCACGGAACCCTAGCGTCTTTTGCCTGAGACGTCGCTGAATCATTTTGTCAAGCCCGACAAATGCGCCACCACAAATAAAAAGGACATTGGTGGTATCGACCTGAAAGAATTCTTGGTGAGGGTGCTTTCTGCCACCCTGGGGTGGGACATTCGCAACCGTGCCCTCAAGTATTTTTAACAGTGCTTGTTGAACGCCCTCACCAGAGACGTCTCTGGTAATTGAAGGGTTTTCGTCTTTACGACAGATTTTGTCGATTTCGTCGATATAAATAATGCCTCGTTGGGCCTTTTCAATATCTCCGTCGGCTGCCTGAAGCAGTTTGAGAATAATATTTTCAACGTCTTCTCCGACATACCCTGCTTCGGTGAGCGTTGTTGCGTCAACGATCGTGAACGGCACCGACAACAAACGGGCGAGTGTCTGCGCTAGCAATGTTTTGCCGGTGCCGGTAGGCCCAATCAGTAAGATGTTAGATTTCGCAAGTTCTGTGTCGTCGCGGTTTTTTGATTGTTTCTGTATTTCTATCCGCTTGTAATGATTGTAAACAGCGACAGCCAGTTTCTTCTTGGTAGCTTCCTGGCCGATAACATAGTCGCCGAGGAACTTATCGATTTCAGATGGTATGGGTAGATTCTTACCAAGTTGTGATTTGTTTTTGACTCGGTTGTCGTCCGCAATGATGTCGTTGCAGACGTCGACGCACTCATCACAGATGAAAACGGTCGGTCCAGCGATGAGCTTACGAACGTCGTTTTGATCTTTGTTGCAGAATGAACAACGGAGAGTGTCGTCGGCGTCGCTCTTTTTGCTCATGGGTATCCCGGCTGCTTACGCTACGCGCGTTCGCGAATGACATCATCAATAATACCGTATTCGTGGCTCTGCTCGGCACTCATGATGTAGTCCCTTTCTGTATCCGCGCCGATCCGCTCGAGTGACTGTCCTGTGTGGTGTGACAGGATCTCGTTTAATCGCTCACGTGTGCGCAGAATTTCTCTGGCATGAATGTCAATATCGGTCGCTTGCCCGCCGAGCCCAGTCATCAGTGGTTGGTGAATTACGATCCTTGAATTCGGTAGTGAGAAACGTTTTTTGGGGGCTCCGGCGGCAAGCAAGATTGCCGCCATTGATGCCGCTTGGCCTATGCAGGTTGTTTGTACGTCTGGTTTGATGAACTGCATAGTGTCATAAATCGCTAGTCCAGCAGAAATAACACCACCAGGGCTATTGATGTAAAGCATGATGTCGCGGTCTGGATCCTCGGCTTCAAGGAATAGCATTTGAGCAATTACGAGGTTTGCGAGACCATCATCAATAGGCGACCCGATAAAAATGATGCTGTCTTTTAGTAGACGTGAGTAAATGTCGTATGCGCGTTCCCCTCGGTTAGTCTGCTCGACTACCATCGGAACTAACTGCGATTTGACTTCAGGTTTATTGGTCACTCATTACCTCTGGTCGTACCGGTGTTAAGAAAGACTAGGTGGTTATGGCGCATTAGTAGTTCAGTCTCACGCAGTAACAATCGTCGAACGCGACAACAGTAGATCGATGGCTTTTTCTCTTGCTAGACCAGAACGGAGCCGATCGATGCTGCCATCTTTTTCGATGAAAGCACGGATAGCTGATGGCGCGCGCCCACTGGCTTCCGCTTGGTGTTCGATTTCCTTCGTGATGTCCTCATCCGTAAGGTTAATCTCCTCTCGGGAAACTATCGCATCCAGCATCAATGTGCTTCTGACTGCTTCGGTTGCCGCAACACGCTGTTGTTCTCGGAAAGCGTTCCAGTCGATGTTCGCTTCGCGAGGATCGATGTTTTGGTTCATCATGTGCCTCGCAAGCTGTTCGACGCGTCGCTCGATTTCTTGCAGGATAAGTGCTTCTGGCACATCAGTAGTGAGCCGGCCGGCAAGTTGTCGAAGCAGGTCTTGTCGGACATCGTTCTTGGCTTCGGTCTCGGCTTGTTGGTTGAGATCAGTTTCGACTTTTGTTCGTAAAGCTGCCAGGTTCTCGAAGTCTCCTGCTTGCTTGGCGAAATCATCGTCGAGGACAGGCAGGATTCTCAGGCGGGCCTGCTTAACTTGAATTTCGTAGGCAGCCTCTGCTCCAGCAAATGATGAGACTTCATAGTCTTCAGGGAATGCGACGGTGAATGAGCTCGTATCACCTACCTTCAGTCCAATGAGCTCTTCGTCGAATCCTGGCGGATTGGACGCATGGCCAATTTCTACCGATACATCGCGGTGTTGTTCGGGCTCGGTAGAAGAATCGTTGTTTGAGTCGGTGGGCTGTTTTACGAGTCGTCGTTCAAGGTCTAGAGTTACCGTATCACCGTGTTCAATGTTACGTCCTTCGATCGGATCTAGCCGGGAGGCACGCAGCTGTAGCTGGTCCATCGCTTTAGTCACCGCGTCTTCATCAATACTCACGGGTGTTTGTCTGAGGGTGAAATCGTCATAGCGTCCGGGATCGACTGTGGGTAACGTGTCGAAAGTTGCACGGAAGGTCAAAGGTTGACCTTCGTTGATATTCACATCTTGAACGTCAGGAGTAGCAATGGGTGTTAGAGCGCTTGAAGCGAGGGCATCATCGACAGCCTTAGGCACGAGTTCTTGAGCCGCATCATGTAACAGTTGCTCCCGAAAGCGCGCACGAATTACCTGAGCCGGCACTTTTCCAGGGCGAAACCCGGGTATCTTTGCTGTTCGCCCGTAGCCTTTCGAAAGACGCTCGATAGCTTTTTCGACAGTATCTGCCGGAATCTCTACATTTAATTCCTGCCGGCACTCACTGATTTTCGTAAAATCTGTCTTCATTTATGGTGTCACTTGCCGAAACGGTCTTTACCGCGTGTTACGTTCTGGCTGGTCCGCGCCACCGTTACTGAACATATGAGAGATTGGTGCGAAAGGGGGGACTTGAACCCCCATGGCCTTGCGGCCACCGGATCCTAAATCCGGCGCGTCTGCCAATTCCGCCACTTTCGCATCGACGCGGATGGCGCACGAATCGCTCTTGTTCTCCCTTTACATCAATCTAGTATACCGGTCGTCGCGATAGTAGTCTGCTTCGCTGGTGTCTAGTGCATTTTGGTACTATCGATCTTATCGCAGCAAGATGACGGTAACGTGAAAGGATGATGGATTTATGAACTCATCTTGGGTTGAGCTAACTGGGTTGAGCTAACACTGTTACAAATCGACAGGAAGTCTTACAGGCATATCGAGACAACCGTGAGTGAACGGGAGCACTTTGTGGAATAGTGTCCGAGGATGCCTACTACGATAGTCCGTTATCGCTTTGCCAGCCGGTCGCTTTTTACGACGGTCACATTTCTACAGTTGCCATCAATGTCATACGGTTAGATTATTGTGTCCGACTAGGTAAAGGTGAGAGTATTTGGACTGAAAGTTCTTTTAAATTGAGCATGGACAAGCACGGTTATTCTGATTGTCAGCCGATTTTAGGGGTGCAGATCATATGGATCGAATCAGTGTCGTCTTTTCCCCAGACATTGTTTGAAATGACATGACGGTAGAATCCAGCCAACGCGACACCGGTGTACGATTCCTGCTCGTTGCGGCATGCGTTGTTGTGATTATTGCCGGGCTCCGTGCAGCGGCGCCCATTATCCTGCCATTTCTGATCGCGGTATTTCTTGCCGTGGTGAATGTACCGTTAATGAATTGGCTGATGCGTAATCGTGTGCCAAAACCCATCGCAGTGGTGTTGACGATCCTGACGGCTGTATCAATCGTTGGCGTCTTGGTCGGCGTGATGGCGACATCACTCAATCAGTTTTCAGTTGTTGCCCCGACTTATCAGGAGAGACTGCAAGAATTATTTGCGTCCATTACGATTCTTGCTGAGCGCTACGGTGTTCCCGCTGACCAATTGACCGCCGCACTAGCTCCCTCCGGTGCGCTCGACCTGGTTGGCGGTGTGATTGGGGATACGTTGAGGGCAGTTGGGTCTTTATTGTCAAATAGCTTTCTCGTTTTATTGACGGTTGTATTTATTTTGTTTGAAGCTGCGGGGTTTGGCGCGAAGTTAAAGAGCGCTTTTGGCGAAGTAAATGATTTGTTTGGTTCGATGACGAGAATGGCTGCGCAAGTTCAGAATTATCTCGTAGCCAAAACGGCAATTAGTGCTGCAACGGGCGTGGTTATTGGTGTTTGGGTCGCTCTGATGGGGTTAGATTTCCCACTCTCGTGGGGGCTTCTCGCATTTGTGTTTAACTTTATTCCGACCCTTGGTTCAATATTTGCCGCTATTCCGGCGGTTCTATTAGCCCTCATTCAGCCAGATTTAGGCCCTGTTTCTGCGGCGATTATTGCGGTTGGATATCTGGTCGTCAACCTTGTGTTCGGTAGTTTGCTCGAACCGACATTGATGGGGCATCGGCTCGGTCTGTCTACCTTAGTGGTCTTCATTTCTCTAGTGTTCTGGGGGTGGGTGTGGGGGCCGGTCGGGATGTTGTTTTCTGTCCCGCTAACAATGGTCGTCAAGATTACGCTGGAAAATACCCGCGAATTCCGTTGGGTCGCCGTGATGTTGGGGGCTAATCCACCTGGATCAGCAGATAGTACTTAGCTATTGTCCGGTTCCGGAGTGACTTGCCCGTAATGCTTTCAGGGCCTCCAGGTGGTCGACGTAGGCAGACCGTGCTTGAACAAACTCTTTATGAGTTAGACCAAGTTCTTTGGAAATTTGTCGAGCCTGTCCTTCTTCAACCACAGTAATAGAGTCGTCAGCTGCTGAGACGGCAAATACGCATTCAAGCAGTTCAATTCGTTGTTCAGGTGTTGACAGTTCTCGAAAACGGCGACTGACGGAGAAATTCTCGGTGCCCCCAAAAAGTCTGACCTGATGTTTCGCTATTTCAACGAGAAGTACCGCCTGAGATTCAGGGATATGTCCGAGCAGTTGCACGATGTCCTGCATTTTCTGTGTTTCCGCTTCACTGAAATGTGAATCAGCATGAGCCACACGTCCAAGCACGTAAGCAAATGCTGCTAGGTGGAGCGCTTGATCGTCAGAAAGTTCGTCAAGTTCTTTGGCGATACGACGGATCGATTCACCGTCGTCACTTTGCGCATTTGTAGAGGATGTATCTCCTGATAGTCCAAGCAGCTTGAGAATACTCATCGGCTCTCCGTCACAGTTGTGCGTAATTGATTAATGTAGGATAACGCTGCGGTCCGTGGTGAATTGCCTTGTTCATCGACCTGTAGGTTTAGTGCGCGCATTCGGTCAGCGTCGATTGTATTGTTTAGTTCGGAGAGTACGCGAATAATGTCAGGCATTTCTTCCACCAGGCGAGCACCTACCAGCACAATCGCATCGTATGGGGGGATGGCGTCCTGATCATCTTCGAGTATTTCCAAGCCGTAGGAAGTGATGCGGCCATCGGATGAGAAGGCGCTAATAACATCAACACTGCCTGTAGCGACTGCTTGGTACATTAATGTGGGGTCCATGGTCCGTTGTTCGGCAAATAGAAGCTTGTACTTATCTCGCAGTGCGGTCCACTCAGGGCGTACGAAGAATTCGTAGTCACCACCGATAGCTAAATTAGCGTCGTGACGCTTGAGATCGCTGATGGTCCGTAGACCAAGACGACGAGCATCTTGAGTTCGAACCGCCAGTGCGTAGCTGTTTTCAAACCCGAAAACGGTGGCTAGCGAGATGCCGTGTTCTATTTTAAGAAATTGTCTAACATCATTGAGCACGTCGCCACGGGAGGCCTGCACTTGACCGCGCGCCATTTCATTGGCCCAAAGTGTGCCTGAGTAGTCAACGTAGACATCGATGTCGCCTTCATTGAGGGCATCGAAAGCAACTATCGAGCCAAGTGATTGCACGAGCGTCGTGCTACGACCAGTTTCTTGTTCAATCCATTCAGACAAAGCCTCGCTCAAGATGTATTGTTCGGTGAATGTCTTGGCGCCGATAATGATGGGCCGTTGTGTATCTTCGCCGAACGGCCGGACCATGGTAATGCTCGCGTAGGCAAATAGCACTGCGATGAAAGAGAGCGTTACGCCGAGTTTCCAGCGGGATTGTTTAGCGATACTTGTTTCGAGGCTACGGACCATGCCATCTAAGCTGAGTGCTAGACCCGCCGCGGCGATGCAGCCAACGAGTACCGCTGAGTAGTTACGCGTTTGCAGTCCGCTGAAGATGTAATTGCCAAGGCTCGTGGCGCCGATCGGAGTTGAGAGTGTTGCGATACCAACAGTCCACACAGTCGCGGTGCGGATGCCGGCGATAATAACTGGCATTGCGAGTGGAAGCTCGACCGTCATCAGTTGTTGTTGAGGTGTCATTCCAACGCCACGTGCAGCTTCTTTTATTTGTGGATCTATGCCGGAGAGTCCAGTGACAGTGTTTCGAAGAATCGGAAGAACTCCATAGAGAGTCAATCCAATTAATGCTGGCAGGATACCGATACTTTGCAATTCAAATGCAGAGAGCACGGGCACCATCAATGCAAGTAGCGCTAGGCTCGGGATGGTTTGCACAAGACTAGCAAGACCAAGTGCGAATCGTTCGAGCCAGTGAACGCGTGTGGCAAGAATGCCAGCGGGTACGCTGATAACAATACTGAATGCAAGTGCGAAGAGGGTCAGCTGTAGATGGGCCGTTAGGTACTCTGGTAGCAACGCGAGTTGCTCAGCCATCTAGGATTCTGGTCTCCCTGGGAGGGTGTCAGCCAATGCATCAATAATCGCAGCATGACGGCGTGGTGTATTCATCAACTGTTCGACGTACCCATCTACAGGTCGAGACAGAAGTTCGCGTGGTGAGGCGACCTGCAATAGAGCACCTTTGCGCAAGACACCGATTCGGTCCCCCATCATTAATGCCTCGGTCATGTCGTGTGTGACCAAGATTGTGGTCAGAGACAGAGCCCTGTGAATGCGTAGAAATGATTCTTGTAAACGCTCTCGTGTGAGTGCATCGAGAGATCCAAATGGTTCATCTAGAAGCATTACGCGTGGACTCGCGGCAAGTGCGCGTGCGACCCCGACGCGTTGTTGCTGTCCTCCCGAAAGTTCGTGCGGGAAACGGTTGCCCATTTCAGAGCTGAGTTCAACCAAGTCCATTAACTCGTCGACGCGTGCAGTAATTCGGTCGTCAGGCCATCCAAGAAGAGTCGGGGTGACCCCAATGTTCTTTCTGACCGTCATATGAGGGAACAGACCTGATTGCTGAAAAACGTAGCCGATCTGACGACGTAGTTCGTGTGGAGGAATGGTGGTGGTATCAGTTCCAGCTAATTGCACAAGCCCTGAAGTCGGCTCAATTAACCGGTTAAGCATTTTTAGTGTTGTCGTTTTCCCGGACCCTGACCCTCCCAGCAAAACAAGGAATTCCCCTGCCGCAACGGTGAGATTAATGTCATTGGCAACTGTTGTATCGCCGTAGCATTTTCTAAGGTGTTTAGCTTGAATCATTGCTATTTAGAGTTGTTCCGGTTGCTAGTTATTACGAGAGTCAGGCGGTCGATTAGTAGTGCCTCTCCACCCTTCATTACGATTTCATATCTGAGGCACCGATCAACGATCAGATACATGAAAGGGGCGGGACTTTACGGTCCCGCCCCTCGAGGTTGCCTCTGCTCGTGCGCAGGCTACACACCAGATAGGTGCTGCACGATGCCAGTACTATCTCCTAGTGTTTCAGTGGGGACACCCAGCTTGGCGAGAACTGCAATTTGTAAATTGGTCAGAGGCGTTTCTTCAGTGACCCGCATATGACGCCCACCTTCGAGCTGACCAGCAGCACCGCCGGCGAGCATAATCGGTAGGTTCACATGTAAATGTTGGTTACTGTCACTAATCCCGCAGCCGTACTGAATCATCACGTGGTCGAGTAGCGTGCCATCTCCGTCGGGAGTCGCGTCGAGTTTCTCCATGAAGTATGCCAGTTGTTCAATGTGATGACGGTTGACCTTGGCGAGTTTCTCAATATTTTCAGCTCGGTTCTGATGATGTGAAAGACCGTGGTGCGGATCAGGAATGCCGAGCTCTGGGTAGGTTCGAGGACTGACCTCTCTACCCATCATGAATGTAATGATGCGAGTCATGTCGGCTTGAAACGCGATAACTTGCAGATCGAACATCAGGCGAGAATGGTCTTTAAACGTATCAGGGATGCCACCCGTGGGACGTGCCAGTTCGGGAAGTTCACGGTCACTCTGCGCTTCAGCGATTTGGATGCGCCTTTCAATGTCTCGGATAGCCTCAAGGTATTGAGAGACTTTGATTCGATCGTCAGTGCCTAGAGTTTTACCAAAGTCAGCTACTTCGTGGACAAGTGAGTCGAGAATGCTACGGTCTTCTTGGATACGCGCCAGCCGAGCTTCTGGAGTCGTATTGTCGGTATCACCAAACAGGCGCTCAAAAACGGCGCGCGGCTGGTTTTCCATGGGCAGCGGGGTAGTTTCATTTCGCCATGACAGGGTGTTGGCATACGCGCAACTCCAACCTTGTTCACACGCGCCGACGAGTTCATTCGGATCCAATGCGAGTTCAAGTGATGTGAGTACCGTTTCGTTGCCAAGAACGCGCGCAGCGAGTTGATCCATAGAGGTGCCGCACCGGATATCCGGGCCATCTGTTTTTTTTGGGTGCACTCCTGTTAAAAATGTTGCAGCGGCGCGAACATGATCACCCGTTCCTTCTCCTGCTATGGGGAACGCTGGCGCATCAGCAAGGCCACTTACCAGTAGCAATTTATCTTTAAATGGTGCCAGCGGTTCTAGAATCATTGGCAAATCGCCCAACGGTCCTGTGGCACGCGGAGTCCAGTCGGCCATGATCATGCCGTTCGGAACATATCCAGTGAATAAACGTTGGATTGGTTTTGCTGACGGTGCTCGAACTGCCGCAAAAGCCGGCACCATACTGTCAAGTAGTGGTAAAGCTAATGAGGCGCCAACGCCACGGAGAAATGTACGACGAGGGAGTGTCTTCTTTGTGATGATCATGGTTCCGGCGACCTCCTCATATGAAACGGTGTGCTCTGCACGATCCCTGTAATCAAGGATGACCAACGATACTCTTCCTGAGCGGCGGCGTCCACGATTTGCCTGATAGCCGGCCCGTCGAATGATTCAACGCCGCGTCCGATTGCGTAGGTGAGCAGTTTTTCTGTCACCGTTGTTAGGAAATTGTCTCCTCGGGTGACGAATGCTTCTCGCAGCGTTGCAGGACCATTAACCTCGGTTCCGTCACTGAGTATTCCACTGGCATCGATTGGGGTACCGGCTTCGCTAGAACTGCGCCATCTACCAATAGCGTCGAAGTTTTCCAGAGCAAATCCCAAAGGATCCATCACATTGTGACAGCTTGCGCAGACTGGATTTGCTCGATGCTGTTCCAGTCGATCACGGACAGATCGCGCATTTAGACCTGCTTCGTCGTTTTCTTCAAGTGCGGGAATGTCGGGTGGTGGCGGCGGCGGAGGCGTTCCGAGAACGTTTTCGAGAAGCCACTTACCACGAAGTACCGGCGAGGTGCGATGAGCATACGAAGTCACGGTGAGAAGACTCCCTTTGCCGAGCAACCCGTGTCGCATATCAAGATCATCCGTCAGCTGAATGCGCCGAAAATGGTTTCCATAGATGTTCGGGATGCCATAATGACGAGCCAGACGCTCGTTAACGAAGGTGTAGTCCGCGGTCATGAGTGTGAGCACACTGTGGTCTTCTCTCATTTGGCTTTCGAGAAAGAGGTTCATTTCTCGGGACATGGCTTCACGGAGATTTGCGTCGAAATCAGGAAATGCTTTCGTGTCAGGCGTGACGAAGTTCATGTTCCGCATGTATAACCACTGGCCACCGAAATTATCGACCAGGGCACGGGAACGAACGTCAGCGAGCATACGACGGACTTGTGCAGACAAGATAGCTGGATTCCGAAGTTCACCACGTTCAGCGATGGAGAGTAGTTCATCGTCTGGAAGACTGCTCCACAAGAAGAACGAAAGTCTCGAAGCAAGTTCTAAATCGCCAATTTCGTAGGCCTCACCAGGTGCGGCATCTACGGGGTCCGATTCTCGTCGAAAGAGAAAATCTGGACTAACCAAGATTCTCCTTAAGGCCATTTCGATACCCGAATCAAAGTCATTACCTGTTCGGCCCGATTCAAAAAAACCGAGAAGCATCGTCATGTCGTCGGCGTTCACCGGTCGGCGAAAGGCGCGCCGCGCCAACGTACCAATAATTTCAGACGCGCATGCCGTTTCATCTTCTATGGCCGACGGTCGGCAGGTGAAGATTTGCTCACGGCTTGGCGTGTCGCCCCGTCCCGTGACGTCATAGGGCCCTCGTAATTCGACGCTTGCAATGCCAGGAGGGATGGTGGAGTCGCCAGCGTACTCATAACTACTAACTCGGTAGAACGGGCGGCGCATGCCCTCGAGGACGGCTCCTTTATCAACGAAGGAGACAGAAAGTGTTGCTGGGCCGGCTTTTGCCGTGAAACGAATTTCTTGCCCGTCGTCTGGCACATTGCGAAGGTCTCGGCCGCGACCACGAGTGGATTCAAGGAGGCGCTCGATTCCCCCGACCGTTTGCGAGTCCACGAGTGATCCGTCGAGCCGTACCTCAAGAGTGTGAGGTTCGGTGACCCCGCGTACTCGTCCGTCGTAGGTCCGAAGGAAAAATATTTTGGCAATGTATTCACCATCAACCGGAAACGTGTGACGCACAGCGAGTCCACCCCGCGACGCAAATGGCAGGTCATCGCTGACACGACCGTCTTGACGAAGGGTTTTGTCGACTTCAAATACTTCAGTCGTGGGTTGTAGCGTCGTGTCTCCAACCGCGAGTTTACTGATCTTCCGTGCCGCACCGAGATATCGCTCTGTGAGCATTGGTGAGACCGAAAGAACGTCGGCGATGTTGTCGAAGCCGAAGCCGGAGTCGTCTGGCGGCAGCAAGGTGTCTTCATCGATTTCAAGCGCGAGGAGGTCACGGACGGCATTTGCGTATTCAGCTCGATTCAAGCGATGTACGGCATGGCGTCGACCGGGATTTGGATGTTCGGAGGCGACCTGATCGATACGGTCAGCAAGCCATGTCGTTAATGAGTCGTAGTCCGAATCATTTGGGCGAGGACGGCCCTGTGGTGGCATCGATCGGGTGCGTAGCTTTCGAATAACTTTTTCCCACGCTTCTGTTTCTTCGACCTCAATGCCAACTTGGGTTACATCAAGATTCTGAAGCGATAAACCGGCGGTCAGCGTTCGGTCGTTGTGGCAACCGACACAGTAGCGATTGAGAAGTTGACGATGATTTATTGCAGGGTCCTCAGTATTTACTGATTGCCCCCACACAGCAACACAAGAGAGGGGTACCGCCACGATCGTAGCGACGAACCGTCGGAGAGATATTGGCCACATCATTGAGTGATTCCGTGCAGCATGTTGGGACAGCCAGTAAATGAAGATCGGCTTGTAAATGAGGCTACAAACACTGCATTATTATGATGCGACGAACAGGAGAGTCAAGGACGAGAATGTATTTCAATAGATCGCACATGTTGTCATGTCTAGTCGTCGGTGCCATGGCCGTGGTTACCTCTGTTGTCGTGGCAGACGTTGCTGCTGCAGAAACGCCCCGTGACCTCATCGAGGCGGTTCGGGTTGACGATCTGGATCGTGTTGAGCGACTGATAACGTCGGGTGTTGACGTGAGTGGAGCCCGAGGTGACGGGACGACCGCACTTCACTGGGCTGTCCACCGTGAAAACGTCGAGACCTCAGACCTGTTGATTGAGTCTGGCGCTGACGTGAATGCGGCTGATGATCACGGCGTCACGCCATTAGCACTCGCTTGCCTGAATGGTAGCAGCGTGATGGTTGAGAGACTTCTTCGCGCGGGTGCCGATGCGGTCAGTGCGCGCTCCACGGGTGAAACTGTTTTGATGACGGCAGCTCGTGTTGGCAACATTGATGTTGTCCGACAACTCTTGACTGCCGGGGCGGATCCTGTCGCTTCTGAGTCTTCTCGTGGTCAAACTGCTTTGATGTGGGCTGTTGCGGAGAATCATGCCGCTGTCGCACGTCTAATTCTTGAGACAGCGGGTGGTGCCACCACTCGTAGTTTAAACGGGTTCTCGCCGTTACTTTTTGCGGCACAGCAGGGGAATGTCGACATTGCCCTGATGTTGTTGGCTGCGGGTGCGGATGTAAATGAATCTGCTCCTGATGGCATTGGCGGCGATACCAATACGCAAGTCATTTTTCGAGAAGGAACAGACGCATCTGCGCTGATGGTTGCTATTGATAGCGGGCATTCAGAGATGGCGCGTTTTCTAATTGAAAGAGGGGCAGACGTTAACCCTAGTGGCGCAGGTCGTACGCCGCTGCACTCGGCGGTGCAACAACAACTGTCTGATGTGGTACAGGCATTACTTTCGAGTGGCGCTGATCCGAATGTACGACTGGAAAAGAGAATGCCCTTGCTATCGCGCTCCATCAGTCAAGATAACGGACTGACCCCGACGACGATCGGGTCCACACCGTTCTTACTAGCGGCGAGTTATGGTGATGTTGAGATGATGCGGATGTTCATTGATGCTGGTGGCGATCCGTTGTTGGTGACGGAAGACAACACCAACGCGCTGATGCTTGCGGCCGGAGTGGACTACGTTGAAGGGCAGGATAAATATGGGCGCCGCTCGTACCCTGCTTTCCTGCCAATCATTCAGGAACGTGCATATAAAGCGACGATGTTTTGTCTTGATCTTGGTCTCGATGTGAATGCTGCGAACGATAGTGGTCAGACGGCATTGTTCGGGGCTGTATACATGGGTGGTACCGTCATTGCTCCATACTTGGTCGAACAAGGTGCTGAGATGGATGTGGTGAATCTTCGAGGACAGACGCCGTGGATGGTGGCTGCTCAGGGAGAATACCGATCTGGGTCGTTTTATACGCACATAGAAACAGCGGAAGTATTGGAAGAATTAGGGGCAGATGCCACACTAGGTTTTGATCTAGGTCGTGATTTCCGAAAGCAATTGGAAGACTTAGGCGCGATTCGTTGACGGTGGCAATTTCACTTTGTAGGTTTTCGCTATGGTAAAAGTCCATTGCTGGCCAGTTTTATGCGGAGTCACCTGCTTGGTGGCCTTCGGCGTGTATGCAGGTGGTGAATCACCCGTAAGTTTATTGGCGCAGCAAAGTGAGAATTCACGAGCCGCGTTATTAGCCCGAGCAAATGAAGCGGAACTCGATACTGACTATGTTGCGCCACCGGGTGATTCGCTTTCACATCATATTTCGGGTTTCGCCAAAACCCTTTGTTCGGCTGTATTCGTAACCGGACTTGACGCAGACTTTGCTGCTGAGAACGTTGGGTTTTTCAGTGGACCCTATGAGTATCGTGACCAGGTTGTACGTCGCGAGATTGATAACGACGGTCGACGCGTGCATCTGACATTGCCTGATGGTGTGGTACGCACCGCGAAGCTCAACGGTGACCATGGGTGCGTGACGTTACCGATCGGGGCCGAGGATGTATTTTTTGAGCCGGTAGATATCCGCAGTAATGTACCTGTCGCAGATGCCACGGTTTGGCCGATGGGCGACGTATTACCAGACACGCCCGTTCCAGATGAAATTGACCTCGATACGGTCCGCGAAGCAATTGATGCAGCATTTACACCTGCTGACGCTCTGACTGGGTCATTCGTTGTTACTCATAAAGGTCGCATTATTGGCGAACGATATGGCGACGGACTCACGATGCACACGCCACTCGAAAGCTGGTCAATGGGAAAGAGTTTGACTGCGACGCTGATGGGTGTCCTTATCCAGCAGGGCGTATACGACCTGTACGAATCGGCACCTATACCGGAGTGGCAGACAGCAGGGGATCCCCGCCAACAGATCCGGATCGCAGATATTTTACGGATGTCGAGTGGGTTACGGTTTCGGGGGGTGGCAGATCCTGACCTGGATCCAGCACTGGGGTATCTCGACCATCTTTACGTGTACACCGGCAGTATCAATTCATTTGAGTGGGCAGCAACACGTCCACAGCAATGGCCACCGAATACGATCGGTCGCTATCGAAATTCTGATCCAGTCTTGACAAATTACATGGTTCGACTCGGGGTTGAGGGACGTGGTGGCGAATATCTATCTTTTCCTCAACGTGAGCTCTTTGACAAGCTCGGGATTGATGGCATGGTCTTGGAAACCGACCCGTATGGTAACTATTTGTTGCAAGGGTATGAACTTGCCCCAGCTCGCGATTGGGCTCGCCTTGGAAATCTGTACCTGCAGGATGGTGTTTGGAACGGAGAACGCATTCTCCCGGAAGGCTACGTGGATTTTGTGAGTACGGTAGCACCCGCCTGGGAGAATGATGGGCGACCGATCTATGGCGGATTCTTTTGGATTAATGGGACGGAAACATTTCCTATCCCCCGCGACGCGTACTACATGTCGGGTGCAGGCGGGCAGAACACCATTATCATTCCATCACACGACCTTGTGGTGGTTCGCCAAGGGCACTATCGCGGTGCGCGGGCTGGCGGGCAGGCACTGCGTCGTGCGCTAGCCCTGTTGATGAAAGCGATTCCAGCGAGCTGACAGTAGGATTACTGTTACGGTCTGTCATTGACGCCGGGCGGTGGTCCCATGGGCCTACCGCCATCTCGGTACGGCTGATGACATGCTTCACAGACTTCAATGAGCGTGTTGCCTGCCGCAAAAACGCCGTCGACGTCACGAGCCTCTGCTGCACTCAGCGCTGCTGCACCAGCCTCTGACATCGCTCCAGCTAATTCCATCCAAAGGTCGTCGTCTTTTTTTCGACCGTCCATCATAAAAAGATTTCCGGCTTCCGTCAGAATGACTGCAGCGTCTTCAAATCCTTGCCAGTCTTCCTCCGTTTCGGGTTCCTGGCTTCCGATACTAAAGATGACATCCGATGAAGGACTGACCATAGCCCGTTGAATCTGACTAATGGTTGCGACGGGGGTTGCGCCACGTGACTGCGCCGAACTGTTAATGATGAATATTGCACATACACCGATAGCACTAAGGAAGAATGTACGCGTCATAGTGGTTGTCTCCTGCATTGAGTCTAGAATGCTTGGACGTCTGAAAACCCAAGTATTTCTTTGACTGCACGATTGTCGAGTTCTTGAATACCTGTCGAGTCGAGTTGCCACTTATCCATAAATTGATTCGGTGTTACGAGCATCACATCCTGTTGTTCCAGATAGTTTTCAAGGCTAGGTGATGAGAAGGGTCGAGGAAGTCCGTCTTCAAAAGGCGCCCACAGCCCGTCCCAATGGATCGGAAGATAGGCCTGTGGTTGTAGAACAGGGACAAGCGCTTCTGCAATTGGTAGTCCGCCTGTTCCAATCCAGAGGTCGACGGAGTCAAGGCCGGCATCGGTAAGTGCGTTACGAAGGTTATCGATTGGTGCGCCGTAGTTGATACCGTTCACCACGATCGGGACATGCAGGTCAACGGCACTGGCAGAGCTTTGTTGGAACCAACTGAATCGTCCTTCAGGGCTATCCACAACAAAAAGGAAACCCCGTGACCCGCCACCGTTGGGAAAGTCTTCAGCAACGCCTGCTCGAAGTCCACCGTTTGTCGCATCTATTGCAGGCGCCGCATTTAATTCGACGGCATTATGTTGTTCGGGATTTACTGACGGGTCTCCGCTGTGGTTCCAGCGTACGACGAACAGATCGATGTCCTGCGTGAGGGGTATTTGTTCTGTGCCCACAACGACGTGGCACTCGTCTGGACTCACGCCTTCAGCCATCACCTGATAGCATGTTGTTTGAGAACCAACAATGGGAGCGCCCGTCAGTTTTGACCAGGTTCCGACATCGAATGAATGGTCCCAGTGACTATGTCCGGTAAGCAACTGAGTAACGTGTTTACTCCCCCCCAGCGCGTCGAGTACCCGACGGACATTGGTGACATCTGGTCGAAACGCGGTCCGCGTTTGTGCCAGACCACTGGGACCGCCGTAAAACGCGTCTTCAGGGATACGGGTGATGTACCCGTCGGTAACGATACCAATATCTGCGATTTGATAATGCAGATTAGCCATCGACATCCAAGTAATCTCAACGAAACTCGGACCGGCTGCAGTTGTTGGAAAAACCATCGCCGCGAACGTTGCTATGGTGGCACCGGTTTGCAAGACTCGGTTCATTAGCTGATGCGACCGATTATAGCGGCTGACCTAAACGGAGTTGCAGAAAAGACAGGAGGAACGATGCATGAGACGTATTACCATTCCGATGATCTGAAGAAATTTGGTGACATTGGCAAGAATTGCCCTGACCTATCAGCGAAGTTTTTTGCTTGGTACAACGCGGTCTTTGAAGACGGGGCGCTATCGGCACGTGAAAAGTCTTTAATTGCGTTGGCCGTCGCGCATACTGTCCAGTGTCCGTATTGCATAGAAGCCTATACAGCGGATGCCCTGGGAAAAGGGGCGGATGTCGATCAAATGACTGAAACGGTACATGTAGCATCGGCTATCCGAGGCGGAGCATCACTGGTGCATGGGATTCAGATGAGAAACCATGCCAACAAGGTCGGTATGTGACAGGACTGATCTTATGAAAAAGACAGTGTCGAACTTGGTTACAGGCCAGCGTCATTTGGTGTCAGCAAGTGATCAATTGGCTGTGTTGCGCCATGTAACACCCGGTCAGGACTTTGATGCGGCGCTGTCAGAAATGGGGTCGTATCCTCTCGTGCCGACAGCTATTGACACCATGCAGATTAATGTCGGCAAATTGTGCAATCAGACGTGTCTCCATTGTCACGTTGATGCAGGACCAGACCGCCGTGAGCTAATGACGCGCGAAACGATGCAACAGTGTTTGGATGCACTAGGCCAAACAAGGATTGCGACCGTCGATGTAACTGGAGGGGCGCCGGAGCTAAATCCGAATTTTCGGTGGCTGGTAGAACAGTGCCGTGCTCTCGATCGGCATGTGATCGATCGCTGTAACCTCACAGTGCTCGACCTACCATCGCAGGCCGACCTTGCAAGATTTTTGGCTGCGAACCAAGTAGAGGTCGTGTGTTCGCTGCCACATTACCGTGAACTCAACACCGATAGACAACGCGGTGATGGTGTGTTTGCAAAATCGATTAAAGGGTTACAGCGGCTAAATGAACTGGGCTATGGCGACGCCGGGTCTGGTCTGCGGTTGGTGTTGGTTACCAATCCGGTTGGTGCGTTTCTTCCTGCGAAACAGAAGTCTTTAGAGCAGGAATGGCAACAGGAGTTGGGGCGGAAATATGGTATCCGATTTGATGCGTTGTACACGATTACGAACATGCCGATTAGCCGCTTTCTTGATTGGTTGATCGAGTCAACGAATCTTGACCAGTATATGGAGCGGCTTGTGACGAGCTTTAACCCAAGTACTGTAGAGGGACTGATGTGCCGAAACATGTTGTCCATTGGTTGGGACGGCTCGATCTATGACTGCGACTTCAATCAGATGCTCGAGCTGCCCGTGACGTCATCGGCTCGTCACATTCGTGACTTCGACGTTCACGCGCTTCAGGCACGTGAGATCGTCGTCGACCGTCACTGTTTTGGATGTACAGCCGGCGCCGGTTCTAGTTGTTCCGGTGCTACGACGACGTAATCAACTACGCGATTATGACCGGCCGAGTTAATTGCGCGTTGTGTTCAAGAAACGTTTGTTTTACGCCGCCAAGCTCGAAGTCGAGCTCTTCCGCTGTCGGCTGCACGACACCGTTGGCATCAGTTGCGCGTGATGTGACGGTATGTTCTCCAGAGGTTGCCCCATTCCACGTGTAATTGAAGAATTTCCATCCGTATTTTTCACGCGCTGTTTCTGGGTCAAGCGTTGCCGGCTGCCATGGACCATCGTCAATTTTGACTTCGACGGAATTAATGGGTGTTCCGTCATGCAAGACTACGCCGAAAATATTGTGGCCACTGTCCGTACTGGATACACGCGCAATAAACGATTTCAGGCGCATGGTTGAAATAGCCGATTCTTTCCATTTCGTTTCGCCATTAACCATTTCTTTTTTTAACGTGCGGTACCAGTGGGTTTGGTATTTGCCAAGGTATTGATCCTTCTGTACGTGGATTTCAGAGAGAAACTTCACGTTTGGAGCGCCATACCATCCGGGGACGAGCAGTCGTAGCGGACGGCCTTGATGTGTCGTTAGTGGCTCTCCATTCAGTTCGTAGGCCAGTAATGGTTCGTCGGATAATGCTTGATCTTTCTCCAGGCTTCGGCCGTATTGTTGGTCAACATTGTAGGTTCGTCCTCGGAAATCGACTTCTTCCTCGCCGTGGTCTGCGCCAAAAAATACAAATTCTCTGGCCTCATCCTGAATACCAGCCTGTTCAAGGACGGTCTTTAGGGGGACGCCTACCCAACGACCATTACTGGACAAACCATTCAAAGGGCCTCGGTTTCCTGAGCATTCAAAGCCAAATACGAGTTCACGACTCGGCATCGCTCGAAGGTCTGCAAGAGAGAGAGCCAGTGTTTCGTTGACCAAGCCAGACACACGAAGTCGATAAACGGCGGTGTCAATTTGCGGATGTCCGTAATGCTGCGTCGTAAAAAATTGATTAACAGGGGTGAAGTAGTTATCGATATGACGAACATCGATAATGCGTCGTTCGGCATCCCGAATCAGATTGATTTCGTCTGGGAGGTCGGTGAATTCCATGAGGCGTTCACCTTGCGCAAGTGCCGGCATGGCCCATTCCGGTAAACCGAGGACTCCCAGACCCGCCATGGCGAGACTGCTCTTGATTACGTCACGACGTGTGGTCTTTGTTGCCATCTTCGGCCCCTTTCGATACTCGGCGCCCAACGCCAAGGTGAATCCTGAAGGTAAGTCGTATCATAAGTCGAGATGCGTTGCGTTGGCACCTTACTTTACGAGATTATTCTTTTGGCTGGCAGATTTTTTGACCACGGAGACCACTAAATTTCATATTGAAGCAATAAACCAGGAGATGACGGATGCGAGGTCACCATTCATTACTGTTGTTTTGCCTAATAACTGGGATGTGGTGTGTGCCATCGGTGGTGATGGCTCAGGCAGAATGGGTAGCACCACGTACGCCTGAGGGGCAACCTGATTTGCAGGGTGTGTGGCTCAGTAACGCTGCGATTCCCATGGAACGACCGTCCTCGCTTGCGGGCAGGCCACGTTTAACCGATGAAGAAGTCGTGACGTTACAGGAACGTACCGACAGAATTTTCCGAAATGGGCGTAGTGCATTTGCCACACCTGAAGGAGCTTTCCGTGCTGCCTTTGAAGATATTGAAACCTATGAAGCGTGGTCGACTAGCAGTTCCATCGGAATGGTTGATGTGGCCGTGACCAATCAGACTTCGTTAGTTATTGACCCGGAAGACGGTCGTATCCCAGCTCGCACGGCAACTGCCCGGTCGCGGGAGCAAGCCGTAGCTGACGGATGGCAATTTAAGACTGGACCTGAGGATCTAAATAATTTCCACCGGTGTATCACGACAGGAGTACCACGACTTGGTGGAAACTTTGGGGCTGGGCCATATACCTATTATCAAATCTTCCAGACACCAGAGTATTTTGTGTTTTTTAACGAGGCCTTTCATGATGCTCGTATCGTTCCGTTGGACAGGCGTGCTCATTTGCCGGAGCGGGTTCGCCAGTGGAACGGGAATTCTCGTGGATACTGGGATGGTCAGACGCTAGTGGTTGAAACTAGAAATTTTTCGACGCAGAGCCACTATCGTGGGTCGGCAGACGGACTTGTTCTGACAGAGCGGTTTACAAGAAGTGGACCTGACACCTTGACGTATCAGTTGACGTTTTCGGACCCGGCGACGTGGGTATCTCCGTGGTCAGCTGAGACACCACTGTCACGTCGCGATGAATCGTTATACGAATTTGCCTGTCATGAAGGCAACGTGTCGATGATTGGGATGCTACGAACCGCGCGTCTTGAAGATAGTGCTCCGCCGTCCGTTAAGCCCGAGTAGCTGACTAATCTCGACCAGATATAGCGTTTATTCTGGTTCGGTTGCGTCTCTACCGTCTCTCGGTGCGCCGGTGCCAGACGAGCCAGCGAATAAGCGTGTGCCATCAGGAAAGGTCACATCGCGGCCGTTAGCGCGGAACGCATTGTCGATGGCCTGATACCCCTCAACCAAAACTTCGGTACCGGGTATAACAGAATCTTTTTTCCATCCGCGGCGGACAAGGGCTCCAGGAGGCCCGGCTTCGATCATCCAACTTTGGACGGTACCATCTTCAGTCGTGACGTCGATGTGCATCCACGCGTGTGGATTGATCCACTCCATCTTGGTGATTTTCCCACGAAGCGCCACTGGTTTCGTCGCATCAAACTCGGCGGAGAACGCATGATGCGCCACGATTGGGGCTATGCCAACCAGCAGAAGAAGTGTCACGCCGGCCAAAGTAATCGGTAGTTTCTTACTCATTAGTATTGTCCTCGTTATCGTGAGCCTTCGGCCCGTTCTCTGTCGAGTGCACGCGCACCACTAAGGATATTGGTCATTCCATAGTTTCCTTCGTGACAGGCATATTCGACGACATCGTACTGTTCATTATCAAGATTGAACGTGAAGACGCCCGTCCAGGGTTGTGTCCAAACCTTCGGGTCATCCACAGTGAATTGGTATTCCAAGCGATTGTCAGCTGTACGCGTAAATCGTTCAGTCAACCTCATATCCGCACTTGACCCGCGGTAGTTTGTTCTACCGTTGAAATTATTTGTTTCAACGACAAGTGTATTGCCTTCCCAGTGCCCGTGTGGGTCTCCAAGGTAGGTCGTAAGTTTTGCATTAAGTGGGGCCCGTTCCTCTGTCGGGATAACTCGTGTTTCATGGATCATTTCTTTTTGGATCGCGACGAATCCAGGGCCTTGAACGATTTGCAGGCCATTGTTGTAGATTGACGGCATCATCAGGCCCGGTAATCCTCGCGTGATACACCTTACATACGGTGTTAGGTCTTCAGGGCCGGCTGATCTGTTCTCTGTATACAAGCGGGCAGCGCGAGAGGCTTCTTCTGCCATTCGCTGTCCTTCGGGTGTTCGCTCAGGTAAACGACCGGTTGGAGGGTCGACAATCATTGCAATTTGGGTGGACGGGGCATTTTTGTCATAGCCCAACGTTGTGTCTCTCCACTCACGTTCGTAGCCCCAAATGCTGCCGAGTGTGCCACCCTCACGGCGAGCAGCTGCTTCTTCGGCCGTTAAGTTTTCAACGTCTCCCAGATCCGATGGTCGTTCAAGCGGAATGCCGTGAGCCGCATTGCCTGTCCACACGCCTTGCAGATCTGGTTCTCCCCATGGTGTCTGTTCCTGATCGTAGGGTGTTGAGTCTGCGATGGTTTCCTCGACGAAGGTTGAGTCGATACCAGCAAAGCCGGATTCGACGACAGCCAGGCGCACATTGTCAGGACCGTAAATGAATGCGCGGCGGGCAGAGGTACGTGCGTTTTCTGGCACGGTCGGTTCCTGTTGGAATTCTGCGCCGGCGCTGCGCATCTCGTTCGCAGCGTTACCAAGGTCATCAACGACGAAACCTATATGGTCGATCGCCCGACCTTCGGTTGTTGCCGGTATACCCTCTTCATGTTCCATGGCCAGTAGCCAGATGTCGCCGTACCGCAATCCGTCAATGCGGTCACGCAGACTGTCGCGCTCACCGCCGAGTACGCTCTGATACCACTCGAGAGTTTCGTCGGGGTTGGTCGAGCTCAGGTGAATGTGATGAAAACCAACACGGTCAGGATCTTCGACCAGTTCGATTCTTGTGCCCCAGGGGTCAAAAATGAATCCATACTTGAAAAGACCTGGCGCCTCACGGATCATCTCACCGCCTTCAAACCGTTGAAGCCGGACACCGGACCCACGCGACCCGATGGATTCAAGTTCTTCCATTTTTGCTGTGAGGTCAAGATACGAGAAACCGATGTGATTGACACCGGTGCCCTGAGTGCCGCCTTGTGTCGCTTGCGGAACAAAGGTCACTTCGACGCCGTGACAATCGGCAGCATCGTCTCGATCGGCAACCGGTTGGCAATCGAGATGCTCCGTGTACCAACGGACTGAGACTGCGGGAGCAAAAGACGTGATGTGGACGTGGTGATATTCGGCATCAGCTGCGAAGGCATTGGTGGATGCGCCAGGCATCGCAACAAGTAATGCCGTAAGGACTGGTAGCGTCAACGCAACGCGTGGCAGATTTAGTGTCATGGTGTATTTCCTCATTCAACTGGTTGCCTTACCGAGTTGGGACCCTTCGTAAATGACCGTACAGTAAATCCTCAGAGTATTCGACGCATTTAAATTCAATGACACGTGCGTTGTCTTCAAGACGACGATAGAGAGGCATACGGATTGTCCACGGACGCGTGAACACTGTGTCATCGGTAAGCGTTGCCTCATACATGATTGCGTTTCGTCCCATGGGCGTATACCGCTCTTCAACACGGAGGGCAGCGCTGGCATGGTTTCCTGCGCGGTCAAACCATGCTTCGCCGGTGAAGCCTTGCGCATCTACGACCAAAGTGTCTCCATCCCAGCGACCATGCGAACGTCCCATCCAACTATCGATTGGTGGTGCTTCTGGATTGGCTTTGTCCATGTGAATCGTTCGACTGGCTTCTGCAAAGCCATACACCACCTGAATTTTTTGATTGCCCTGAATAATTTGAAACGGGTGGGGCATATAGGTTGCCCGCGGCACTCCAGGCATGAAGCACTTGGCTTCCGGGTCGTTTATCATTCTGTTTTCAAAATTGTCTTGTTGTTGCTGTCTAGCTTCAGGTGTGTAGGGAATGTCACCTCCCTCAACAACACCTTGCCCGGGCGGAATGGCACCGATGGCACCGAGGTCGGGATGGCCAGGACCTGCTGGATGGTCTTCTAGATTCCAGTGCGCAGTGCCGATTGCTTGCCAGATACCATTGAGATCAGGATGGTTGTCCCATGCTCGAGGAACCTCATCACTCTGAGCAGATATTGCGGCAGATGCGAAAAGAAATGCCGTGACCACAGGAACACAGAGATGCTTCATGTAAGGACTCCGAAATTAATTGCAGAAACGCTTAACTATTTGAGACGATCATAGCAATTAGAAGACAGTTGCGCGATAGTGTTTATATTTTACGGCGATATTGACCGGTAAATCACGCAAAGTCGAGAGATTGGATTTATGATGATGCTGTGATTTCAGGTAGGCAGATGGCCCCTCGTTGTGTCACCGGTTGTCTGTCGTTCTTCGTGGTTTTCGGCTTGGGATGCCAAGCTAGCCCAGACCATCTTCGTGATGAGGACACCGGGTCTACTCAAACAAAAAATATTGTCTGGATAGTTGCTGATGCGATTCCAGTCGACTTGGAGCATCGGTTTGATGTCATTGCAGCACTACCGTCGACGCAGCATGGTGGGCCTAGTGCTCGTTCGGCTCTCCTCACTGGTGTTGACCCTGGGCTCCTGAAGCCGTTTCCGGAACCGGAGGTCGGTGTGTTGCCGCTGTTGTTTCGACAAGCTGGCTATTACACCAGTCGTTCGGGAGAGTCGTACCACAATCTTGGTGTTCGTAGAGTCAGTCGACCAAGGCACTCGGTCAAGAGTCCAGAGGCTTTACCAATAACACCTGACGGTTTACTTGGGGCTTGGGATGCTGTCGGTCGGGATGTTGACTGGAGAGGCAAAGAGAAGGATTGGGATTTGCCATGTACGGTGTCATTTGGGTGTGGTGGTCGTGGACGGGGGGAAGTTCCGTTTTTTAGTCTGTTTAATCTGGAACCATTATCAAATGTGCAACTTCAGGTTTCGTCAATTCTGGATGCGCTTGATGAAGACGAGTGGACGGCCGACACCGCGGTTTTCTTGATTGCGATGTCATCCGGTTCGGAACGCGTGGGAATCCGATTGCCACAGAATTTTCCACGTAGCCGGGTTATTGAAACGGTCGGTCTGCTTGATTTAGCCCCGACCGCTCTTGCGATGACCGGCCTTGCAGTGCCGCACTACATGAGGGGGCGTAATGTCGTAGTTGTAGATGACGGGGACGCGCGACCACCAATGAAAGATCATTCCATTGAGTCGGTGAAGGCCGTTGATGCGAACGCTACCGTAACACCGATAACCGCGACGCCGACAGGCTATCCAGCCGGCGGCTTGTTTCATGTTGCTCCGCGCATTGACCTTCAGTGTGAGACGCCAGGTTCGACTATCGTGTACACAACTGAACGAGACCCACCGTTTTATTGGCGTCTGTATCGAGGCCCCTTCCGGATGCGGTTTTGGGAATTACGTGTGCAGTGTGGTCGGTTAGGTTATGAGAATAGCGATGTCGTAATGTATGAGTTCGATATTGAATAAAGCTGTACTCATTAGTATGGAGGTGGCGATGAGTCGACGACAGAAGGTGTTCGCGATAGCGATGGCGTTGCCGCTAATACTGATGGCGTTTCCGGTATTCGGTCAGTCAATAAATGATTCGGGAAGTCGAACGTCGTGGGGACATCCTAACCTACAGGGAATTTGGACAAGTTCTACGTATACCCCACTGGAACGTCCTGACAATTTGGGCGATCAGGCTTTTTTGTCTGAAGAAGAACTGGCGTCTCTAAATGAGTTATTAACTGAAGAAGGAGTTGACCCGTTACGGGCCCGGAGCGTGCTTGCGGCTGATTCTAAGGAAGAACGCATCGAGCGAACACAGCAAAGTCAGGAAAATATTCACTACGACAATTCAGTCTGGTTACGAGAAGAACAACCCCGGCAACTGACGACAACACGAACATCACTAATTGTCGATCCGCCAGACGGAAGGATTCCCGCACTTCTTGCTGCGGCGATGGAACGCGAAGCGATGCGGAAGCAGGAGAGCCGATGGTTGGTCTATAACCTTGCCTCACCGTCGTATGCGAGTCACCAGACTCGTACGTTACAGGAGCGGTGTTTGGCATGGCGGCACGAAGGGCCGCCGATGTTACCGGCCTCGTACAACGACCTCATCCAGATTTTCCAGACTGAAGACCATGTGGTCATCATGCAGGAGATGCGCGCGAATAAAATTCGAATCGTCCCACTCGACGGGCGGTCACACCTTTCATCGAAAATTCGCCAGTGGCCAGGTGACTCGGTCGGGCGTTGGGAAGACGATACGTTGGTCGTAGAGACGGTGAATTTTAATGAGAAGGTCACGTTTAATGGAGCCAATGTTGATCTGCATGTCGTGGAGCGGTTTACCAGAATGGATGACGATACGATTCGGTACGAATTCACGGTCGACGATCAGACAACATGGTCACGGGCATGGAGCGCCGAGTTTCCGTTAATGAAGCGTGAGGGGCCTCTTTATGAATACGCCTGTCACGAGGGGAACTACGACATTCGCCATATTTTGGAAGTGGCGAGGAATCTTGAAAAAGCTGCCGGTCAGTAATATTTTTCTGAGCGGCGGTCTGACAAGTTTTTGGGAGTCTCTATGAATCGACAACAATCATTACTAGCCGTGTTCATCTTCGTTGCCATGTTGGCGGTTTCTGCATGTGGCGCGAATGGGCCTGAGTCTGATGTGTCTCAAGACGATAGCGATGTGGTAGTCGAGACTCGTCCGGGTTTACTTGAGGGTGAGTGGGTTAACGAACGTGTTATCGACTTAGACGAACCTAGCAGCCCTGTGCGCGTGTTTCGCGGCATCCCCTATGCTGAAGCTCCGATTGATGGGCGTCGCTGGCAGCCGCCGGCAGCCGTTCAACCGTGGCAAGGTACACGGGCTGCCACTGAATTTGGTCCGGCCTGCTGGCAGCGACTGACACCAGACACCTCGGTCTACACCCGTGGGAACCTCGATCGTAACGAGGACTGTCTCTATCTTAATGTATGGACAGCCGCTGAGGAGGTGTCTGACTCTCGTCCTGTCATGGTGTGGTTCCATGGTGGTGGCCACACCGGTGGTTGGGGGAGTGCACAGGTTTTTGATGGCACGGCACTCGCAAAGAAGGGCGTGGTACTTGTCAGCATCAACTATCGCCTCGGTTCTTTTGGGTTCTTAGCGCATCCAGCTTTGTCCGAGGAATCACCACACGGGTCATCTGGGAACTATGGACTTCTTGATAAGGTTGCCGCGCTCGAATGGGTGCGAGACAACATCGCCGCGTTCGGTGGTGATGAGAACAATGTGACCATTTTCGGGCAGTCAGCCGGATCGTGGAGTGTCTGTTATCTGATGACTTCCCCATTGGCTCGTGGACTCTTCCACAAAGCGATCGGTCATTCGGGCGGATGTTTTCGTGGAGGACGTCCGGACCTTGAGGCTGCTCACAGTGACGGTCTTGTCGCGGCAGGCGAACTTGGGGTTGATGGTAATGATGTTGACGCATTGGATGCACTGCGGGCACTCGATGCGTCCGTCATTCTTGATTCAAGCCTTGGCTCTGGCGCGATTGTTGATGGTTGGTTTATGCCGAAGCCTGCGTCTACGATTGTCGCGGCAGGTGAACATAACAACGTGCCAGTGATTGTTGGAGCGATGGCGAATGAAGGCACGACCCTGTACGCCGATACGCCACTTCGTGAGTATGGTGAATTGGTTTCGTTGCTCGGTCAGCAGCATGGAGAACGGACAGACGAGGTGCTAGCTGCTTATAGGGATGACATTGACCGATCGACCAAGTGGGGATATCAGGCCATACGGGCTGATCGAAGTTTTGTGTGGGAGATGCGAACGTGGGCTCGGGCGGTTGAAGCGAATGACAATGATGCCTATCTGTATTTCTTTCGTCATGCGCCTCCGGTATTTCGGATTTATGTACCTGAGCGTGCAGCAATTGATATGCCTGATGGTCCTACCGGTTATGGGGCGTATCACTCAGGTGACCTCGCTTATGCATTTGGGAATACACGATTGGTCGGTGTTGGATGGACCGATTGGGATCATGAGATTTCAGAAACGATGAGTGACTTTTGGGTGAATTTTGCGAAGACGGGCGACCCAAACGGCGATGGACTACCTACGTGGCCACGGTACGAAGCGGCAACTGATCCGTGGCTTGAGTTCGGGTCCGAAATCAGGGTCAACCACGATATTCGAAAAGCAAAGCTCGATCTTTTTGAGTAGCAAACAGTCGGAGACGTTGTAACCACACCGGAAAATTCAAAACTCGAGCTGCCACCGACTGTACAACTCGTAGAGGGTTGCGGGCGCACTTGGCGGCCATATGTTTGTTCCGGTGAGTATCGCGAGCGTAGGAAGCCACCTCCGGTCTATGGGTGGTATTTCCTGCGGGTCAGACTTGCAACTACGTGGGATCCCACCCACAATGGGGGTTCACAAAGGAGATCTTATGCGCGTTTTCACACTCTTCCTCGTGGCACTCCAAATTTTGACAGCGCCGGACCCGGCGCAGATGGAGGATGCCCCGGATCTTGGGTACCGCCCGGTCCCGCATGGCCTCGAGATTCCGGATGATGTTGAAATGGGTGCGCCGTCGAGTGTCGGATGGACCTCGACCAACAAGATACTGGTCTTTAATCGTGGCCCGAATCCGTTAATGGAATTCAACTCCGATGGCAGTTTTGTTCGAGCATGGGGTCAGGGACAGTACGACCGACCGCATGGGATGCGCATCGATCGGGAAGGCCATATCTGGACGACGGATGTCAATGGCGACACGATTCGAAAAATGACCCCAGACGGCGAAGTGCTGTTGACGATCACTCCAGACGACACGCCTCTCCTGGAAGAACCCACTGACTTGTATGTGGGGTTAGAAGACGAGATCTTTGTGCTTGTTGGTCATGGGCAGGGCGTACCGCGAGTATTGAAGTTTGCGAGCGACGGGTCACTGATGAAATCGTGGGGAGAGCCGGGCACAGGACCGAGCCAGTTTGACACACCGCATTCAATTGTTGTCGATGCCGATGGTTTGGTTTACGTGGCCGATCGTCAAAATCGTCGCGTGCAAATTTTCGATAGCGAAGGAACCTACGTCAAGGAATGGGCTTACAAGGGATTACCGTGTGGGCTCTTTATTGACGCTGATGGGCAGATGTATATGGTCAGTGGTTTTGCTGGCGAAATTCTCAAACTCGATGAAAATGGGAAAGCGCTTGGTGCGAATGGGCAACCAGGTAAAGGGCTTGGAGAGTTTGGCGAGGCGCACTACATGACGATGTCGCCAGATGGAGATATCTACGTCGCAGATACCGTGAGACCAGAGCTCCATAAATACGTGAAGAAATAGATTTTTCATCGTAGTTACGAGTTGCGAAGGTGGATCGAAGCTGCATAACCTGTGTCGTTTTAATTTTTTGTGCCGGAATAGCGCACGAGAGCATCGGACAAACTATTTCGTCGTCCATTGAGCCACTCGTGTTGGATTGGCAACAGGCCGAGTGGGGGCCACCCTCGGCTGATCGTCCTGGGTTTCCGGTCGGTATTCGCAATGCTCCAATTGCGACAGATCCGGAGACGGGCGGGCCGACTTATCTTGCGCGATTTCCAGCAGGCTCGCAGTTTGCCATGCACTGGCATACGCACACTGAGACAGTGGTCGTCCTACAAGGAACCGTGAGTATCACGCTTGACGGGACGGAACATACGGCAACGGAAGGAAGCTACATCATTATTCCCGGCAAAGCGCATCATGAGTGGCGCGTCCCTGAAGATGCCGATGTGGTGCTTCTCGCACGCCGGGACGGCCCCGCCGATTTCTTTTTTGTCGAACCGTAACAGCTGTGCTAGTTTTGCGAGAGGTCAGTCAATCGCCAGAGATGCGACCGGGTTCGTATAAAAAGGCTGCCCCGGGCAATTGCTGGACTCGACATCGCGACTTCCTCTAATGAATTGGTTGCGAGCGTGCGAAAGTTGTTTTCGCTGTCAAGGACGTACGTATCGCCATCTTCGCTCAGCACAAAAACTCGGCCATTGTACGCCCACGGAGACGCGGTAAATCCATTCGCTCCTGGGGCAATGCGGCTCCGGACTTCCTGCGTCTGAATTTGTTGTTCCGTAAAATAGAGTTCTTCGCCTGTTTGTGCGTCGTGTACGGTGAAGAAGCCGCGGTCCTGGAGAGTGAAATAGTAATCTCCATAGACCAGTGGTGTTGGGTGATAGGGACCCGCCGTGTCGTCGTACCAGGCGATGTGTTCGTCTCGTTGATCTGAGTCGTTGAGTGTAATGTCTCCGGCGGCACCAGGTTTGATGGCGTAGACAGGTCGGGTTGAGTCGCCAACATAGCCAGAGCTGATATACAGCAGGCCATGGGCACTAAACGGCTGCGGGATTGTGATCGAGCTCAGACCGCTAAAGCTCCACAACTCTTGTCCATTGAGGTCATACGATCGGACCTGGTCACTGCCGGTGGTGACGAGTTCGGTCCGGAGTTCGTTTTGCCAGACAAAGGGTGTGGACCAATTCGTACCTTCGTCACGGTCACGGCGCCAGCGTTCCTCGCCTGTTTCGGCGTCGAGTGCAACGACAAACGAATCGTCATCGGTATCATTCACAATAAAGAGGGTGTCGTCATGGAGCACGGGTGATGCGGCTGGCCCCCAACCCAATCGTGTGTCGCTCGCGTCAAATCGTTGTTCCCATAGTTGGTTGCCATCCATGTCAAAGGTGAAAACACCGACGTTTCCAAAATAGGCATAGACCCGTTCGCCATCTGTTACGGGTGTCGATGACGCGTAAGTGTTCTTGAGATGTCGGTCAAAGTTGGGTGTTGCTCGATGCACTTCCGACGTCCAGAGGACATCACCACTGTCGAAATCGAGGGCGTAGACCAACCAACGATGGACGTCGGCTTCTCGTTCCATGAGTTCGCCGGGTTCAGGGTCTCTGAAATCAGGAGAGGGTTCTGGTGACCCGTACGGAAAGTAGAGCCCCATGCGTGGTTCTTCAATGTCACCATCGCTGATCACTGTTGTGAGAAAGATGTGGTCACCCCAAATGACTGGCGAGGACCAGCCTAGTCCTTCAACTGGCGTTTTCCACACAACGTTTTCGGTGGTACTCCAAGTCGTTGGTAAGCGTGGGTCGTCTTCGGACGTTGAGAGGGCGTCGGCACCACGAAACGAGGGCCAGTTCTCATTCTCGGCGGACTGTGGTGCTGTCGTACCGAGCAAGACACACAGCATTGTTACGAGAGTCGCCTTTATGTTCTGACTGACTAGTAGATCGCGCATGGAAATCTCCCATTAATGTGCATACGTCGTTCGCGATTATACGTGTTTGGGACTTGGATCTTGCGCAGAACCGTATGCCGGTTCATTATTGGTCCACTGATTCCGTAGGAGGGCTTATGGGTACTCGATATCTCGTTACCGTATGCACGGTTGTTGCGATGGCGGCACTGATTCCTTGTCTGGCGCTCGCGCAATCATCGACATCGCTTCGGACTGCGTGGGGAGACCCTGACCTTGGTGGTGTTTGGAATAATTCAACATTGACGCCGTTTCAACGTCCGGAACGTTTGGGCGACCAAGAGTTTTTGACAGCGGAAGAGGCTGCCAATATTGAGCAGGAAGCTGCCGATCGTAATACTGACTTCGCGGGTCGACCAGCATTGCGTACCGAAGTCGGAGGCAACGTTGACCGAGGTGTTGATGGTGCGCCTGGTTCCTATAACAATTTTTGGATGGAGCGTGGGACGTCTGTGGTGCCGACGAGGCGCACATCCGTCATTACCGATCCGCCGAATGGCAGGTTGCCGTCTCTGACGGCCGAGGCGCATGCACGCATGACGTCTCCAGAGGCGGAGCGACTCGCGGCGGTGCGGGGCGGTCGCTTACCGACTGATTCGTATACTCAATTAGACGGTGGTGACCGGTGCTTGTGGTATCGCGGGATCCCGTCTTTTCCGACCGCGTACAACAACAACTACCAAATTGTGCAGACACCGGACTTCGTTGCGATTTTGCAAGAGCACATCCATGACGTGCGTTTTATCATGCTTGATGGACGGCCCCATCTCACGCCGGCAATCCGCCAGTTCGCAGGCGATTCACGCGGGCACTGGGAAGGAGACACGCTGGTTGTCGAGACAACGAATTTTAATCATCACGCGTTTATTCGAAACTTCAACGGAAACTTGAGTGAAGAACTTCATGTCATTGAGCGGTTTACGCGGACCGACGAAGGCACCCTGGACTACACCTTTACCGTGACGGATCCTAAAACCTGGACGCGTGAATGGGGTGGGGCACTACCGATGACACGGAGTGTTGGGCCGATGTTTGAGTACGCCTGCCACGAAGGCAATTACGGCTTAACCAATATGTTGGCTGGGTCTCGAGTACAAGAAGCAGACGAACAATAGCACTGCGTTCGAGTCATATCGCTTGACCCGACACGTTGCCCCAGGAATCAGCGTGTTCGTGGTTACGTAGGCTACGGTTGGAATTCCCGATCTATGACGTACAGTTTGACGGTGTCACGTTTGACGCCATCAGCACTCATTGCTTCGGTCGTTTCTGGCGACTCAAGCACTTCCATGAAGCTATTGAGATCTGTTGGCTCAAATCTGTTACTGCATGAAGAGGCACGGATATTTAGAGTCGTTTATTGTGCTGTCGGTCTCTTTACGGGATAGGTATTCTGTCTTCCAATTCTTCAAACTAGTCTTCGTACACGAGACGCTCATTATCTGCGCAAGACCATGCCGTGGCGATAGGTTTATCGATATTGTCGGATAAAACAATTGTCGACAAAAGCACATTCTATTTATCTAGTCGGAAATCGTGTTCCTCTCCCGTAAACTACCGCAGACTATGTCCCAGTATTACAAAGGTAAGCGCACGCGGAATTTCTTCAAACCGGATGCGTCAAAGCCGTTCAAATTGTCGCGGTCGAAACTCGATCTGTTCGTGAATTGTCCGCGCTGTTTCTATATTGATCGGCGACTCGGGGTGGGGCCACCGCAGGGGTTCCCATTCAATATCAATTCGGCCATTGACCACTTGCTAAAAAAAGAGTTTGACGAATATCGTGAGTCCAGTGAGCCGCATCCGTTGATGCGCGACGCGGGTATCGATGCCGTTCCCTGTCAGCACGAGAAACTTAATCTGTGGCGGGAGAACTTTCAGGGGGTGCAGGTTCCGCATGAGGCGACGAACCTGTTGATTCACGGTGCAATTGATGACCTGTGGGTGACGCCTTCCGGCGAGCACATTGTTGTGGATTACAAAGCGACGAGTAAAGACACACCTGTGAACATCAATGCGCCTTGGCAGGATCAATATAAGCGTCAGATGGAAATCTACCAATGGTTGTTGCGTGGAAATGGTCTTGAGGTGTCTGATACAGGGTACTTTGTGTATTGCAATGGTCGTCGGAGCGAACCGCGATTCAATCACCGGGTGGAGTTTGATGTTTCGGTGATTCCGTATATCGGTACTGATGAGTGGGTCGAGTCATGCATTACGGATGCGCACGCATGTTTGATGAGTGATGAGATTCCGCCTGTTACATGGAATTGTGACTATTGCACGTATTACTCTGCGGTCACGGACGTACTTTAGGTGTGATCTGTCGAGCTATCGGGGATAACAATTGACGCCGGACCGCTTATTGCAACTGTTTCTGCGTATTGGGGGCACGTCGATGCTACTGGCGCTTGTGTTTGTGGTGGCGCCACGTGCATGGATGGAGGAGATCCATGCCGCTCTTGGCCTCGGCGTCTTTCCTGATACCCCGATCGTGTGGTACCTCGCACGGTCCACGTCGGCCTTCTATGCCATGATGGGGGGGCTGTACTGGTTGGCGTCCTTCGACATGGGGCGCCAACGTCGTCTATTGCTGTTCTTGGGTTGGTGGACTGTCGTATTGGGTGTGATGCTTTGCGGCATCGACCTGTCGGTCGGGTTGCCATTATCGTGGACTCTGTCGGAGGGACCCGTGGTGATCCTCATGGGCCTAGCCCTGCTGTATTTGATTTCTCGAACATCAGACACTCACGTGCAAGTCGTTCGGTAAGAAGAATTCCCCTCACGTTATTGAGACTGCATGTGACACTCCTGCAGACCGTCATCGCCGTTGCGCGTTCTGTCCTGGCATATGTAAGTGTGTTTGTTTGGGTCTTGATATTTGCCCCGATCGGCATTGTGGTGACGGTGGTGTTCCGACGGGGTGACGTGTTGTACGCACTTGCGAGCGCCGGAGCACGTCTCGGTCTTATGATGGCCGGCATCAGATTTTATGTGCGGTATGGGGACAGAGTTCAGCCTGGGCGGGCCGCAGTGTACTGTTTCAATCACACCAGTAATCTTGACCCGCTAATTATTTTTCTCGCATTGACAGCGGTCCATCCAAAGCTCAAAGCGGTGTACAAGGCAGAACTGCGGGCCGTCATGCCGTTGTTGAGGAATGTCGCTGACGCACTTGGGTTTGTGCCGATCGAACGGGACAACCGCGAACAAAGCGGGCACGCGATTGATGGCGCTGTCGACATGCTTGCCAACGGTGACTCATTTCTGATCGCACCCGAAGGCACGCGGAGCCGAACACGGTCATTACTACCATTCAAAAAAGGTGTCTTCATCATGGCGATCAAGGCGCAGGTGCCCATTGTGCCAATTGCCGTTCGAGGGGCAGGTGAGGCCATGCAGCGAGGCAGTCCTTTGATTCGACCCGTGACGGTGGAGGTTACGATAGGCGAGTCGATCGCGACGCGCGGTCTCACACTGGGTGATCGGGATACGCTGATTCAACAAACAAGAGATGAATTAGAACGTCATCTCGTTAGAACCGAAACAATCGATTAAATTTGATCACGAAGCCTCGGTTTCGGAGTTCCGCATAGCGATTGGGTCGGAGTGGATCAGTGTCTTGTTCTTCGGTATAGACAAGAAACAGTTCGCTGCCTGGCGAGTACTCCCATCGTAACCTCACGTTCGTCGCGAGCGTGGTGTTTGTCGAATTGAATTGCAGGAGTCCACTCACAAACATGCGTGGCGAGAAGGTGTAGTTGACGCGGGTGTGAGCCAGATCTGTGCGAAACGAACCGTTCGGTAAATCGATCCAATTAAAGGACACGCTTGGCTCGACAGACAAGACCGACGTTACGTCAATACGGCCACGACTGAGATTCACCGACGTAATGTCACCGTTGAAGTAGCCACCAGTGGTTAGCCCGACGGTGCCTGTGAGTGGGCGCTGTGGACCGAGGGCATACGTCAGCCCGACGTCGTTGAAGCTGTGGCCGCCGACTGGAATCGCAAGACCGTGACCAGGTGAAAAAGGAGTATGGAGGAGTTCGTAGTTATCGCTCAGGTGCGCGCCAATCTGGTCACTATTTTCCAGTTCGGTTTGGAATCCGATTTGACTCTGTCTCGTTTCGAGATGCCCCTGGTCCGCTGTCAGGAAGTAGTCGAGACTCGCTTCAAATACAAATTGCCGAACCGATTCGATAGAGCTGGGGCGTGGACTGAACCGGCCTGAGACGGACGTGCGGCGAAAATTATCTCGGCGAATGAAACCAACCTCAGGGCGGAAATTGTCTTCCACGAGAAGGTGCTCTGCTTGGAAGCCGTATTTGTCACCACCGTAGTCAAAGCGGGCTTGATAACTCGCGTCACGGTCATGAACGCCAGGGGTGCGCGTCCGGGCGTAATAGCCAAGAAAATTGATGTTGTCATAAAACGCAAAGTTGGTATCAACGCCGTAGGATTGACTCGAGCCGTTACCAGCAAGCGATACTGAACGGTTGGTGATCATCGTCCCGACCGTACTGCGGCGGAGAATGTCACGTTTTAGTCGCAAGACCGTGAAGTTTGTGTCGATTGACTGCGTCGCCACGTCACATCCAAGTTTGGTACACATCGAGTTCGAAGCGATTTGATCGTCAGTTTGAATAGTCAGGGCTCCGACATCAAAGGCTCCGATTTTCCCGGTCAGTCGTCCACCGCCGAGGATAGGGACGATTCGTCCACCTTGAAGACCGATGCGTCGACTGTAGAAGAGAGTGGGTGCGCTCCCACCGCCAACGACGCCGCCCCGGCGTCGTCCGATGCCACTGCGAAACCCACCGCGCGCGAAATCAAAAATGCCGCGCCCTTCCAGAAAGAATTCTCGTTTTTCAGGAAAGAATAGGCTGAACCGGGTGAGATTCACTTGCTGTTCATCAACTTCAACCTGCGCAAAGTCCGTGTTGTACGTGAAGTCGGCGGTGAGATTTTGAGTTATCCCGTATTTCACGTCGAGACCGGCATCACCCGTATACAGTGGTCCGGATGAACCACGACTCACCTTATCAATAGTGCTACTCCCGATCGCATACGGTTTGATTTCGATAAGCCGGCCCGTATCGGGCGCCTCCAGGCCTACCAGTGTTCCCGCCGCAGAGACGCGAAATACGCCACCACGCCCACCAAAACCAGCGGCCGAAATGGGAATCTGTGTGAGATAAGTCCATTCGTTTTTACGAATAATGGTTCGCCGTAGCTGTATTCCCCAGACTTGATCTTTTGTTGGGCGGTACCGCAGGGATTTGAATGGAACGACCATTTCGATCGTCCACCCTCCATCGAAGCGGTCGGTTTGAACGTCCCAGACAGGGTTCCAATCTCGATTCGGATTTCCCTCATTGGTAATTGCCTGGTCGACAAATCCACCAACGGGATTTGCATAAAAGAGCAGGGCGTTTCGGCGGTCGTAGAACGTATCAATCAAAAAGCCGAATAAATCGTTATTGAGTAGATTGAATGCGTCGCGACGCATTTCTGTTGCAGTCCATTCGCTTGGCGGGGCGCTGTCCCAACAACGGCCTGACACGTAAAAATTTTCATCGTCATACATTACCCACGCGTCGGTACGTTCGGTCGACAGTGCTCCTTCATTAGGTAATTGCTGAATAAAGTCTGATACAGGTTCAACCGTGTCGTAGACCGATTCATCCAGGCGGCCATCGACCTCCAATGGCTCGGTCAGTCTGATCGCACGCATTGTTGCTTGCCCGCCATCACGGGTAATCACCGATGGCGGTATTGGTGGTGGCGGACCATCGATGATCACGTCACCAACTGTTTGCCCTGCCGCGTCTTGATTTTTTGAGGCAGGATCGTTGTGTGCCTGCGCCGACTCAAGTTTCTCAGGAGACCAGATGAGGAATCCGAGAAGTACGAGAGTCAGATGTAGCGGTTTTGTCGCGAGCGGCCGTCGGTTCACTTGGGTATCTCTGTGATCAGCGAAGCACTAAAGTGTGTCACGAGGAGCGATGGGATCATTCGTTCTTTGGCGTTCTGATTTTATGGGCGGTCGCCGCCGCCACGACGTAATGTCTGCATATGAGCCTGTGGATGATAGCTTGCGAACAGTCAGTCTATGTTAGATGGGTACGCCGAGTACGCGGAGGGCTTTTGCAATTGGTCGCGTGTAGGGATAGAACGGGTGGCTGTAGAGGAAACGTTTAGAGATGCCTCGCAGGCGGCTGTCTCGGATAGCCCGTGCGCCGACAAGCACGCTCCATCGTCCGAGATTCGTCGAAGTGCCGGCTTGCGTCAACTCGACCGTGTGTTCAAGCGACTTGTCGAACACAAGGAGGTCACCTTTCGTTGCGCCGATGTCGTTGGCGAGGCTTAAGGACGTTCCCTTTTTGGTCCGGAGCCGGAAATCGCCTCCCGTATAGTCGTCCGGCATTCGTGACAGAAGGACAAGTGATTGCAGTAGTGGAAACGGTGCCGGTCCGTAGTAATCCCTATGTGGAGGCAAGTGACCAGTATCTGTGATGTATTTGGTCACAATGATGTAGTTCTGCAGGGTTTCTTTCTCGGTTCGGTAGTGCGGATCATCGAGCCACGTTTGTTCGAGGGTGTTCCGGATACTGAGAGCTTTTTCGAAAAATGCGGCCGTTAGTTCACTGTGGTCGTTGTGCAGATATTGATAAATACGGTACGTGCGTCCGACCTTGTCGTGTGAGCGGGGGTGCACGTAATCCGGTATCCAGTCCGTATTGATGCGCGACACACACACCGGACCGGTGCGGAGAAACTCCTCACATTCATTCCTGTACTGATCGATTTCCGTGTCAGAAAAATAATTCTTGATAAGAACGTAACCTTTGTCTGGATTTAGAAGGTCAGCGATATACGCGTCACGGTCGTATGAGGGATTAGCTGGCATCGATCGTCCTGACAAGATGGCCAAGCGCCCCGGCAACGTATCGGTCATGGGGGATGCTGCCGGTGACGCTTTCAGACACATGCGGTGTGATGCATACATTTCGCATTACGCGAAACGGATCCCATAGAGGGATCGGTTCGCGCCAAAAGACATCAGCTCCGTAGAAGGCGATACGTTTTGTTCGGAGTGCGCGAGATACGGCTGCTTTATTGATGACGGCCGCACGACCGCAATTAATGAGGACGAGATGAGGTTGCGCGAGAGCAAGTTCGTCGTTTGTAATGAGGTCTTCAGTGGTTGCCGTGAGAGGCAGCTGAACAAAAACAATGTCGCATTCTTGAAACAATTGTTTGCGTTCCAGAAATTGTATTTTGAGTCGTTGTTCGATCGTTGCTGAAAAACGCTGCGGATGATTGTAGAAAACATCGGTACCGAAGGCCTTGATGCGCCGGTGGATTTGATGTCCGATTAAGCCGTAGCCGATGATGCCAACTTTTTTCCGGTACGCGGTGAGTGTGGAGGTGCCGGTCCAGTTGTGCGCCCCGACGGTCTCGCCAGCGGTTGGAGCAACGAGTTGACGGTAGAAGCGCGTTGGTGACCGGAAAGCATGCCAGCGTGCCCCATCGGCAAGGGTTTTTAATCCCGTCAACATTAAGAGGACTGCGACTTCAGCGACATCCGTTCCCCGATCTGTGTCAACGGTTTGAATAGTAATGGGCGAGGTGTTGTCATCGAAGGTGAGCATCCACTGGTCGGTCGTGTTGAGACAAATCCCTGCGAGGTGAGGAAACGTTGTGAGTGTGATTGCTGATAACTCACGTGTCTTATTGACAATGATTCGCACGCGTGACTCATCACCGGCCGATAGTGTGTCGGTGAACACATACTTGGTCGGGTCGAGGTTCGCGAGGAGGTCACGATAGTGACGATTGCGGCGCTTCGGGTCGACGAAGTAATTCAGAAAGATGAGCGACGGCTCCACGTGGGTAATCCTATTCGCACAATTAACGGCAGTCACATAGAAATGTCATGAGTTTGAAAATAGTGATCTTTCGTCCAGTGAAAAATGCCGTTGGCTGGGACGGGGCAGGAGAAGGAGGTTTCGTCGTGATGTCCTGAGCGATCGCGTGGAAATACGACTACAGTAACCTTATACAGGTGCACCGGATCGATCCTGGTCGCCGTCAATGATTATGTGGGAGTAAATGATGAGACGACTTCATTTTGTGATGTTCAGCGCCGTGCTGGTCGTTGGGGCGTGTGGCGAAAGTCAGACACCATCCCCGACTATTGAGCCCGGAGGCCTTGCACTTGTTGGGGCGCAATTGATCGACGGAAGTGGTACCACTCCGGTTCAGGACTCGGTCGTCGTCATTCGTGATGGTCGGATAGAACATGCAGGCCCCCGGGATACGACTGCGGTGCCTGCCGGTGCCGAGGTTATTGATGTTGCTGGCAAGACGATCATGCCTGGCCTGGTGAACTTGCATGTTCATTATCGAGGCGGGCCAGAAGACATTGCGCGCCAGTTCCGGACGCAGCTGTACTATGGTGTCACCACGGCTCGAAGTATCGGAAGTGACTCAGCCGAGGCTATCCCCTTTTTGCTGGAAGCCAATGCCGGACGATTGGACTCTCCACGGGCGTATACAGCCGGACTCGGATTTTCTCATCCTGGCGGATTTAATGCGGCGGGTCGCAATGCGCCAACGACTGAAGAAGAAGCCCGGTCGCTGGTACGCGCTCAGGTCGACTTAGGCGTGCATTTCATCAAGATGTGGGTCAACGACGTGGCAGAGCCTGGTTTGAAAATCACCCCGGAGATGCGCACGGTGATTGTCGACGAGGCCCTTCGAAATGGTGCGGTGCCTGTCGCCCATATTGATGACGAAGTCGACGGCCGACAACTGATTGAGGCGGGGTTGCGCGATTTTCTGCACAGCACCGTCTTGACGTTCGGACCAGGCGCGGGCGTTCCAGTTGATACTCCGGAGCCATCACAAGAGTTCCTGCAGATGTCTCTGGAGAACGACGTGTCGTTTACGCCAACGTTGTCAATCATTCAGAACCGGTGGCATTTTGCTGAGCGCCCAGAACTTCTTGATGACCCCGATTTACGTCTGGCGTTTAATCAGGATGCATTGGCCCGACTGGATGACCCAGAGGTACGGGCGGAAATTGTGAACAGTCCTGGTTTTGCCGATCAGAAAGCGCAGTTTCGTCAGGTCCAGGATTTTGTGAAGACGATTCATGACGCGGGCATTAAGGTAGCCTTGGGAAATGATGCCGGCACCCCAAATGTCCCGTTTGGCTGGGGCATGCATCACGAGATGGAATTGTACGTCGAGGCAGGGTTAACACCCATGGAGGCGATTGTTGCCGCCACGGCTACTGGTGCCGGGCGGATGCCTCCCGTCGGCGAAGTCGATTTTGGCACGCTTGAGGCGGGGAAGGTTGCAGATCTGATCGTGCTGAATGCCGATCCGTTATCTGATATCCGGAACACACTCAATATTGACCAAGTGATGCGGTTGGGTGAATGGATCGAGCGTGAGGGGTTACTGCCAACACCGTAAACCGTGACGGCCTACAGTTTAGTCGTTTGATAGAGGTCGGGCAGGGTTAATCCGGAACGCCATCCACAAGAACAAAATGCCCGTCAGTGTTTTCTGTGCGACCAGGCAGAATGGCCTGGTAGGCCTCACTGTTGAGCCAGGCGGTCGCCGAACTTCTGTCGGGAAATTCAACGATCACGTTGATGTCTCCGAGCGAGTCACCTTCTTGGTAGGTGACTTCGCCACCACGCGCAAGAAAGCGGCCGTTAAACGCCGTGATGGTTGCTTCAACCGGTGCACCGTATTCATTCAGGAACCGTTCGGGATTTATTACGGTGACGTGTCCTATGAGATATGCCTTCGCCATAGTTCCCTACTCAGAAAAGTCACGTGTCATTACGTAGGCTGCATTCTAATTGAAACTACTGCGGCTACCACTAAATGTTTAGCTCCTGTGCCTACTGAGGCAGGGTGAATGCAATCAGACGAGGGCCACCAATCGTCAATCCGAGGTACTGGCGGCCATCAAGAATGTAGGTCATTGGTGTCCCAATGGCACCACTCGGAAGGTCGACTGATCCCACAATGTCACCGGTTGCCTTGTTCCGTGCGATCAGGCGCGGTCCGCCTTCCGAGCCTCCAGCACTGAGCGCACTAATAAGTAGCGTTTTCGTCACCAGCCCCCCCCCCGCGTCCATCGCCGCCAAGCGGCGGCAGGTCGAGGTCACGCAGCATCGGATGATTCCGGAGGCGGTTGCCGTCGCCATTCGGTTGCATCCAGGCAATTTCGCCTGTGTTCAAATCGATGGCGGTCATTCGTGAGTAGGGCGGTTTAAACAGCGGTAATCCCTGGGGCATGGCGGGTTGTCGACCGCCCCCCCCGAACGCGCCTTGCGTGAATTGCATTGTGCCGCCAACGCCCTCGTCTGGCGTATAGAAATGCAACACCGAGAATCGGTTGTGCGATGGCACATAGAGGATTCCCGTTTCGGGGTCCACGCCAGCACCGCCCCAGTTCGCGCCTCCGTCTATTGCAGGACGCTGAATGGTGCCCGCTGAATTGCCGCCATCACCAGCATGGAGCGGCGGGGTAAAGAGCGGACCGAGTGTGAAATCGCGTACCGCCTCGACGGCCAACGCACGAATCTCCGGGGTGAAGTCGACCAGGTCGTCAATGGTGACACCTTGATACTCAAATGGCGGTGGTTTGGTTGGAAATGGTTGTGTTAACGACGGGACTTCGCCCGGAAGGTTCGTTTCCTGTGGGACCGGACGTTCTTCAATCGGCCAGACCGGGTCTCCCGTCGCACGGTCGAAGACGTACGTGAACCCTTGTTTACTGACCTGGGACTAACAGCGCCCGTACCGCACGTGTCGCCGCGTTGTTCCGACTGGAGGAATCTTGAGTTGCTCCAGAAGGGTGCCCGTCGCGCGGTCCTTGACGACGACACATCGGCGAGCTACCCGTCGTGCTTCGGTCAGCGTCGCACGACTGGGGACATCAGTGGCGGCGAGCAGGCGGACAAGGCCAAGACTTGTGGTGGCTTCGATCGGCGTGTCGAACATGGGATCAAAATAGACCACGTCCCAGGACCGAGAGGGAAGTGTCGCCAGCACGTGCTCGGCTGTCGCATGGCGAACGGTCACGCGCCGCATGGCGGCCGTGAGGTCGGCATTCCGGTGGTCATAGTGTGCCATGCCATGCGCGACCACCGTCGCGAGGAGTGCAGAGGCCTCGAGCGATTCGACACGCCCATGCGGGCCGACCGCATGGGCGGCCACGATGGCGTCAGCGCCCAAGCCGCAGGTGCAATCAAGAAATCGATCGCCAGGTTGTAGCCCGGTGACGGTCAGCAGGCGGTCACCTCGTCCGGCGTGCACCGCCGTCACACGATGGTGTGCCATATTGGGGTGAAAGCTATAACTCCGCTCTTCGTAGACCAAGCGCAGTCGATCAGCGTCGACCACGAGTGCCCCCTGTGTCCTGTGCCGGCGACTGAGGAGGGCGAGACTGTCATGCCGTCGTGCGACGAAGGGACGATGCAGACGGGCGGCCACTGTGCGGGCACGGACTACGACGTCCAGGGTTGGAGACATCGTGGTGGTGATGAGTACGTCAGACGGAAGAAGTCTTCGCACGGGCAATGCGCAGGAATCGTCCTGCGGGGTACGATGCTGTCGACGCGCGCGTTGCCGACAGTCGCTCACGAGGGTCTTTACTGCGCGCCTAATTCATCGTACATCAATTGAATAAAGTTTCCTGCGAAGGGCTCGATGAACCCGAAGTCGTTGAGATGCGTAGGGAGTGCAGGTCGCGACGACGAGGAAACTCTTCGGGCGTCACGACTATGGTGTAGACGATGAGGAAGTCATCTCGAACTTGACTCGACTCCTTCTCAATGGATTACGGCAGTCATCCTGACGTGTCGACATAAGGTTTTTTAGACTGACAGCTGAAGCGGGTCCGGTCGTACCGTCGGCCAGGCGATCACTTTTCCAGTAGACCTGTTTTTGTACAAACGACTGGCCGACCTACGAGAACATGAGATCGGCCAGTCAGTCGGTTTGGCGGGGACGGTGTGCTTAGAGCAAGGCCGTCGGACGGCGCGCCCACGGGCGACCTTTTTCCTTGGAGACTCCTTCTACGTCATTGATGTACGCACCGGCTTGAGTGAGGACGTGATGGAGATCATTGCCGACACTGAAGAGTGAGAAATCCTTTTCGAGAAATTCTCCGACCCGGTCCGTGCCGAACAGGAAGATGCCAAGGATGACATTGTTTTTCTTCGCGGCGTCGCGGAGTTTGGTGGTCGCTTCCTGGAGTTCGTCAGAAAAGTACATGTCAGGGAATTGGTATTTTTCATAGAGTCCCATCGACATACAGAGGTCGTTTTGGCCGAGGAACAAGAGGTCGACACCAGGGACCGCGGCAATTTCATCAATGTTTTTGATGCAGTCAGCAGTTTCGACCTGCAGGGCACAAATGACGTTATCGTTGGCCGCGCCGGCATACCCGAGCAGACCTGCTTTATTCATGCTCCGTTGCGGGAAATAGACGGACCGCGTACCGGCAGTGGGGTAGCGACAACAACTGACGGATTGTCGTGCTTCGTCGGCCGTGTTGATGTACGGAACGAGGACGCCATCGGCACCGACATCAAGAGATTGTTGAATGCCACCACGGTCGTGTGCGCCGGCGACTCGCACTAATGATTTCGCTCCGCCATTTGACACCCCGCCAATCATTTGCGAGAGGGTCTCGAATCCCATCGGCCCGTGTTGCGTGTCAACGAGCAGCCAGTCATATCCAGTATGTGCGAGTTGTTCGATGACGGTTGGACTGTGAGAATTGATAAACAGTCCTAATTTTGGACTTCCATCACGAAGTTGTTGTTTGAATTCGGCACCCGTTAATGCATCACTCATGTCTCGAATCTCCCTGTCTGGTGATGAGTCTTGAAGGACTCGAACCGTCACCCCGCCGATTAAGAGCGAAGCATGTATCGTGCAGGTAGGTTCACCTTGTCTAATTTTTCAGCAAATGCGTTCAAGACTATTCTATGTGTTCAGCGGTGTGCAGTGGTGTGCAACCGGTAGTGTGTCAAACGTAGTGCGCTAGTGTCGGCGGGCGCGGTCACGAAAAAGGATTACGCCGTTTCCCTGAGATCCCTTTGGGAGCCACCTGATTTATCGCATCGACCATCTCCTGGGCTCTCTTCACCACAGTCGTTGTCTTAGTTTTACTGACAATTAATGATGACAGCCGCTATTACTCCGGCTGCTAATTTGGATTAACTAATAGTTAAATGATTTACATGTTGCGGTATATTCATCTTCATTTGTGATTTAAATATCAGTCAATACTTTTAATTGGAGATGTCTTGATGATGAAAATTCGATTGGCCGTCTTGGTGATGGCCGTGCTGTTCGTTGGCTCTGCGGCCGTGTCCGCGCAAACAACCGCGGGGGCGAACAGAACTCGTGCGTGCACGCTTCTTCCTGGCTATACCATCGCTGATGTGGTTGAAACCGCAAGAAACTTTGAATGGGCGGAAGACATGGCACCAGGCTTGGTTGTAATTAGCAATAAAGTGGCCGTCTCTGGCACTTTTGATTTTGATTTTCTTGTGAATTTTTACTGGCCAAGTTATGCCGATATGGTCGAAAAGCAAGGTCGATGGCTTCAGAGTCAAGCGGGAACTAACGGGAGGCGGGGATTCGACGGTATGGCGACTTGTACCGATAATTCTCGGATGTCGAGCATTCGCCGGGCGACGGACGCCATGGCTCCATCATCTTTTGAACCACTAACAGCGATGATTACGGTGTCTTGTGAGTTGAACGGTGCGAGTAATGAAGACGTGATGGCAGCAGCAAAAAGAATTGGAGACAATTTCGGGGCGACGGCTCTTGTTACCCGCCGAAATTTTGGTGGGCCGAGAGTCTTTCCATTCAATTCTGAGGCAGGAATGAGATTTATTTTTCCGAGTTGGGATGATTTTGGTGAGGGGATGGATACACTCATGCAAAATCCTGCCCCAACTGGACAGAACGCAATGAGTTGTGGAACTGCGTCGTTATGGGCGTCGCACCGGATCCATTCGAGAAATAACTAGCCTGCATTTGGGTTTAGCGAAACAACGAAAATGCTCGCAGTGAGAAATGCACTGCGGGCATTTTTTTATCACGAATTGGGAGTACGGCACGTTCGAACTCTTTAAAGTAATGAAAGTGGTGAGCCGCCCCGGAATCGAACCGGGAACCTCCAGATTAAGAGTCTGCTGCTCTGCCAATTGAGCTAGCGGCCCACTCGAATGAGTCGGTCTATTTTATGTAATGCATGGAACGTCCAGAATCGGTCATTGCGCCACGTACCTGCTCTCGACGGAATGAAGTTCGCGCATTATGTCGACTTAAGTATGTTTTATCAACCTTCAGGAGACTGGTTCGGAGATTTGCCCAGAGAAGGGTTCCGAGCGGGTGCGTACGGCTGTGAAGTCGACCCGTTACTTTCGCCGCTGTCCGGGGGGCTTGCCTTTTGAGCCGAGCCTGTTCTGGCAGCGTTGGTAGTCTTGATGGCCTGGTTCGAGGGATTTGCAATACGCAATACGCTTCTTCTTGTCGCCACGGCCCTTGGATGTATCACCCCGACCAGGAAGCCGGCTTTCTATTTTCCCGAGCCACTGCTGGCATCTGTCGTAGCGTTCGTGGCCAGGAGAGAGCTTTTTGCAGTACTCGATCCTCCGGCGCATATCCCCATCACGTTTTTTCGGGTTACCCCGGCCACGTTTGCCCTGACCGTCGTTTAGCTGACCTCTGTCTCTCTGAGTGATGTCTGTATTACTCGTATCACGATGAAACTGCATCGTGTCCGTTGTCTTGGATGGCGCGGTAGGATTGTCACCGCCACTGCAGGCGGCGGCCATGGCTGTGAGCCCGGCAAGCACTCCAAAAACGAGGTGGTGTTTACGAATACGTGGCATCGAAAAAATCTGAATCGAACGATACTGGAATGCACGGATTTGATCAACTAGGCGGCATGCCACCGCGACGAGTCGTCTTGTCATTCGGACCTCCTTATGTCGTGTACCCAGACCTGGACTGTGCACACACTGTCTTCTTGACCTAACGATGCAAATAACATGCCGGCCTACCCGTAAAGAATTTCTGCGTTTTCGATGTGAGTACGGTCCGGTGCTTCCTCTGGAGGACAGTGTCGGTGGACAGGTACATCCATCGCTGTTTCGGACACCTATGCGTGACAGGCTGTTGGTCGCCTCGGTTATATGGTGGGTCGGTGTGAAAGTGACGTCATGATGCGACGACAGGGCATGATTGCTCCGATGGGTTCGGGACTCAGGAGGCTACGCATAATGGTGTGCGATGGCGGGAGCGAACCGGAAGTGGCGCGCCCGGCAGGATTCGAACCTGCGACCTCCTGCTCCGGAGGCAGGCGCTCTATCCAGCTGAGCTACGGGCGCGTGGTGTTTGCGTGCAGCAGGTACAACACGGCAGAACGAATTGGCGCGCCCGGAGGGATTTGAACCCCCGACCTACGGGTTCGAAGCCCGGCGCTCTATCCAGCTGAGCTACAGGCGCGCGAACGGCCATCTTACCACGCGACACACGCTGTGTTTGTGGCGAGCAGGGGCGTCAAAACGTGTGCTCTGCATCGCGATAACGCGAGCAGGGCGACACGTCAATCACGGCGCGTACCTTACTGTTGACGTTACGGTGTCAGATCGAAGACCGCCATCTCTCGGGTATTGCGTACGAAAAGTAGGCCGTCCGAGAGTGCCGGGACATTCCACGTTTTGCCTTCGATCGCTCTAAATCCAGCGACTTCCTCGTGTCCGTCCGGTGTGGCGCGCACGAGCACGAGGTCTCCGTCTTCAGTGAGCACCACCAGGTGGTCGTCGGCCGCAAGTAATTGACCGTAGCCGTAGCGGCCGCCTTTCCACATTAATTCGCCGGTGTTGGCGTCAATACACGCGAGGATCGACTCATCCAGTCCGTAAATGTAGCCATCGACAAGTACGGAACTACTGAATTTGTTTTTCATGCGATTCGTTTCCCAAACCGTCGACGCAGTGAACCGACTGTTCTCGTGCGTTAGTTCAACGAGAACCGCGCCTTTTCCGTACCCCGCTGACAGAAAGAGTCGTGTTGGACTCACAATGAGCGGTTGCGAAATGTTCGGCACCATACTGACCTGCCATGGATAATCCCAGAGCAGCGTGCCGTCCTCAGGCGTGAGACCAGCGAGTCGTGCGTCCGTCACGACAATAATTTGACGCACGCCACCAAGCACGGTGAGCATCGGTGATGTATACGCTGTTCCGTCATCAAGAACATGCCAGACAACATCACCACTCCGGTGGTTGTAGGCAGCGACGGACCAACCATTTGCGCCACCAGGAAGGACAATCACGAGGTCATCGACAATCAGCGGTGACGCCGACATCGCCCATTCCAGATTGGGCGCGTCCGCATCTTCGAGAATATTGCGTTCCCAAATGACGGCACCGGTCTGGGCATCGAGACAAATAAACATGCCAGCTGCCCCGACCACGTAGAGTCGACCGTCGTGCCAGGTGGGGGTGGCTCGTGGTCCTGGTCCGCCCAACAGTTCCTGGAAATGTGCCGGCCACACATGCGTCCAGAGTTCGATGCCCGTGTGTACGTCGTAGGCCGCCACGACTTCGTCATCGCGACGCTGCTCAATGGTGTATGCGAGTCCGTCCGCAACGACAAAGGATGCATATCCCCCGCCCACGGGTTGCGTCCACAACGGGTCAAGCCCTGTACCGGGCCAATCCGTCCGGATGGCGGTGGCCGTATATTGTCCATCTCGATTTGGGCCGCGGAAGTCGGTCCACACGGGCGCGGTCGAGGTTGGTGGTTGACGGGGAAGCGTTTCGACCGATGGGCTGGGCGCCCGTGTCGTCGGTGTCGACGATTGTTCGAGTCGGTCGGCTTCGAGGTCAGCGTAGTGGTCGGTCGTGTCACCAAATACGAACTGAGGACGCGACCCGCCGTCAAATTCGAGACGCATGTCGAACACGGCGACCAGGAAAAACACCACAACGGCGACTACGAGCACGAGACGGCCGAGCCATCGGGCAATGGTAATCAGGACGCGTTTCACTGGGGTCCCTCTGATGTGGGCTTCACCCGTTCTTGGAGGCACGCAAAGAATCGGTCCATCATCATTTTGGAGACACTGCCCAGTAGGCGTTGTCCGACACGCGCGATGGTGCCACCCACTTGCGCCTTACCGACGACATGGACCGCGGTTGCGAGACCATCTTTTTCGTCATCGAGCGAGACCGTGGCCGAACCTTTTACAAATCCTGGCTTGCCTTTGCCTTCCACGACCAGTGTGTAGCCATCCGGTTCACGTTTGTCGGTCATTTCAACGGTGCCTTCATATTTCCCCGTCATTGCGGCAAGGCTAATTGTGATCGTGGCGTTGTAACGGTCTGGTCCCGTTTGTTCCATCGACTCGCAGCCCGGAAGGCAACCACCGATCACGGCCGGGTCAATCAGGAGTGCCCAGACTTGGTCTTTGGGCGCGTCAAACGTGTAGGTGGCTGATACCTCCATCTATAGAAGAATACCCGGTTGAGACCTTTATGCGGATTGGCGGGCGTATGACTGACGAGGACGGTGTCGTGGGAGTTGGTTGAGATGTTGCGCCAATTCCTCAAGGCTGGCGATGTTATGCACCGGTAAGAAGTCGTCGATCCATGGTAACGCGGCTCGCATACCACGGGTGAGTGGGACGTAATCGGGAGAACCGAGCAGCGGATTGAGCCACACGAGTCGATGACAGGAGCGGCGCAGTCGGGCCATCTCTCGTCGTAAGTGTTCGGGGTGGCCGCGGTCCCAACCATCTGAAATTAATAAGACCACCGGACCATTGCCTCGAACGCGTCGAGCCCACTCGGTGTTAAACAGGCGAAGGGCACTACCAATTTGGGTCCCACCGCCGAAATCACTAATCGTTCCAGGAAGGGTGGGAACGACGTCATCTACTGACCGGTCCATCAGTTGATGGGTGACCCGAGTGAGACGAGTTGCAAACACAAATGACTCTACACGCCCCGACCTGCCGCCCCGCGTAAGGGTGTGAATGAAGTGAAGCAGCATGCGACTATAGCGTTCCATCGAGCCACTGACGTCACAGAGAAGGATCAGGGGACGTCGTTTTGTTTTCCGACGTTTGGATGGCAGGCGCAGGAGTTCCCCACCGTATCGCATGTTGTGACGGATGACGCGTCGGAGGTCGAGAACGGGGCCTGCCCCTGGTGACCACCGTTTTGACTGACGGTCGCCGAGTTGCCAATCGAGGGTAGCCATCATTTGTTGGGCAAGTGCGACTTCTTCTTCGGAGAAGCGTTCGAAGTCTTTTGCCCGGAGTCCTTCATGCTGGCTGTAGGAAAGCGTGGCCACCCGTTCAATCTGATAGGCGCGTGCATTCCTTGGTCGGTCACCGTTGGCCGAGGTCGGTTGTTCTGCGTGGTGCTCCGGGTTATCTGATGGACGGGTTTCACCCATCGCCCGTAGATCGATTTCGGCCTGGTCACGCGGTGGGGGACGCCAGAAGATCCGGAAGGCGTCATCGAAGAGTGAGAGGTCTTCCATGCGATGTACCAAGAGTGTCCGGAGCGTGTGGTAAAACTCGTCACGTTGTCCGACATTGATGTAGGCCAGTGATTCTGCGACTTCCCGCATGCGTCCTGCGGGGACGTCCAGGCCAAGTCGGTACAAGAGGCGTCCAAAATGCAACAGGTTCGGAAGAAGCGCAGACATGAGGGCTAGGGGGTTGAATGCGAGCAAGCGTGAGGAGGGCGTATGACGGTTGTCATGGTGAACTGGTTACGGCACAGCGGGTGATTTCGCACGATTCAAGATGTCCTGGATGCGGTCTCCTCGGATGTTTTGCAGGTCTTCTTGATTCTTGAGCACAATGCCCAGCGTCCGCTCGATCGTGACGGCATCGAGTTCTTGTTGGTCAAGGGCCACGAGTGCTGCGACCCAGTCAAGCGTTTCTGATACGCCGGTGGCCTTATAGAGTTCTTCCCGGCGAAGTTCTTGTACGAAACGGGTGACCTGTTCGGCAAGTGCACGAGAAATCCCAGGGACTTTTGTTATGACAATACGGAGTTCTTTCTCAAAGTCCGGGTAGTCGATCCAGGCATAGAGACAGCGACGTTTCAGTGCGTCGTGTAGTTCCCGAGTTCGATTCGACGTGATGATGACAATTGGAGGTGTAGTGGCCTTCACCGTACCGACTTCTGGAATCGTCACTTGAAAGTCCGACAGAAATTCCAACAAGTAGCCCTCGAACTCTTCGTCAGCCCGATCAAGCTCATCGATCAATAGAACGGCGGGCTGTGGACCTTGCGTCCGCAATGCTTGGAGCAAGGGGCGTTCAATTAGAAACTCTGGTCCGAACAGTTCTTGGACGCGTTCGTGTTGGGTGCGGGTGGGGTGGCCCCGTTCTTCAGAGACTCGGATTTCAATGAGTTGCCGAGCGTAGTTCCAGTCATAGACCGCGTGGGTAATATCAAGGCCTTCGTAGCACTGCAGTCGGATGACTTCTGTGCCGGCGATGGCGGCCAATACCTTCGCTACCTCAGTTTTTCCGACGCCAGCTTCACCTTCGAGCAAGAGTGGTCGGTTAAGTTTCAAGGCAAGGTAAATCGATGTGACCAGCCCTGCATCGGCAATGTAGTCGTGGTCAGCGAGTTGTTGTTGTAGATCGTCAATCGAGGAGGCTAAGGACACGGTCGGAAGTGAAGTTGATATAGGCACGGTCTCCTTGCCTCTGTTTGTGGAGCAGGGAGCGAAATTATAGCGTCGGTGAAGAGGGGGCGCTAGTCTTCTTTTCGGGTGTATTTGTCAGCTTTCGCGTATTTTTGCTCAACACCAATGAGCTCGTTGAACCGTTCGAAACTAATTAAGCGGTCCTCATGTCCAGCGGTCGTACCAGTGACCTGGAGATGCGTGAAGGCGGTTTCGAGTGCTTTTGCGGACGCGTAGAGACCAGTCAATGGATACAGAATGAGTTGAAACCCCAGACGTGAGAGTTCTGGTTGTGGGAGAACTGGCGTTCGGCCCTGTTCGATCATGTTGGCAACGGTCGGTTTCGGCGCTCGGCGACCGACTTCTGTGAGCTCCTCCATGGTGCGAGGTGCTTCGATAAATGTGGCGTCTGCGCCGAGGGCTTTTGCGGCTTCGGCACGTTCAATGGCGGCGTCAACGCCGAGCGAAGCGATCGCGTCCGTCCGAGCAACGATAAAAAAGTCAGCGTCCTGCCTGGCATCAACGGCTGCGTGAATCTTGCTGAGATACTCATCTTTTGGGATGACTTTTTTACCACGCATATGACCGCATCGTTTGGGCCACTGTTGGTCTTCGAGAAAGCAACCTGCGGCACCGGCATCAATAAGTTCTTGTACGGTTCTGATGACATTTAACGGATTTCCATAGCCGGTATCTGCATCGACAATGATGGGCATACTGACGCTTCGGCAAATATGACGTGCACGATCGATTACCTCGCTTTGCGTGAGGAGTCCGAAGTCAGGTTCACCGATCAATGTGGCCGAGACGGCGTACCCCGAGACAAAGGCGAGTTGGAACCCGACCCGTTCCGCCATCTTTGCAGAGAGGGTGTCATAGACCCCAGGAAACACAATGTTTGTCGAGGCAGCAAGTGCCTGATGAACGCGAGTGGACATCGGGCGAAAGTATAGTGCTCCGCGATAGACATGGTGAAACGTTTCGTGAAGAATGTTCAGATTTCTACGGGAGGTTTGGGGAGGTCAGCACTGACTCAAAGGCCGTGACATCTCCGGAAACCGCCTGATGGATTTCAAGACCCAAGAGCGTCGCAAGGAAGGGATAGACGTCAATGCTGTGTACTTCGGGTAGTACCGTGCCTGGACGCAAACCGGGTCCTGATGCGATAAAAAGGCCATGCATGTTCTTGGAGGTTGGGTCCCAACCGTGCATCCCGGCTGGGACGGTTGCATTGCTCGTGGCTCGCACCATGCCCATGCCTTCGGGAATCACGAGGATGTCACCAATGCGGCGGTTGGAACGATGATGGAGGTGCGCCGGAATATCTTCGCGGAGATACGCGTGGGCATTGTCGAGGGAATCATTGAGTTCGTCTCGGAGTTGCAGACTTCGGGTGCGGTTACCAGTGTGGAGTGCCATCATCGGTCCCACTGGAATAGTTCTGACGGTGCTGAGGTTGATGGCGTCGGGGAACAGAGTGAATTGGTTGGCGTTCGGTGTCGCCATCCCGTGGTCGGATACCACCACCACAGCGACTCGCTTTGCATGTTCCAACGAGTTGATACCAGTTACGAGTTGACCTAGAAGTTTGTCGGCTTGTTCGACGCTGTGCTGCATCTCAGGGGAGTCAGGGCCGATGTTATGACCGGCGCTATCGACTAATGAAAAATAGAGGGCAACGAGGTGAGGGCGTTGATGAACGGGCAGAGATAGCCAAGCGAGTACTTGTTGAATGCGTTCCGTGTTTGGGACTTGCCCATCGTATGGCTTCCAGTACGTGGGGCGTATGCCGCGGATCGCGGCTTCTGTGCCTGGGAAGAAGAATGCTCCAGTGACCATGCCTTGTGTTTCCGCCGTTACCCAGATTGGTTCACCCTGCCACCATGAGCCGTCTTGGACAGTCGCTCGGTCGCGATAGCTAAAGTGCTCGTCGCGGTCCGGATCGAAAAAACGGTTTCCCACGATGCCATGATCTTGAGGGTACATGCCGGTCGCAATGGAATAGTGAGCTGGAAAGGTGAGCGAAGGAAAAACGCTCACGAATGTTTTTGCGCTGATCCCCGTGGTTGCGAGCCGATCAAAGTGTGGGGTGTGAAACCGGTCAAGGTAGTCCGGACGAAATCCATCAAATGAAAGAAGGACAACATACGGTCGTGTTTCGATCGACGGATGGTTGTATCCAGCGGTACCATTTGGCGTCTGGACCCGCACTGTGCTGGCGCGCTGCGCCGTGTCGCTTGGTGTGCCGCTGGTCAGGACAAAGATTAAACAAAATGCGAAAAAGTAAAGACGGGGGTGGCGTTTCTCGATATGGTTCGTGGGCGGCACGCCGATGCAGTTCGTGGTGGAGATGGGGTGAGTGACGGGGATTGAACCCGCAACATCCGCTGCCACAGAGCGGCGCTCTACCATTGAGCTACACTCACCACAAAGAGAGTTTTTCGTCGCCGAGACCTTTCGCCTACTGCACAGCTCAGGATTCTAACACGCGGTTTTTTTCGTGTGGCACGACTACAATTAATGAATGTCATCCGATCCGACACAGTCGAGTCGGATGCGTTCGAGGCCTCAAGTGTTGTTGTTGAAGCGCTACAACTCGCGACGCACGCGCCGGGTTTAGCGCGCATGGAGCTTTTAATCCTTAATCTGCATTACGTGTGTTGTGCGGACGAGCCTGGTAGTGGGCTGCAAGCACGTCCCGCCCGAAGTCTCCGTCAAAGTCACGCCAGACGCTATGAATGTGATTCGCCTCATTTTGGACATTGTCGTATTCAATAAGGAACGTCGGGCCTTGAATGCGATAGTAATGAGGTTCACCTTCGTACACACCACCCATCCAGCCAAATTTAATGTTGTTGAGTCCGGCGGCGCGAACTTTCCCAAGACGTTCTTCGGCGATCTGTACCGGTTGCACTGCGGCGTATTCTTCAATCAATGTCCACAGCATTTCTTGCTGGGAGCTATTTAACTGGGTGTACGAGACCCCGACGTCATCCTGCATGGCGGCCTGTCGCTCTGCGGATGTCAAGATGTCCTGCGGTGCCTCGTCAGTGAGCATGGCGGCTTTTAGGTTGTCACCTGAAAGAGTACCGAGAAGACTCCGCGCCAAATGTTCTTCCCGTCCAAGGACGCGTTCTCCCGCACTATGGCCTTCGCGGACGTACCCAGGATTCGCGCCAAAAAATTGAGGCGTGGTCGAACTCAGTTCGCCATTGATAACCGTCCAACTGTGAGAAATATGGTGGCCTTCATAGCGCCATGCCCATGTGCCCGTTGTGGACGGCTCGCCAAAAATCATGAAAAAGTAGAGCTGAGCGTCTCTGATATCTCGACCTTCGCGTTCGTAGAGGATCTGTTCAAGTTGTCGGATGCGCTCAGATTTGTCATAGCCTTCAGCACTGAGACTCGCTTGTACAAGTGCGAGTGCGGCTTCACGCTGACCAGACGTCATTGTTTTGAGAGGGACCCCTTTCCGTTCGCGGGGAATGAAGTGCCAGTCGAGGCGGTCCTCACCGTTAAAAGAGAACAGGGTGGCGTCACGTTGGGCTGGTGTCAATGTCTCTAAAAACGCCTGAGCAGCTTCAGTCATGGTTGCCGCTTGCTCGGCGTTGGTCCGAACAACAGACAGTCCAACAGTGATGATGGCCAGGATGACAAAAACGATCGGGACAAGGCGCCTGGGTGCCGTCATGGTTTCTCCTCTAGCTTTAATCAATTAGAAGGCGAGCCTACAACTGCCAGCTACGGGGGTCAAGATGTGTAGATGTAGTGTGAGTTATTTCCGTGTAGTCGATGGGTTGAGGAAGACAGCGTTTCGTACTTGGCGGAATAATGTCGAGAGTTTGTGAAGTACAGTTAAAACCAAGTAGTGGAAGGAGAATGAAACGTCATCCTGCTCTGGTTCCTCTCTCACGGGAGCATCACACCGGCTTAGTGATGGCACAGCGCCTCATTCTTGGGCGGTCAACAAATCCTCGTAGTCCGTGGCCATCGGAAGTGCATGGGCAAGCTGACCGGTTGCTTCGATTTTTCCAGGAAGAGTTACAACCACACTTCGATTTTGAAGAAACCGAACTATTCGCACGGTTATTAGAGTGGCCAACAGAAGCGGCTGTGCCATGGCAACCGCTTCTTCAAGACCTCGTTCGCGACCATACGGTGATGTGCGCAATGATTAACGAACTTTCGATTGGGCGTGAGGCTGGGTTACCTGATCGGCTGCGGGCATTTGGAGAGCGACTTCGTGCACATATCCATTCTGAAGAACGAGAATTGTTTCAGCGGATACAAACGGAATGTTCGACCGAGCAACTTACTGAGCTTACGCAAATAATCGCAGCGTACGCTGAAACTCCCGGACCTTCGTGCGAACTTGAGAGTGGTTGATCCAACCTCAACTACAAATGGTCATACCCACAACGGTAAACTTTGAGACATGTCAAATCCAAACGCAGTCACGAAGTTTACCTGGGACAAGATACCGAAGGAGCGTGTGACGAATCGTATCGACCGTCGAATAGTGTCTGGTGATCAGGCCATGGTGGCCCATGTGTATCTAGAAAAGGGTGCGATTGTGCCGGAACATTCCCATCACAACGAGCAACTTACCTACATCCTCAAGGGCAAGCTTCGGTTCTGGGTGGGTGAGGATTTGTCGCAGATTATTGATGTGGCGGAGGGGGAAGTATTGCACCTTCCCGCGAACGTGCCGCATAGAGCAGAGGCACTTGAGGAGACCTTGGACCTTGATATTTTCAGTCCACCTCGCCAGGACTGGCTTGATCATACGGACAATTACTTCCGAGACCAGTAATGGGTCGTTTACGTCTTAGAGCGGGCTGATGGGTGTGCGGTACCGGGATAGTGGTCCCAGGTTTATGTTGGCTGTGTTTCAGAAGCTAATGCCGAGAGAGCGTTTCCAGAGAGGCGATATACCGTCCAGTCATTCATGGGAGACGCCCCCACCTTTTCATAGATTCCGATAGCTAATTTATTCCAGGTAAGCACCGACCATTCAAACCGTCCGCATCCCCGAGCAACCGCGAGTTGAGCTAAGTGAGCGAGTAACTGTCGACCAATGCCACGACGCCGATAAACTGGGCGGACAAAGAGGTCTTCGAGATACAAGCCCGGTCGCCCGACGAACGTTGAGAAACTTTGGAAGTACAGAGCAAACCCAACCGCTGTATTGTCGCGCCATGCGATCACTGCTTCCGCTTCTGGGCGGGAGGAGAATAGAGCACGAGTGAGATCCGTTTCAGTGGCAATGACTTGATCGGACATGTGCTCATAGGCGGCTAATTCCCGGATCAATGTCAGTAGCACCGCGACATCGCTGCGGGTGGCCGTCTCGATACGGACAGACTCGTTAGGGGAAGACATGCCGTCAGTCTAACGTGTCTCCAACGGGACAGGTGCTAGAAGCTGAATCAGCTGCGGATATCGTGGTCTAGTAATTTCTCGTTAGATATTTTCGCGCCAACGAGCATTAGTTTTCGACGATTTCAAGTAGTTCAACTTCAAAAACCAGTGCCGAGTTTCCGGGGATTCCTGGGGGGCCTTGTGGGCCGTATGCAAGGTCGGGAGGGCAGACAAGACGGCTTTTTCCACCAACGCCGATGTGTTGAAGTCCTTCGGTCCAACAGGGGATGACTCCAGTTAACGGAAACGTCGCTGGTTCACCTCGATCTACTGAACTGTCGAATACTGTTCCGTCACGAAGAGTCCCGTGGTAGTGGACTTGTACAGTGTTTTCGGCAGAGGGGGTAAGGCCGCTACCCGGAGTGATTTCTTGGATGACGATTCCTGACTCAGTTCGTTCCGCACCGTCGACACTCGCTTGTTCCTCCATGAAGGCATTTGCCAGCGCTAATTCGTCTTCCGCCGCGCTGGCCATTCGTTGTTGCATGAATCCTTGAATTTGAGGTCCATATTCGTCGAGTGGCACGAGGGCGTCGTGACCGAGGATTGCGTCGGTCAGACCGCGCTGCACGAACCCCAGTTCTTCTTCTGATAAATCTGCCCCGAGGGCATTTTGGGCAAGTGCTTGCCCAAGCGCATTAAGTATCTTTTGGTCTTCCGTCTCTGGGCTTGTATTAGACGCTCCATTATCGGCTACGTTAGAACCTGATGTACAGGAGAACAACAGGGCGGACAGAGACAAGATAAAGAAGTAACGAACACTAGTGCGCACGGGGAGGCCTTTCGACAAGAAGGTCATGGTTCACTTGGGAGGTAGTGTTGATAACTCAATTCAGTTTATGTCATTCGGCCGACCGCAAGGTGTCAGATTCTGCTTTCTGGTATTCCAATTAAATTTTTCTTCCTGACTTTGAGTCATCTGAATCGTGTGACGACCGTGTATCTTTAGCATTATGAAACGAGAACAGCCATTCAATTGTTTTGCCCAGATGATGCCGCTATTGGTTGTTGTCAGTGGTTGTCAACCGGCATCAGAGACAGAGCAGCAGGCCGAACCGGACCCGGTACCGACTACTGAGCGTCTTGTGCCGCAATTTGAAGTTGATCCATCGTGGCCGATGCTGCCGAACGATTGGGTTCTTGGCTCGGTTGCGTCGGTTGATGTTGATTCTCGAGACCACGTCTGGATCTATCACCGGCCCCGTTCAGTTGATGAAGCGCAGCAGGCGAACGCCGCGCCAGCGGTGCTTGAATTTGATCCAGACGGTAACTTTGTTCAAGGGTGGGGTGGTCCAGGTGACGGATACGAGTGGCCGTCCAATGAACACGGAATAGAAGTTGACGACCAAGATTATGTCTGGCTTGGTGGTAATGGCGGAGGTGAATTCTCGGACGACATGCTATTGAAGTTCAGTAGGGACGGCGAACTGATTATGCAAATTGGCGGTCGTAATACAAGTGGAGGAAACACGGATACCGACAACTTGAATCGGCCGGCCGAGGCAGCGGTGTACCGAGATACGAATGAGGTATTTGTGGCGGATGGCTATGGCAACCGCCGGGTCATTGTGTTTGATACGGAGACTGGTGCATACAAAAGAATGTGGGGCGCTTTCGACAATGAACCGATTGATGCCTCTGAGGAACAACCCCCGTCGGATGCAGAGTTAGGCCCTCCGCAGTTTGGCACTGTGCACGGAATTGAAGTGTCGAATGATGGACTCGTTTATGTGTCCGACAGAGACCTCAATCGTATTCAGGTTTTTTCGATTGCTGGCGATTACGAGACGCAGGTGTTTGTGAACCGTGACGCCAATGCGAATTCGGTAGCTGGTCTCGCATTTTCACCGGACCCCGCACAGCAATTCGTCTTTGTGGCGGATTTAGGGAACAACCATATTCACATTCTCGATCGCGAGACTCTCGACGTGCTTGATTCCTTCGGAGAACAAGGGTTGGAACCTGGTCAATTCGGCGGTGTGCACCATCTGGCGATCGATAGCCAGGGCAATTTGTATACGGCTGAGGCTCAGGAGGGACGCCGAGCTCAGAAATTGGTTTTGACGGGAATGGTACCAGTTCAATGATCCATACTTATTCGATGCGTTTGATAGGAATGAGCAGTTTCGTAGTCTCCCTCGTTATTTTTCAATCGGGCGTTGTGAGCGGTGGACAATCCGAACGACTGGAGAATCCAATTCGCGAAACCATTGAAAAGGGCGAACTCGTTGTTGGTGTCGATGAGTTTGTGCGGGTTCCTCGGACAGTGGATTCAAGTGAAGGTGGCCAAACCAACCCGGCGTATGCACGCATTCAATATCTTGTGTCGGTCGGAGACGGCTCGGGTCGACTTGCAATCAACGACCTGCGAGGACCGCTTTATCTGACAGATGAGGGCGGGGCGACGCCAACGGTGTTTCTGGACCTTCGGGAGCAAGATGTCGGTTTCGACGATTCCATGTTTCCCAATGAGACTGGTCTTGTCAGTGTTGCATTTCATCCACAGTTCGGACTGGAAGGGACACCGGGCTATGGCAAGTTTTACACTGCGTATAGTGCCGGTTCAGATACAGGGATAGCGGACTACCTGGAAGATGATGCGGAAAGTCACGAAAGTGTGATTCGTGAGTGGACGGTCGCCGACCCAGATGCCGATGTCTTTCGTGGTACTTCACGGGAGGTTTTTCGGATCGGACAGTTTGCGCCAAATCACAATATTGGCACCATCGCATTCAACCCTCATGTGGAAGCCGGCTCCCCAGATTATGGGATGCTCTATGCCTGTCTTGGTGACGGTGGGGCAGCGCACGACCCACGTGATTATGGCCAGTCACTTGAAGTTCCACAGGCCGCGATTATTCGTATCGACCCATTGGGTGGAGAGGGGATGAAGGGATACGGGATTCCTTCGGATAATCCATTTGTCGGTGATGCTGGTGTCGCCCCTGAGATCTGGGCCTATGGACTGCGTCATCCTCAGCATTTTTCCTGGGACACGGATAGTCGAATGTTCATCGGAGATATTGGACAGAACCAGATTGAGGAGGTCAATCTGGGTCGGCCTGGTGCGAACTATGGCTGGCGTGTTCGTGAGGGAACATTTGCAACTGGCTATGCCGTAGGGCGAGGTCCGGGCCCGGCGTTTGCTCGGCCAACAGCAGATGACCAAGAGTTTGTCTATCCGATTGCGCAGTACGACCACGATGAAGGTAATGCGGTCGGCGGAGGCTTTGTCTATCGAGGACAAGCCATTCCTCAACTGCGTGGCAAGTACGTTTTCGCCGACTTTCCTCGTGGCCGATTGCTTAGCATTGAGGCGGATGCGATTGACGATGAACAACCCGTAGAGATCAGTGAGATTAGGCTGGTGATTGATGGGCGAGAGCAGGACCTGGTCGAAGCCGCCGGTTTTCCTAATACCTATGGGCCGGGGAATCGCGTTGACCTACGATTAGGAACCGATTCGGAGGGCGAGTTATACCTTTTGACTAAAGGAGATGGCTGGGTTCGAAAGCTTGTGCCAGCAATGCAGTAGATTTTAGTCGCCATCGTTTCGCGGCTACGAAAATTTTCGAACGAGCTTGTTGTGCGGAACTGATAGGCCAAGAACACCACTCTTCTTCGGCTAACCGTCTGGTGTTAGGGGCATCAGGGAGTTAATACAGCACAGATACAACAGCGATAGCCGTGCGCCTACGGTTTGGGATGCGCTAGCAGCCATTCAACAACGAGCTTCGTAAAATGCTGAGAAAGTTCAGGTATGTGGGCGCCGCCACCGATAGTCCAGAGTTCCGTTGACCCACCCGGTTTGCACCCGGTGGTATAGCGCGTGACTGTGGACTCCATGCCTGCCACACTGCGGTCCAGGTCAAGCCTGCCGCTATCAACGCCGGCTGTTGCACATCCATTGCGCTCAGCCCACCTTTCGACTGACTGCTTGGCGCTTGGGTACACCACATCATTAATCTCTCCACCCTCATAGGCAATCCCTGTATCGGCATCGCCGTGGATTTGTAGCACATGCACTGGGTCAGAGGGTGTCGGACGCTCGACTGTTTGATCTGCTCCGGCGAGACTCGCAATAGCCGCAATACCAGCCGAATGATCATGCGCCATACGGTGTGCCATGAACGCGCCGTTCGAGTGGCCAATGATATAAACGCGCTTGGGATCAATCCGATAGCCCGACTTAATTTCGTCGATAAGATTGGCAAGATAAGCCGAGTCGTCAAGTTCAAGGCCGCCAAAGTCGCAACAGGCGCTGGACGCGTTCTAAAACAGGGGGTTGTTGTTGGCGGCGGACGGTGTGCCGTCCGGTGCCACCATGATGAACCCATAAAAATCGGCTAAGTCGCCAAGCCCCATATATTCTTCTTGAGTTGCACCAGTACGACCATATGTGTGCAAAAGAACGATGAGTGGCCATGCGGAATCACGGGTGTAACCAGAGGGGACTGTCAGCGGCAATTCCCCACGTCCCGCATCGACTGATTGGGCTGACACCAAGCTACTGGTTATTAATACCGTAACGACGATGAAAATGGACACTATTTTAGGCATGTGTTTCCTAAGGGGCTTCCCACCTGTGCAACATTGTGACGCGACGACCGATCCCGCCGGTCACACAACGGGCGCACCACGGCGGGTCTGACGCAGCACAGCTGACGCTGACGGATCCCGTTGTGCTCGGCTAGCGCCCAGTCGTCCCAGCGTCCGTTGCGCGAGCACCGCTCAAAATGTTCGTCATTCCATAGTTACCTTCATGACAGGAATACTCAACCAATTCGTATTGGCTCTCGTCCAGGTCCCACCGGAACATGGCTGTCCAGGGTTGTGTCCAGACCGTTGGGTCGTCGAGAGTGAACTTGTACTCGAGCGTCGCTGGACCAACCCGCGTGTAGGTCTCTGTTAATGCTAGATTCTCGCTGGATCCTCGAAATGAGGCTCCACCGTTAAAGTTCGTTGTCTCGACTATCAGCGTATCTCCGTCCCAGTGGCCACGGGAGCTGCCTAGGTACGCAGTGACCTTTTCTCCAAGGGCTGGTTGCGGTGTAGTCGGAACAATTCGTGTTTCGTGGACCATTTCACGCGTGATTGCGACAAACCCTGGTCCTTGCACGATCTGCAGGCCGTTGTTATAGCCACCAGGTGTTGGGATAAGGCCACGGGTAATACAGCGTACCCAAGTTGAAAGATCTTCGGGGCCAGCCGGAACACCGTAGGGTGATGGGCTGGGCGACCTCGCTGTGGCGGTAGTGGGACTTTCGGTACGTTCGTCTCCAGCCAAAGCCTGGGTGTTTTCCTCTGTGATGCGTGACGGTAGTCGACCGTCAGGAGGGTCGATGATCATTGCGGACTGGGTAGAGACGGCTGAACCGTACTCAAGTGTGGTGTCACGCCACTCGCGTTCGTAGCCCCAGATGCCGCCCAGCAGGCGCCCTTCGTGACGCGCAATCGCTTCATCTGCCGTTACCTCGCTCGCGTCGACGTTTTCCGGCCGTTCGAAAGGAATACCGACTGCCGAACTACTGGTCCAGATGCCCTGAAGATCAGGTTCACCCCAAGGTGTGTCCGGCGTATCGTAGTTTCCCAGCGCGTCGGCCGTGAGGATGGCGGAACCGATGTCAGAGACAATGCCCGCAAAGCCAGTTTCGACCACGGCTACACGTACGTTGTCAGGGCCGACCAGGAAGGCACGCTTGGCCGAGGTGCGACCGCCTTCGGGTATCGACGGTTCCTGTTCAAAGCGCACATTCTGCCGCCTGAAATCAGCTGCGGCACTGTCGAGGTCGTCTAGTGTGAATGCAATGTGGTCAATAGCCCGCTCGATAGTGCTGCCCGGCAGGCCTTCGGCATTTTGAGATACAAGGAACCAGACGTCACCGAACCGCAATCCGTCAAGTCGGTCCTTAAGGCTGTCCGGTGTGCCGCCCATGACGTCGCGATACCAAGCTAGGGTTGCGTCAGGGTCAGCGGCACTCAGGTGCACGTGGTGGAACCCGAGCGTCTCGGGATCTTCGACCATCTCAATGCGTGTACCCCAGGGATCAAAGACAAAAGCGATCTTGAAGAGTCCAGGCACGTCACGCCAGGTCGACCCATCGTCATTACGTTGCAGACGAACACCTGACCCGCGAACACCGACGTTTTCCAGTTCGGTCATTTTTGCCGGGAGATCTGATACTGAAAATCCGATGTGGTCAATGCCAGTTCCTTGGCTGGTGCCAGTGGTTATCTGCGGGACGAACACGACCTCTACTCCGTAGCAGTTTGCGGCGTCATTACGGTCGGTGACCGGTTCGCAACCCATGTGGCGGGTATACCAGTCGACTGCTTGCAGCGGGCTAGCGGAGGTGATGTGCACGTGGTGGTAGTCGGCGGCACTGGCCAGACCCGGTGCGGCGAGAGCGGTCGTGACGAGGGCGGTAATAAGGACTCGGTTCCGGATCATGGCTTCTTCCTCCGTTGCGTAATGCTGGGAATATCTGGATTATAGCGGGTCGAGACCGAAGAACGGCTGTTTCTTTCCGGTGATATGAAGGATGACCGTTCGTTAGGGTGTCAAAACATGGGGGGGCTAGCCAGTAAGCGGATGCTGTTCTAGAATTCGGTTCGCTCATGCGCTCATCTATTATGGACAGATACTTCGGGTCACCGGCGTCGCATCTTCGCTCGGTCGCCTTTCTTGAGGGACTCTCCTACCTTGTATTGCTCTTTTTCGCCATGCCACTCAAGTATCTGGGTGACCTACCGCTCGCAGTGAGTGTCGTGGGACCGGTCCACGGGGTTCTTTTTATTTGGCTCGGCATGCTTGTTTTTGGTGGACTGACAAGTCGTGGCCGGCCGAAGGGTTGGGGCGCCAGAATCATGATTGCTGCGTTATTACCCTTCGCAATGTTTTTCCTCGACGGTAGGCTAAAGGCAGAAGTGGATGCCGAGGGAAGAGAAACGGGTAACGGCTGATGAGATGCGGTCGGCTGAAGTTCAAGCGGCATGTATCGGACTGACGGTCTACGGCGCTTCTTCAGCGAAGCCTTCATAGATTTTTCTTGCTTCGTCAAACTGCGCGAAGACGTGGTCTCGTTCAGTTTGTGATCGCCACCCTGGCCATTCTTCAGCCATCTGGCGGAGTTTATCAATCCAGCGTATTGAGTATTCAGCAGCGTTACGGTCGCGCACGGGTTCATTTCCGATCTCTATCCAAATAGGATTAGTAAATGCTTGTGGGTACTTTGCGTCAAAAGGGAATCGATCCGCTTCAGTACCTTCGGCCCGCAGATGGTACCAACCACTTTCAGTAACCTTTATTGACTTCGAGTAATCCAGGCTCTTTCGGTTTCCCTCGAAAACGATTTCGTCAATGATCTCACCGTTGTAGATCAATAAAGCTTTTTCAAGTGGTGCAACTGAACGCACACGTGCATCAATTGTGACGGTTCCGCCACTACTTGGAAGTGCAATGGTTTCACCAGGAAGTTTTCCATCGATCGTAAAATCAATAAGCGGTCCAGTGGATACAAAGGCGTGGCCATCGCGCATTCCATTAAACCAGGCTTTCATATTGAGACCTTCGGCACCTGTATGCACGTAAGTGCGAACCGAGCCAACGAGATTACTCTGATGCAGACTACTGATCGAGTCTTCCCCTCCAACGGCAGTCACTTTTAAGCCGTTATTCCACATGGCATACATCGGAAAAAATCCACCACGACCTGCTTCCGACCATTCGATCGCATCAGTCGTACCGAGTGCGACATCGACCATCGAGCCCTTCGCTCCGCCGAGATTTCCCTCAAGTGGGTCACTTTCTCCACCATAGGCGTGAACGTACCCGACCCATGCTCCTTGTTTCAGTGCCTTGCGAAACATGTCGGTGTTACTGGGGTACAAGCTCTCGATGGCTGTGCCTTCGTACCCTGTTGTAAAGGGCGAGATCAAGTGGTCTTTCATACCGAACATGAAGACGTGACCATAGAAAGGTGGCCGGTACTCTTGGCCCACCACGAGCATTCGCTCGGAGGTCGAAAGCGGATGTGGGTCACCACCAGGAATGAAGAACTGATAGTCCAGAATTCGGTTGTCTTTATTAGCCACTTGCTCAAGGACAACATTCTGATCTTCTGCCGCCGACATCATCATTAGATTTTCAAGGGTGTTGTGTAGGTTGCCCGCATAGTTCATGTGAACATGCGTTGAACCGTCAAACCACCCCTCTGCTGCCATGTCAGTAATTGGTTCAAGCTCGATGGACAGCATCGTGACTTCGTTTTCGGTAATTTCTGTTTCGACTTGCTGGAACGTAAATTCGAAGCCCTTGACGACTGTTAGTTCTACTGGTCCAACCGGAAGTTCTACGGTGAAGTCACCGTCGGTATGGAAAATTCTGTCCCCTGCTGCGCTGACACGGGCGTACGCGTCGGTCGGTGTATATGACTTACCGTCGGCAGCCGTGAGGTGAATGCGGGAACCTGTTATTTCAGCTGAACCTTCGGTTCTGACGCGTGCAGAGAGAATGCCCATCGGTCGTCTCCATTGTCGAGAGCTGACAGATACCGTTCGCTGCTCACCGCCGTAGGTTTCGAGGAGTGCAAGTTGTGGCAGGCCCTCTTTGTTCGTGATGTAGGCAATCCATTCACCGTCGGGTGACCATCGTGGATGGAATGCGTCATGCTGAAAGAATGTGAGCTTGTACGGTTCTCCTCCAGCGGTCGGCTGCACGTACAGGTTATTGAATTGATCGGCTGCACCGCGGGTCGAGGAATATACAAACCGCTTGCCGTCAATTGAGACATCCGGGCGAGCACGATACAAGGTTTGTTCAACGAGCACTGTTTCGGCTTGCTCGATACCGTTGGGTAATGCCGGAATCCTTATTACATTCCCAGAGCCGAGAGGCACATCCCTGTTCGATACGATCAAAAGTTCATTGTTGTTCGGCAGCCATGCTGGTGTGATGTGCATGTCCCAAGGGCCAAAATAGAGCCGGTTATTTGGGTATGCGTGATCTCGGGTAATGGCAATCTCATCCCCGCTCCACTGGCCATCCTTAATTTCACGAACGTAGACATTGAAGTAGCCGTTCGGTCTCGTTGACACATACGCAACCCGACTGCCGTCAGGTGAAAACACGGGGTCGGTGTAAATGAAATTGTCGGCGGTTAGGCTATGGCTCTGTCCCGTGGAGACTTCGACGATCTCCAACTGAATTGTCCGTCCCCCGTCGTCTGCCGTATAGACGATCCATCGACCATCCGGTGACCAGTCTGGTGAAGAATGATATTTCTCGGAATAGGTCACTTCCTTGGAACGTCCTGTGTCCGGGTCGACGGTCCAAATGGAACCGCTCATGGCCACTGCGATTAATGAACCATCAGGAGACCAGTCTGGCGCCCAAGGAGTTGAACTGGGCGCGGGTGGGAAATAGAAGTTGAACATGTAATTTCCACCATGGCCAGATGAAGGATAGGACCTGGCATTCTGAGCCTTGAAGACTGGTCCCGCCAGAACTAACAACACTAAGACCAGCAATATTGTTCGTCCCGCGGGCTTAGTGATACTTGTTGGCATTTGCCACTCCCATATTTATGTGCGGAGGCTGAGAGGTCGAGCTTGCGTTGGCATTCTGGAGGTCACAGTTGCGCAGCTATCCTGGTACACCGAGGCGAACAGATCAAAATCAAGATTGGCCGAGATCAAAAACCGATATCCCTTGTAGCGGTCACATTCTTTCCAGTCGACGGTGATTTCTATAACAGGAGAAGCCCTCGCATCATCGGACCACACCGACAAAGCTTGAATCCTACTGTGGTGAGAAGGGCAGTTCAACGGGGAGTCGTGGGGAATCGCGCACTGGAGCCCCGGTAACTTAGCAATTTACGCACTCTTTAATGCATTAGCCATATTGTTTAGAGCAAGTTCGACCAACTGTCGCGACGTGGCAATATTCATCCGCATCCGACCTGCGCCACCGAAGCCATAATTTGAACCGGGGTTAATGTGAATGTTTGCATGCTCGACCAAGTAGTGCTGAAACACATCTTCCGGTGTCATCGATTCATCTGACGCCGCTGATGCTGTTGAGCCAGTTTTATTAAGCGCTTCTCCAACGTCTAGCCAGCTCAGGTACGTCCCCTCCGGCTTGATAACGTTGACGAGTGGGACCTGCTCACGCACGAATGCTTCCACAAAGCTTTGGGTGCCGTCGATGTACTCGACGAGCTGGTCAAGCCATTCCTCACCCTCGTTGTAAGCAGCTTCCGCTGCAACGAGGGCCAGCGTGCTCATCTCTTGTTGAAGTTGCCCGGGACCACTAATCCGATCAAGGTGCTCACGGTTTGTCGAGAACATGTAGGAACAGCGCATTGCTGACAAGTTAAACGACTTACTGACTGATTTATACGTAATGCTGTTCCGGACGATCTCATCGTCCTCAAGCGTGGCATATGGCGTGTACGTGTTACCTGCTGTTACAAAGTCACAGTGGATCTCGTCGGCAAGGACAACCACTTGTCGCCGCGTGCAAATTTCTCCTAGCCGAGTCAGGTCTTGACGTGACCAAACGTTGCCGGTTGGATTATGAGGATTACATAGAATGAAGGCGTGCACGTCATGATCGATGCGCTTCTCGAAATCATCGAAGTCGATACGGTAGCGCCCATTCACTAGTTGTAACGGACTCTCTTCTGCGACCGTATCGACGATACGGATGTCCGTATAAAAGCCGTTGTAGCTCGGTGTCAAGACGAGAACTTTGCTCCGGGGTGGACAGAATGCGCGCAAGGTACTGATGATGGCTGGGTGGACACCGGCGGAATGCCGGAGTGTTTCTGGATCGATCTCTAAGTTGTAACGTCGTTGGTTCCAGTTGACGATTGACTCGATATAGGAATTTGGTACCGTCAGGTATCCGTAATTTTCATGCTGAACCCGCTCACGTAACGCCTTCGTGATCGCTGGTGCAGACCTGAAATCCTGGTCGGCCGTACCCATGCCGACCTGAACATGCTCCCGACCGTACAAAGAAATCTGGTGGTCCCATTTCGATGAATTGGTGCCGAGTCGACTGTAGACCGCATCAAAATCGTACCGATTACTTTGCTGTTGGACAGAAAGCCGCTCGGGGTTTGCTGTTGCAGCCGAGGCCGAGGGTGCCGTTCCGAGGGCGCTGGCGACCGCTACCGTTCCGACACCATTCAAAAAATCTCGCCGATCGATCTTCTTACCGTCTCTCATGGCGCCTCCGCATCCGACATTTTCAAGTGCCTAGCTAGCTTGCCGCATGGTAGCGGGTGGTTTACGGGCCACCGATCGCCAGTGCGCCAATCAATGTGTTTGAGGACTAGTAATCGAGTTCGCGACTGTCCCAAATCAAAGATAAAAGGCTGACACGCGGTGTTTTTAATTTGCGAGCGGGTCCGGACGTATTTGAAACCGTACGAGTTCGCTCGTTGTTCCCTTTCCGCCTTCGAGATGCTGTGTAGAACCGGTATTGAAGCTGGACCAAATACCCCGTCCCTTCCAACCAGCGTTCGGATCATCGATCCGGCCATCAAGACCACGACTATAGAAACCCAGTGGATATGGCACTCGCATGACCACCCATTCTTCCGTGTCAGGCAGTAACGCGAGCAACGCGTCAGACGTTGTGCCAGTGGCTATTGGTACGTTTTCTCCAAGGCCGAGGGCGTTAAACTGATCAACCCAGTTGTAGTAGTGGTAATCAGCATTCGCAGATGTTCCTTCCGCACCTTTAAATCTTGGCCCCGGTGTTTGATAGAGTGCCCAGCCTTCGGCACAATGCTGACCCGTTGCGGTTGGCCCATTTAGAATATTGCACTTGCTGCGATCGAAACTTGCGAGATGTCCACTGCCGCCAAGAGCCGTCCACACCAGCCCATTTCGATCAACATCGATACCACGTGGACCGTAGCCCCACGCTTGTGGATCACCGGCCGGGTCATACGGGGGTTCGTACACTTCGGACTTACAGGTCTCAGGAGGATTCGTCCCAAGTTCGAGTCGAATAAGCTGTCCCGGAACGGGGTACCGGCGTGAAATCCAAACTGACCCATCCTGATGTGGTATCACTCCGTAGGCACGTTGGAATTTATCAAGACTTCCGATTCTTGTATCCAAAGCAGGATCCATCTCGACACTTCCGGCAGTCAACGTATAGTCGCCACCCATATCCGGCTCATTCCATGGTTTTGTTATGACGCCGTCGCCATTGGTGTCGATGACGGTTGGACACCATCCTTGCGCGGCACGCTCGTCTCCGGTTTGGTCATAGAGGCGCGTATTTAACCACCCAATAGCCTCAGTCGATCCACTGAGCCATAGTGTGTCATTGGCGTCATCGGCAAACTGCAAGTGATGCGTAAAGTAGCAGGTGTCGATTAACACAAACTTTTCAGTCTCCGGATCGTAGTACGACAACTGCCTGGACTCGCGTTGGTGCTGAATTGGATAGTAGTCAGCAAATGGATTATCCGAGCCTTCAAGGCACCAACCTGGCACTTCGTTTGGTCGCACGTACTGGGTAATCCAAACACGTCCTTTCCCATCCATCATCGGGTTGTGTGCGCTTCGACTTTGAAGTCCAGCTGGTTCGTCGCCCCAATATAGTGATGGGGTTCTACTTGAAGAACCCTGGTACGAGTTTGCTCTACTTGGTTGTTCAGTACGGGTATTTAGATCGAACCGTACCGACTGATTTGATTGAATATCCGTAATTACCAAGCCAGCTCCACCAACCCCATAGATTGGTCCATTAGCGTTGACCAGAGGGTTTCGCTTGTCGGTCGACACTTCGTCATGAACCATCCCACGCGGATGTCCCCACCCCCACATACTTAGCACGACATTGCGTTCCACGCCCTGTGGCCTTGGTGGTGCTGGAGGGAGTTCCCCGCTGCTGATCCGATCGGTCCAGTCAGCGTAAAGTTTTAGTGCGAGTGGCCTGCCGATACGATTGATTTCCGCAACCATGGCCGGACCTGCACCACCGGCCCGGATGCGGTGCTCCCAAGCTGCTTCGGTGGAATCAAAGTCAGAAATATTGAGCATCGGCATTTCCCGCGTCGCCTGATTGCCTAACTGATGACACAGCTGGCATCCATCCTTCATTCGATCGATCCAGTCAGCCTGAGTTTTCATCGCGAGGCCGATGCCGTTGCCATTCGCGCCAGTGCCTGGGAAATTACTCGCGGGAGGTACCTCGAGAAGCGAATACCAGTAATTGGCTGGATAATAATGAGCTGCTGCTTCTGGAGTAGCTGCAACTTTTGCCGTTAGTGAAAGGTCGTCTCCTGGTCTCGCCGTCGTACGTTCGGAGTCGACCAAGCCATAGCCACGAACCCAGACATCATAATTTGCCGCTTGTAGGTCCGGCACCAGAAAACGCCCGTCATCGTTCGTAACGACTATTTTTCTGAATTTAGTATCAAAATCGAGTGTTTCAGCGATAACCCAGACACCGGCCTCCGGCCCGACGGCGCTCGTTACCACGCCGGATATATCCGTGTCGGCAGCGATGACCGATGCACTTAGAACCGAAAGGACAACTGCCAACAACGCTGCTATTCCCACCACACTAATCGCACGTATCGTCTTGGTCATGAAGGTGATCTCCTGTCAGGGCATATGTTGTTGCATGCTACCTCTGATCACACGACCTCTCAAGGGATTACGGAAACAGTGCAAACTTTTTTAGTCGTGTATAAAAAGCGTGCAAATTCACGCCACGAGAAATGCGGTCACGAAAGCCTGTGCATCATCACAGACTCAGACTATTGGGGTGGGTCTAGCCAGTTGCAGCCAGGTGTGGCTTCCGGTCCATCGTCGTAGCAGGCGCGAATGGCCGCGTAGTCGGCGGTCATGCTACCAGGCGCGTTGGGTGGCATAAAGCTGTTCACGTCGTGGCCGGCGATACCGAGGAACCGCTCCGGATCGGGCGCACGATGACACATGACGCATCCATTGCCTTCGATGTGGACAGTTCTTCGGTCCCAGTCTGGGCCGCCGACTATGTAGTAGGGCGAATCCGGTCTTGCCACTTGGGGGATGACCGGTTGACTCGGGTCGCTCGGGAGCCTCGCACCATCGATCCACGGGTCGTGTATGAACGGGTCCGCCTGATGGCAGTGTGAGCACTGTATGGGGGGCGGGATGAAGGCGATGTCAAATTCAGGATCGTCCGGTCCAGGCAATACTCCGTCTAGGAGGCCGTTTTCGTCGAACCTGAGGTAGGCCGTCTGGTCGTTCGTGTTTGTCGGGTCCGCGTCGGGGGCCTCAAAGAATGCAGTAGCACCCGTTCTAGTGTTGTGGCCAATTATCTGAACCGACGCCACCCCTTGTGCCAGTGCTTCAACGCCCTGAGACCGGCAGAGGTAAGCCCACACCACATCAGGACGCGCTGTGCCATTTGCGTTCGTACCCTCGAGTCTGCCAACGCGGGAGCCGACACGGCAGGAGCCTTTAAAGTCGGGATTATCGCACTGGCCTCGCTGTTGGTCCTCAAACACTTCCACGCCATCAACATGGATGGGGACCCGCACGCCAACCCCGCAGTTGATCGTCGGCACCACGCCGAGTTCTGGGCCGACGAGTCTGGCATATTCCGACGCGGTCGCCGGAACGCTTTGCTCGGATTGAACTCCGTAAATGATACCGAGGCCGGGGTTGTTGTCACGATCGCCGATCGTGCAGACTGCTGAGACAAACAGGGTAAGTACGACGAGAAACTGCCTCATAACGTGCACCTTAAACTATGGATATGCCGGAAGACGGCGATTCTATCGCTGGCTAAAACGAAGCTCAATGTTCCCGGATGACCTTTCGCTAGTGTTGCAACTTGCGCGTCAAAATTAACGGGTGATCATGGGGACGACGTTTCCTCTTCTTGGCCTATCTGTACAGACAGGTCTATCTTAATGTCGGACAACGCCAACCTGATTCCTAATAGAGCTACCACTACTACAATCACCGCCCAGATCGGCACCTTCTTTTTCATAGCTCTCCTCGCAGGATAATGATGACACCATTTACAAATGGGATGTCAAACGGTGGCGGTGGGTCGTTCTCTCATACCCGGCAGGATTCGAACCTGCGCCCCTTTGGGTTAGAAGTTACGGTGAGGTCGTTCCGGTAGATTTCCCTAAGTCATTCATCCGAAAGAAAACATGCAATGGATTTTGCCGAGTTCTTGAGATTTCAGCTCAGCACTTCCTGGAGTCACTAGCTCGGACTTACGACTGATTGAAATTTATTTTCCTGCGATGAATATTTTCGATAAGCTCCACTCCTTACTCTTCTAGAAATTAAGGAGCATCAAGATGAAGTTCATGATCCATTGGTCAAGTTCAACAGACACCAGACACGACACCTATAAAGCTTTTGCTCAAATGAGCGAAGCAGACGACCAGTCCGACCATGCTGGCGTGACGGTCATCGGACGCTGGCATGACCTCGTTGCTGGTGGGGGCGTCGCGATTTGCCAAAGTGACGATCTCTTATCCGTTCAAGCATGGGCTATGAATTGGAATGGCGTCTTGGATGTCGATATTCGACCGGTCGCTGATGACGATGAAGCGAGGACCATGCTGAAGAAAAAGTGGGATTTATAGGGCAGTAAAACAACCAAGGAAGTCGCTGCCGAAGCGAAGAACACTTCGGTAGCGATTGTCCCTCTCTCCGCGGTTGCTGAATGTTCAACACGTGAAATTCAGGAGAATGTCATGAGGAAAATGATTGTCTGTCTGGTCGTTATGGTCGTGCTTGTCCCGACACTGGCGCAGAGCCAAACATCAGTAAGTCAAGTTATTCATATCAATACGTCGGACACCGCGCGGTACCTCGAATGGTCTGAGAATTCCATGCCCATTATCGTGAGTGACAGCCAACTGCCTACTTCGGGCGGCGTATGCGTACCCACATATGGAGCGGAAGAGCAAGGAGACCTTTATGTCTATACCATCACTAGAGATTTTGAAAGTTTAATGACAATCGATCTGACTTCGGCAGTGCCCGCAAGAGAGATTGCAAAGATTGCTCCTCATCGGACGATTAAAGCTAGAGACCTGTGGAGTTCAGTACGGACATCTACGAACCTGAATATCAATGCCGGCGATACGTATTCAATGCTAGCCCTCACGGTGTCGACACCCCAACCGGATATATATCTGTCGCAATTAGAGGTATTGGAAACTGGCATGCACGAAGCCGGTCATCGAGATATCTCTTTTGTAGCTTCTCAGGTAATGACAGGTGAGTTTCGTAATCATCTCAATGTCAGGATGATTGCGCCAACACCAGAACGACTGGGTGCTGCTATGGATACCATGCGTACGGCCACCTGGGCTAGAAATATGCTCAATAACTTAGCCTCGATTCGGACCGTGGCCCAGCAGATGACAGTGAACTGCCACAGTTATGTTGTGACACAGTAATACAGGTGCTTACCCGTAGTAGGGCTGCGCCGAAAAAACTACGGCCGAATGTTGTTAGCGCAGTGTCGGACAGATTGACGATTTCAACCGCGGCGAGGCGGGTGGTTCAACAGGAAGTTTTGGAAGAGGGGTAACTTAATATGGCCAAGCCGAAGGGCTTTAGTTATCGGTCGCGCCTGGCTGATCAGCCAGGTTCTCGTCATAGTAATCGACTTTATCGAGGGACATAACAACACTAGACAGTACATTGAGGACGTGTGCGTTGATTCTTTTGTAATAGCGAGTACCCAAGATAAAGGCAGTCGTTGTTGAAGCGTCGTGATTGCTTTTTCCGATTGTGACGATTAGTCCATCGCACTTTCGAGCAGTTTCTCGACCTTGGCGGATTAGTTCGATCGCCTCCCCTTGCCTAGACGACAGTACGACATTCGCACAGGCTTGGTACGCTAACTCGACTCTTCGGCGAATCATCATCAATTCGCTGAGTTCCTCGCTTTCGGGGAATACTTTCGGTCCGATTTCGACAATTTCCGAAAGGTTCTTTGCATAGTCGCCTAAGCGTTCGACGTCTTTGACAAGGCTCATCAGCATTAGTGAGTAGGGCGCATCTGCGCTGTTACCAGGAATGGCTAGATGGGTCATGAGCGCACGTCGAATAGTTCGTTCCAATTCATTGACTTCAGCATCAGTTTTATGGACCTTGTCTTGCGCGTCCTCAGTATGGTCCTCTCCAAAGAAGATTTGACCGGCAGAGTAGGTCATTTCGCGCGTGAGATTGAACATAAGCGCGAAGTTGTCGGCAACTTTTGAGAGAGGGTCGTCACCACGGAAAATACTCAATAGTTCTTGAAGCACGAGATCTCCAGTATGTTTTGTTTACTACAGCATCCTACTAAAAAAGACAGCAAGCGCTGGCAAACCGTAAAATAGCAGCCCAACCCCGACTAGAGTCAACCGCCGAGAGCGCACCGCTAAACGGGCGATGCGGCGCGAGATACGAAGAGGAATATTTCTGACCGCCGGAATCGGATAAATCATTAGCGTTCCACTTAAATTAAAGATCAGGTGCACCAGTGCTATTTGTAGACCGGCGGTAGCGTTGACTCCTGTTACAGCCATGGCTGCGAGAAACCCGGTTACGGTCGTTCCAATATTTGCACCGAGCGTGACCGGAAACGCTCGCTCTAGTCTCAGGAGTCCAGCGCCTGCCAGTGGCACCAGCAGCGATGTCGTGATCGAACTCGATTGCACCATGATTGTGACGATCACCCCAATGAGAATCGAAACCACGGCGTTGACGCCAAGCGCTTTATTCACGGCGCTTTCGACTCGACTTTGAACGGCGCCGCTCATGACTTTCACGATAAAGAAAAGTGCACTAAATATAAGGAATCCGCTCACCATTATTAGGAAGATGGCTTGACTACCTTCTGTTGTGAACAATGCTTCATTTACTGCGGAAATCGGAGCCAGTCCGTAACCCAGTAGTGCTCTGAGCGGGCTTCGATAGACGACACCACCAAACTCACCCAGGAACCCGGTCAACCAACCAGCGGTGGACTGAAGAAAGCCAGTGAACATTTCCAATGGCAAAAGAACCAAGACCGCAATGTAATTGAAGACGTCATGGCAAATGGCAACTGGAAATGCGCGTTCAAATTCTTCCCGACGTCCGATGTGACCGAGCGCCACAATAGTGGCGGTGACGGTTGTGCCAATGTTCGCGCCCATGACCATTGGCACTGCGTTCAGCAGGGGAAGGGGGTTTTCGGGAGCGGCGACCAAGCCGACAATCATCGCTGTTGTAACTGATGAGCTCTGGACGATGGTCGTAGCGAGCAGTCCAACCAGCAGTCCCATGAATGGGTTTTCTGTGGCGGTAAAGAAGCTTTGAATTAGATCTTCTCCGAGTAATCTGAAACCACTACCAAGTCCTCGTACTCCCACAAGGAAGACAAAAAGCAATCCAAAGACCGTAAGGAGTTTGGGCAAGATAGGGGATTTGTGTGTGTCCGGTTTTACGGCTAAGTCCATAGAGTTCACGCCAAAAGATACCTGTCTTCGGTGGGGCATCCTGAAAGTAGCGCGCTCTTTGTAATAACAGTTTCGGCTGGATACCGCGCAGTAAGAGTAACGAGGATCGAGCGCGAAAAATCGATCCTGAAAAGTGTTCGTTCGACACTTCGGTTATTGTTCGTTTGTGGCAGTCTCAACGGTGTGATTCCATCAAAATCTGATAACTGTAGCTACGTGAAGTCGGGTCAGTAGGTGATTCGATGTGTCGTTTTGAGCGACGACCAATCTCTTCGTCAGATGGAGTGTTACGTCAAGACTAAGCCCAGCCTTTACGATGTAGGAGGTTTCGATCATATTCAGGCGTATATTGGTTCCTGGCATATCGCTAAATACAAATGCTGAGGGAGTGACGTCCTGTTCGATCCATCCGCTTGTGTAGGTAGCGCCCCATGAGCCAACCGGGCCTGGGTCCCCGTAGCCTGCTTCGATCCAGAAGCCTTTCCGATCAGTGGTGGCTTTTGTATTAATTGCGTAGTCAATGAGTAGACGAAGCGGGTAGTCCGGGTTCGGCGTGTTAAGAGTTGCTTCCGCAATAATGTCCACGACATTAAATTCTGAGGCAAAGTTGGTCGCGATGCCGTCAGCGTTTCGAATAACTCGATTAGTCAGAATACTGGTGAGTTCACCGCTCGCTTGAGCGGCCACAATTTGATCGGCATTTCTCCACATGTAATTGGCCGCAGATAATTGGAGACTGTTTGAGCCAAACGTGAAAGATGCTGCACCGTAACCGCCGAGCATATAAGCGTCGGCTCCACGAGACACTTCATTAACAGCGGTCTGTAGTGCCACCAGATCGATCGCGACGTTTTCTTGAAATTTCCAACTAAATTGCTCCCACCCACCTTCGAAATTCAAATCGTCGTCAAATGTCATTTGGGTTCTCATGACAGGAGTCGGGAATTTCCCGATACCGAGTGTTATTGCCTCTGCCGCTCGCGGATTATACGCGACGAAGGCACGGTCCAAGTTAAATGGTTTTGGTTGAAAGAATCCCTTAAACGTTTGGTTCGTTGATGCTGGCGTCCCTGGGTCTCCACTCGCAACCTGTAGTTGGAAACGAGTGTCGTCATTGATTTCTGAGTCTACCCTCAGTCGTAGGCGTAGTCGGGTTCGATTGCGAGTCGGCCGGCTAGTTTTGTAGAAGCCTTCGTAGCGAGATCTAAAATCACCACTGAGTCTGAGTTTGTCCGGCCACGTTGTTGTGGTCGATTGTTGCGCGCTTTCGTCATCGGTAGTGTCTTGGGCATCAAGCGATGCCTCTGTGATTGATAGAAGCGCGACCGCAGTCCATAAAAATCTAAATGTTGAGAGAGAGGAGCGTGATAAGTGTAAATGTAAGATGTGTCAATTGTTTAACAAGTGGATTGTGCCTCTGTTAGAGGCATGTAAATTGTTTGTAAATCAGTGGTTCGAAGATCATCAAGAGCGGTTATATGAGTAAGAGGCTGTTCTGATCCTCGCTGCTTTTTCCGAAACGTTTGCGCAGAACCGTAGCTGATTATGAAGTCCATGCACGCGGATTGTGTGGACTGCACTGGAGTATTTGTTAAGGGAAAGTGGCGCGCCCGTCAGGATTTGAACCTGCGACCATCGGTTTGGAAGTTATCGCGAGGACTGTGCGTGCGTATCCATGGTTTCGATTACCTAAGGAAAACGTTGCTCACTGTCCTTCGGCGTTTGCTGTTTACGTAAAAGTTCAGCCGTTAGTGTGTCAAAACTTAGTCGCGCGGATGCGCTTCGTCCCATTCGCGAGCGAGGCGTTATTATTGTTTGCCTCTTAATTAAAAAAGCGTATAAGTAGTAGACCTACACAGAGTCTCAATCATTAGGAGAACGCGTGAGTAAAAAGCTACCTAATCGTCGACGATTCCTCAAAGAAAGTACTGGCTTGGCAGGATTAGCGATGGCGCCGGCCTCTATGATGGTGGCGCCGCGGCTCGCAAGTGGTGCCGCACCAGCGCCGGCAGCGGACGACGCTAACGCTACTGCCAACGTGCTTTACGGAGAGCGCTCAAGATTTGTAACGACCACCCGCATAATCGAAGGCCAAAGTCACCGTGATACGCCAGCGGTCCGGCCAACACCGCATCGACCAAGCGCGCGTACGCCACTGGGCGAGTCGGTTGGTAACATCACGCCGACATCATTGCATTTCACGACGCAGCATCACTATGGCATTCCGGACATCAATCCAGCTGAACATAAGCTCATGCTTCACGGCCTAGTCGACCGTCCGTTAGTCTGGACCATGGACGAGCTAAAGCGCCTACCGTTCGTGTCAAGGATCCATTTCCTCGAGTGTATTGGCAACAGGCCAAGCCCTAGGGCTACCACCGTCGCCGATTCGCATGGACGAATGGCCTGTAGCGAATGGACTGGCGTGCCGTTGTCCGTTTTGCTCAGAGAGACGAGTATCAAAAGTGGTGCTAAGTGGATCATCGCGGAAGGCTCTGACGGCGGAAAACATATGAAGAGTGTTCCGCTGCCAAAGGCCTGGGATGATGTGATGGTTGCCTACGGCCAAAACGGTGAGCCGGTACGTCCTGATCATGGCTTCCCGTTGCGATTAATTGTGCCTGGCTTTGAGGGTATCTATAACGTTAAATGGTTGAGGCGTATCAAGGTCGTCGATCAGCCATACCTCTCGTTCCAAGAACATTCAAGATTCTTGAGTCCGGACCCAAAGACACAACCGGACAGCTACGAGTATGGGCCTAGCTCGGTCATTACGTACCCGTCTGGGACGCACCGATTACCTACTCACGGTTCCTACGTCATTACTGGACTAGCGTGGTCAGGCGGTGGTGCTGTTCGTAAAGTAGAGGTCTCGACTGACGGCGGCCAGACGTATATGGAAGCTGAACTCGCGGGTCCGCCGCTGCCGAAAGCACATACCCGCTTCTATCTGCCTTGGAAGTGGAACGGTCAAGAAGCCACCATACAGTCACGTTGTACAGACGAAAATGGACTAGTCCAACCATCTGAAACTGAATACGCAAACTACTGGGGTTTCAATCGCCAGGAGCTATATGCAACGATTCAAAGTCAACTCGGACACTGCAACTGGATGCAGGCGTGGAAGGTCAACAGCGATGGAAGTGTCATTAATGGACTTGAACCGGTCGAAGTTGTTGCTGCAGACGTGCACGGTTAGCGCGCTTGCACTCGTCCTCGTGGCGGCGTCAGGAGCAGGCGTTCTAGCACAGGAACAGGCAGGTTCACCATTCGGGCTGGGTCGGACGCCAACTCCTGCAGAACTACTGGCGTGGGATATCTCGATTGGGCCAGCCGGAGATGAGCTACCAGAGGGCAGCGGTAGTGTCGGAGCAGGCGCGGCAGTGTACTCCCAGCGTGGCTGTTCGGAATGTCATGGACCGACCGGCGTTGAAGGCCCAGCACTGGTACTCGTCGGAGGCGAAGTGAGTCGGAGAACCAACTACTTCCCACTCGCCTATTGGCCGTTTGCAACAAGTATTTGGGACTACATTCGACGCGCCATGCCCTATCACCGCCCTGGGCACTTAACAGCTAATGAAGTATACGCATTAACAGCGTTCCTGCTGAATCGAAACGACATCATTGAGGCAAACGCCGTGATGGACAAAGAAAGTTTGCCGAAGGTAGTGATGCCGCACCGGGACGATTACGTCATCCCAGTCGCATGGGAGCCCGGCACGCCACGAGGATTTAAGCGCCAACCGTGACTCTCAGATGTACTGAACCCGGACAAGCGCTTGACGGAACTTCCTGTGAAGTTTAAACATGGACGCACACAAACAACACTGTGGGTGAACTGTCGCCGGAAGAGCTAAGTGTGGCCGGACTGCTCGGCCGAACTGGCGACACTTAAAGGGAGGATGCAATGAACAGAAAGCATGCGTTAACGCTCGGCGCTGTCGGGCTCTCAATCGCTCTTGCCGCGCCGGCGACGTTCGGCCAGCAGGCGGCCCCAGGTAACATGAACATCCTGATTGTTTGCGGGGACGAAAACGGCACCTACACCAAATGCACGAGCCTTGACGACCGCTCGCTCGAGCTCCATCTGCGTCTTAACTTGGGACACCACGTGACCATGATGCCTGATGACACCGAGGAGGCCGAAATGCAGGCGGCGGCCGACGCGGTGGACTTGATAATCGTCCCCGAGTCGGTGACCTCTACCGGGGTCGGCACGAAACTCACTGCAACGTCGACGCCGATCATCAACATGGAGGCGTTCCTGCAGGATGAGTTTCAATTCGTGGACCCGGACAGTCAGAGTGTCGATCCCGGCTCGCCAGAGGGAGGTGCCGGGGGCACCGTTGAAGAGCCGACTGGTGAGGTCGAAGTCGGCCACTTTGGCTCCATCCCTGGCGAGACCGATATCGTCATCGTGGATCCTTCACACCCGCTGGCGGCAGGGCTGTCGGGCCGCGTTACGGTCTACACCATCCCTGCGGAGATCAACTGGGCCGTTAGTGAGGTGTTGGCACCCGGGGTCCAGTCTGTGGCCGCTCTTCCGGACTACCCTGAAGCGCAGTCGATCTACTTCATTCTTCCAGGTGATGCGCTCTTCGACGGCTCGCCCTCGCCAAACCTGCGCATCTCGCTCTTCACCGAGAACAACAACGACCTTGGCACGTATCATCGGATGACCGACGACGGCCATCTCCTCTTCGACGCCTCGCTTAACTGGGCGTTGACCTACGGTTCCGGAATGTAGAAGACAGGCTGTCGGGCACGGGAGTGCGCGAGGCGCGCTACTGCACCGGTCCGGTCACTTCGAAGCTGAATCGACCCTGTCGGCGCTGACCGAACTCGTCCACGCTGGTGACCTCCACGCGGTAGAGGCCGGGCGCCAGAGGAACCGGCAGGGGGTATTCCCAGATGTGTGACGAGCGGTGCGGCCGCCCATAGGCGTCGTCCGTCTCCGCGTATTGGGCGTGCAGCCGGTCGACATGTGGGTCGGTGCGTACCGCGTAGGTCATCGCTTCTCGGGTCGCCCCGTTCAGCGAGAGCCATACGGAGTCGCGGGGGCCGCCGTCGAACAGGTTGACGACGACGGTAGTGTCGGGCTCCGGTGTGCCACGGTTGACGCCGCCTTCCTGGGGCGCCGACAGCAGTGGATCCAGACTGATTCGCATCCGTTGGCCGCCGTCGGGGCCGTACGGAAACGGGATGAACTCGGGCGTCAGCTCGACGTCGTCGAACCGCAGCACGTAGAACCCGTTCGGGTTGCCGTCCTCCATCATGGCGTCGCGCACGCCACGCAGATCGGCCGGGCCCATCGTCCAGCCGTTACCCCGAACCTCGGCCAGAGTGTGGGCAATCCAGGGCTGGCCGTGCCAGCCGTGGGTGTGGTTCACCTCCACCTTCCAGCTGTTGCTGGTGTCGTGCCCGGCCAGGCCGTAGATGTGTTCGAACGGCGCCAGCAATTTCAGCAGCGGCGGCAGATTCTCGGTGCCCGGTCCCGTGGCCACCGGCGACCGTCCGTCCGACGCCTCCGCGACCAGCGGGATGTGGGTGGCGAGGACGATGAGTCGGTCCCGCGGGACCAGCGCCAGATCGCGTTCAAGCCAGTAGAGCTGGTCGGGGGAAATGTAGCCGCGATACGTCCCGTTCTGCCCGTCTGTGTCGACGCCGGCGTACTCCACGTTGTTCAGCGCCACGAAATGCACATTCCCGTGATCGAACGAGTAGTAGGTCGGCCCGAAATGCCGCTTGTAGGTCTCGTTAGCGAGCCGCTCGTCAGGCGACGCGTAATTCAGGTCGTGGTTGCCGGGCAGATACCACTGCGGTACGTCCAGCAGGCCCATCATCCGCTTGTGGCGGTCGTAGATGGCCAGGTTGTCGTTGGCCACGTCGCCCATGGTCAGCCCGAACTGCACGCCGTAGGGGTTGCCCATGAGCGTGTTGATCAGATCCTCCCGCAGCATGTCCTGGCTGACATCGAAGCGGGCCTGCGGGTCGGCAAAGCCATGCGCGAGGAACCGGTCCGACGCCGCTTCCAGCGGATACACAGGGAAGTCGACGGCCGCTGGCAGCGGCCCGGTAGCCTCGACCACGGGGAACCGCCACCCCACCGGCGACCCCTCGACCGTGGTCGGCGTGCCGGCGGGGTAGTGCCGGTAGAAGAACTGCGCGACGTTGTGCTCGTCCACCGCGACGGCGTAACGTGACGGCTTGGTGATGAACAGGATCTGCCCCGGGGCGACCGCCACCGCGTAGGCGCCGCCGTCGTCAGTGACCGTGACCGCACAGCCGTTGCTGACCGCCACCCCAGACACGCCCGGTTCGCCGGCGTCCCGCCTGCCATTACCATTCGTGTCTTCGAACACGTGGCCGCGCGCTGTTTCGGAGGCGGCCGGCGCGCCGCAGGCCTCGACCGCCGAGGGTACCCGAACCAGCGCCGGCACGGTCAGCAGCCCCAGGCCAACCAAGGCCACGCCACGCAGTGTGTCGCGCATGCTCCCGCTCACGTTGTTCATAGATTACCTCTCCGACCAGCGCCGAACCACCGCACGGCTTCCGCATCGTCCTGCGGCACACCTGAGCCCTCGCGGTAGCTCTGCCCAAGGTTGTACTGCGCGATGACATCACCCCGTTCAACCTTCGCCCGCAGTTCGTCGATGGCTTCCTGCTGCGCGGTACCCACAACAGCCGTCGCTACCAGCACCACCGCCGCGAAGAACGTTGTCCACCGTTGAGGCATACCCGCCTAGATTACGCCTGTCGTGCGCGTGTTTCAACGGGTGGGCGATTGTCGTTTCCCGCGATTATTCACGGCCACTAACAGGAAATACGCCCACGGTACATAAAGCCTTGGTCAACAGGCCCACGAACCGTGCAACGCTCGACGATCTGTCGGTTGGTGGCATCCAACTCGGTCAGTCACTTTTTGCTGGGGAATAGCCAGATCGGTGTCACTCTTGATACTTATGGCCACGTGTTGCCTGTTCTCCAAAGTGAAGCGGCTGATGAAATGGATAAGGCGTTGGGGCGTGCTTCTGGCGGTTAGTGTGTCAAAGCTTCGGTTTGATCTCCCGACACTTTCTACTTCGTTCATTTCGTTCGTAAAAAGTGGTGAGCCGCGAAGGACTCGAACCTTCAACCCGTTGCGGACGCGCATAGCGTGTAGACCTGAACGGTGAGATTATCGGATGCATGTCCATTGAATGTCGCGTTGAAACTGGGGTATGTTTCAAAAACTGACCACTGACTCTGGTGTTATGAGAGTGAATTTTGTATGACACAGCCCAACAGACCCTATCGCAGACTCGAGCTAGCCAACCTTATACGCAGGCCGATTCCCCTCAGGATTCACATCTTCCGGGTTCTGGTCATTGCCGCAATACTTGTTGGCCTTGCAGCCGTTAGCCAGGCGCAGCCACCGATCATTCAGCCTGGTGCGCCCGGCGAACCGAGTCGAGAAATTTCGGCCGAGGACGCATCCAATTTGACTGCCATCGATTACACCGATGGCGACATCCGATTCGTGCAGGGGATGATTTCGCATCACGCGCAGGCGCTCGAAATGACAAGACTCCTTGAGGCTCGTACCGACAACGCTGTGCTGCGGCAATTATCCGAACGGATCGATATCTCGCAGCGTGACGAGATCATGATGATGCAGGGGTGGCTTCGAGATCGCGATCAAACAGTACCGGAGGTTGACACGTATCATCAGGCAGGGTTTGTGCTGATGCCGGGAATGTTGACCGACGAAGAAATGGAAGAACTCGAAGTTGTCTCAGGGGTGGCCTTTGATCGGCTGTTCCTCCGTTTAATGATCAAGCATCACCGTGGCGCAATTACGATGGTTGACAACCTACTCGATCAAGCTGGTGCGGCTCAGGATGCTCAGCTGTATGCCTTCACGTCCGACGTTTCGTCTGACCAAGACATGGAAATCAATCGTATGGATAGCATGTTGGCCGAACTGTCGACCGACGCGCGCGTACAACTCGCAGCGGGCGTTGATGATGCCGGCGAAGCGATTTGGAATATGGTTTTGGTCGCTTCCCGGGGCAAGCCGGCCGGCTTCTACGAACAGACTAACGCGGAGTCGGGAGATGCGGATGAGGATGGCTCGGGTGAAGAGGCCCGCCGTGGCCTTTTGAATTTTGCGAACACCGACATGGCGTTCGCCAGTGACCTGTTGTTTAAAGGAAATTATCACGGGTTCAATACTTACCGAGTCGAGGTGCCAGCCTCGCCACAACTCGTCAGCTCGGTGGTTTGTCCCGGCGGTCAGGGCGACGTGTCCGTTGTCGGAAATCTACTTATCATGTCGGTCGAACAAACACGGGGTCGACTCGATTGTGGGCTACAGGGGGTGGCGGATGCGGTGAGTCCGGAGCGGTTCATGGGGCTTCGCATCTTTGATATTAGCGACGTGCGGCTTCCGCGGCAGGTGGCCGCGGTGCAGACCTGTCGGGGTTCTCATACGCACACGCTGGTGGGGGACCCTACCGGCGAGGGCATTGTCTACGTGTACGGATCAGGTACTGCTCCGGTACGATCGGCCGACGAACTCGCTGGCTGTTCGGACGAGTCACCGGCCGAGAACCCGGACACCTCCCTCTTTCGGATCGATGTTATAGAGATTCCACTGGCGAACCCCGAGGCGGCGCGTGTTGTTAGCCGGCCGTTCGTCTTTCAGGATCCAGAGTCGGGCGACGTCGCTGGTCTCTGGCGGGGTGGAGACCACGGTCCGGGAACTCAAAGCACGAGCTCGACCAACCGGTGTCACGACATTACCGCCTACCCAGAGATCGGACTTGCGGCGGGCGCCTGTTCTGGGAACGGCATCCTGTTTGACATTTCTGATCCGCTCAATCCGGCACGACTCGACGAAGTGGTCGATCCGGGATTTGCGTATTGGCATTCAGCCACGTTCAACAACGACGGTACGAAGGTAATTTTTACGGACGAATGGGGCGGTGGCGGTCGAGCTCGGTGTCGAGCGTCTGATCCGAGACAGTGGGGCGCGAATGCCATTTACGATGTTGTTGACGGCCGACTCGAATACCGGAGTCATTACAAATTGCCTGCACCGCAAAGCGAAACCGAAAATTGCGTCGCGCACAATGGTTCGTTGGTGCCGGTGCCAGGTCGCGACATCATGGTGCAGGCGTGGTACCAGGGGGGGATTTCGGTCTTTGATTTTACCGACTCGGCCAATCCGTTTGAGATCGCGTACTTTGATCGCGGGCCGTTCGATGCCGAGGAAATTGCAATGGCGGGGTATTGGTCAGCGTATTGGTATCGTGGTTTTATCTACGGGACGGAAATTGCCCGCGGTCTCGACATTCTGGAATTACTTCCCAGTGAGTTTCTGACCGAGAACGAAATCGGTGCCGCGTCGGTGGTTGCACCCGCGACGTTCAACGCGCAAGACCAGCGGCGGACGGAATGGCCGGCCCGGCCAGTGATTGCATGGGCCTATCTGGACCAGCTTGGTCCGAGTAACGCGCTGGATGCACAACAACTGGCGGAACTCTCCGCACTATTGGCTCGTGCCGACGGGGCTTTCGCGGGTACAGCTGAGGGAGGATTGGCTGGAGACCTGACCAGTGCTGGGGAGGAGATGCGCCGCGAAGCGGGCGCGGTGGAGGGACGGGGCGGGGACCGTCTGGAAGCGCTGGGGGAGATTTTAACGAGGCTAGCCGACGCGGTACGCTAGATCGTTTAAGGAAAAGTGGCGCGCCCGGCAGGATTTGAACCTGCGACCCTCGGTTTAGAAGTTACACCGAGAAGTGTCCGTGCATGTCCATAGTGTCAATTGCTTAAAGGAAAACGTTGCTCACTGTCCTTCGGTGTTCACTGTTTACGTAGAAGTGCAGCCGGTAGTGTGTCAACTTGTGTGTCAAAATTTTAAGAGGTCCACCTCTATATCTGGGGCATGAGTTTTAATCCATTCAAAAATAGGGGGTGGGTCATCTGGCTCTTGGGAAATATGTCTAGCCAGGGTCACCCCGAAGATGCGACCACCATATCCAGTCTCTCGAATCGCTCTTGCGGCGTCATTCATTGTGGCCCCCAGCGTCACAATATCATCGACCAAGAAAACCACATCAATACCACCCCCATTCAAAAGTTTGCCGTTATCTAACAACGAGTGGGTGTTACGAACAGCTTTAAGCCGGGCGTCTTTTCCTTTGGTTTCGTGTAGCGGTTCATACGGTTGTTTGCAAAGCAGGTTTGTCGTGTGGAGCCATACGTTGTGCTCATCCTTGTGCTGAAAAGCCTTAGCTAATTGCGTCACAGGATCGTCCAAGCCAGCTTGTCTTTGTTGTGAACCGATCATGGGTAACACAAGAAATGTCTGACCCTTGGTCTCTTCACTATCAGCAAACTCGCTTTTTACTACTGCTGACATCAATAGAGAGGCATCAGTCATATCAGCCCGGCGAGAACACTTCTTTGGGGACTTGCAAGCATCAAACCCAATGGAATGATTAACAAACGTCGTCCAAATGTCGGTTCCTTTGCTGACTCGCTCTCCAAGACAAAGAATAAGGTCTAGGTGTAGTTCCTCAGGTGGCAGGAACTTCGCTATCGCTAGGTCTTCCTTCGGGAACGCCAAGAACGGGCCAGCAGTTTTTGTTGTGTCCTTGTCTTCCATCGATTTCCGCATACGAAGATCTGTCACGAAGTCGGCGACGCCGCGATCGTCATCGACATCTAGTGGCAAGGCGACCTTCGTCGCGAGCAGTTGCTGGTTTCCCAGTGTGCTCGTTGCAGTGTGCCATTGCTGTGGGTGCTTGACGCATATAACTTTTCTCTTTTGTTCCTGCGCGAATTTGACCGTGTGCATTGTGCCGCCCACAACGTCAGTTTCAATCACAAGCACCGCTTGACTGAACGCGCTCTGTAACCGGTCTCGTTCGATAAAATGGTGGTCCCGGGCTGTTTCAGCCAACGAATACTCACTCACTAATGCACCACCGTTAGTGACAATCCGTTCCGCTAATTCTTCATTACTCGTTGGATAAACGTGGTCCAATCCGTGGGCGAGCACAGCGACCGTGACTCCCCGCCCAGCCAAGGCTCCCTCGTGCGCACTGGTATCGCAGCCGATCGCAAGTCCGCTCACCACAGTGACACCATTTTCCGCACACCGTTGCGCCATTTTTCGAGCAGCCTCATGACCATAAGACGTGGGGTTTCTCGTTCCGACGATTGCAACAGCTACTGGAGTCACCAGAGCATTTGCCGCCCCCTTCACATAGAGAACCGCGGGGGGATCAGCAATCGACCGTAGGTTATTCGGGTAACTGCGAGTGTTATACGCGCAGACCGCGATGCCTTTGCTTGTCGCCTCGTCCAAGAGACAACTCGCATTGTTATACGCCACGGCAAACTCGTCTGCCGACAGTCGAGTCGCGCGCCATCCACCAGTTTCTCTGACTAACGCCTCGAAGTTATTGGCATCGCGGGGTATCTCTTTCACGGTTGCGGAAAGGATGTCGATCGTCGTTTTTCGACCGACACCCCGCAACGCCAAACTTGCGAGTGCCACACGGGTTGCGGCTAGATCATCTGTCATCTGTTCGCTGTGGATAAGCCTAACAACAGCGTGTTATCTCGACCAGCCTTAATGAACGGCTCTCGGTACCAGGGACGCGTCCGGGTGCTCTGCGTCAGCCGTATCGGGAGTTTTAGACGACTCGGGAACTTTTGGGTCCAAAGTCTTTTCCAGAATACTTGCTGCGACGTACTGCAGAACAATATCCGGGGCTGAAGACCTGCTCAGCATGTCAATCAGCATGTACTGAACGACCCGAACAGCCTCGACATAGCTCAGTTGGTATTCGTCAAAGATGCGCCGACAGAGACCAATGACGCGATTTAATTCCGATGTGCGATCGTGAGAACTACTGTTCATGCAGCGTGCTCCTTATAGATGAATGGGTGAGTGACGAACGGTCGATTGAAACGCGAACTGAACCGTTCAGCTATCGACGAAGAAACGGCCGTTTGGCGCGCTCCGTATTTCTATGGTTGCACTCAACGATAGCATCTTGTCAAGTGACGACCGTGACCCAAACGGCATGACAATGAGGCACCCCCGTTAGGGGGTGGATTCTTCAAAAAAAATGTTGAGGAGCCTGTTATTCGGAACGGAGTCGTGCACAGAGACGGTTCAGATCTCGCCACACTGACCGGTTCAACGGGGTAGGTTCAATTTTCCAACCGGGCTAAAAATCGGTGTGGGGGAGGGGGGTAAGAGGGGGAACTTCTCCTGATAGGGATGACCCCATCCACGAAGTTGAAGCAATCACGACATCACTCGGGTAATACGGCAAGACGGATTTTCCGATCTTACGGAAGGCAGGGTGCGATGAGCACGGCTAGTCGGGCTAAAAGCAGGATGAGCCGAGGCTTTCCTCAGCAAGTCGCCCTAACCGGCTGTTGTCGTAGATGTTGCACGGTGGACCACCCCAGCTGTCCCAACGAATGCGGTATTCGACGGAATTGGGGTATTGCGGACGGACCTGATGTTCGAAGAAGGCCTTGGATGTGTATGTATAGCGAGAGGCAAGGAGTTCCGCACTAACACCGGCGACAATAGCCAGCATCAAAAATACTTTCGCATTGGTTAGCCACTTCCAGTGGAACGTTGCGACCAACGTCTCGACAACGACATTGACCAGTGCTCGCATGAGTTGGACAACGAGATAGCCCACCAACATCAGCGACGCAAAAAATACGAAAACCGCAAGCCAACTTGCCAGTTCTAGCGGCGATTCCTGCGCGGTACCCACGACAACAGTTACCGCCACCAGCACCGCCATCGCGAAAAACATTGTCCGCCGTTGAGGCATAAGAGTCATCGGTTATCGCGGATGCGCTTCGTCCCATTCGCGGGCGAGGCGTTGGGCTTCGGCGCGTTGGTCTGGGGTGAGACGATTGGCAACTTGGTCGCGAGCTTTGACAGCATCTTCACCGTATCCCAACGCAGCAGAAAGATTGAACCACATGTACGCCAGTACATCATCCTGCGGCACACCACTACCGGTGGCATACATACCCCCGAGGTTAAACTGCGCGCCAGATTCCCCCTGTTCCGCTGCTAACCGAAACCAGCGCAACGCTTCCACATAATCCTGCGGCACACCGTCGCCGTTGGCATACGCAGCCCCAAGGAGGGCCTGCCCATACATATCCCCTTGGTCCGCCGCTAACCGAGACCACCGCACGGCTTCCGCATGGTCCTGCGGCACACCGTCGCCGTTGGCATACGCAGCCCCAAGGAGGGCCTGCGAATACATATACCCTTGGTCCGCCGCCAACCGAAACCAGCGCACGGCTTCCGCATCATCCTGCGGCACACCACGGCCTTCGCGGTAGGCCTGCCCAAGGTTGAACTGCGCCCTGGCATGCTCCTGATCCGCCGCTAACCGAAACCACCGCGCGGCTTCCGCATCATCCTGTGGCACACCTTGCCCGTCGGCATACATGACGCCGAAGGAGTACTGCGCCCCGATATGTCCCTGATCCGCCGCCAACCGATACAACCGCACGGCTTCCGCAGTATCCTGCGGAACACCTCGCCCTTGGCTATACATGCGGCCCAGCCAATACTGTGCATGCGAATATCCGGACTCCATAGCCATCCGCATCCAACGTACAGCTTCCACGGCATCTGGCGGAACACCCTGACCGTTCAAATACAAGAAGCCGACCTGAAGTTGCTCTTCGGGAGTGCCCCGCTCGGCACTCGTCCGAATTTCTTCGATAGATTCCTGTTGCGCGGTAATGACGCCAGTCGTCGCTGCCACCAGCACCGCCGCCGCGAAGAACGTTGTCCACCGTCGCGTCATACCCGCCTAGATTACGCTTCCCGAGCGCGTGTTTCAACGTGGGGCGATTGTCGTGTCCCGCACGCCCGAAAACTGGCAGAATGGCGCGGAGACGGAGGGCAGGATGCGACGAGCACAGCTGAAATGAGTAAAAAGCGATCATTAAAAGAGCAAAGAGAATATTTTACTCAGCCAGCAGATGGAGTGCGGTTTGTAGAGGAATCCCCTGCACCAGAACCAGAACCAGAACCAGAACCAGAACCAGAACCAGAA
>Ga0315339_1000158_pt1 | contig 103972 bp, 92 predicted proteins | sample ASW17metaG_FD_204514 | JGI IMG/M metagenome (GOLD analysis project Ga0315339, IMG submission 204514) | Ammonia-oxidizing marine archaeal communities from Pacific Ocean, United States - ASW #17 | ecosystem: Environmental > Aquatic > Marine > Oceanic | place: USA: California | collected 2016-12-05
TTCTGCTTTCGCTTTTGGTTCTGCTTTCGCTTTCACTTCTGCTTTCGGTTTTTCATCTCCTACCAATGATTTAGATTTTTCTTCTCTCATCATAGGTGATTGCGCCGTAATTGCTGTCTTTGTGCCAAAGACTAAGTGCCTAATAACTGCGTCATTGAATTTAAATCCATGCTCTAATTCAGCTAATGTTTCAATCGAACACTCTATATTCATTAAAATAAAGTGAGCTTTGTGGATTTTTTTTATTGAGTATGCAAGCTGTCTTCTGCCCCAATCTTCCAAACGATGAATTTTTCCCTTACTTGCGGCTATTTGCGCTTGATATTTCTCAATCATAGCAGGGACTTGTTCGCTTTGATCGGGATGAACGACAAAAACTAGTTCGTAGTGTCTCATAGACTTTCCTTATGGTTAATAGCCTCCAACATTATTGTTGTGAAGCAAGGATTTAAAGATGGATCATTATAATATTTTTTTTAATAAAATCAATGACTTTATAGTTTAAATTTTGTCTTTTATATCTGCTCCATATATTTTCTCTTTTAAATATTTAACCTGATCTCTTATTTTTGCAGCATTCTCAAACTCAAGGTTTCTGGCAGCTACTTGCATCATCTTTTGTAATTTAGAAATTTCTTTGATAATTTCAGGTTCTGTAAAATCTTCATACCTACGGTTCTCTTTTTTCTCAGCCTGAATACGCTTATGTTCATCTACATCCTCAAGCCCGTCAATAATATCTTTAATGCGTTTTTTTATACCTACGGGGGTTATATTATTGTCCTTATTAAACTTTAATTGCTTTTCTCTTCGCCGTTCTGTTTCATCAATAGCTGCTTTCATACTTCTAGTAATTTTATTTCCATAAAAAATTACCTTACCATTTAGATTTCTCGCAGCTCTGCCAGCTGTCTGTATCAGTGAGCGCTCGGATCTTAAAAAACCTTCTTTATCTGCATCTAAGACAGCAACAAGAGAGACTTCTGGGATATCTAATCCCTCACGCAAAAGATTAATTCCAACGACTACATCAAACTTACCTATTCTTAAATCACGGATAATTTCAACTCGTTCAACAGTGTCAATATCAGAGTGAAGGTATCGAACCTTAATACCATTTTCTGTTAAGTAATCTGTCAGGTCTTCCGACATTTTTTTAGTAAGAGTTGTAACTAAAACTCTCTCCTCAATAGAAACTCTTTTTTTGATTTCACCTAATAAGTCATCAACTTGCGAGTCAGCTGGCTTTACAAAAATTTTTGGGTCAATTAAACCAGTAGGTCGTGCGACCTGCTCAACAATAATTTTTGAATGTGTAGCCTCATAGTCTGCTGGAGTTGCTGAAACAAAAATACATTGTGGTAATATTTTTTCAAATTCCTCAAATCGTAATGGTCGATTGTCATGCGCAGAAGGTAAACGAAATCCATAATTAACAAGGTTTTCTTTTCTAGCTCGATCACCTTTAGACATACCGCCAATTTGAGGAATTGTTACATGACTTTCGTCAACAACCATAATTGAATTATTAGGAAGATAGTCTAATAATGTAGGTGCCGGCTCGCCGGCTTTGCGTCCAGATAAATGCCGAGAATAATTTTCAATACCTTTACAAAAGCCAATCTCATTAAGCATCTCAAGGTCAAACTTTGTCCTTTGCTCAATCCGCTGAGCTTCAATAAGTTTGTTTTGGTCAATATATTCTTTAACTCTATCGGCCAATTCAACTTTAATTCGTTCAACCGCTCTTAATGTTGTCTCTCTGGGGGTCACATAATGACTCGATGGATATACTGTAAAGCGCTTAATCTTATCAAAAACTTGGCCAGTAAGTGGGTCGAATGAGGTTATAGATTCGATAATATCATCAAATAATGAAACTCGAATTCCAGTTTCTGAATTTTCAGCTGGGAATATATCAATAACATCACCTCTAACCCTAAAAGACCCTCGGGAAAAATCTATGTCATTGCGCTCATATTGCATCGATACTAATCGTAAGATAATATTTCGCTGAAGCAGCTTCTCCCCAGTCTGTAAATAAAGAACCATACCTTGATAGTCAACCGGGTCTCCAATACCATAAATAGCAGAGACAGTAGCCACAATTATAGAGTCATCTCTTTCTAAAAGTGCTTTGGTAGCCGACAACCTCATCTGCTCTATATGCTCATTAATACTTGAGTCTTTCTCAATAAAAACATCTCTACCAGGAACATAAGCTTCAGGTTGATAATAATCATAATATGACACAAAATATTCAACAGAATTATTTGGAAAAAATTCTCTAAATTCTGAATATAACTGAGCGGCCAACGTTTTATTAGGTGCCATTACAATTGCAGGCCGACCTGTTTTAGCAATAACATTTGCGATAGTATATGTCTTTCCCGAGCCCGTAACCCCCAATAAAGTTTGGAATTTTTCCCCATTATTAATTCCACTAGTTAAACTTTCAATAGCGTTTGGTTGATCCCCTGCAGGCTCAAATGGTTTAAATAATGTAAATGGACTATTTGGAAATTTTTGATTCAATGAAGTTAACCTAAAAAAAAGTAATTTTACCAGGTTGAGAACTTTAATTGTTATGATAAGTCTAGAAAAAGTTATCAATTAAAGAAAGCTACTATTTACATGAAATCTACAAAAATCTTACTTTTACTCCTCCTAACATTTTCAACCACGACTTTTGCATATGACCAAAAGAAATTGATGCATGCATGGACTTCCGTCGTAATGGTTAGGGGTTATACCGACACTGGAGCATTAGCATATGGATCAGGTGTAATTGTCGGAGAAAATGAAATTATTACAAACTGTCATGTTTTGAGAGATACAAAGCAGCCTTGGGCTTCCCAAGGAGATACTAGTTATTCTATTACAGAGGTTAGGGCTGATCGCTGGCAAGATTTATGTCTGCTTACAGTTTTTAATATGAATAGAATTCCTGTTCCAATTGGTGATAGTAAAAATTTAGTTAAGGGTCAGGAGTTAGCTAGCATTGGTCACTCACATGGTGCGCCAGTTCCGTTAACTACAGGTGGTTATGTTATATCTACCTACAAATCAAATGATGGACGAATTATTCGAAGTAGTGCTAAATTTCGAATGGGGGCAAGTGGTAGTGGTTTGTTTGATATGGAGGGAAATTTAGTAGGAATTAATACCTTCAAGACTACTGGATATGGTGCATATTTTTCAATGCCTGCAGAATGGATACATCGTTTAAGAACTCTGCCCGCAGAAAAAGAATTTCCTATTAATGGAAAGGCATTATGGGAAGAAGCAGAAGATACTAAACCCTACTTTCTTAAGATTGCGATTCCAAAAATCAAAGAAGACTGGGAAACTCTTAAGTACATCACAGATGAATGGACAAAAAAAGAAAAAAATAATACAGAAGCCTGGTATGAAAATGGCCTTGTAAATGAAAAACTTAATCATATAGACATTGCCAAGATATCTTATGAAAAAGCTATTGAGATTGACCCAAAAAATACAGATGCATTATTGAAGATAGCGATTATTATCCATAGTGAGGGCAACACAACAAAGGTTGAAAATATAAAGACAAAACTTAAGGAACTACATCCAGCAAAAGCTGATGAACTTGATGAAATAATTACATGCAAAAAAGATTGTTAAAAGTTTATTTGTGTATTGCATTTTTTTAAGTAAAATCTAAAATTAATCAAATTTAATTTTTTGGAACAACCCTTGGCAAAAATCGTATTGTCTTCTTGTGTTAGTAGAATTGAAGAGTCCCCAACCCTTGCAATCACAGCCAAGGCCTTAAAACTCAAATCTGAAGGGAAAGATATTATTGGGCTCGCAGCTGGAGAACCTGATTTTGATACGCCTGAATTCATTAAAGAAGCTGCAATTAAAGCAATAAAATCTGGATTTACAAAATATACTGAAGTTTCAGGAATGCCCTCTCTTAAGTCGGCTATAGTTGAAAAATTTAAAAATGAGAATGGTTTAGATTTTAGAACAGATGAGATTATTGTTGGTGTAGGTGGAAAGCAATGTATCTTTAATTTATGTTTGGCTCTACTTGAACCAGATGACGAGGTAATAATTCCAGCACCTTACTGGGTCTCCTATACAGATATCGTGCAATTAACAGGGGCAAAACCAGTCATTGTTCAATGTGGAATTGAACAATCATTTAAGATGACTCCAAAACAATTATTATCTGCTATTTCCAGTAATACTAAGCTCATCTTCCTCAACTCACCATCAAACCCAACTGGGGCTGTTTATAGTAAAGCTGAATTACGTGACCTTGCAGATATTCTATTAGATCATCCACACGTATTTATTGGAACAGATGATATCTATGAACACATAAGTCTTGATGAGATACCCTTCAATAATATTTTAATGGTTGAGCCAAAATTAAAGAGTCAAGTTATCGTTCTTAACGGTGTATCAAAAGCTTATTCGATGACAGGATGGCGCATTGGTTATGCAGCTGGTCCCAGAGCTATTATTAAAGCTATGTGTAAATTACAATCTCAATCAACATCAAACCCAACATCAATATCGCAAGTTGCTGCTGAAGCTGCCTTACGAGGAAACCAGGATTGTATTAAACCAATGATAAAAGCATTTAAAGAAAGGCATGAATTTGTATTAAAAGCCTTAAATGAGATTGAAGGAATAAAATGTATTCCCGCTAGTGGTGCTTTTTATGCATTTGCGGATGCAAGAAGTGCTATTGAAATCCTATTTTCTAAAAACAAAATTTCAGCTGCTAATGATTTATCTTTTTCTGAGTTTCTTTTAGAAAATACCGGGGTGGCAGTTGTTCCTGGTTCTGCTTTTGGATCTGAGGGTCACTTTAGAATATCATTTGCAACGTCGATGAAAAATTTAGTTGAAGCATTAAAAAGAATTAAGAAAGCCATTGAAGGATAAAGTTGACCGAATTGCATTTTCTGCTTATCATCTCACATTCGATTATTCCCGAATAGCTCAGTTGGTAGAGCAACGGACTGTTAATCCGTTTGTCGCTGGTTCGAGCCCAGCTTCGGGAGCCACTTAGAAAATAGCGGGGTGTTTCACCCCACTATTTCATCCCTATCTAATGAGGTAATTATCTCTTCCCACTGGTAAACCGTTAAACTCATTATTTAATGTAAATATGATCTGGGCCAAGGCCATCTTGGTAGCGATGATAAATTTTTTGATATGCACTCTCTAAATTTTTGGAAAAGAGTTTAGTATCTAATAATAGTGAGCTTGAAAGATTTTTCCTTAGTTTGGCTTTGATTGCTTGAAACATCTCAGGGTTAGTTGCAAGTTCAATTGCAAATGACTCATACTCTTCAGTTGACCTAGCTATTAATTCCGGTAAACCAACTGCCCTCAAAATACTAGCTGCATGTCTACTAGCAAAAGAATTGCCCAACAAAGTAATTAAAGGTAATTCAGATCTTAGGGCATCACTAGCTGTCGCTCCTGCATTATATGGACTTGTATCAAGAAAAAGGTCCGCATTGTGAAATCTTGATAGATAATCAGACATAGAAACATTTTCACCAAAAATTAATCTATCAGGATTGATATCTCTAGCTATTGCTTCTTTTTGTAAGTTGTCCTTAACATTTTTATTTGGACCAAGCAGGAAAATAACAGAATCATCTACCTTACTTAAAATTCTCATCCAGCTATCAAAAGTCGATGGTAAAATTTTGTAGCTATTGTTAAAGCAGCAGAAGACAAAACCTTTTGAAGGCAAACCAAGATCCTCTCGGAGGAAAACTTTATCCGGAAAAGCTCTTTTATTATCATTTACCTGAAATGATGGAAGGTAAATAATTTTTTCGGTGTACCATTTTCTCATATTATTAGGAATAATATGTTGATCGGCCAGCAAATAATCATAATATTCAGACCCCATTGTCCCAAGATATCCAATGTAGCTCAATTGGATTGGTGCCACTTTTCCTGCAAAAATACCTACTCTTTCATCTCCAGAATAACCACTTAAATCAATGGCAATATCAATTTCCATTTCCCTGCCAAGTAATACAACATCATTGTCTGGTATTTTTCCAATATCAATAAATTTATCAAACGATTTCTCTAATCGCTCTGTAACAAAATCTTTAGCCCCATAGGAAAAAGCATATACCTCAAATTTATTAGAATTATGTAACTCGAACAGTTCTGCAGTTAGCGTAGAAACGGGGTGATTACGAAAATCTCCAGAAAAATAGGCAATGCGAATTTTTTCGTGTTTTGGATATTTTTTTATTTTTGGAAAAAACTTATTTAATGGATAATTTTTTTTATTATACAATTCAGCAGAAAATTTATGTAGCTTAGGATTTTCAAAAAAAGCTATGGCTAAGAAAGGACCAATGACATGCTCTTCATTTTTAATTTTTTTTGTTATCTCATTAATTTGGCAATCAAAATTCTCCCAATTACATATTTTCATTTTAGAGTCTAGAAGACTTCCTAAAAGATATAGTGTGTCTGGGTTGAGATCAACTGCACGCTCATCATCCTTAATTGCATCAGCATGCATATCAAGCTCTTTGAAAGCCGCACTTCGGAGCCTTAATGCCTGAATATTATTTGGGTCAATTTTAATTGCTTGACTAAAATTAATAACAGCTTCGTCGTAATATTTTTGCTTAATAAAAACTATCCCACGATTTATATGTGCCTGTACAAAATCTGGTTTAATTTTTATTGCAAGATCATAGTTTTGAACAGCTTCATCAATTCGATATAATTTACGAAAAATGTCACCAATTTTTAAATGTGCTTTGGCATTATCTGGATCCAGCTTTATATCGTTTCTATATTTACTTATTTGGTCCTCGTAATTCTTTTTTTCGGTAGTTTTTTTATTATGTTGAGTTTTTAATTGAATGGCTTTGTCATAGAATTTTTTTGCCTCATCATAACGCTCAAGCTTATACAATGCATTACCAAGATTATTGAGTCCTAATGAAGAATTAGGGGCTAATATAATAAATTGTTGAAAATTTTCTAGTGATTTATCGTAATCCTTTAAATCCTCTAAAAAAATTGTTCCTCTATTGTTAAATGCTGCAGCATAATTTTTATCTAACTCTATACATTTTGAATAGCTAACAATTGCATCTCTTGACTTACCAAGTTCACGCTGGGCTTTTCCTAAATTAAAATAAGCGTCTGCATATGAAGGATTTATATTGATTGCTCGATTAAAACTTGAAACTGCCAATTGATATTTTTTTAAATTAAGCAAACCAACTCCGAGTGCATTATGTGCCCAAAATTGTTTTACATCTTGAGTTAATGACACTTCTAATAGCTTTACCCCTTCATTTTCTCGTCCAGTTTGGATATATATAATCCCAAGCATAGTATTGGCACCTGGATGAAGTGGATGTGTCTTTAATATATCTAAATATGAGTACTCAGCATCTTTTAGGTTTCCATTCTGCTGAAGTTGAACGCCCTGTTGAAATTTAGCGTCTAAATTTACATGATTATTTATTGTACTCATAAAAAATATTATCCCATAAAAGCAAAAAATATTTTCAGGTTCAATTGGACTGTAAAATATTCTCAGTTAGCATTTATATTTATAAATAAATCAAAACCATATTTGATAGACATATGGAGTCATTAGATATAATATTTCCAACTTAGTCGGCAACTAATTATGTAATAACTTTTAAGTCCTATATCTTCCATTTAATCTAGAGCTCCTTAATATGATGTATAAAACACAAGATCAATATGACATTACACTAGTAGGTGGTGGTGTAATGAGCCTTACACTTGCAGTTCTTATAAATGAACTAAACCCCAAATTTAAAATTCATATTATTGAAAAGCTACCAGCATGCGCTAGAGAAAGTTCTAGCCCTTTAAATAATGCAGGCACAGGTCATGCAGGATATTGTGAATTAAATTACACTCCAAATAATAATGAAGGTGAAATTATTATAAAGCGAGCAATTGAAATAAATGAAATGTTTGAAGTTTCTTTACAGTTCTGGGCCTATCTTGATAAAAAATATTCTACATTCAAGCCTAAGAAATTTCTTAAAAAAACACCTCATATTAGCTTTGTTTGGGGAGAAAAAAATGTTGAATTATTAAAAAAAAGATTTTTGGCTTTAAAAAAACAACCATTATTTAAGGAGATGGAGTTCGCCAAGGATTATAAAACAATAAAAAATTGGTCTCCTCTGCTAATTGAAGGTAGAAAATTGAATGAATGTATAGCTGCAACAAAAGTCTCTCATGGAGCTGATGTTAATTTTGGAGAACTAACAACCCAGCTCCTACAAATTCTTTTAAAAAATAAAAATTTTAGCCTTTCTGTTGATACCAATGTTACTAAAATAAAAAGAGCAAACGAACAGAAATGGATAATTAATACTACAAATAGCAATTCAAATAAAAAACTATCATATGAAAGCAAAGTAGTTTTTATTGGCGCTGGAGGAATGGCAATTAATCTTCTCCAACAAATGAAATTAAAAGAAGCATTTGGTTATGCTGGTTACCCCGTTAGTGGAAAATGGCTTATTTCTCACAACAAATCTTTAATTAAAAAACATAAGGCAAAAGTGTATAGCCACGTACTCCCAAAGGCCCCTCCTATGTCCATCCCTCATCTAGATTTAAGAGTTATTGATGGATCTGAAATACTATTATTTGGTCCATTTGCTGGTTTTTCATTTAAATTTCTAAAATATGGATCGAGCCTAGATCTTTTTAAATCAATTAAAAGAAATAATATTAAAACATTAATATTTGTTATGTTTAAAAATTTAAGTTTACTGGTATACCTTATTAAGCAAGCATTAATGAGTAATAGATCAAGAGTAAACCAACTTAAAGGATTTTATCCAAATGTCAAAAATAAAGATTGGACAACATACGTTGCTGGACAAAGGGTCCAAATAATTAAGAACTGTCGCATTAGTGGTCCTAAACTCGAATTTGGCACAGAAATAATATTTGCAAAAAATAACAATCTAGCTGCGCTATTAGGTGCCTCCCCAGGGGCATCTGTTGCAGCTTCATCCATGATTAAGGTACTAAATAAACTCTTTAACAGTGAACGAAATAAATCAAAACTACAAAAAATAATTCCATCTTATGGTTATCATCTAAATAAAAAGCCAGCATTACTGAGACGTATAAGAACTAAAACATACAAGCAGCTCGGGTTATGGTAAATCTCTTTGTCGTCTAATTTCTGACAGGAATATACCTGCTGCTACACTAACATTAAGACTTTCAACTTGGCCTAACATTGGAATTGAGATTAAGGTGTCGCATAGCTCTTTAGTTAGCCTTCGCATGCCCTTCCCTTCAGCCCCCAAAACAATTGCTATTGGTCCCTTAAGATTTGATTTAAATAAATTATTTTTTTTCTCACCATCGGTACCAATAATAAATATTCCCATATCTTTAAGGTAGCGGATTGTTCTTCCTAAATTAGTGACAGCAATAAAAGGAACAGATTCGGCACCACCGCAGGCAACTTTCCTTACAGTTGCATTAACACCAACAGCATTATCTTTTGGGCATACAACTGCATTAACACCCATAGCATCTGCTACTCTAAAACATGCTCCTAAATTATGTGGGTCTTCAATACCGTCAAGTATAAGAATTATTGGAGGTTCTTTTAAATCTCCCTCTACAATATCCTCTATTGTATGGTATTTTGCTTTTCGCTCAATAATAAGTGCAACAACCCCCTGATGCTTAAATTTTTTGGCCATCCCATCAAGTCTATCTTTATTAGATAAATGGTATTTAATACCGTTTTCCTTAATAAGCTTCATAAGATCCATAACACGGCCATCATTCCTCATCTCATCAAGGTATATCTCCTTAACCGAGGAAGCATCTAAACGAATGTAGCTGGTAATGGAATGAAATCCATAGATAATCCTATTATCTTTACTCATCTTCTTTTTTTAATTCTCTTCTTCTCAATTTTATTTTTTTTTCTTTTTTCTCCGCCTACTAATGAGAAATCAATCTTTGAGGTCTCTAGGTCGACTCTAACTACTTTAACCTTCAATCTATCACCAAGACGATACTGAGCACTAGTTCTTTCTCCAACCATGGCATGCTTTTGTTTATCATAAGCGAAATAATCACTGCCTAATTCAGTAACATGAAGAAGGCCTTCAATATAAATATCATCTAACTCTACAAATAAACCAAAACCTGTTACTCCAGCTACGGTACCCTCAAAAATTTTCCCTACTTTATCTTGCATAAAATAGCATTTTAACCATGACTCAACATCTCTTGTAGCATCATCAGCTTTTCTTTCAGTACCAGAACAATGCATAGCAATCTGGCTAATATTTTTTATACTCGACTTCTTTCCAGCTAACTTTTCCTTAATAGCTCTATGAACAATCAAGTCTGGGTATCGTCGAATAGGTGAAGTGAAATGAGTATAAGCCTCATATGCAAGTCCAAAATGACCTTTGTTCTCTTTGCTATAGACTGCCTGCTGCATAGACCGTAATAAGACTGTTTGCAATAAATGTTCATCAGGTCGGCCAGTCACTTTTTTTATTAACTCCCCATAATTCTTTGAGGTTGGATTATCACCTCCACTCAGTGATAAACCAAATTCAAGCAAAAACCCTCTTAAATTTTCAAGTTTTTCTGGAGTAGGTGTTTCATGATTTCTAAATAGTCCATTACTATTATTATCTAACAAGAAGTCTGCTGCGCATACATTTGCTGACAACATGCACTCCTCAATAATACGGTGGGCCTGATTACGATAGACTGGCTTGATAAAATCGATTTTTCCTTGATCATTAAATATAATTGTTGTTTCAGTTGAATCAAATTCAATAGCACTTCTTAACTGCCTTTGTTCAAATAAAACATCAAAAACTTTTTGTAAATTAATAAGGTGAGGGACAATATTTTCATATTCTGATTGAAGCTCTCTATTGTTTTGATTTAATATTTGATCAACAATCGTATAAGTGAGTCTAGCCCTTGAATTCATAACTGAAGGGTAAAATTCATAAGACGTGACCTTACCTTTTTCATTTATAAGCATGTCACAAACCATACAAAGCCTATCTACATTTGGATTTAATGAGCATAAGCCATTTGAAAGTGCCTCAGGCAGCATCGGTATAACTCTTCGAGGAAAATAAACTGAGTTTCCTCGCTCCAACGCCTCTTCATCTAATGGTGTTTTAGGTGATACATATGAGCTCACGTCAGCAATAGCTACTATGAGTCGCCATCCATCTTTTTCTGAAACAGCATAGACAGCATCATCAAAATCTCTTGCTGTTTCACCATCTATAGTCACTAAAGGTAAATTACGTAGATCCTTTCTTCCCTTGTGAGCTGATGCAGGAACACTCTTTGAATAGGTCTCTGCCTGGTGCAGAGCTTCAGAAGAAAATTCATATGGAAGGTGATGTTTTCTTAGTGCAATTTCTATTTCAATTCCACTGTCGTTATAATTGCCAAGAATTTTTATAATTTTACCCATTGGTTTAACACGCCGCGCAGGTTGAGTCGTAACTTCAATTTCAACAACCTGCCCTGTTTTAGCATTCATGTCATCATTGTGGGAAATTAAAAAATCTTGATTAATCCGTTTATCTTCAGCTGCAACAATTGTTACTCCCTCACCCTGCACAACTCTGCCAACAATGATTTTATTTACTCTTTCTAATATTTCTACAATCGTACCTTCAAGCCTGCCTTTTCTGTCCTGACCTGTCACTTGAACCATTACACGATCATTATTAAGAACCTGAGACAATTCTCTTGGCGATAAAAAGATATCCTTAACTGTTTTATCGTCAGGTATTAAGAAACCAAACCCATCTGGATGACCCATTACACGACCAGAAATTAAATTTAATTTTTCGGAAACGCACAAGATATCTTTACGATTTATAAGGATTTGTCCTTGCCTTGCCATAGCTCGTAAACGCTTTTCAAAGAAAATAATTTCATTTTTCTTAATATCTAACAAATTAATCAAATCATCTTTTTTAATAGGAACACCATGATTTGTCATGACCTCAAGAATTAATTCTCTACTTGGAATCGGATTTTCATACAATGTATCCTCGCGTTCTTTTTGAGGGTCATTATCGCGTATATTTTTATTATTATTTTTCATCTAATCCTGACGAATCTTTTTTTCATGTGCATAGAGATGAGGGATATTACGCCCAATTTCATTAAAGTCTAGTCCGAACCCGTAAACATAATAATCTGGAACATCCAGGCATTTAAAATCGGGTTCAGCTATTTTGTTTTTTATTTTCTTATTAAATAAAACAGCAGATTTAACCTCTTTAGCCTCCTGATTTTTTAATTTCTTATGAATGAAATTTAATGTATTTCCTTCATCATGAATATCATCTAAAACTAGTATATTTTTATTAGATATATACTCAACTTCAGGAAAATAAATTTCTTTAATTTGATCTTGACCTAGATTATTTTGATACCTTGAGACATGAATGTAACTAACTATAAGATTAAAACTTAACTGAGGTAAAAGATTACCAATAAAGGGAATTACCCCAGTCATTACTGGTAACAACACAACTTCTTTCCCAAGGTAATAATGATTTAATTTAACTGCTAACGAAGCGATTGATTTGATTATATCTTCGTTAGTGTAAATAACTCTTGAGTCGGCAATAAGATCGTCCATCATTATAAAATCTTTTGTTTAAGATAAGATAAAAACTTATTACCAAATTTCTTATCTTTTAACGCATACTCGACATTGGCTTTGATATACCCTAACTTATCCCCACAATCATAGCGAGTACCTTCAAATTCATAAGCAAAAACAGATTGCGAGGCAATCATTTTCTTTATAGCATCGGTAAGCTGTATTTCATTTCCAGTCCCAAAGCCAATAGTTTCCAAACATGAAAAGATCTGATTTGAAAAAATATATCGACCGACAACACCAAAATTTGAAGGAGAGTCATCCGGATTAGGCTTTTCAACAATTCCAGTCAATTTTCTTATACTTCCATTACTTGTTTCTGTATCAATCATGCCATAATGTATTGAGTCTTTTTTTTGAATTTTCTGAACTGAAATTAAGCTTGAATTAATGTCAACGTATTGTTCAGTCATTTGCTTTAGCACACCTTTCTTTGAATCAATCAAATCATCAGCTAAAACTACTGCAAAAGGCTCATCGCCAATTATTGGTTTAGCCTGAAGAATGGCATGCCCCAACCCTAAAGGCTCTTCTTGGTTAATATATGTGCACGAAACATGATCGGGAATGATATGGTTCATCTCATCAAATAGTCTTTTTTTCGACTCAGTAATGTTTGTAACATTTATATTCAAGCTTGCATCAAAATGCTCTTCAATGCTTCGCTTAGTTTTTCCAGTGACAAAAATTAATTCAGTTAAGCCTGCATCAATAGCCTCCTCAACCGCATACTGAATAAGTGGCTTATCAACTATAGGTAACATTTCTTTTGGAGTTGCTTTTGTAGCAGGCAGGAATCTTGATCCATGACCAGCTACAGGAAAAACAACTTTTTTTAATTGCATAAAGTACCTAATATTAATTTAAAAAACAATAGCTCAATACTATCAGAGGTGTTAGCAAAAAGTTGTAGATATTTAATCTGAAATACAGATTATTTAATTCATTTACTATGTGGTTTTTTTACAACTTTTTTACACCAATATATCTCAAAATACACATATAAGTCATAAACTTATGTTAACGTTATAAAAAATAAATTTTATATAACAACAATAAAATATGGCGAAAATCATTAGACTTCTTTTGGGCCTATTAATATTTTCTCTTGGATCTATAGGTCTTTACGCAGAAACAGAGAGAAATAATACAACTACTGATAAATCAGAAGGTATCGATTTAGCTCGTTATCTAGCGGCAGTTGATGTTGATGGTCTTACTGACAGCGTTGTCGATAGTGTTGCGCAGAAAGGTGTTGGTGTCAGTAAATCATATCTAGAAAAATATTTTTCCACAGTAGAATTGTCTTTTACTACTGGCGGAATCTATACAAGTAATAGTGCAAAGCCTAAATTTTCGATTTTGGTTGTTAAACCCTTATCAGATGAAGAAGATATTTATAACACCTATTTTACTCAACTCAGTGCTTCCTACTATGATAATCGTACGACACTTAACGGAGGTTTAGGTTATCGCAAGCTTTCTGAAAACAAGTATATTCTTATGGGGGTAAATGCATTTTTTGATTGGGAAATTCCTTATAATCATGCACGAACTAGTTTAGGACTAGAATACCGAACGACAGTAGGTGAAATGAATGCCAATATATATAAAGCTATTACCGATTGGCAAAAGGGGAAAAATAGTTTTGATGAACATGCTTTAGATGGCTTTGATATTGAAGCAGGTATGCCATTACCATATATGAATTGGGCTACTCTATTTGTAAAACATTCTAGATGGGAAACTGAGATTTCTAATGTTAAAGATCTTAATGTAAATGAGGTTCAACTCAGAGCACAGATTCCAACATTTCCTGGCTTAGAGATTGAAGCTGGCCGTAAATTTAATTCTGGAGCAACTTCACTTCATGAAAGCTACATCGCTATAAACTACAATTTAGTAGCAGCTTTCTCGAATGACTCTAACAAGAAAAACTGGATAAGTGATTACGCATATAGATTAGAAAGTATGGAGGATCGACGTTACGAGAAAGTACGTCGTGAAAATAGTATTGTAAAACAAAGTAAAAAGTCCGGCTCAGTGACGGTCACAGGATATTAAACTCATGAATAAATTATTAAACCTATTAATTTTCTTATTTTTAAATAGCTTATTTATTGGAACTTCATTTGCTGGGGACAGCACATGCCTGAAAAATGCTAATGGTGAAATAATTACTGTAAGTGGTAACTCAGCTACGCCAGTTGGTACATTGGAAGACAGTACGACGGATCAATGTAATGATACGCCTGATGAATATCAATTAAGATTTCATATGATGGGGCTTTGTACAAGTGACCCTAGCCTACTTGACTTTACTGCCTGTGAATACATGTTAAAACCAATTGATACCCCAATTGTTCACACAGTAACATTTCCAGCTTCTGGTAATTTAGCTATTCCACCATTCTCAATAAAACCCGGTACATATAAATATATGGTTGCAATTCTCAGTAATAAATTGGGAATTAAGCATACTATTACAACAACAAATACTGTAACAGGTGCAAGCAGCTCATCAGGAAAAACATGTTGGACTAGTAATGCGGGGCCGAGTGGAGTAGCAAATGATGCAGAAGATACTCCGCATGGTACGACAGTTGCAGGAGGCACACAAATGATCACCTGCGGCGACGCAGATGACGCAGATCCCGCCTTCTCTTATGAAATAATTAATAATTTAAGTAATAGGGATTGTGATACAAATAATAATAATTCTGTAAATCCATATGCGGCAAATGGTGACCTATCAGACATGGGTGCAGTTGGAAATGGTAATGGTACCGGCAGCCTTCTCCAGAGTAATTCGGCATTTGCAACAGACTGCGAAGATGCCGATCGTCTTTTATGGACAATTGAATTAGCAACTCCCCTTAAAGTGACTCCTACATCTTCATTTAATTTACAAATGAGAACGGTTGATTCAGTTTCTGTTGATTTTAGTAACTCAAGTGACACTAACATAATAAAAATGGGCGCTGATCCAATTCAATCTTATTTAGAAGTATCGAATTAATTAGTCTTTTTACTGCTGACCTTTTCCCAGCGATCCTTACTTAAAGAATCTTCCTTACGATCATTTACCCAATATTCATCCATATTGGTTTTTTCTTTTTTCCAAAAAGGCGCATCAACCTTAAGGTAATCGATAATAAAATGGCAAGCATCAAATGCATCGCCCCGGTGCTTGGATGCCACAGCAACTAAAACAATGGGGTCACTAGGTAACAATACCCCTACTCGATGAATTATCTGAGTATCTTCTAATAACCATCGGGCATTAGCCTCTAATTCTATTTTTGACAGCATTTTCTCTGTCATCCCAGCATAATGCTCTAATTCTAATTGCTCTAACTTTTTACCTTCTTTGTTATCATAAAAATCTCGGACAAAACCGGTAAATGTTACAACAGCACCAACCGATAAGTTCGATTCCTTCATTTTTAAAATTACATCCTCCGTTGAAAATATTTCTTTTTGGATACTAATACTCATTTAACCTCCTGTGATGGGAGGGAGGAATGCAAGTTCATCACCATCAAATAAAGGGGATTGCCACTCAGCAATTGTTTGGTTAATTGCAACACGAACTAATTTTTTTTTATTAAGAAGAATTAGCCATGGACCTTTTTCAGTGGATGAAAAATTTTCAAGTAATAGATCTGGTGTAAGATTTGCATTATGTGTGATATCTACAATTTTTTCATTGCAATCAAAAATCTCTCTTATACTGGCAAAAAATAAAACCTTAATCTTCACTATTCTTTTCCTTCGGAATTATTGAGTCTTCGAACTCCAGGAGAGAATTAGGGTCATCTTTTAACTCTACTCTTTCAATCTGAGTGAAACGCCTTGAGATCTTCTGGCTTGTTGTGTGGACGTCTTGTGCCTGCTCATGAGCCTGCCGGATATTGTCCGCTAATTTCTTCATACGAGTATCAAACCTTTCAAACTCCTTACCAAGCTTGCCAAGTTCTGACTTAATAATATGAACTTGCTTACGAGTCTCAACATCTTTTAGAACTGCCCTAGCAGTATTTAAAACTGCCATCAAGGTTGTAGGAGAAACTAACCATACTTTTTGACTCATAGAATCATGAATTAATTCTGGATGATAGGCATGTATCTCAGCAAAAACCGCCTCAGCCGGAATAAACATAACGGCTCCATCAGAGGTTTCTTCTGGGATAATATATTTTTTTGCAATATCACTAATGTGTTTTTTTACATCTAATTTGAATTGTTTTTTTGCTTTATCTTTGTCAGCATCCGAATCACCAACCTTAAACATTTTTTGGTAATTTTCCATTGGAAATTTTGAGTCAACTGCAATTGTTCCTGTTGGTTCAGGCAAAAATAAAACACAATCTGCTCTCGCGCCACTCAAGAATGTGAATTGAAGTGAATAAGCATCAGGAGGTAAAATATTCTTTACTAATCCCTCTAATTGCATCTCACCAAAAGCACCTCGTGATCTCTTGTCGCCAAGAAGCTCTTGAAGACTAACCATATTGGTCGTAAGACCATCAATCTTTTTTTGAGCTTCATCAATAGTCTGCAGTCGTTCCATAACACTAACAAAGGTAGCATTAGTTTTCTTAAAGCCCTCTTCTAAACGTTCATGAACTTTTCCAGTTATTTCTTCGAGCCTCTTATCTACCGTCTTAGTTAATCCCTCAACAGACGTCATTAGTTGAATTGCTGTATTTTTAAGAGAGCCTTGAAGAATCTCTTGCTGTGACTTTCCTTGTTCTGCAAGAGTTGTATGTAGCTTCTCAATTACATCTTCGCGAATTTTAGATAAAGCTTCCTGCTGGGAAAGTTGGAGAGCCTTTAATGATTCTCGAGTAGATGTTAATTCGTCTGTGACAGTTTTATTAAAACGATCTGATTGCTTATTTAATGAGTCATTAATATCCACCAACATTTGCCGATGTTTTTCTTCGAGCAATTTTTGGACTGAGTCTCCATTGGTGCTAAACGACTTCCATAAAAGAATAAGTATCCCTAATAAAATCAGTCCTAAAATAAATTCAATAATCATTAATGTTTTGATGCCTTTAGTGCTTGGCTTACATCTGCAATAATATCGTCGATGTGCTCAATACCTACTGAAATTCTAACCATATCGTTGCTCACTCCAGCAGCTTTTAATTCCTCATCATCTAATTGTCGATGAGTGGTTGATGCTGGATGACAGGCCAATGATTTAGCATCGCCGATGTTAACTAACCGAAGAATCATTTGTAAAGCGTCAATAAATTTAGCGCCGGCCTCAACTCCACCCTTAACACCAAAACTAATTATTCCTGAGGCTTTGCCACCAGTAATTTTTTTACAAGTACTGTTATATTTATCATCAGGTAAGCCTGCATAATTCACCCAAGTAATTTGAGGTTGTTTTTTAAGATATTTGGCTAACGCCATTGCATTTTCACAATGCCTTTCCATTCTTAAACATAATGTTTCAAGGCCCTGCATGATCTGAAAAGAACTACTAGCTGCAAGTGCTGCTCCTGTATTTCTTAAAGGGACAACTCTACATCGGCCAATAAAGGCCGCGGGACCTAACGCTTCTGTATAAACAACTCCATGATATGAAGGATCTGGTTCATTTAGCATTGGATAGCGTGCCTTATTTTTAGCCCAATCAAACTTACCAGAGTCTACAATCACGCCACCAACCGTAGTACCGTGGCCTCCTATGTACTTTGTAAGTGAATGAATAACAATATCTGCACCAAAATCAATAGGCTTGCATAAAGCTGGAGTAGCTACTGTATTATCAACTATTAGAGGTATACCATGCTTGTGAGCAATGGTAGATAGCTCCTTTATATCAACAATATTACCTAAAGGATTCCCAATGGACTCACAATACAATGCCTTAGTATTATCATCGATAGCTCCTTCAATAGCATTAAAGTCACCGGCATCAACCATCTTTACATGGATTCCTTGCTGAGGTAATGAGTGTGCAAAAAGATTATAAGTGCCGCCATATAATTGGCTAGTACTTACAATATTATCTCCAACTCTTGTAATGCATTGGATTGCATAAGTAATTGCCGCCATACCCGAAGCAAGCGCAAGAGAAGCAATACCCCCTTCCATTTCAGCCATACGCTGTTCCAAAACAGCATTGGTTGGATTCATAATCCTTGAATAAATATTTCCTTCAACCTTTAAGTCAAATAGGTCCGCTCCGTGCTGCGTATTATCAAAGGTAAAAGAAGTAGTTTGATAAATAGGCGTAGTAGCAGCCTTAGTAGTTTCCTCTGAAGTATATCCATGATGTAATGCAATTGATTCAAGCTTCATAACCAGACTCCATAATTAAATATTTTTTATATTAACAGAATCCAATTAGAGAGTGGTATATTCAACTGATAGAAATAGTAAAATTTATTCGATTAGATATAAAAATTAAGGAAAATTAAATGGGTAGTAAAGATAAGAAAAAAGAGTCAAAAGGTAAGCCTAAGAAACCAAAAACTCCTATAATTTTTTAATATAAAAATTTAGTTGTTACTTAAACTGGTAATTTTGACTGTCGGGAAGTTATCATTAATGTTCTCTGCTACCTCTTTTGTTAGCTTTGCAATAAGATGTACATCGGTATCAAAATTTCGGTCTAATATTAGTCCACCACTCTCATAAACTAAATTAGATATCTTATCTAAAATATTGTATTTAATAGTTAAATTATATAAATATAATGGGATAAAATTTTCTATCTTTGTTCCTGTTAGTGCCATCATTCCGGCTTTAGTATAAGCCCGAGCCAACCCTCCAGTACCCAGATTTACTCCCCCATAATAACGAACAACAGCAATTCCGGAGTTTACAACTTTTCTAGATTCTAAAATTTTTAGTAGTGGTTTTCCAGCTGTGCCTGATGGCTCTCCGGCATCATAAAAATACGCATCTGTACTATTATTTGATCTAATTTGATAAGCAAATGCAACGTGATTTGCCGTTTTATGTTTACGTGAAATTTCCGAGACATCGTTAAGAAATGATTCCCTAGAATCCCCCATCAAAGTATGCCCAATAAATTTTGATTTACTTACAACCCATTCATCTGCTGTCTTCGTTTCAGAGAATATCAGCAATACTAACTTAATCCCTCAATTTCTCCATTCTTATTAATAGAGATTCCTTCGCTTGCTGGTTTTAATGGTAATCCAGGCATAGTCATAACACTTCCACAAATGGCAACAATAAAGCCCGCACCTCTAACCAACCTAATCTCTCTAATAGTAAGTGTGTGATCCGACACAGCACCAATACCCTTTGGATCACCAGAAAAAGAGTATGGTGTTTTTGCAATACATACTGGAAAATGTGCATATTCATCTTCAATTTTTTTAAGCTGTATTAAGGCCTCGTCTTCAAACACAACATCTTTGGCTCGGTAAATTTTTTGAGCAATTGTTGATAATTTGGATACGATAGAATCTTTTGTATCGTAAAGAAATTTAAATTGACTTGGTTTTTCAACAAGAGTCATTGCCTCTTGGGCTAATAATTCTGCGCCTTTGGAGCCATTTCCCCAATGCGAACATAAAATAGCCTTGAAACCTAGGTCCTTAACTTTATCTTGCACAAATTTCACCTCCTCATCGGTATCTGTTTGAAAGTGATTAATAGCAACTACTATATTTAAACCAAAATGTTGACTACAATTTTCAATATGTCGTTCAAGATTAGAAAATCCTTTCTCAAGTGCATTCAGATCCTGATCATTGAGATCTTCAACTTTTTTTCCACCGTGGTATTTCATAGCTCTTATAGTGGCAACAATGACAATTAAACTAGGTTTTAATCCTGTTTGACGACACTTAATATCAATAAATTTTTCCGCCCCTAGGTCAGCGCCAAAACCCGCCTCAGTTACAACATAATCGGCCATATCTACTCCTAATTGAGTAGCAATATATGAGTTACATCCATGCGCAATATTAGCAAATGGGCCTCCATGAATTAAGACTGGGTTATGCTCCAATGTTTGAACCAAATTAGGCATAAAAGCATCTTTTAACAAAGCAGCCATTGAACCTTGGGCTTTTAGATCCTTTGCATATATTGGTGATTTATTCTTATCAAGATTTTGTGCGACTTGTATTTCTCCCAATCTATTTGTCAAGTCATCTAATGAAGATGCTAAGCAAAAAATTGCCATCACCTCACTTGCTACTGAAATATCAAATCCTCCTTGATATTGATAACGGGCATTATCTATATTGATCTTTCTTAACGACCTATCATTCATGTCTAACCCTCTTTTGAAGGTTATTGCATCTGGATCAATCCCTAATTCATTTCCATGATAAATATGATTATCAATCAATGCTGAAAGAAGATTATTTGCTGAGGTAATGGCATGAAAATCTCCGGTAAAATGTAAGTTAATATTTTCCATTGGAATTGCCTGTGCATACCCACCTCCTGTAGCACCGCCCTTCATACCAAATACAGGCCCTAATGAAGGCTCACGCAAGCAAGCTACAACACTTTTTCCTTGACTTGCAATAGCATCAGTTAATCCAATTGTCGTTGTTGTTTTCCCCTCACCTGCTGGCGTTGGACTCATTGCAGTAACCAAGATCAGTTTTCCATCTTTTTTTTCTGATTGTCTTAACTCTTTGAGATCAATTTTCGCCATATAAGGACCAAAATTAACCAATGCCTCTTGAGCAATATTTATTTTCTTTGCAACGTTTCCAATTTCTTGCAAATTCGCACTTTGTGCAATTTCTAGATCTGATAACATAGGCTCACTTTAATTTTAAAAATTTAATCTTAACTTAATTTTTAATCAAACATGTCGTTTTTGTAAATATATTTTAAGTTCTTTTTCTTCCATATGAGGGGTAAACATTTTAATAAAATCAAATGTAAAACCACGTATAAAGGTATCCTGTCTCACGCCAATATAAGTTGTACTTGTAGGAAATAAATGACTCACATCGCGACTCACAAGATTTTTATCTTTATTTTCATCAAAAGCCATTTCTGCAATAAGTCCCACTCCAAGATTGAGGCTAACATAGGTCTTGATTACATCAGCATCAATGGCAGTTAACATAATATTAGGCTTAATATTGGCCTTTTTAAAAACTTTTGATACGATGGTACTCCCAGTAAACGCATAGTCATAAGTAATCATTGGATAAGTCGCTAGGTCCTTAAGAGTAATATCTTTAACCAAGAGTAGTGGGTGATTTTTTTGCATTACTAAACACCGGTTCCAAGAATAACAAGGGATACAAAATATCTTGTTATTCAAACTAATAGATTCCGTAGCAATTCCAACATCTGCTTCACCATTTAAAATTTGTTCTGTAACTTGAGACGGATTCCCTTGATGGATATTTAAGTTGATTTTAGGATACTTTTTAATAAAAGACTCAACTACAACTGGAAGTTTGTATCGTGCCTGTGTATGTGTCGTTGCAATTGTGAACGAACCACTATCTTTACTTTCATATTCGTCTGAAATATTTTTGATATTTTTTACTTCGCGCATAACCTCAACAATTGACTCATATACTCGGAGACCTGGCTCAGATAAACCAGAAAGTCTTTTCCCATTCCTTTGGAATATCTGCACCCCAATTTCTTCTTCTAGGAGCTGAATCTGCTTACTTACACCGGGTTGTGATGTATGAATTGACTCAGCCGCTCTTGATATATTGAAGTTATTTTGCACGACTTCAAAAATGCATCTTAATTGTTGTAGTTTCATATATTAAAAAGTTATATAAATAGTATTTATTATTATTAAAATAATATATGAAATTCTGTTATATTTCATCAAAATTTTAATAAAAATAGCGAAAAACTATGGGATTTACAATATCAGGATTTATTATTGGTATGCTCGTTGGACTTACAGGGGTTGGTGGTGGCTCATTAATGACTCCACTTTTAGTGATTATTTTCAAAATTAACCCAGCTATTGCCATTGGTACCGACCTTTTATATGCGGCTATTACTAAATCAGCCGGAATATTATCTCATGGAAAAATGGGGCATATTGACTGGAATATTGTCAAAAAATTGATGCTTGGAAGCATTCCAGCTTCATTAATTACAACCTATTATTTAAAAGAGATTGATTTAACCTCACCTATTACCCTTCATTGGATTGAGGTAGGTCTTGGGGTTGCGCTCCTTTTGACTGCTATGGCTGTTTTTCTTCAACCAAGAATTATAAAAAAAGTAGCTGAGAAAAAGATTAAGCGTGCTAGTAATACAAGAATACTCACCATTTTATTAGGTTTTATATTAGGTGGAGTTGTTACACTTACATCTGTTGGGGCTGGAGCACTAGGAGTTACAGCCTTGCTTTTATTATATCCAGGAATGAGAACAAAACGTATTATTGGTACAGATATTGCTCATGCGGTACCATTAACGCTTTTTGCAGGATTAGGACATTACAACTTAGGTAACGTTGATTTAATGTTATTAAGCGCACTTCTTATAGGCTCCATACCTGGTATTTGGTTGGGGAGTTATCTAAGTGCAAAAATTGATGAGAATAAACTTCGATACATTCTAGTGATAATTTTATTGTTGGTTGGCGTAGAATTGATGTTGAATAAATAAAGGTATGTTGTATGTATAAATACGATCAGATTGATCAGAAATTAGTTGATGAAAGAGTTAATCAATATTCAGACCAGCTTAATCGCTATCTGAACAAGGAATTATCAGATGAAGAATTTAGACCACTAAGACTTCAAAATGGTCTTTACATCCAAAGGCATGCCCCCATGCTAAGAGTCGCCATTCCTTATGGAATGCTTTCCTCAAAACAATTGAGAAAATTAGCAGATATTGCTGATAAATTTGATCGTGGTTACGGTCACTTCAGTACACGGCAGAATATTCAATTTAATTGGCCAAAGTTAGAAAATACGCCAAAAATACTTAAGGAATTAGCTGAGGTTGAAATGCACGCTATTCAAACCTCAGGAAACTGTATTCGTAACATCACTACAGATCAATTTGCAGGTGCCACACCAGACGAAATAGTCGACCCTAGATACATTGCAGAAATTATAAGACAATGGAGCACCTTTCACCCTGAGTTTGCCCTGCTTCCTAGAAAATTCAAAATTAGCGTAACTGGTTCAGCAAAAGATCGTGCCTTAGTGCAGGCGCATGATATTGGTCTCGAATTTTCAAAAAATACTATAGGCAAGATGGTAATTAAAGTTTGGGTTGGTGGAGGTTTAGGTAGAACGCCCGTTATAGGGAGTGTTATTCGAGAGGAACTTGAATGGCAGCACATTCTAACTTATTGCGAGGCTATTCTCCGGGTCTACAACCTTTATGGTCGAAGAGATAACATGTATAAAGCAAGAATAAAAATTCTAGTTAAAGCTCTAGGTATTGATGAATTCAAAAAGTTAGTTGAAAAAGAGTGGTCTTTAATAAAGGACGGGCCAAATACTATTGATGAAAAAGAACTAAATCGTGTTGCCTCATTTTTTACTGCTCCTGATTATAAAAAAAGTAAGTCCATTAATTTAGATGAATTTAAAGATGATAAACATTTTATTAAATGGTTATCTCGAAATACTCATTCTCACAAAATAAAAGGATATCGCTCAGTTACCTTATCTTTAAAAGCGAATCATAATGCTCCAGGAGATGCAACTGCAAAACAGATGTATGCAGTAGCTGAACTTGCAGATAAATATAGCTTTAGTGAACTTCGTGTTTCACACGAACAAAATTTAATTTTAGCTGATGTAGAGGAATCGCAGCTGTATGAATTATGGGAACAAGCAAAATTGCATAATCTCACAACACCAAATATTGGACTTTTAACTGATATTATCTGTTGCCCTGGCGGAGACTTCTGCTCTCTCGCTAACGCTAAAAGTATTCCAATCGCAGAGTCAATACAGACATTATTTGATGATATGGATTACCTTCATGATATTGGGGACATTAGTCTAAATATATCTGGGTGTATGAATGCATGTGGGCATCATCATGTTGGTCATATTGGAGTATTGGGTGTAGATAAAGATGGAAGTGAATGGTACCAAGTTACCTTGGGAGGCGACCAAGGAAATAATGCAAGCATTGGAAAGGTGATTGGGCCTTCTTTTTCTTCTGAGGAGATGCCCATAGTAGTAAAAAAAATAGTAGATGTATATGTGCGCGACCGACATGAAGGTGAATTATTTATTGACTGTGTAAAAAGAATTGGAATTGAGCCATTTAAATCTCGTGTATATGGAGATGAAATATGACAATAATAAAATCACAACTTATTTATGATAAAACTATTATTAAAGATGAGTGGCTAACAATTGAGCTTCCTAAAATTAATCTAGAAGTAAAAAAACAAGCCGGAAAAGTTGTACTTTTTAAGTTAACTGGAGAAGACTATCCCACAGAGGAACAAGTTAATCAAACAGTTTTTCCAGACTCAGGGAAAATTTTATTGCCTCTAAAGGTTTTACTTAAACATCAAGCGCTATTAAAAAATCGAATTAAAAATCAGGATATTGGATTCTGGTTTGCAACACACGAAGAAATAGAAGATTCCCTTTTATTGCTGGGCGATATTAACCAATTTCCTTTGATTGCAGTCAATATTGAGAAATTTTCTGACGGTAGGATTTTCTCTCGCGGGAAGCAAATAAGAATTAAATATGGCTTTAATAAAACTTTAAGAGCTTTTGGGGATGTTCTAAGAGATCAACTCTTCTTTTTAAAAAGATCAGGGTTTAATAGTTACTTAATTAGAAAAGATCGAGATGCTGTCGATGCTCTTAAAAGTCTCAATGATTTCAGCAATCCTTATCAAGGTGCGTTAGATACTATTGATCCTGTATGGAAGCGTATAAAACGATAATCTTAAAATGAGAGAAAAATGAACAAAAACATATCTAACCATAACGATGAGCTAAGGGATAAAAAGCCGATAGAAATAATAAAATGGGCATTAGAAGAAAGTAAGAATCCTATACTTACTACAAATTTTCGCCCTTATGAAGCTGCGATAATTCACTTATGTACGACAGTTATGCCTGATATTAAAGTTGTATGGTGTGACTCTGGTTACAATACTAAGGCAACATATATCTATGCTGACAAAATTATTTCTAATCTAAATTTAAATCTTAAATTATATGTACCCTCACAAACCTCTGCTCATAGAGAGGTATTTATGGGAACGGTTCCAGGTATTGAAGACCCCAGACATGAAGAATTTACAGAACAAGTTAAGCTAGAGCCATTTAATAGGGCTATGGAAGAAATTAAACCTGACTTATGGATAACAAATCTAAGAAAAGGACAGACTGATTTTAGAAATAAAATAGATATATTAACTGAAACCAATCAAGGTCTTTTAAAAGTAAGCCCTTTCTACTATTGGTCAGATTCAGATTTAGATGTTTATATGAGAGAACATAGTCTAGATAATGAATTTGATTATTTTGATCCAACAAAAGTAGATGAAAAAAGAGAATGTGGTCTTCATAATCAAGGTGAAAAATCATGAAGAAATTATTAACACATTTAGATTGGTTAGAATCAGAAGCTATTCATATTATGAGAGAAGTTGCGGGGCAATGTAGCAACCCTGTTTTACTTTTCTCTGGTGGAAAAGACTCGCTATGCCTATTAAGAATTGCAGAAAAAGCATTTAGGCCTGGTAGATTTCCTTTTCCATTAATGCATATAGATACTGGGCATAACTATTCTGAAGTAATTAACTTTAGAGATAAAAAAGTACGTGACTTGGATGAAAGATTGATTGTGGCTTCCCTTGAAGACTCAATGAAGAAGGGTACGATTGTTTTAAAGTCTAATGATGAACCAAGAAATAAATATCAATCCATTACTCTTTTAGAGGCTATCGAAGAGCATGGCTTTGATTGTTGTATTGGTGGCGCAAGAAGAGATGAGGAAAAAGCAAGGGCCAAAGAACGCATAATGAGTTTTAGAGATGAGTTTGGGCAATGGGACCCAAAAAATCAACGTCCAGAATTATGGGATTTGTATAACGCAAAAGTACACAAGGGAGAAAATATTCGTGCATTCCCTATCTCTAACTGGACAGAAATGGATGTATGGCAATATATCGAAAGAGAAAATCTAGAATTACCTAGTATTTATTTTGCTCATAAACGAGATATTGTTAGAAGAAATGAATCCATTGTTCCTATTACTGATGTAACTCCAATTAAAGCAGGGGAGAAAATTGAAAATATAATGGTTCGTTTTAGGACTGTTGGTGATATTACCTGTACAGCTCCTGTAGAAAGTGATGCTGATAATGTTAATAAAATTATTCTTGAAACTGCAAGCACCCTTATTACAGAGCGAGGTGCCACACGCTTAGACGATCAAACTTCAGATGCTGCGATGGAAGAAAGAAAGAAAGAAGGGTATTTTTAAAATGACAAAACAAAAAAACAATAACGTATTACGCTTCATGACTTGCGGAAGTGTAGATGATGGTAAGAGCACTCTTATTGGGCGACTACTATTTGATAGTAAAATGATTCTCACCGACACCCTAAACCAAATTGAAAAAACCTCAAAAAAAAGAGGTATGAATGCTATTGACCTTTCCTTAATTACTGATGGACTTCAGGCCGAACGAGAGCAAGGGATTACGATTGATGTCGCATATCGTTATTTTACAACTGGTACTCGTAAATATATTATTGCTGATGCTCCAGGACACGAGCAATACACTAGGAACATGGTAACTGCTGCATCTACTGCACAGCTTGCTATCATACTTGTGGATGCCAGAAAAGGTCTTCTTACTCAAACCCGAAGACATACCTACCTCTCTAAACTAGTAGGGATCAAACATATCCTAGTAGCAATTAATAAAATGGATCTAATCGACTATGACGAATCAAGCTACCATCAAATCTGTAAAGATTATCTGCAATTCGCAAACGATATCAATCTTATTAGCCCCGGAGTTAATATAGAATTTATACCAATGTCTGCATTAAATGGAGATATGATTGTAGAAAGAGGAGATTTTCTTAAATGGTTTAAGGGGCCAACACTTCTTGAGTTTCTTGAGAAACTTGATACTAGTGAAGATATTAAAGAATCTACCCTAAGATTTCCAGTGCAGTATGTCTGTCGCCCGCATGCGTCTGATAATAAAGAGCTGCATGATTTTAGAGCATTCATGGGAAGAATTGAGTCAGGTCTATTAAAAGTAAATGATAAAATTAAGGTATTGCCGTCTGGACATGAATCCGAAGTAATAGAAATTCGAGTAGGCGACCAACTAATAAATGAAGCAATACCAGAGCAATCAGTGACAGTATCACTATCAAATGAAATTGATATCTCTCGCGGGGATATGCTAGTTCATCAAGATGATTCAATTAATGCAGTTAAAGGTTTTACAGGAATGGTTTGTTGGTTAGCAGAAGTACCTCTATCCCTAAGTCGTACTTACCTAGTAATGCATACAACTAGAGTCTCAAAGGTTAAAATTACACAAATTCATCATAAGGTAAATATTCAAAACCTAGAAATGGAAAATGCAGAAACACTAAAAACAAACGATATTGCTCAACTCTCATTCAAATTAGCCCAACCTCTAATTGTTGATAATTATAACGATAATCGAAGTACTGGCGCTTTCATTATTGTTGATGAAAGTACTTATCATACCGTTGGAGCTGGGATGATTCAATCGATAGCCTAGAGATAGAAAATAAATTAAAATATTACTGAAGATTTTATAAAGGAAGATTATGACGTACGTAGTAACCGAAAACTGTATTCAATGTAAATACACTGATTGTGTTGATGTTTGTCCAGTCGACTGCTTTGTTGAAGGTCCTAACTTTCTTGCCATTGATCCAGACGAATGTATAGATTGCACATTATGTGTCGCCGAGTGCCCAGCTGAAGCAATATTTGCTGAAGATGACGTCCCAGCTGATCAACAAGATTTTATCGAAATTAATGCAAGGTTAGCTAAGGTCTGGCCGATTATAACAGGCAGAAAAGAAGCACATCCTGATGCTGATAAATTTAATGGACAAGCTAATAAAAGAGAGTTACTTAATGAAGGATAGACTAAAGTAAGATAATTTATTGGAGGCAGTTTTGATATTTTCTAAAAAACATAAAAAAGTAACATGCATCTTAATACCTTTACTACTATTATTTGGATGTGCAAAATTTATTGATATTGAATCTGGCTCAGAAAGTATTAAGCTTGTGAATAAATTTAATGCAGATGATTGCGTCATAAAAAGTACAGTAACAGTTAGCGTACTCTCTGAGGTCGGTTTTATTGATAGAGACCCTGAATCAATTAAACTTGATTTGAATCAACTAGCGAAAAATGCAGCGGTTAGCAATAAAGGTAATAGCATAATCAAAATTGGCTCTTCAGAAAACGGAAAAGCCACCTACCAGATATTATATTGTCAGTAATTAAATAGTCATTATTATAATATTGGCTAAATTCTTTAGAGATAAAAAATGCATTTTTTAGAAAAATTTGAAATTTTTATAGGTGTTTTATCTGGATGGGTTTGGGGAGCCCCAATGTTAATTTTACTTGTTGGGACTCACATCTATCTAACCTTTCTCTTAAAGGGGTTGCAATTCAGATCTCTTCCTCTCGCCTTTAAAATTATCTTTACCAAAGATAAGGGAAAAGGAGATATTTCTCAATTTTCAACACTAATGACTGCCTTAGCAGCAACTGTAGGTATCGGTAATATAGTTGGAGTTGCGACAGCTATTACATTGGGCGGTCCTGGGGCTATTTTTTGGATGTGGCTTACAGGTCTCCTCGGTATGGCGACAAAGTATTCCGAAGGACTGCTAGCTGTAAAGTATCGGGAAAAAGGGCCAAATGGGATGCGAGGTGGTGCAATGTACTATATTTCCAAAGGGGCTAACATGCCATTATTGGGAGCCTTCTTTGCATTCTTTACTGTTGTCTCTGCATTTGGTGTTGGTAATATGGTTCAAGCAAACTCATCAGCACATATTTTCGAAAGTGCTTTTAACATCTCTTCTCATTGGACAGGAATTTTTTTAGCTATTCTTACTGGACTCGTTATCATTGGTGGAATCAAATCTATAGGGCGCTTTGTCTCTGTACTTGTTCCTTTTATGATTATTCTTTATATCGGTACTATGCTAGTTACTTTATCAGTCCGTTTTGATCAAATACCACATGCATTTTCATTAATATTTAATAGTGCATTTAATGGAGCATCAGCAACAGGTGGTTTTGTAGGAGCAACGATTGCTGCTGCAATTCGTTTTGGGGTTGCTAGAGGTCTATTTTCAAATGAAGCAGGTCTAGGGTCTGCTTCAATCGTTGCCGCGTCTGCAAAGACAAAAGATCCAGTGAGTCAGGCACTCGTAACAATGACTGGAACCTTTATTGATACTATCGTAGTGTGTACTTTAACCGCACTAGTAATTCTTACTACTGATGTATGGACGCTAGGAGTTAGTGCAGGAGAATTAACAAGCAAAAGTGTTGAGGTCACATTAGGTTATGGTGGGGTTATTATTATTGCATTTTCAACAGTCTTGTTTGCATTTTCCACGCTTATCGGCTGGAGTTACTACGGTGAAAAAGGTCTAGAATTTTTAATGGGTACCAACATAATAAAATATTATAGAGTCGCTTATGTTTTTGCTGTCTTTATTGGGGCGACAATGAGCCTAGGTCTAATTTGGAATTTGTCAGATATTACGAATGGGATGATGGCAATTCCTAATTTGATTGGATTATTGCTACTTAGTAAAATTATTAAAAGTGAAACAAACAAATATTTTAGCAAAAAATAAATTATTATTTCTTTGAATAATGCAAAGAATCTACTAACTGGACATTAACATCAGTAAGAGTAGAATGGTACTTCTAGGATATGACAATCGAAGTCTATTCTAAAAAAGATAGTAAAATAAAAATAACCTTTCCAACCAAAAAAAATGGTTCGGCGGTAGCAAAACTTATTCAACGCTGTCCACCCCTTGATTTAAATTCAACCTATCATTATCTGATACAGTCCCATTATTTTAATCAAACTTGTTCCATTGCTTTTGAGGATGAGAAAGTTATTGCTTTTGTTTCGGGTTTTATAAAGCCGACAAATAAAAATTGTCTCTTTATTTGGCAAGTTGCCATAGACGAAGGCAAGAGAGGTAAGGGTCTTGGTATCGAATTAATTGAATTTTTATTAGACCAAAATAAAAATGTTAATACTATTGAAACTACCATAACAAAAAATAATATCGCCTCAAGAAGAATGTTTCAAAAGATTAGTGAGAAATATGAAGCCAGAATTTCTGAAGAAGCTCTATTTGATAAGCATGAAGATTTTTCTAACGAACATGACTCAGAAATACTATTTACTATAAGTCCAATTTAATAAAGGTAAGATATGAAAATATTTGAAGAGATTGAATCAGAAGTTCAGAGCTATGCAAGATCCTTTCCAAGAATATTTAACAGAGCACAGGGTGAATATCTTTATGACCTTGAAGGAAATCAATACTTAGATTTTCTAGCTGGTGCGGGAACATTAAATTACGGCCACAATAATCCTGTATTAAAAAAATCTCTATTAAATTATATAGAATCAGATGGCGTTACACATGGCCTAGATCTGCATACTAAGGCAAAAGGAGAGTTTCTTAAGACATTTAATGAGAAAATTTTAAAGCCTCGAAATATGGATTATATGGTTCAGTTTACTGGACCCACTGGTGCAAATGCTGTTGAAGCGGCTATGAAACTAGCTAGAACAATCAAAAAGAGACAGACCATTATTAATTTTACAAACGGTTACCATGGCGTAACAATGGGGGCACTGGCTGCAACTGGAAACCAACACCATCGTGGTGCTGCGGGTACATTACTAACTGGAATAGACACCCTTCCCTATGATGGCTATATGGGTGATGATATTGATACATCGTCTTATTTAGATAAGGTTTTAACTGATTCAAGTAGTGGCATAGATCATCCCGCAGCGATTATTGTTGAAACTGTTCAGGGTGAAGGTGGCATAACTGCCGCTAGTTTTGATTGGTTGAGAAGTATACAAAAAGTATGTGATAAGCATGACCTGTTATTGATAATTGATGACATACAAGCAGGCTGCGGCAGGACCGGTACATTTTTTAGTTTCGAGGAGATTGGTATAAGCCCAGATATTGTTACGCTATCAAAATCATTAAGTGGTTACGGTCTTCCTTTTGCGGTTGCTCTTATCAAGCCAGAGCATGATATATGGAAACCAGGTGAACATAATGGGACATTCCGTGGCAATAACCTAGCTTTTGTGACAGCCAAAGAAACAATTGATCACTACTGGTCTGATGACTTATTTACTACTGAGGTTAGAAAAAAAGGTAGTTACATCTCTACGAGAGTACAAAAAATTATTAGTATATATGGAGAAGGTAACTTTTCTTCCCGAGGTCGAGGTATGTTTCAAGGTCTAAATTGTGTTAATGGTGATTTAGCTAATAAAATTACCAAGCTAGCCTTCAAAAAAGGTTTAATGATAGAAACTAGCGGTGCTGATGACCATGTAATTAAATTCTTGTGCCCACTTACAATTTCTGATCAAAATTTAAAAAAAGGTATCGATATATTAGAAGACGCTATTAAGGCTGTCTGCGCTTCAACCAATAACTTTGATGAGGAAATTGATTACTTTCATAATGACTATGAGGTTGAGTCATGATTATAAAGAAAGTTGATCAATGTAATAAAGTTGATGACCCAAATGGACAATGGAATAGTATCCGTATGCTACTAAAGGAAGATGGTATGGGCTTCTCATTTCATATAACCACAATCTATAAAGATTCAAAAATTAAAATGCATTATATAAATCATCTAGAGTCAGTTTATTGTATAAGTGGTCATGGTGAGATTATTGATCTAAAAAATGATCAAGCTTTTGAGATTACACCAGGAACTCTTTATGCGTTAAATGATAATGATGAACACATATTGAGTTGTGACAATGAAATGAAATTAGCTTGTGTCTTTAATCCACCAATCAAGGGAGATGAAGTTCACAACAAACAGGGCGCCTACGAGATTGATTGATCGTGATTTTATCCTTCCTAATTATTCTACTATTCATTGCTCTTGTTGGACTATCTGCAGGGCGTCTAAGTAAGCCAAATAAAGCTGATTATTATCTAGCTGGAAAATCGTTAAATCCATGGATAGTTGGCTTGTCTGCTATGGCAACTAATAATAGTGGCTATATGTTTATCGGTTTGATTGGATTCACATACTTGGTTGGTTTACCATCAATTTGGCTTATGATTGGTTGGATTGTCGGAGATTTTCTCATATCGAGAACTATTCATAAAAAAATCAATGAAGCCGCAACAAAAAATTCAAAAGTAACTTTTGCTTCAACTATTGGTGCATGGTCAAATCAAGGGGAATTCATTACAAAATTTATAGGGTTATTTAGTCTTTTATTTCTCATGGTCTATGCCTCAGCTCAATTTGTTTCTGGTGGAAAAACATTAATGATAATTTTTGGCTGGGATCTTTGGTTAGGAATAGGTATAGGTTCTATCATTGTATTTATGTACACACTAGTTGGGGGTATTCGAGCATCAATATGGACTGATGTAATCCAAGCAATAGTTATGGTCTTCTCAATGGTTATTTTGGTTGTTTCATGCTTTGTAAGTCTTGGTGGAGTCAGCGTTGCATTTGATAAATGGTTGCTAATTGATAATTATTTAAATTTCTTTCCTCCTGCAATTGATAATTCTCTATTTTTAAAATTCATTTACCCAATAAGTTGGCTTGTTGCTGGTTTATTTATTATTGGTCAGCCGCATATTATGGTTCGATTTATGGCACTAAAAAACCCAAGTTTAATTCAAAAGGCTCGTTATCATTACTATTCATGGTATCTCATTTTTTATTTTTTAGCATTTTGTGTTGGAATGCTATCTAGAATTTACTTGAATAATCACAATACATTTGATCCTGAATTGGCTCTACCATTAATGGCAATGAAACTATTAAATCCATTTATGGTTGGAATAATTATTGCTGGAATTTTTGCTGCAACTATGTCAACGGCTGACTCATTAATAATAAATTGCTCAGGGAATCTTTCTCAAGATTTATGTTCCGCAAAAAATTTTTCAAGCACACAAATTAAGTCAATAACATTTATAGTAGCTTTGATAGCAACTGCAATAGCATTATTCAATAACAATAGTGTATTTATGATTGTTATCTACGCATGGACTCTTTTAGGGATAACATTTGCACCACTTATCATAATTTTATCTATGGGAAAGAAAGTTACAACAATAACCTATATAACTGGTGTAGTTATTGGTTTAGTTAGCTTTTTTGGGATAAATCATTACGAAATAAATAAATTTATTTACGCGGGATTTATTCCTTTTTGCTTAAATTTATCATACCTTTATTTAAAGAGACAGGCTCAAAAAATAAAATAATTTACTATTATTTTCCTTTATCTTTAACATAAATATCATAGAGAAGTACCCATCTTCTTTCATCGCTAACTATTTTTTCGACTCCATGGAATGAATTATTAGTCTTTATAAATCCAAATAACGAATTAGGTAAAAAGTCATTAGTATGAATCTTTATAAAGTCATCATGCGAATAATGATTAAGTCCAATGCAATTGAACGATGTATCTTTTGGGACGTAAATTGAGGTACCAAGATTTATTTGTGACTCATCCTTAGGAAGATAAAAAAGAAAGGACATAACTTTTTTTGGTGAGTCTGTATGAGGGCCCAAACTATAATTTAGAGTATCGTTAATTAATAACAGCTCATCAAAAAATTCTAATTCTTTAAAATTTGAAAATCTTGACTCTACATAAGCAGAAAATTTACTTGAAAGTAAAAAATTTTTAATTCCACCAGATAAAAATTGTTTTCTAAGATTTGACCAAAATAAATAATTTTTATCGCTTAAAACTCCCAATGATTTATCATCGAGATTTAAGGCAAATCTTTCCAAGTACCCACCCTTAGGGATTGGCCTCACATCACTTATGGTTCTTAGTTGATCATAATGAGGAAGGTGTTTAATAATCTGAGCATAATATTCATCTGTAAATACATTCTTCACATATAAATGCGGGTAGGGAAAAACATTAATTTGAGTATTGGCAATCTTATATGCCATTTTTATTTCTTCAGAAATATCCATATTTTATAATTTATATTTATGTTTAAACATTGTTTTGCTTTCAGCTGAATCATTATAAATAAACTCACATACACTGTTGAGAATATCATTAGAAACATGTCTTGACGAGGCATCCTCGTTTCCAAATACAGCCAAGTCTGTTACAGGGGCTACCCACCTAACAATTTCATAGGATGGGAGATAAAAAATGTTTTTTTCCTCTACTATTTCATGGGAATTCATAACTTCATGTAATGCAGACCTTATCGTGCTTTTACTTATACAGTCTATCTCTATTGCATTTAGATTCAATGGGTCTGATATTCCTAGCACACTGTCTATAGGGACTGGTGAAACAGTAAAGATAATTGTTACTTTTGGTGATAATTTTCTTATAAAGGTATAGATATTTTGAATATATTCTTTAGTTTCACTAAAAGTCGACATTCTCATATAGGCGCCAGTTTTCTTTATTCTTGCAGCGGCATTGATTCTTGTATCGATATCCTCTGAATGCGATAAGCTTATAAATTTTGGGACAATCTCTTCGCGTCCAGGATTTGATTTATAAAAATCGATTGTATTCCCTAGGGTGATAATAATTTTAGTGCATGATTGAATTAGTTTTCTCACAGTAAGGATTTCGTCAGTTTTAGATTTAATTAAAGTATCTATATTTTCCTGGTCTAGTGAACCCCAATAGCGATTAATAAGACTAGGTAATTCCTTGGATAATAATTCCTTACTTTCTGAAGAAACAAATTTCAGAAATGAAGCATTAGAGCCAGGTGTATTTAAGTCCTCAGCAAAACCAAGGTTTTGTGATTTAATACCTTTGTCATTTAGAAAATTAGAAAAATTTCTTGCAAAGCAACTCCCCATAGTAAAAAAAATATCTTTTTTTAATATTTCTGGGAGCTTACTTGTATCAAAGACTGACTCAAGAAAATTATTCTCTAGAGTAAATTCATCTGAAACATGAGGATAAATATGTTTTTTTGCTTTACCTAATCTTTTATCGCGTTTTTTTTTCAATATAGATTCTAGCTTTACAATTTCTTCTTTATTAAAATATTTATTAAATATTTTAGGTAAATTCCATGTAAATTTTAAATAATCAGAGCCCTTACTTGAAAGAACTAAATCTTCGAATAATTCAATAGCTTTATCTTTTGATAGGTTATTTTCTTTAATATGGTCGATAAAGTTTCTATAAAAAAAACGTGGGAGTATTTTTCTATTATTTTGTTTGTCTTTATAAAAATTAATCATAAATTAAGCTAGGTAAAAAATTATCCAAATAACTTCTTAAACCAAAAAAATAACCTTAGGTAGCTTTTAATGGCTATGTATTAATGACTTACAGCAAGAGTAAATGTCTTCATTGGAACTATAACAGCTGTTGAAGAAGTAGTTTTAAAACGGTGATCATTAAGTATTTTTTCGTTTGGAGGCATTATCAAGTAATGGCTCTTGAGTAAGTCTATTTTATCTCTAAGAATCGAAACATTTTCAACTCCCTTAGCAAGACCTTCAAAATCATCAATAACAAATATAGTTTTTGGAGTAATTAAATTCTTTAGAAGTGGTATATCTTTATGCATAATCTTTCCATCAATAAATACAAGATCGTAGGTACCAGAAAGTTGCTGCAGCATCTGATTACTATCTTGTTTTGGAAATTGGGTAATTTTCGTTTTTCCTTCAAATGGAATTTTAATATCATTCGTCACATCGCAGGTTACTATTTCACCTGCTTGAGAATATGTATCCATGGCAGATGCAATTGATACAGTGCTTTTACCAATCCATGTGCCAATCTCTATTACCCTTAATGGTCTAAAATATTTTGTTATGTAATAAAGTCCAATTGCTTGGGCTGGAGTCGTTGAACCTGTAGTCTCATTGTAATGAAATCGAACTTCAGCTTGAGAAGATTCATCAGCTATCTCTTGATATCTAAGAATGTCTAATTTAGAAATTGTGTTTAATAAATTTGCTCTGTCTAACGGGCTAAAATTTTCTTCTGTCCCATAAATTAGCTCCCAAAATATTCTACTAATATCTTTTGGTGTAATGTTGATTTGATTCATGTTGAGATTATATCAAAGTCCCTAAGATATTATATATATGGATTCATTCTTATCTCCATTTTCGGTTACAAAAGAAGATAACCTTGTTTGTTGCTCATATAAATTTTTGAAGTATTCGTGAGTAATGTATGAGGCTGTAGTGAAACCTGCAGCAAAAACCAGTAAAAAAATAATTGTTGTTTTTACATTTTTCATCATTGTTCCTGGACTTCTTTTTTTCCATGCTTTCCACATCCAATAGAGTCCTGCTACAGTTAAGGCTCCTGCAAGAGCAATAACCCACGGATTACTCGCTATGGCTGCTCCACTGGCACCGAATATTAAGAATAAAAAACCATTAAGATAACAAGCTGGACACATATTTTTATATAAATTTTAAGATTGGAAAAAATATTTCTGTAATAAAAGTGTAACCAAAATAATTCCAGCAGATGAAATTCCAAGGGATAAGTAGAAATTAATTCCGTTTTTAAGAAGATAGCTCAATAAGAATAAAAATGGTAACACAGGCAATATAAACATTAATGTTTCATGTGTAAGTATTGCTATTTTTTGAGTATCTTTCGATTCTTCCCATATTAGGGTGAAAGACACAAACAATACGATAGGCATTGCAAGCAAGATAGCAGCGAGCGTTGTACTTCTCTTACTCAGCTCAGTAGCAGCAACAATTATGATAACCGCAATGATAATTTTTAATAGGATTGACATACTAACTTGACAATAAAAACATATATTAATTCAATTGACTTCATAATCTACTCTTTCTATTTAATTTATTTATTTATTTATTTATTATCAATCTAATTGAATTATTATTACAGCAATGAATAGTTTTTACATAATATTAGTTTTTTTATTAGCTAGCCATCAATCAATACTAAGTGCTGCACCGATGAGCTTCAAAGGCTCTGTAACTACTATGGCTACAGCTAGCAAAAACTATTCCAGTATAGAGTCAAGTTACGTAATGACACCAAAGTATGCTGTTGGCCTAAAGGCATATGAAAGCAAGGGGAATGGGTACAAGTTAAAAGCTAAAGGGATGTTTCATTTAAGAAAATTGATGAGAATAAATGCAATTAACTCTCAAACCAACTTATGGCTTTATACTGATGTTGGAAGGATTAATGTTAAGAACAGTCTTAAGGAAGACAATCACTCTTACCTGAGTCCTACATTACAGTTTGATTATGAAACAAAAAGATTGTTTGGTTTAGTCTCACACCAGATTTTAAGAGTAGGTCACGAGAATTTTGATACAACCAAGATTGAAGGTGGATTTTCATTCTATGAGACAGGCTATAACGAAACACAACCATGGATTATTTTAAAGGCAAAAAACACCAACAGCATATTAAATAAAATTGAGTATATCTCTACATTAAGATTAATAAATAAGGCAGTTTTTATGGATGCAGGTATGACAAATGATGGAGACCCCTCTTTTCATATAATGTATACATTTTAGGAGATTTAATAATGAAAAAAGTAATATTGTTATGTATGATTTTTTTTAGTATGAATAGCTATGCATTGACTCAAAAAATTGAGATTCTTGGAATGGTTTGTGCTTTTTGTGCACAAGGTATAGAAAAAAGCTTTGAGTCAGTTAAAAATGTAAATGCTGTTTTTGTCAATTTAGAGGATTATTTTGTCGCGATAGAGACAACAGATAAAAAGGGTATAGACGAGAAACTAATTAGAAGAATTATTACTGAATCCGGCTATGATGTTAAAAAGATTGAGGTCATTGCTGAACCTGTCAGTGTGATTAAAAAAAGATATGAATCCAAATAACGAATTACATGCAATTAAGTCCAACAAAATAGTCAATTATCTTACATTATTTACTAGTAGCGGGACTATTATTTGCTGTGCATTACCTGCCCTCTTGGTTTCAATTGGAGCGGGGGCTGCTCTAAGTTCATTGATTTCAATATTTCCGAAATTAATTATTCTTTCTACCTATAAAATACCAATATTCATTGGTGCATTTATCATGTTAATAATTTCTGGGATAATTCAATACCTTGTAAAAAATCTACCGTGTCCTGCAGATAAAAAATTAGCGAATGAATGTAAAAAAACTCGAAGAGTATCTCTAATTATGTATTTTTTATCACTAGGAATCTTTACTATTGGATTTCTCTTTGCTTTTTTTCTTCCCTTCTTGTTATCAATCTAGTAACTCAGATTACCGCACCTCATCCTGCCCATAGTAAATGAAACTCTCATATTAAAATATGCAGGATGTGGTTTAGTAATTTATAAATTAAAAATAACCTGTAATACCAACCATAATCGACCTCTGGCCCATTAGGGCCTTATCTTTTAGATAAGAGGCATGGTCTCTTCTTTCTTCATCTAAGAGATTATCACCCTTAATAAATGCATTAACTCCTTGCATATAAGGTAAATCGTAATTCATGATCAGTGACAAATTGGTATAGCTATCAGTCTTTAATTCTTGAGGTCCAATATTAGTCTGACTAAAATTATGCTCTACATTTATACTTGCCTGCAAGGCATTAACTTGATAAGACAATCCAGATCCCAGAGTTAATGGAGGAATTCTTGGAAGATCACCACCATTTTTGTTCTTAGCTCTTACGTAGTCACCCCAATAATTAAATCCATAATTTCCAGCCAAGTTTATATTGCCTTGAAATTCAAAGCCATAAAAATCAGCAGGAATATTTTGATGGAGTAAGACAGGTAATGCTTCTTCTTCACCATCATGCTCATGGTATTGAACAACCCCTGTATCTAATAATGCGATGTAGCTACTAAAATCCATAAAGTAAGGTGATATTGAAAAGGCATTACCTTGGTCTGCCCAACTTAATGTAACTTCTGCAGAGTTAGAACGTTCATCAGATAATGTACGATCACCGTGTTCAATAGTTTCTGTAGCATGGTGTTCACCGTAAACAAATAATTCATCATGATTCGGCGCTCTCTCATTACGGGCAACATTAAATGCTAATGTCCATTTATCATTAATTTTTGAAGTCGAACCAACTGAAAAACTTGTAGCATGAAATGATTTTTCAGTTGCAGCAAAACTAGTACTCCCTTCATCACCTCCTTCTGTCGGTGCACCATCATCACTGGTAAAGGCATTAGCTTCATAATCATGATAATCGTGCCTAAAGCCCACAGTAAATTTATGACTACCTACTGCAATACCTTCTAGAGCATAAAGTCCAACATTTTGCCGTTTGTTGTTCGGCTCATAAGGCTTAGTATTTTGAGAAAATTTTGATGAACCAAAATTAAGTCCAACTGCACCACCTGATTTAGATAGCAATGAGTGAATTATCTCAACTTTGACATCGGTACCTCTGTCAAAATAATCCAATCCAATTTCTGTAGGCCCTTCCATTTCAAAATGCTCATAGTCAGTATGACTTACATTAAACTTAAATTTATTGACAAAATTAGAGAGGTCACGCATTTCAAGTTCATATTTAACGTTATCAGACTCTAAATCAATAAATGCATCGGCCTCAAGGATATTCCCGTATTCTTGCTCATGCTTGGCATAAGAGAAACCTGTATGACCATTATCAAAGAAGTAAGTAGCACCTACCCCTCCACCTAAAGTTTCGTTATAAGAATTTTGTAGGCTATCTTTACCATACTTGCTCCTAGTAAATTCTGAATCAGACTCAGCTAATTTTTTAGATACAGAAAAACCAGGAATTTTTATGCTCTTAGAATCACGATCATATAGATCAAAATGCCACATAAAATTATCAGCACCGATATCTACTAACATAGAGCTAGAGGTTCCATTATTTGGACCACCTATGCTTACATCATATTTGCCAACTATTCCATCAACAAATTCAGGATGGATACGATAATCAATAATATTGATAACCCCACCTACTGCACCACCTCCATAAATAATAGTTTCAGGTCCTCTTACAACTTCAATTTGTTCAGAAGATAAACTATCAAGAGAAATTGCATGATCGCCTGAAAGATTAGAGACATCTTTAATTTGCATGCCATTATTAAGTATTTGGACTCTATTTCTGTCCATACCACGAATAACAGGACGTCCAACATTATCACCCCAAGAGTTGTTACTAATTCCTGGAACACTGTCAAGCATTGATCCTAAAGATGAGCTTTTCTTATTTTGTAATTCCACACCATTCATTATATGAACAGGGCGAATTATTTCATCACTTGATAAATTAAGTGGGTTTGCTGTAACTGGTATTTCATTTAACTCTAATGAACGCTTAGCTTCTGCATGTAACAAACCACATGAAAAAACTACGCACATAAATATAAAAGTACGCATAACTGTATTCCTTGTATTAAATTACTTAATTAAAACTTAATTTTTTACAAGAATTTTTATGGGGCTCGGGACTGATAGGCAACAAACCTATAAACAAAAGTCTTGCTTATAAGATAGTTGTCCTTAGGTTTAGTATGAATTGAAAAATCATACTCAATATGAATAGATAAGTCATTTGACTTATCTAAGTGATAATTTAGAAGACAATCCCCGCAATCAGCGGAACTTTGATGTGATTCATGATCTATGTGTTCAATATCATGGGCATAACCAGCCTGTATATTAAATACCAGACTGAAAAGTATAACAAAGGTGTATAGATAGCTTTTAAACATTCGGTAGATCTTAATTGAAACTCTTATTAAATACAAGGGTTTAGTAACCATAATTTCCCTCATCGAGCAAAAAAATTAAATGAGTGCTCTTCAAGCACTATGTAAAATCTATTCGTTAAATCTGTTATCATTTGGTAAGTGTACGAACAATTTGAACTTAAACTTTCAAAAAAGTAATGGATTTAATACTATGCGCGATCATAATACGGATATAAAAATTGAATTATGGTTTGATCTTGTTGTCAACCAATCTAATAATTAAATTGATACTACAATGAAGAAAATAGATGTAATCATTATTGGTTCCGGAATAGCTGGAATAACAACAGCCTATTACTTACAAAAAAAATTCCCTAATATCTCGTACAAAATAATAGAAGCGCGAAATGATTTAGGTGGTACGTGGGATCAGATGAAATTCCCTGGTGTCCGCTCAGATACTGATATGTATACCTATGGATTTAGTTTTAATCCTTGGCAAGGACCAATAATAGGCCAAGGGAAAGACATCAAAAAATATTTAACTGATACAGCGAACAAGTTTAATATTAGAGAGCATATATTTTTTGATACAAAAGTTACATCATTATCTTGGAATGATAATCAATGGATAACAAAAACTAATTCTAAGGATTTTACTAGTCAATATGTTATTTGCTGCACCGGATCACGTGACTATAAGCGCCCTAATTTTCCAAAGTTTAAAGATGAAAATAAATACCAAGGAAAAATTGTACATACCCAAGATTGGGGAGATATAGAATTTAAAGATAAGAATGTCGCTATTATCGGAAGTGGGTGTACTGCAGTTACTATGACACCTGCAGTAGTAAAAGAAGCTAAAAAAGTAACATTGATCCAACGAAGTCCTGCATGGATTGTAAATGTTGATGGACAAGAAAAATCAACTCGACTTTATAAAACATATGAAACCTTAATAGATTATTTTCATAGCAGACTATTTAAAAAATCTTATAAAAAGAAAATTTTATCTAAGTATCCTTATTACGATAATACCAACGTCCCTGCTTATGATTATTGGGATCAAAGACCTGCTTGCAGTTTAGATAATGATTATTTTATTTCTGTAAAGACAAACAAAGTATCAGTAGAGCATCAAGAAGTTAGTAGTTGGGAAAAAACTGGAATTAAATTAAAAAATGGAAAAATTATTGACTGCGATCTTACAATTATGGCTACAGGCCTTAATGCACAATTGTTAGGTGGTATTGATATTTTTATTAATAATAAGAAAATAAATATCAACGAAACTAGTTGGTATCGTGGAATGATGTTTAGTGGCATACCTAATCTTTTTGCTCATACTGGATATATAAATTTTAGTTGGACTGCTAGATGTGAAATAGTTAGTCAGCGTATTTGTAGAACACTGCAGTATATGAAGAAAAAGAAATTGACGAATTGTACTCCAAAATATATGGGTAAAAAATCAAAGCCAGCGATAGAGGCAAATTATGTTCTAAGATCAATTAATAAGTTCCCTAATAGATCCTATAAGTTTTATAACTCAAATTATTTACTAGAATATTTAATTTTTAAATGGACCAAAATTAACGACGGAGCAGTAGATTTCAAATAATTAAAGGAAGGTATATGAAACTTGAATCAATAGCACTTCATCATGGTTATGAATCAGACAAAAACGACCAAAAAGCAGCAACAACCCCAATTTATCAAACTTCAGGGTTTACCATTGATGATACACAGCATGGTGCAGATTTATTTGACCTTAAAGTCGAAGGAAATATTTATTCAAGAATAGGAAATCCTACTAACGATGTTCTTGAAAAAAGAGTCGCGGAAATGGAAGGCGGGGTTGCTGCTTTATCTGTTGCATCTGGTATGGCTGCAATTACATATGCTATTCAGACCATTACAAGGGCAGGCGATAATATTGTAAGCACCAATCAGCTATATGGAGGAACATATAACTGTTTTACTCATAGCTTCCCTAAGCAGGGCATTAATGTAAAAATGGTTGATGGGGCAGATTTTAAGGGTCTTGAAGAGGCGATAGATGAAAAAACTAAAGCTATATATTGTGAGTCAATTGGCAACCCTTTAGGAAATATTATTGACCTAAAAAAGTTTGCAGATATTGCTCACAAGCATGGTATCCCTTTGATTGTGGATAATACTGTAGCCACACCTTATTTATGTAGGCCTATTGATTTTGGCGCAGATATTGTTGTTCATTCTCTTACAAAATACATAGATGGTCACGGAGCGACAATTGGTGGAATTATTGTTGATTCTGGGAAATTTAATTGGGCTAAAGAAGCAAAGAAATTTCCTATGCTGAACGAACCAGACCCTTCTTATCATGGAGTTATATACACCAAACAATTTGGACCTGCTGCCTTTATTGGTTGTTGTCGTGTTGTTCCTTTAAGAGAAACAGGTGCATGTTTATCTCCCAATAACGCCTATATAATAATGCTCGGGCTTGAATCATTAGGCGTAAGGATGGAGCGACATTGCCAGAATGCACTAGCGCTAGCAAAATATTTACAAAATCATGAACGTGTGGAATGGGTAAATTATGCTGCACTACCTAATGATAAATATAATGATGTTTGTAAAAAAATAACCAATGGTCAGGCATCTGGAATTGTCAGTTTTGGTATCAAAGGTGGGGTTGAAGCTGGCGCTAAATTTATTGACGCACTTCAAATGATTTTAAGGGTACTAAGTATGGGAGATGCAAAATCACTTGCTTGCCATCCAGCATCAACATTACATAGACAATTAACTCCAGAACAAAAGGTTTTAGCAGGGGTTAGCGAAGACTTGATAAGAATTTCAGTGGGTATTGAGCATATTGATGACATTATTGAGGATGTTGAACAAGCAATTGAGGCTTCAAAAAGATAACTAATTTATGTTTAATAAACTTACTTAAACTTAATTTTCCCGCTTTATTGACTGGGAGTAAAGTGGTGTTATGAAGAAACTACTTTTAATTTTATTTTTGTTTCCATACCTATTATTTGCTAAAGAATCTAATACCTCAGTAGTTAAATTAGAGTCTCTAGGTTCAGATAGATATAGCATATCAATTACAGAAAACGCTAATTCTAATAATTTGAAAGAAGAATTTAAAAAAGAGGTTAATAAAACTTGTGGGACTCGCTTTGAAATAGAAAGTATTGAATTAAAGAAAATAAATCATAATCAATATAAAAGACAGATTCTTCAAGGAAGTTTTAAATGTTATGTGAATAGCCAAATGTAATACTTAAAAATTCACTTTTTAAATACAATAATTGGTGGAGCTGGGGGGAATCGAACCCCCGTCCGCAAATCCTCTACAGGTAGGTCTACATACATAGCTATGTTGTTTATGTTTAACTTCTACTCCACCAACAAGCAAGCGAATATAAAAGCGAGTTACCTTAGTTTAAGAAATTATTAAGTAACCCAATAATTCCCGAGTCTCTCTATATGACGCTGTAACCCGAGCGAGTGACATATCGGGACAGCGTTTAGCTGGAATTAAGCAGCTAAAGCGTAGTTATCGTCATTTGCGATTACTTTGTTTTCTAGTTTATTAACGAGGTACCTAGAAGCCTCGGTATGCACTATTCTGCTTTGTAACCCACGTCGAAACCTGGTCAGCCCCAAAACAAGTTCTCATTATACTACTTTCCCTTGTTGGCTGCCCTCATGATCCTATTTTTCTCTCGGTTCCAGTCTTTTTCCTTCTCTGTTGCCCTCTTATCGTATTGTTTTTTTCCTTTTGCCAGCCCTATCTCACACTTAATAAAGCCTCTTTTAAAATGCAAGTCTAATGGGACCAATGTATACCCTGAACGCTCTACTTTGCCTATTAACTTGGCAATCTCTTCGTCCTTAAGAAGCAATTTTCTAGTACGAATATTTTCTGGGTTAATATGGGTTGAAGCATTACCCATGGGAGTTATATGGCAACCTAAGAGATAAATTTCACCTTTTTGGATAATTACATAAGCTTCTTTAATATGCGCACGGTTATCTCTGATTGCTTTAACTTCCCAACCCTCAAGAACAATACCTGCCTCATACTTATCTTCTATGAAGTAGTCATGAAAAGCTTTCTTATTTTGAACAATACTCATCAATATGTAACCAATTAAACGTATAATTGTACTCTAACTTTAATCTTATAATTCCATGGTCACAATTAAAAAACATGCCATAGTGCTCCACTCTAGAGCAAAGCTTTTCGAGCTGGTAGATCTTGTTGAGGAATATCCTAACTTTCTTCCATGGTGTGGCGATACAAAAGTAATTGCGAGAACCGATAAAATAACCCGCGCAACTATTCAAATCAACTACAAAGGAGTAAAACAATCATTCACCACCGAGAATGTTAAAATTTACCCCGAACAAATGCTCATTAAACTTATTGATGGCCCGTTCAAAATGCTTGAAGGCCGCTGGCAGTTTATTGAAATAGAAGAAGATGCATGCAGAATAGAGCTGGAATTACATTACGAGTTTAGCAATATAATTTTAGACAAACTTATATCACCTGTGTTTAATATAATCGCAAATACATTTATTGATAACTTTGTACAAAAGGCTAACAAGGATAGCGATGTCTGATCAAATTGTCATTGAAGTAGCATTTGCTACACCAGAAAGACAAATGATAATTTCAATAAAGGTTAAAAATGGCATAACAGTTAAAGAAGTTATAGAGTTATCAGGAATCCTAAATGAATTCCACGGAATTAGCCTAGACGATCATCCAGTAGGAATTTTTGGAAAAATAACAACGCTAGACCACCCTCTCCGAGACCGTGATCGTGTTGAAATTTATAGGCCTCTCATCGCTGACCCTAAGGAAATTCGTCGTAAAAGAGCTGCTGCAGACAACAATATAAAAAAAAATAGGTAATTTGTTATTTTTACTCGATTCGATTCAACCTTTTCTGTATAATCTCTTTTTGCGCGAAAAGGAAAACACATGCGTCCAATACAACAAGCACTTACATTTGATGATGTACTTCTAGTTCCAGCTCACTCGAATGTACTTCCAAAAGATGTTTCACTAAAAACACAACTCACTAAAAAAATTGCTTTAAATATCCCGCTTGTATCTGCAGCGATGGATACTGTTACCGAATCAAACTTAGCCATTGCATTAGCAGAAGAAGGTGGGCTTGGGATTATCCATAAAAATATGTCACCTGAACTACAAGCAGAGCATGCAGCAAAGGTAAAACGTTTTGAGTCAGGTGTGGTAAATGACCCAATAACAATTGATCCCGACATGACTGTAGATGAAGTTATTCAGCTAACTCGTAAATATAAAATATCGGGACTGCCTGTCATAAAAGACTCAAAAATTGTAGGCATTATTACAAATAGAGATTTACGGTTTGAAGAGAATCTAAAACAACCGATTAAAAATATCATGACTCCGCGAGAACGACTGATTACAGTCAAAGAAGGTGCTAAAAAAGATGAAATTATGAGGCTTCTTCATCAGCATAGACTTGAAAGACTGTTAGTCATAGATGACAAAGATAATCTCAAAGGACTCATAACTGTTAAAGATATTCAGAAATCCACTGACCATCCAAATGCCTGCAAGGATGCTAAGGGAAGACTTAGAGTTGGTGCAGCGGTTGGAGTTGGTGCTGACACTGAGAAACGCGTTGAACTTCTTGCTGCATCAGATATTGATATTATTGTAGTTGATACAGCCCACGGGCATTCACAAGGAGTGCTTGATCGAGTTAAATGGATTAAAAAACGTTTCCCAAATATGGAAGTTATTGGTGGAAATATAGCTACCACTGAGGGTGCATTGGCGCTAATTGATCAAGGTGCTGATGGAGTTAAGGTTGGAATTGGACCAGGTTCAATTTGCACAACACGGATTGTTGCTGGCGTGGGTGTTCCGCAAATCACTGCTATCACTGATGTTGCTAAAGCATTAATTAAAAATAAAATTCCATTTATTTCTGATGGTGGGATTAGATATTCTGGAGATATTGCCAAAGCAATCGCAGCAGGAGCTTCCTCAGTAATGCTTGGAAGTATGTTTGCCGGGACTGAAGAAGCACCAGGAGAAGTTGAGCTCTATCAAGGTAGATCATACAAGTCATACAGAGGTATGGGATCTATCGGCGCCATGCAAAAAGGATCAAGTGATCGTTACTTTCAAGACTCAGAAAATAATGAAGAGAAGCTTGTACCAGAAGGAATTGAAGGTCGAGTACCATTCAAGGGCCCTGTGATTAATGTGATTCACCAACTAATGGGTGGTTTAAGAGCTTCTATGGGTTATGTTGGGGTAAACAATATTTCTGTGATGCATAAAAAAGCAAAATTTTTCCAAATCACAAATGCCGGTATGAAAGAATCCCATGTGCATGATGTTCAGATTACAAAAGAAGCCCCTAATTATAGGGTCGACTAATGATTAAAAATATTAAGTGCTCAATCCAGGCGTATTAGATGGATAAAATTTTAATACTTGATTTTGGCTCTCAATACACGCAACTAATTGCTAGGCGTGTTCGCGAACTAAACGTTTATTGTGAAATTCTTCCCTACGATATTGATATCAAAAGAATTACAGAATTCTCACCAATATCCATCATTCTTTCAGGTGGGCCTAACTCAGTTTATGAAGATGAAACTCCCCTAGCTCCTGATACAATCTTTAAAATGGGTATACCAATCCTAGGTATATGCTATGGAATGCAGGTGATGACTAGCCAATTAGGAGGTAAGGTTGAGACTAGTGATGAACGAGAATTTGGTTATGCAGAAATTCGTGCTCAAGGTCACTCATCATTACTAAAGGGTATTCAGGATAAAACTAACAATAATGGTCACGGCCTTCTTGATGTCTGGATGAGTCATGGTGATAAAGTCAAAAGCCTCCCTAAGAATTTCGAAATTATTGCAAGTAATGAATCCACCCCTATTGCCGGTATCGCTGACGAAGAGAGAAAATTTTATGGTCTCCAATTTCATCCAGAAGTTACTCATACATACCAAGGTAAAGCCATAATAAAGAGATTTGTATTGGATATCAGCAAGTCAAAAGCTGAATGGAATATGCCAGACTATATTGAAACCGCGGTTAAACACATAAAAAAAACAGTAGGTAATGACGAGGTTCTTCTTGGACTCTCAGGTGGAGTTGATTCATCTGTAGCCGCCGCATTAATTCACCGTGCTATAGGTGATAAATTAACCTGTATTTTTGTTGATCATGGCCTGCTTAGACTTAATGAGGCAGAGACTGTAATGAAAACGTTTGGTAAAAATCTGGGGGTTATAGTTATTCATGTAGATGCAACAGAAAAATTCATGTCAGACCTTAAAGGTATTTCTGATCCTGAAGTCAAAAGAAAAATTATTGGTCGAGACTTTGTAGAAGTGTTCCAAAATCAGGCAGAAAAGTTTGAAAATGTCAGGTGGCTTGCTCAAGGCACCATATACCCTGATGTCATAGAATCAGCAGGTGGAAAAACTAAGAAAGCCCATAATATCAAGAGCCATCACAATGTGGGTGGTTTGCCGGATACACTTAATTTAGAATTACTAGAACCCTTAAGAGAATTATTTAAAGATGAGGTTCGCGAGCTTGGGGTTGCACTTGGACTTCCTCACGAGATGGTTTACCGTCATCCATTTCCCGGGCCTGGTCTAGGGGTTAGAATTTTAGGTGAAGTAAAAATGGAGTTTGCAAATCTACTAAGAAAAGCAGATGCAATATTCATTGAAGAGCTAAAGAAAAGTGGTTGGTATGAAAAGACATCACAAGCTTTTACTGTATTTTTACCTGTTAAATCGGTTGGTGTAATGGGAGATGGGCGAACCTATGAATATGTTGTTTCACTTCGAGCTGTTGTTACTTCTGACTTTATGACAGCCCATTGGGCAGAGTTACCTTATGATCTTTTAGGTAAGGTTTCAAATCGAATTATCAATGAAGTCAAAGGAATAAATCGGGTCGTCTACGATATTTCTGGCAAACCTCCAGCAACTATTGAGTGGGAGTAAAATAATAGTATGAATAAGGTAGTGGCTGTAACTGGCGGAAGTGGGTTTATTGGGGGAAAAATAATCAAAGAACTACTAAAAAGTGGATATAAGGTAATCAGTTTACAACGAACAAAAAAAAATATAGGTAATACTGAGATAAGACACTTTGATTTATCAGACCCAGACAGTATTACAAAAAAAATATTATCGGATATTGATGTAGTTATTCACGCAGCGGCATTAGTCCATAATCCTAAAGCTAATAAGAATGCTCACCGTACCCTTAATTTTGATGCAACGAAACATTTGTTTAAAACTTGTGAAGAAGCTGAAGTAAATAAATTTATATTTATAAGCACAGTTGGCGTTTATGGTTTGAGTTCTTCTAAGAAAAAGATAAGTATCCGGACAAAAACATGTCCAGTTTCAGCTTATGAAATTGCAAAATTAGATAGTGAAAAAATCCTACTAAGGTCAAACTCCTCAACAGCAATTAGTATTATAAGGTTGCCTTTGGTTTATGGGGAAAATGCCCCAGGAAATTATGGTTTACTTGAAAAAGTTGCAAAAACAAGATTACCCCTACCATTTCTTAATACAAGAAATAAGCGCTCAATAGTAAGCGTCGAATTAGTTGCAAAAGTTATTAAAAATGCAGTTAATAAAAGAGAAAAATATTTGGGCTTGCATTTATTAGCAGAGAAAAAACCCTACTCAACAAAAGAAATGGTCGAAAAAATTAGAACCAGAAATAAGTTTTCCTCTATGCTATTTCCAGTTCCACTTCTACTTATGAAAGTCGCTTTATCTTCTATTGGAAAGCGGCAGATATACGAGCAATTGTATGGAGACTTAGAGTTTGTGAGTACGATTTAATTTTGTGTTCATGTTGTAATAATTACAACTGAATGGATATAATTACATTAATATGAAAATCCTAACACTGTCTGAGAAGCGTAAGCAGATTGCTGAAGCAAAGAAAAGAAAGAAGGCTAAGAACCCTCCTCAAGAAATATTAATTAAACTTCTTGAACACTACCAAAATAAAAGATACGAGGATGCTGAAAAAGCAGCAATCCAAACTATACAACAATTTCCATACCATCAATTTGCATGGAAACTTTTAGCAGCAGTATATAAAGATCTAGGTCGGCTTACCGAGGCATTAAACGCTAGCCAAAAAGCAGCAGAACTTGGCCCTAACGATGTGGAGGCTCATAGTAATCTTGGGATTATTTCATATGAGTTAGGTAACTTAGAAGAAGCCATAGCAGCTTTTAAAATGGCCATTACAATTCAACCAGACTATGTCCATGCACATTTTATGATGGGCAAAGCGCTTGCAAGACTTGATAGATTAGAAGAAGCTGAGGCAGGCTATAGGCAAGCCATAGTTCTGAAATCAGACTTTGCCGAAGCCCACTGTAACTTAGGCATTACCCTTAAAGACCTGGGTAGGCTAGACGAGGCTGAAGCAAGTTATAGGCAAGCGATATCTCTAAAACCAGACTATGCTATAGCCCATAGCAGTCTGGGTAATACGCTCAAAGACCTGGGTAGGTTAGACGAGGCTGAAGCAAGTTATAGGCAAGCGATACTATTGAAACCTGACTTTGCTGAAGCTTACTGCAACCTAGGTATTATTAATTATGGTAATGACAATATAAACTCTGCAATTACAAATATAGAAAAGGCAAGTCTAATTGAACCTAAATCAAGAGCCTATAGTTTTTTAATGAGTGTTATGCAGGCAAGAAAGACACGCGCAGCCTCCAAGGCAAACACCCAAAAAAATAACAACTCAGATTGCAATCTTGAACTTCCCCGTAAAATATTCAAGTTAGAGAGGCCAGTAGAGGAAGAGCTTCTAACCTGTCTTTATGAATTGAAATCATCAAACTTAGAGAAAGAAAACGATCCTAGTTTTGGCAATACGAGAGGGTCTCTTTATGAATTATTTCAAGATAACCAACATTACCCTATTATAAAAAATTTAGAAGAAAGTCTGAAGAAACTTTTAATCAAGACTTTTAATTCAGATATCTTTATAGAAGAGTCTTTCTTTAGTATCTTTGGTTCCGGAGGTGGAACAAGAGTTCATAACCACATTAGCTTGAGAGACAAAGATCCTATCCTTAGTTTGGGAAAACAAAAGTACAGCCTTGTTTATTACCTTTCTATTGGAGATCAAGAATGTAGCGATCCTGGTATTTTGAAGCTCTATGAGCCGAACGAAGATATTCTTCCCACTAAAGGCCTAATAGCAATCTTTCCTTCTGACAGAAACCATTCTTCGGTTTATGGCGGAAATAAAGATAGGGTAATAATCGGGGTTAATTTTTATTGTCTTTGAATCACTAAAATTAGCTGCTTTACGCAAAAACATTTAGAGCTAGTGAGTAAGATTTGATGCAGGAAAAAGTTGTAACGACTTTAATTGAATAGATTATAATTACATCAATATGAAAATCCTAACACTGTCTGAGAAGCGTAAGCAGATTGCTGAAGCAAAGAAAAGAAAGAAGGCTAAGAACCCTCCTCAAGAAATATTAATTAAACTTCTTGAACACTACCAAAATAAAAGATACGAGGATGCTGAAAAAGCAGCAATCCAAACTATACAACAATTTCCATACCATCAATTTGCATGGAAACTTTTAGCAGCAGTATATAAAGATCTAGGTCGGCTTACCGAGGCATTAAACGCTAGCCAAAAAGCAGCAGAACTTGGCCCTAACGATGTGGAGGCTCATAGTAATCTTGGGATTATTTCATATGAGTTAGGTAACTTAGAAGAAGCCATAGCAGCTTTTAAAATGGCCATTACAATTCAACCAGACTATGTCCATGCACATTTTATGATGGGCAAAGCGCTTGCAAGACTTGATAGATTAGAAGAAGCTGAGGCAGGCTATAGGCAAGCCATAGTTCTGAAATCAGACTTTGCCGAAGCATATTTTGATCTGGGGGTCTTAATTTATCCTAGTAAAGGAATAGACTCATCACTAGAAAATATTCAAAAAGCATATAATATAAATCCTAAGCATAAAGACTGTAAACTGGCTTTGACAATTTTTAAGTCAAGAAAGGCTCAGGAAGAAATAAATGCAAGCTCTGGAAATACGAATAAATCAAGTAGCGATATAGAGTTAACCTCTAATCCACTTATTTTAAACAGATCTGTAGAAAAAGAGCTTATCACTAGTCTTTACGAAATGAATACAAGAGAGCTAGATTCAACAACAGATGCACGCTACGGAAATGGTAGATGTTCGCCAGACTTTCAATTATTTGAGAATAGATCTCCTATCATAAATACTTTAGCAGAAGACCTAATCAATACTATAAAGCTAGCTGTCAAATCAGATGTGCATATATACGATTCTTTTTTTAATATCATAGGTGCTGGCGGAGGGACAACTCCTCATAAGCATATAAATGTAATTGATACTGACGTTGATGGCGTAGGACTTGATTTTGGTAAGCAAAAATTCTCTCTTGTTTATTATCTAAAGGTGGGAAATCAAAATTGTAGTGAGCCTGGGATCTTAAAGGTTTATGATCCTAACGAAGATATTCTTCCATCGGAAGGAATGATAGTTTTGATACCAGCTCATAGAAGTCACTCTGCAGTTTATAATGGTGAAGAAGACAGGGTTATGATCGGAATTAATTTTTATGCTCTATAACTCTTGCTATAAAACTAAAGGATAAATTATGTTAGCGTGTATTGATCTAGAAGGTGTTTTGCTCCCAGAAATTTGGATAAAATTTGCAGAAAAAACTGGCATTGAAGAGCTCAAACTAACGACTCGAGATATCCCTAATTATGACGATCTAATGCAAGGCAGGCTAAATATACTAAAGCAGCATAACTTAAAACTTAATGATATAGAATCAGTTATCGAAACTCTCTCACCGCTTGAAGGTGCTCAAGATTTTTTTAAATGGCTGAACTCAGAATTTCAAGTAATTATTCTCTCTGATACCTTTTATCAATTTGCTGGGCCATTAATGAAGCAGTTGGATTACCCAACATTATTTTGTCATAATTTGATCGTCGACAATGATGGTGCTATATCAGGTTATAAGCTTAGGCAAAAAGATCAGAAAACTAAAGCTGTAAAGGCACTACAAGGACTTAATTTACAAGTAATTTCAGCAGGAGATTCATACAATGATACTGGAATGTTACAACAAGCAGACGCAGGAATATTATTCTGCCCTCCAAAAAAATTAATCGCCGAATTTCCTCAATTTCCTGTCGCAACCGATTATAGTCAATTTAAAGAACTATTCCTGAAGTCAAGAAACAGTCTAATAAAAGCCAGTTAGTAATATGGACCCATTAAGTCAAGGCGCTATTGGGGCCTCATTAGCCCAATCAACTGTAACGAATAAGAAACATTTAATTAGTGCGGGTATTATTGGATTTTTATCAGGTATGGCTCCAGACCTTGATATTTTTATTCGATCAGAACAAGACCCTCTTCTCTTCCTAGAATATCACCGTCAATTTACCCATTCCCTAGTTTTTATTCCTATTGGTGGTTTAATTTGTGCAGCGATCTTATTTTATATTTTTCAGATTAAAAATAATCTATCCTTTAAGCAGACATGGATATTTGCAACTCTTGGCTATGGAACACATGGTTTGCTAGATGCGTGTACAAGTTACGGTACCTTATTATTCTGGCCATTTAGTTATAGTCGTATTTCATGGAATAATATTTCTATTATCGATCCGCTATTCACTATTCCAATACTTATATTAATCATATCGAGTATATTATTAAAAAAAACTCTTCTAGCTAGAATAGCTTTAATTTGGGGCCTACTCTACTTAATAATAGGCATAGTTCAGCATAGTAATGCTAAAGAAATAGTAATGAAGTTAGCAGCAGATAGAGATCATTCTGTTGAAAGACTTCAAGTAAAACCAACAATAGGAAATCTTTTTTTATGGAAGTCCATATATGAATCGAGCGGATATTTTTACACTGATGGCATAGCTGTATTTCGGACACACAAGATATATGAAGGTGAAAAAACTAAAAAACTAAACATAAATAAAGACTTCTCATGGCTGGACAAGGATTCACAACAAGCGAAAGATATTAAAAGATTTGAATGGTTTAGTAATGGCTATATTGCTGTATCAAAAAATAATCCAAATCAAATTTTTGATATTAGATACTCAATGCTGCCAAATGAAATTAGTGGGTTATGGGGTATTGAATTAAAAAAGGATGCAAGTCATGATGAGCATATTACGTATATAACAAATCGTAGTTTCTCACGATCAAAACTTAAAGATTTATGGGAGTTATTAAAAAATTAATATCTAGAACGATGATTGAATATCTAGCAGATCAAGAGGTATAGTAAAATATCTAGCATGCTATATATACATCATTTAACGATGTTATGCACATAATAAATAACATTAAATTAACTATTTAAACTATTGAATTTATTAATAAAATATGAGTAGAGCGTTTGTTAAAGAAAATGATTTAGAGCATGCTGGGATCGATATTCCTGAGAGGTCTATTAGTGATGAAATAAATTATGTAACGCCTAATGGCCTAAAAAGTCTCCAAGAGACTGTTACAAAACTTGAATCTGATAGGGCTAAATTACTGGGTGATGATAACCCTGCGCCCAAGGAAAAAAAGATGCGGATTGAACGTGAGATTCGTTACTATTTATCTCGAATAGATTCAGCGATCATTATATATCCAGATCAACAACCTACTGATATTGTTTTATTTTCTGCTAATGTTGAAGTTGAAAATTTTGATGGAAAAATACTTACCTTTATGATTGTTGGAGAGGACGAAGCAAATATTAAATTAAGTAAAATTAGTTATGTCTCCCCTCTTGCAAAAGCATTAATTGGGGCTAAAATTGATGATGAAGTCATATGGCATAAACCCTCAGGCAATGAGCAGTTAATTATCACGGGTATCACCTACCCTAATATTTAAGGAATATATGGAACTCAAAGACGCAATCAAGTCAAGACGATCGCATAAAGCTTTCGACCCTGAACATAAGCTTTCGACATCTGAAATAGATCAATTAATGAATTTAGCAATACTTTCACCCACTGCATTTAACATTCAGCACTGGCGATTTCACATAGTCACTAATATGTCACTAAGAGAGAAAATAAAAAATGTAAGCTGGGGACAATCTCAAGTAACAGATGCTTCATTACTTATTGTTCTAACTGGAGATTTAATGGCATGGAATAAGAATCCAGACCGCTATTGGAAGAATGCTCCAAGTAATATAAGAGAAGGTCTTGTATCAGCCATCTCAAGTTACTACAAAGATAAACCTCAAGTTCAGAGAGATGAAGTCATGCGCTCATGTGGAATGGCAGCAATGAATTTAATGTTAGCCGCAAAGGATTTAGGGTATGATAGCTGCCCTATGGATGGCTTCGATTTTGATGCAGTGGCTAAATTGCTTAATCTCCCTAATGACCACACCCCTACTATGTTTATAGCTATAGGGAAATCAATTCAGGAACCTTGGCCAAGGCCTGGGCAATTACCAGCCGAAGAAGTTATTCAATACAATCAATTTTAATAAACGAAGTTAAGGAATTAGCCAGTGCTTATAACAAACAGCATTTCAATGCAATTTGGTGCAAAACCATTATTTGAGGATATTTCAGTTAAATTCGGCGATGGCAATCGCTATGGGCTCATTGGAGCGAATGGATGTGGTAAATCAACTTTCATGAAAATACTAGCAGGTGAATTAGAGTCTTCTGGTGGAAGCACTGCACTTGATGCTTCAGAAAGAATGGCATGGTTACGTCAAGATCAATTTGCTTACGAAGAACTAAGAGTTATCGATGTGGTTATGATGGGGCATCAGGAAATGTGGGCGGCTAATGAAGAAAAAAATCTCCTCTATGCTAACCCAGAAGCAACTGAAGAAGACTATATGAAGGCGGCTGAATTAGAAGGTGTTTATGCTGAATACGATGGATATACTGCTGAAGCTAGAGCTGGGGAGCTTTTATCTGGAGTAGGTATCCCAAATGAACAGCATGAGGGTCTCATGAGTGAAGTAGCCCCAGGCTGGAAACTAAGAGTCTTGCTTGCACAAGCACTTTTTGCTGATCCAGATATTTTATTATTAGATGAGCCAACAAACAACCTAGATATAAATACTATTCGTTGGCTGGAAAACATATTAAATAGCAGAAATTCAACAATGATTATAATTTCGCATGATCGACATTTTCTAAATCAGGTATGCACACATACAGCTGACATGGATTATACAAAATTAACTATTTACCCTGGCAACTATGATGATTTTATGGAAGCTAGCACTCTTGTAAAGGCTCAACAATTAAAAGCTAATGATAAAGCAAAGCAGCAAATCTCAGAACTTCAAGATTTTGTCAGAAGATTCTCTGCTAATGCTTCAAAAGCCAAGCAAGCTACTTCACGAGCAAAACAAATTGATAAGATAAAAGTAGAGGATATGCGACCATCTAGTCGACAGTACCCATTTATTCGATTTGAATATGACGATAAAGATAAGATTCACAGACAAGCATTAATTGTAAATAAAATGTCGCAAGCATTTGATGAGCCACTCTACAATAATCTTAACTTTATGGTGGAAGCTGGAGAAAAAATTGCAATTATTGGTGAAAATGGCATCGGCAAATCTACCTTACTCAAAATTATCGGTAATATGATCACTCCAACTGAAGGTTCAATCAAGTGGACAGATAAAGCTAAATTAGGTTACTTTGCACAAGACCACACAGAGGAATTTGAAAAAGACAATACTGTATTTGAATGGATGTCCCAATGGAGTAGGCCTGAAGATGATGACCAAGTTATAAGGAGCATGCTTGGTAGACTTCTTTTTTCTGGAGAAGATTTCAAGAAAAAAGTTAAAGTTCTATCTGGCGGTGAACAAGGGAGGATGATTTTTGGGAAATTAATGCTATCAAGATCTAACATTCTGCTTCTTGATGAACCTACAAATCATATGGACATGGAATCGATAGAATCCTTAAATACAGCGCTTGATAAATATAAGGGTACTCTATTTTTTGTAACTCATGATCGTGAATTTGTTAGCTCTATCGCAACCCGAATTTTCGAAATTAAGAAAGATGAAATTATTGACTTTACTGGCAATTACGAAGATTATGTAATTTCTCAGGAAAATTAGTTAAGAATCTGTTTTATTTGATCTTTTTCTTTCATGTTCAAGTAAAAATCTCTTTCGTATTCTTAGTGATGTTGGGGTAATTTCTACTAATTCATCGTCATCAATAAACTCAACTGCATACTCTAAACTCATTATAATCGGAGTAATTAATCTTACGGCTTCGTCAGTCCCTGAAGACCTTACATTTGTAAGTTGCTTACCTTTAATTGGATTAACAATTAAATCATTATCTCGAGTATGAATGCCAATCACCATACCTTCATAAAGTTTATCGCCAGGACTTAAGAACATTCGACCCCTATCCTGAAGTTTCCATAAAGCAAATGCTACAGCCTCTCCTTTTTCAGAAGAAATTAATACGCCATTTCTTCGTCCTGGAATTTCAGATTTTACAGGTGCATACTCATCAAAGATATGTGACATAAGACCAGAGCCTTTAGTCATGGTTAAAAAATCGCCTTGAAAACCAATAAGCCCTCTTGCAGGAATTTTATATTCTAAGCGTGTTCGCCCTAATCCATCTGACTCCATATTAGTTAACTCACCTTTTCTTCGGCCTAGTTCTTCCATAACTGAACCTTGTGTTTCATCCTCAATATCTACCGTTAAGCTCTCATATGGTTCACATCGTACACCATCTATATCTTTGTATACTACACGAGGTTTTCCAACAGCAATTTCAAATCCTTCTCTGCGCATATTTTCTAAAAGGATAGTTAAGTGTAGCTCTCCTCTTCCCGATACCCGAAAAACAGTTTCATCATCTGTGTCTTCAACACGTAATGCAACATTTACCAATAATTCCTTAGTAAGTCGTTCCCGTATTTGTCGACTTGTAACAAATTTTCCTTCCTTACCTGCTAACGGTGAACTGTTGACCATAAAATCCATGTTAAGTGTTGGTTCATCGATTGCAATAGTAGGAAGACCAACAGGATTCTCATTGTCAGCTATCGTAACCCCAATTCCCACATCATCGATTCCTGTAATAATAACAATATCACCTGCTTCTGCCTCTTTTACAGTAACTCTTTCCAGACCCTTAAAACCGAATACTTCATTTATTCGCCCTTGCCCAATTTTTTCTTCGCCTAACATTACAGTAACAGCTGATCCAGGTTTTAATACGCCATTTCTTATTCGTCCGATACCCATTCTTCCTGTATAGGTAGAGTAATCCAAAGCAGAAATTTGAAATTGTAATGGGGCCTTGGGGTCTCCCACCGGCTCATTCACATGACTAAGAACAGTTTCAAAAAGGGGTTTCATGTTCTCAGATTCATCAGCCTCATTAAGTTTAGCGTACCCGTTTATTGCTGACGCATAAACAACAGGAAAATCAAGCTGCTCATCAGTCGCGCCTAGATTTGCAAATAGATCAAATGTTTGGTTAATAACCCAGTCACATCTTGCTCCAGGACGATCAATCTTATTTAGAAGCACAATAGGCTTAAGCCCAAGCGCTAATGCTTTTTTTGTTACAAAACGTGTTTGAGGCATTGGGCCATCAACAGCATCAACTAGAAGTACAACGCCATCGACCATACCCAGAACACGTTCGACCTCTCCACCAAAATCAGCATGGCCAGGTGTGTCGACAATATTAATATGATGACCTTCATAAGTCACAGCTGTATTCTTAGCTAGGATAGTAATGCCACGTTCTTTCTCAATATCATTTGAGTCCATAACTCGCTCAGTGACCTGTTGATGATCTGCATAACTTCCAGATTGTTGAAGCAGTTTATCGACAAGAGTCGTTTTACCATGATCAACGTGAGCGATAATGGCAATATTTCTTAACTTGCGGGACATGTGAGACACCAAAAATTTTTAATAAGGCGCGAATTTTAGCACAATTAATTACTAAAAATTCTAATATGACATTACTTTATTTTAGGGATTATTAAAGCTTGTGCTTTAACTGCATTTTTTCTAGCTAAAGTGATATTTTCTGAGGATGCTAGAACAACACCCATTCTTCTTTTTTTAAAAGACTGGGGCTTTCCAAATAGACGAACATCAATACCCTTAATAGCTAAAGCATCTTCTACGCCTTCAAAAAAAATATTTTTAGTATCATGTTGCCCATAAATTACTGCGCTTGCGCCAGAATTAGTCAGTGAAGTGTCAACTGGAAGCCCTAAAATAGCTTTAGCATGTAATTCAAATTCAGATTGTTTCTGAGTTGCCATAGTCACCATACCTGTATCATGCGGCCTAGGACTAACCTCAGAAAACCATACATTATCGCCTTTAATGAATAACTCAACTCCAAATAAACCCAGCCCTCCTAAAGCCTCAGTAACTTTTTTGGCTATAATCTTCGATTGATTTAATGCTTCAATTTTCATTGGTTGGGGCTGCCAACTTTCTATATAATCTCCACTTTCTTGACGATGTCCAATGGGCTCACAGAAATTTGTTTGAATTTCTCCATGGTTATCTTTAGATCTAACTGTTAATAATGTTATTTCATAGTCAAAATCAATCATAGCCTCAGCGATTACTGCACCTTGATTTACTCGGCCCGCTGAAGCTGCATGGTTCCATGCGGCTTCAATGTCAGACTCAGCCATAACTTTAGACTGACCCTTGCCCGATGAAGACATAGTTGGCTTCACAAAACAAGGGAATCCAACTTTATTCAAAATACCTTCTTTAAGTTCTTCAAGGCTTCTTGCAAAGATATAGGCTGAAGTTGCAATACTTAATGTTTCTGCTGCTAGCTTTCGAATACCTTTACGATCCATTGTCAGTTGCACTGCTTTAACACTAGGTACAATAATTGATTGTTGTTTATCTTCTACTTCAGCTAATAAAGTTGTATTAATTGCTTCAATTTCAGGAACAATATAATGAGGATTTTCAAGATTTATGATTTTTTTTAAGGCGTCTTTGTCGGTCATGTCGATTACATGAGCTCGATGAGCCACCTGATGTCCAGGGGCATTTAAATATCGGTCAACTGCAATAACCTCTGCACCCAACCTTTGAAGGGAAATAATAATTTCTTTTCCAAGCTCGCCACTTCCCAAAAGCATAACACGGGTAGCATTGCCAGACAGAGGAGTTCCAATTGTCATAATATGCCTTTAAAAAAGACTATTATAGCAACATCTAACTAAAGGTAGAAATTTTAGAATTCGTGACGCAGCCCAATCCATGCAGCTTGTGGAGATCCTGGGATTAAGCTAGCAACTGCATCACCTTCATCTCCGTTATGGAGTCTATCTGAGGTTTGTACTGAGCTTTCTGCTAAGCGCCCACCAGTATAGTAAGCCGCATCAAGAACATTAATGGCTTTAATATACAGATTCCATCCATCAGTAAAATTATATTCAGAATCCATGTTTAGTATTGCATATCCTGGGATTTCTCCTTGTAATCCGCTTCCCGTTCCAGAATCATGCTCTTGATTTTCATTTCCCATCATATAAGATTTTGTGAAAGCAGAAACAGTTGCGCCAACCTTAAATTTAGGGCTAAATTTATAATCAGACCTAATTTTTAGATGATGTTTTGGCATATTAGGTAAGTAATCTCCTTTATTTACTGAGATTAAATCACCCGAAGCTGAGCTGTTTACTTCATTTGGTAACTGAATATGACTTCCATAACGAGCTAAAAGGAATCCATAATTAATATTCATTGATGCCTTATTAATATCAAATGCTAAACCTAGATCAACACCTTGTCTTGTTGTCTTTGAAACATTTGAAAAATAACCCGCTCCAGTAGCGGAACTCGCGTTAACAAATATAATATCATCATGATTAGCCGCACTATAAATAGCTGCATTCCAACTTACACCATTTGATAAGCGACCACGAGCACCAAATTCGACTGTTTTAGCAACTACTTGCTCTAATGGTGGATCATCAGCCATTTGTGTTGGAAGATTACATGGTTGATCTGGATTTGCACAGCCTAATTCAATACTAGTTGGCGCACGGCTCGACTCATTATATGAAGCATAAGTAGTATAGTTTTTTGTTGGGGAGAAAGTTATACCAATTGAAGGATTAAGTCTTTCATAATGATGTTTGCCAGTTAAGGATGTATCACCACCAGGGGCATTAAAATTATCTTGATTGTCAACCTGTATAAAGTTATATCTGGCAGCTGTGTTAATACTTACTTCATCTGATAGGGAATGCGTATTACTTGCAAAAATACCAAAAGTTTTAGTTTTTCCTGTAAGGCCTGTCGATTGTTCTTCCTCTTCCCTATCACCGGTAAAGAAACCACTCGCATCCAATGTTGCAACTTCTTGACCAGATTGGTTGAATCGAATAACTGAGTACTCAATACCAGAACCGATAACTAACTGATTTTTTCTTTGTTTGTAATCATGATCAAACGTGACTTGAGTATTTGCTCCGTAAGCATCTTGTTTTGTTATAGTTCTATTAAAAACGCCTTCCTTTAAGTTTTGTGTACCGTCAGCGTCAAAAGCGGTAAGGGATTCAGCAGAACATTCATCTTCATTTCCCATATCAGTCGAACAATAATCATCATTCAGATCGCCATTAAAAGTAGCTCGGTCTGAACGTATATAGTAGGCATTTGATGACAGCATAGTCATGTCGTCAATGAAATGAGTTGAGGTTACCACCCATTTCCCAAAATTATTATCAGTCTCGTCTTCTAGGGTATGAATACCAGCTCGGTCATCTCCCAATAATTCTTTTGGAGTCAAACCATTACCAATCATTAAATTATGTGCTCCCGTATAACTAACCTCATAACGGGCTTTTTCAGTATCCCAGCCTACTTTAGAAAATAATTGATTAACATGAGTCGGTGAAAAATCTCGCCACCCATCCTCGGAGAAATGCTCATAACCTAAATAGTAGTCAAATTTACCATCTTTAGAAATGCCGCCTGTCTCAAATAAACTAACCTTTCTTCCCCAAGATCCAGCTGAAATATCAATGGCAGATTTATTAAATATTCGGCCAGATTTAGTTTGCATGGATAATGAACCACCTAATGTATTTAACCCAAAAACTGGATTTGAACCACCAATCATTTGCATCTTATCTACTGAGAAACTTGGGATCAAATCCCACATCACAGTATTACTAAATGGCTCATTAACCCTAATGCCATCGACATAAACTGAGAGACCCTGTGGATTTCCAGCTATTGGTGTTGCATTATAGCCGTGATAATTTATCTCTAGTTGATATGGGTTACCTGCAATTTCATTAACAGTAACTCCTTGAAGATTATTTACCATATAATCTGCAATAGAGACCCCACTCTGCTCCGATATTTCATCCCGATCGATTATTTGAATATTTGCAGGGACCATATCCCTTGGAAGTCCAATTGATGGTAAAGGAGTTGCAGTATAAACATCAATTTTATCAATACTAAGTGGCTCTTCTGCAAGGAGAAGATTTGATACCATAAATAGGCTTAATAATTTTAAAACAAATTTCATAATAAGATAACTTTCTTTAAAAATATAGACCGTATTGTACATAAGTACGCTTATGATTTATATAGGAATTTTTCCTGAAATTAAAGGGGCTATAAACTATTCAACTAGACCATTATCTTTTGCTAATTGAAATAAATCCATCGATGTTTTTAATTCTAATTTTTGCTTTATTGAGGTTTGATAATTTGCTGCTGTTTTATAGCTAATATTAATATTGTTTGCAATATTTCTAAGGTCAATACCTTTTGCTAAAGATTTTAATATTTCTAACTCCTTATCATTTAATATACTCAAAATATTATCACTTTCGGATGCTAAAGATTTCTTAATAGCTTTTGAAAAAATAGCCTCTGAATTACTTACAGCATATATTGCATTAATTAAATCATCTGCAATATCATTTTTTAAGATATAACCGGTCGCACCTGCATCCAATACTTTTTTTGTCATTGTAGGATTATCATGCATAGATAAAATTAAAATATTAATTTTTGGGAATTGTTTTTTTATCTGCCGTGTTGACTCAATACCGCCTTTTCCAGGCATAGAGAGATCCATAACAATTATATCAACCTCATTTTCTCTTAAGAATTGATAGGCAGCTTCTCCACTACCAAAATCTCCTACTACATTAAAATTTTGTTGATTTTCAAGTAGCCTCTTGATTCCAGCCCTAACAATTTCATGGTCATCAACCAGAATTAAATTAATCATGATGCAACCTTTATAACAATAATAATTTCAAAATTATTTTTTCTCTTAAAATTGACTGTACCCTTCATTTGATTTACTCGTTCAGTCATTCCTAATAATCCAATTCCACTTCCCTTTTGAAGTTTACTTTTAACACCATCATTAAAAATTTTAATTTCAAGATCCTTCTTATTTTTTTTTAACTTTAAACTAATATTAACGTTCTTCGGATTTGAGTGCTTTGCAATATTTGTTAGTGCCTCTTGAATAATACGATAAATTCTAGCTTCAAATGAAGCCGGTATTAAATTATCAAGTTTTTTGTCATAAAAATATTTTAATGTATTTCTTGGATACCTTTTAGACCAATTATTTACTAGATCAGTAATAGCAATTTCAAGGCCCATCTCCTCAAGAATTCCTAAACTTAATTTCTTTATAAGCTCTCGAGTTGAAAGCATCATATTTTTTGAAATTGAAATAATACTTTCCAGCGCCAGAATCCTAGATTCTTCTCTTTTATTCCTTTTTATTGAAGCTGCCTCAGCTTGAATTGCAGTGAGTGATTGCCCTAATTCGTCATGTAAATTTCGAGCTAATTCCTTTTTTTCCTGCTCCTGAACATTAATCAAATCCTGGCTTAGCTTATGAATCTTTATATTTCCTTCTCTTAACTTTTTAACCATTTCATTAAACTTCATACCAATAATATCTAATTCCAAAATATTCGTTTTATTAATTTTTGCTTTATAGTTCTCATCCTCTAATTTTTGGAATCCTTCGATGATTGCATTTATTGGTTTTAGTGTGTGATAGAAGACTATAAATATCATAATATTTACAAGCCCAAGGAAAAGTAAGATAACTAAAAAACCACTTGTTATTTGTTGCCATATTTCTGAATATTCATACAATGGTTCTGGATTAATTAATATATAACCTAATTTTTTATCAACTAAATTAACGAAAATTTTCTTTTCAGGAAGACTTTTTGAAAACTCTTCCATAATATGAATAAACCAATCTGGAGGTATTTTTATCTTTGATAGATCTGAACTTGTTCGGTCTCTTACTTGATTATTTTCATCATAGAATTTTATCTTTAGGTGACGTAATTCATTTAATTTTGACAATCCAAAGTTCTCTCCTCGTTTTTTAAAATAAATATTTCCTGGATTTTTTTCTATCGCATTTTCTATAGCAAAAACTGCGAGAGATTGGGTTGACAATATTTCTTGCCTTACGTTATTTTGTGCAGATAAAATAATTGCAGCTAGTCCAATAAAAACTGCAGCCAAAAGTAACAAATTAATATAAATAAGTAATCTAAATTTTAGACTCATAATTTATCCATTCTATAGTTAGTCCAATCTTATCTTCATCAGCAACAAATTCATGATGAACACCAAAATTGGGTACTGCAACTAATGTATCCTCTGAAAATATTAATGGAATTTTTTCACGCTGCCATGGAGGTATTTTAGATTTTTGAAGTAAGTATTTAAGAGTTCTTGAAGGCTGATTTAGGTTAGGTTTAAATTTTTCTCCACCTAACCGATTTTGAATCCTTAATGCTGTAACTCCCAATTTTTCTAATGAAAACCCTGCACCTTTTTCAGACCGAAAAATTAATTGAGATTGATCTGGGAGTAATATCTTATCCTCACCGCGCCATATTATTTCATAGGGAGATAAAAATCTCTCAGATTTTACTAGCCAAAGTTCGTCTTGAAATGCTCGTACATTAATTTCTTCTGAAACCTTAATTAAAAGTGAATTATCTTTTTTAATTTTTATAATTTGCTCATAAAGACTGTCTATAATCTTCTTTGTTGGCATTAATATATTATTTTTATTTAACCACCAACGAATTAAATTAATGATTCGATCTTTTGGTAGCTCTTTTATCATCGTTAATGACAGGCGGCTCAGGTCATCTGAAAAAAAACTTTTAGCATCCTCCTTAGCCACAGTTTCGGTTAAATTTAGTCCCTCTGCAATATGTTCTACTGAGCGAGTAAGGGTTTTGACTAAATGTGGAAACCGCTTGGTTAGAACTGGAAATATTTCATGTCTTAAGAAGTTTCTATCATAATGTATATCTAGATTGCTTTCATCCTCAATAAATAAAACATTATTTGATTTAGCATATTCTTTTATAGTTTTACGATTTACATTTAATAATGGTTTCCATGTATCTCGTCCTTCATGATAGTGTGGCATCGAAGCTAGTCCCTTTAATCCACTTCCTCGAATTAATTGCAAAAATAATGTTTCGGCCTGATCATTTTGATGGTGTGCACTAGTTAGCGTTTCTTCCCGTAATTCATCTAATGCTTTGTAACGTAATTTACGGGCTGCACCTTCAATTCCAAGACTCTTTTCTGATTGAATATCAATTTTTTTTGTTTTAAAAACTACATTAATTTTTTTACATTCAGTAGCACAAAAGGATAACCATTTATCTGCATTAGAACTAATTCCATGATGGATATGTATTGCATTTAGTTTAAAATTAAATTCATTCCTGAGTTCATTTAGTGCATGAAGAAGAACCATAGAGTCGCAGCCACCACTTAATGCAACACTAATGACTTTTGGCTTTTTATACTGAACAAGCGATTGCTGATAAGACTGCCGAATAGCATTTAGAAGAATTTCTTGACTATTTACCAATTTCTTCGACTTGACCAAAGCTCATCAATTTTTCATATCGATTCTCTAATAATGTATCAATTGTTTGCTTTTTAAGCTTAGCTAACTCTTTTTTAAGCCCAACTTTTACATCATCCATTATTTTTATGGAGTCACGATGTGCCCCCCCTAATGGCTCAGATATGATTAAATCAGCCAATCCCAATTTTTTTAACCTATAAGATGTAATAGCTAATTGTTCTGCTGCTTTTTCTGCCATTTCTTGTTTTTTCCATAAAATAGAAGCGCAACCCTCAGGTGAAATAACTGAATAAGTTGAGAATTCAAGCATTATTAATGTGTCAACGACGCCTAAAGCTAGAGCACCACCTGATCCACCTTCCCCAATAACTATCCCTACAATTGGTGTTTTTAACTCCGCCATTACATACAAATTTTTTGCGATAGCCTCTGACTGACCTCTTTCTTCAGCCCCAATTCCTGGATAAGCACCTGGTGTATCGATAAGTGTCACTATTGGAAGGTTAAACTTTTCTGCAAGCCTAAAGAGTCTGAGCGCTTTCCTATATCCTTCTGGCCTTGGCATACCAAAATTTCGCATTTGTCGCTCTTTAACATCACGCCCTTTTTGATGACCAATTATCATAATTGATTGCCCTTCAAAAGTAGCTAATCCCCCTACTATAGCTGGATCATCTCCATATAGACGATCGCCATGTAGCTCCTGAAAATCAGGAAATATATGATTAATATAATCTAATGAATAAGGTCTTTGAGGATGGCGTGATACTTGAGAAATCTGCCATGGTGTTAGGTTTTGATAAATTTCATTGGTAGCATTAGTGGCTTTATCTTTTAAACTTTTAAGTTCGCGTGAGATATCGAGAGAAGGATGATCCTCATGTGCCTTTTGCAGGCTATTTATTTTTGATTCTAAGGCTTCTAGAGGTTTTTCAAATTGCAAATAATGACGCTTCATATTGGTAGTTTATTTTTTAAGTGGCATTAATTATAAATGATTTTTACATTTTCATCGTGAAAGGATTTAGAAAGTCCTGCGATTAAATCCTCATGGAGACTAACATCCCATTCTGGACCTAATAGTAACTCAACTTTTCCTTTGCTATTTTGATACTCTACCTTCACTTTACATCTCTTTAGTGAGGTATGAAAATTCTCTCTCGAATAGGGCCTTAATAGTACTTTTAATTTTTCAGCATCGGCTTGACCATTCATTGATATTGTAAGGAGTGCTGCTTTAGAAGATTGAATGCTGATTAAATCATGAACCTTAATTGCACTAACCCGATTACCCCCTGTAAAATCATCGTGACTGACTTTTCCTTCAGTAATCAACAATTGATCTTCTTTTAATAAAGATTGAGATTCATTAAGAAGAGTATTGCCTACAAAAACATCAATCCTCGCTTTTCCATCATCAAGCGTAACAATTGCTATTTTACCTCGAGATGTCATTCGAATTCTAATAGCAGAAATAATTCCAGCAATAAGATAAGGAGATTCTCTGGGTCTAAGGCCAGATAATTCTTCTGATATAAATCTACTAAGAATTTTTTTATAAAACTTAAATGGATGACCACTAAAATAAAAACCAATACCTATTTTTTCTTCTATTAATTGCTGCTTATCTTCCCAAGGCGTCATTTCAATTAAATCAATTTTTTGAGTGTCAGATTCTGCAAAAAGACTATTTTGACCAAAACTAGCATTAGCTTGATCAGCTACGCTAATAGCAAGATTGACGCTAGCTAATAAACTTGCTCTATTCGGATTTAATTTATCAAATGCACCTGCTCGAATCAGTGACTCTATTGCCCGTCGATTAACTTTTCTTAAATCTAATCGAGAAGTAAAGTCAAATAGAGAAAGAAAGGGTCCATTTTTATTTCGTTCTTCTAAAATAACTTCAATTGCAGAGAGCCCTGTTCCTTTTACGCCCCCTAACCCATAAAGAATTTCTTTTTGAGTAACTGGAGTAAATTTAAAATTACTAAGATTAATATCCGGGCCTAGTAGCTCAATACCATTCAGGGAGCAATCATCGAATAGTAAATGAATGTTGTCTGTATTATTCATATCGGCAGACATTGATGCCGCAATAAAAGCAGATGGATAATGAGCTTTTAAAAAAGCAGTTTGATAAGCAATTTTTGCATAAGCAGCAGCATGTGATTTATTAAATCCATAACCAGCAAACTTTTCCAATAAATCAAATAAATCACTAGCCTGTTTATTGCTCAACTCGTTTTTCATTGCTCCTTCAATAAAAATTGCACGTTGCGCATCCATCTCCTCAGGCTTCTTTTTTCCCATGGCTCTTCTTAAGAGATCTGCCTCACCTAAACTATAACCAGCAACAACTTGTGCAATTTGCATTACTTGCTCCTGATATACGGCAATACCATATGTTTCTTTAAGGATTGCTTCAGTTGCAGGATGTGGATATGTAACAGTTTGTTGGCCATGTTTTCTTCGACAAAAATCAGGAATAAGGTCCATAGGTCCTGGACGGTAAAGCGCAACAAGAGCAACAATATCCTCAAAGCAATCAGGCTTAGCTTGTTTCAGCATATCTTTCATACCTCGAGATTCCAATTGAAATACTGCGGTAGTATTTGAAGACTTCAACAGATCAAAAGTAGATTTGTCATCAATGATAAGTGTTTCTAAATTAATTGGATTAAGATTTTCTTTTATTCTAATATTGTTAGCATTTTCCAAGGCCATGGATAATATAGTTAATGTTCGAAGCCCAAGAAAATCAAATTTAACAAGGCCTACTGATTCAACATCATCTTTATCAAATTGACTAATTACTCCTTCCCCTCCTGGTTGACAATATATAGGTGAAAAAGCAGAGATTTTACTTGGGGCAATTAATACACCACCTGCATGCATACTTACATTCCTTACCAAACCTTCAAGCTTTAAAGCGAGTTCAAATAATTCTTTAACTTCTTCCTCTTTTTTGATTCTATCCTTAATTTGAGGCTCTTTATCTATCGCATCTTTTAAGGTAATCCCTAGTTCATTTGGAACTAATTTAGCAATACTATCAACAAAAAGATATGGTAAATCAAGAGCTCGTCCAACATCCCTTAAAACTGCTCTAGCTGCCATTGTTCCAAATGTTGCAATCTGTGAAACTGCATCAGCTCCATACTTTTCTTTTACATAATCAATTACTCGATCTCGCCCTTCTTGACAGAAATCAATATCGAAATCTGGCATCGATACACGCTCTGGATTTAAAAAGCGTTCAAATAGTAAGTTATATGCTAATGGATCTAGATCAGTAATACCTAAACTGAATGCAACTACAGAACCAGCGCCTGAACCTCGTCCAGGCCCAACTGGAATAGCATTAGTTTTTGACCAATTTATAAAGTCAGCAACAATTAAGAAATAACCAGCGTAGCCCATTTCATTAATAACTTTTACCTCAAAATTTAGTCTCTCTAAATACTTTGATAACTGACTTTCAAGGTCAGAAATATCTGGATAAAGTAATTTCATCCTTTGATCTAAGCCTTTTTTTGACTCAATTAGAAGGTAGTCATCAATTTTTATTCCTTCCGGTATAGGAAAATTTGGGAGGTAGCTGTCTCCAAGACTAAACTCAAAATTACAGCGCCTACTGATTTCAACAGTATTTTGAAGCGCAGATGGAATGTCCTTAAATAATTCTTGCATCTGGCCGCTATCTTTAAAATACTGTTCAGATGAATATAGCTTTGGTCTCCTCTGGTCTCCCAACACATAACCATCAGCAATGCATGTTTTAGCTTCATGTGCCATGAAATCACTTTCAGCCATAAATTGAATCGGGTGAGAAGCCACTACTGGGACACCGTGCTCAACCGCCAAATGAAGTGCCTGATCAATGTACCTCTCTTGCTGTTGTCTATAATTTCCTTCGCCATGCCTTTGAAGTTCTAAATAAAACCTGTCACTTAAAATATTTTTCCATTCTCGGAGGGCCGAATGAGCCTGGTCTAATTTACCTTGAATAATTAGCTGACCTATTTCGCCTGAAGTAGCACCAGAAAGTATTATCAATCCAACAGTATTTTCATTTTCAAACCATTCTTTCTTTAATTCAGCACGACCACGATACTGATTCTCAAGATATGCTTTTGATAGAAGTTCAGATAAATTCAGAAAGCCATTTTTATTTTGACAAAGTATTAAAAGACGGTAAGGTTGATCACGAGTAACTGAATTTTCTAACCATACATCACAACCAATTATTGGTTTAATTCCTGCCTCAATTGCCGACTTATAGAATTTAACAGCTCCAAATGTATTACTTAAGTCAGTTAATGCCAATGCTGGCATACCAATTTCTTTTGCCTTTTTAGTATATTCAGGAATTCTTACAATTCCATCTGAAATTGAAAATTCGCTATGGCAGCGAAGGTGGATATAATGAATGTTATCGATTTGCGGCATATAAATTATTTTACCTTAGAAGCTTTGATAGAATGATTGCAAATCCAATATTTATTGTAAATTTTAAGGAGAATTATTATGAGTCAGGTTATGTTAAAAGGTGGCCCAGTTTCAGTTGGTGGATCTTTTCCTCAAGTAGGAGACAACGCTAAGGATTTTAGCTTGGCGGATAACAAGCGTGAAGACATTAACTTGGAAAGCTTTAAAGGGAAAAAAAAAGTAATAAATATTTTTCCAAGTATTGATACTCCAACATGCGCTCTATCTGTCAAGCGATTCAACGATGAAGTCAGCCATTTATCTAATACTGTAGTTTTATGTGTTTCAGCTGACCTACCATTTGCACAAAAACGTTTTTGTGGAGCTGAAGGTACAGATAAGGTTATAACGCTTTCATCTTTTAGAAATAATGAAAAATTTTCAAACGATTATGGTGTTTCAATTCTAGATACAAGTTTAAAAGGCTTGACTTCGCGTGCAGTTATTGTGCTTGATGAAAATAATAAGGTTATTCATAGCGAACTAGTTGCTGAGATTACAGAAGAGCCAAATTATGAAGCTGCACTTAGTGTATTAAAATAAATTATTATTTTCGGTTGCTACCTGCAACCATCTTTATTTCAAACAAACGACAATCTAAGGCACCGTTATAAAGCGGTGTCTTTTTACTTGGGGATAGCCGCATAAGTTTTGGCATTCTTAGGTCACTAGTCAAAAAGTATGTTCTCCAACCTGCAAAAATATTCTTTAGGGTAGAGGCCCATAAAGGATAGATCTCTGCTAACTCATCATCTTCCCCGATACGGATTCCATATGGAGGATTGGCCACCAGGACGCCTGCACCTTCTGGCGCTGTAATTTGATTAAATTCCTTACAACTTAACTTTACTGAATTATCAAGACCAGCTGCTTCTAGATTTTTCTTTGCGACACGAATTGCCCGTATATCTTTATCGGAACCATAAACATTTAATGGCTCTCTCTTAATAATTTGAGCTTGGTAGCTTAACTTAAGTCCTTTCAATAAGTTAGAATCGAAATTCTTCCAGTTCTCAAAACCGAAATTTCTTTTTAGGCCGGGTGCTTGGTTTGTTGCAATCATTGATGCCTCAATCAAAAATGTACCACTTCCGCACATCGGGTCTAAAAAAGCCTCTCCTGGTACCCATCCAGACAAATATATAATACCTGCTGCTAAATTTTCTCTGAGTGGAGCCTCAACGCTGTCTTTCCGAAAGCCACGTTGATAGAGGGCCATTCCTGATGAATCTATATACAACTGAAATGTATTCTTTTCTAAAAATAAATGAATCCGAACGTCTGGATCTCTAACTGCAACATCTGGCCTACGATTAATTTTACTTCTAAACTGATCGCATACAGCATCTTTAATTCGTAATGTCATAAAATCTATGCTTTTCAATGGGCACTGAATACCAGTCGTACTTACCTTGATTGTTTTTGATATATCAAAAAGATCTGTCCACATAACAGAAAGAGCAGCATTATAAATATCATCTTCCTTGATATAGTTGCCCGCCTTAACTCTACATAAAATTCTAGTGGCTATACGACTCGACAAATTAGCCTTATACAGAGTCTCAAGTGAACCAGAAAAACTAACTCCACCATCAGTTTTTTTAATTTCAGATGCGTCAATCTGACTCAGCTCTTGAATGAGAATGTCTTCCAAACCTCGAGGGCAACTTGCAAAATAATTATGATCCACTAATATCCTATTCGAATTTAATACGGCGTGCATTACTGTTAGAACTACTTTCTATCAGGCGGTTGAAATATACCATTAAATTGAAGTTAAACTGCTTTTCTAAATCTTTTATTCTTAATTTTAAAAAAGCAATTCTTAACTCTGATGGTATTGAATTAAATGCAAATATAATTATGTTACCAGGATTGTCAGCGGCAGCATAAAGAACTCTCCCATCAAATACCGATTTAATACGATCAATGTAAATTATTGTCTTTGGATCTGATCCCCATAGGTTAATCATAAAAATTCCATGTTGGCTCAGCCTACTTTTACATAATGAAAAATACTCCAACGTACAAAAATTCTCAGGTATTCCAATATCATCGAAGGCATCGGACAATAAAATATCATATTGCATTTCATAGTCAAATAAATAGCGAATTGCATCTCCTTCCATGATATTGAAGCGTTTAGATTGAGGTATTTTAAAATAAGACTTTGCCACACTTATAACTTGTGAATTTAATTCCACAATATTAATTACTGATTTTCTGGAATGCTTGTAGAAGAATTTTGCTATTGAGCCTCCACCTAAGCCTACAACTAAGATTTCCTTGGGTAATTTATTAAATATAAAACACAGACTCATAACTTTTGTATAGTTAAGTTCTAAAAAAAATGGGTCAGCAATATTCATTGAGCTCTGAATAGTCTCTGAACCAATATGCATCGAACGTACGCCATTTAATTCGCTTACATCTACTGAACAATTTATAAAGTCACTATCGTAATTGCTATTGCTATCACTCATTCGATAATTGAAAAATTTACTAATAATTTTTTTTCTTAGCGCCATTATTGTAAATCTACCAATTCCTGCCATTGTCGGTCCATTCGTTTAACTGAAATTGGATAAGGAGTTTTAAGTTCCTGAGCAAATAATGAAACACGGAGTTCCTGAAGTGCCCACTGAAATTCAATAAACTCAATGGGAATAGTCTTATCTCTTCTAACCATTTCTGTAACTTTTTCAATCCATTTGTCTTGCAATCTAATAATATCCTTAATTAATTCATCATCTTTTTTTCTTCTTTGCGAGTATTTATCTAGACGAATAATTACTGCTTTAATGTATCTTGGTATATGTTCAATATGTTTAAATAAAAACAAAGGTTTTTCAAATGGTGGTAAAAGAGTATCTATTTGATCATTACAGTCCTGTAATACTTCTTTTGGGAGGTTCTTGAATTGATTCATAGTCTTAATTAACAAATGATAACTTTCAGCAATTGCAACTAAGCCAATAGAAAGCTGTTGGGTAAGCTCTGGCATTAATTTTTTACTATTCAAAACTAATCGATCAAATTCATTCTGATTTCTAGGTACTGAAGGAGAAAAATTCATCAACTCTTGTATAATTACTTCAATAAAATTTATTTTAAGTTTGTCTGAATTAATATGACTTTGCATTGGAAGCGCAATACTTTCGAAGCGAGGTGGGGTTTTTGATAAATTTCTTAATTTATCTTTCAGCTGAATACACAATAATCTTCTCACACCATTGTAATGAAAGGTATCTGCTTCATTAGCATTATCTAAAACAGCTAAATCTACATGAGTCTCACGATCTATTAAAGCAGGATAACCAACTACTTGTTGTCCTCTCAAAGACTTCTCAATATAAAGAGGAATTTTAATATCTGGCCAGTATTGGAGTTCAGTTTGCTCTATTTCAAATTGAATCTCTTCAATTACCTCTGTCACTAATTCCTTATAATCGAACTGAAGTTTCGAGAGATTCCTTCCTTCGTCAATAGGAATATTTTCTTCATCTAATAATACATAATTAACTTTTAAATGCGCTGGGATTTCTTCTATCCCTTTTTCCAACAATGAAAATTGTGATTTTGTTTTTTTTCTTACAAATCTTATAAACTCTAAATCGAATTCATTATTTTGATCAGCAACGCCTAAGAATTCTGTTACAGCTTCTTGCAAAGAACCACATTGATTACGAATATCTTTTGGAAGACCTTTCATCATAAATGTCACTTTTTCTCTAATCATTCCTGGTACCAACCAATCGAAATTTTCTGCTTTTAATTGGCTCAAAAGTGGGTAAGGGAAATGTATAGATAAACCATCATTTTTATTTCCAGGTTCAAAATGATATTTGAGTTTAATAGGTGTATTGTTAATTTCTAATTTTTCAGGGTACTGAATTTCATCGACTTGATCAGCGCTTCTTTGCATTAAATATTCTTTAGTTAAAAATAGGTATTTTGGATTGTTTTTCTCAATATTTTTTCGCCAAAACTCAAATCCAGCTCCATTTACAATATCCTCCACAATTTTTTTATCATAAAACTGACATAAAATATCTTCACTAATTAATATATCTTGCCTGCGTGATTTATGTTCTAACTTCTCAATATCATCAATTAGTTTTATATTATGCTCCCAAAAAGATCCTGAGCTTTCGTATCCACGCTCAACTAACCCCTCTCTAATAAAAATTTGTCTAGACTTAACAGGGTCTATTGAACCAAAGTGAATAGTTCTTCCTGGGTCAATAATTAACCCATAAAGATATACTTTTTCAGTTGCATCAACTCTACTCAACTTTTCATTCCACCGAGGATTACTGTACTCAAAATTTACCAGATGTTTCGCTAGCTTCTCTACCCAATTAACTTGTATCTTCGCTACGCATTGTGCATATAGTCTTCCTGTATCAATAATCTCAGCTGCTAGCATCCATTTGAAATTTTTCTTTCGGAAGAGTTTTGGGCCAATAAGAAACTTAATTCCTCTAGCTCCTTTATATTCAAAGCCTTCACTATCTTTAAAACCTATATTACCTAAAAGGCCAGATAGTAAAGCTCTGTGTATTTGATCATATGTTGCATTCTTATTATTTAAACGTAAATCTAATTCAGTAGTAATTTGATATAGCTGTCTATGAAGTTCTTGCCATTCTCGCATTCTAGTAAATGACAGGAAATTCTTCTGACAAAAGATTCTAAAGGATTTGCTTGTTTTCCCTTTACATTCTAATTGCAAGCTTTTCCATATCTTTATAAAGCTAATAAAACCTGACTCGGGGTCATGAAATTTTAAATGGGCAGTATCTGCTTGTTCTGATTTTTCTAGGGGTCGCTCCCTAGGATCAGAAATGCTTAATGCACTGATGATGATTAGAATTTCAGTTAAACAATTTTCTTTTTTTGCTTCCAATAAAATTCGTCCAAGGGAAGGATCAATCGGCAATCTTGCAAGCTGCCTTCCAAGTTCTGTAATTATATTTTCTTTGTTTACAGCGCCTAGCTCAAAAAGCAGTTGATAGCCATCTTGAATAAAACGCGTTGCAGGTAGTTGAAGAAAAGGGAAATTATCTACTGGTCCCAGATTTAATGCTGCCATTTTCAGAATTACTGAGGCAAGAGAGGTTCTTAGTATTTCTGGGTCAGTATAAGCTGAACGTTGCTCAAAATCCTCCTCTTCATATAAACGAATACAAGTGCCTGGACCAATCCTTCCACAACGACCAGATCTTTGATTTGCTGATGCTTGTGATATTTTCTCAACCAGTAATTGTTCAATCTTAAGTCTAGGACTATATCGAACGACCCTTGCAAGCCCTCCATCAATGACATATTTTATTCCAGGAACTGTTAATGATGTCTCTGCAATATTAGTGGTTAGTATTATCCTTCTTAAGCCAGATTGTTTAAATATTTTTTGCTGTTCAACTACAGGGAGTCTAGAAAATAATGGAAGGACTTCATACTCATTCTTTAATTGATCTATTAGTATCTTTTTTACATCATGAATATCTCGCTCCCCGGGTAAAAATACCAATATGTCTCCAGAATTTTTTTCGATTGAATGGATCGCCCTTAGAATTCCATCCTCAAAAGCTTCTAATGACTCATTATTTATTTTTTTAAGCGGATGATAAATTATTTCTACTGGGTATGTTCTGCCTGTTACCTTCAGAATTGGGGCATTATCAAAATGAGCAGAAAATTTATCTATATCTATCGTTGCACTGGTAATAATGATCTTTAAATCTGGGCGCTTAGGTAATAATCTTTTAATATACCCAAGTAAAAAGTCAATATTAAGACTTCTTTCATGCGCCTCATCAATAATAAGTGTGTCGTATTGTCTTAGCTCTGGGTCGTTTTGTGTTTCAGCTAATAGTATGCCGTCTGTCATTACCTTTATAGATGTTTTTTGACTAACTTTGTCAGTAAATCTAACCTTAAAACCCACGACATCTCCCAAAGGAGTATTAATTTCTTCTGCAATTCTAGTTGCAACTGCTCGAGCTGCAATCCTTCTGGGCTGAGTGTGACCAATAATTTTTTTCTGGCCACGCCCTAAAGCCAAGCATATTTTTGGTAATTGGGTGGTTTTTCCTGAGCCGGTTTCGCCACAAAGAATAGTTACTTGGTGATCATTTATAGATTTCTTAATATCATCAACCCGCTGACTTACAGGAAGATCATTAGGGAAAATAATCTTAGATTTTTCTTTATCAAATAATGATGGTTTGTTTTTAATTTTCAGTCACCTAATTCCTGTTAAATTAAAAATTTAGATTTTAAAACTTCGAGATTAAATTCTTGCAATATATCTTCTATACGTTCAGCTGCATTACCTTTTTTATTTTTTGTTTTTTTTGCAATTATTAATTCATTTTTCATAGAATGCTCCCACCCAACTAACTCTGTTACTGTGACCTGATACCCTTGTGATTCTAAAAGTAAACATCGCAAAACATTTGTTAAGTGACTTCCCATTTCTCGAGTATGAATACCATGACGCCAAAGTTCGGCTAAAGGCTTTTTGAGAGATTGAGCCTTATTTTTCTTAAGAAGACTAGCTACCTCAGCTTGGCAACAGGGAATTAAAATTATATAGTCTGCATTTTTCTTAATTGCGAAATTTAGTGCATCATCTGTAGCAGTATCGCAGGCATGCAAAGCAGTCACGATATCAACAGTACTTTTTATTAAACTAGAAGCAGACTTAACATTAGTCGCTAAAAATTTCATGCGAGAAAACTGAAGTTTTTCTGCAAGCCTTTCTGACTGTTCAACTAATATTGCATTTGATTCCACACCTATAATTTTCCCTTTCGTTAGCTTTACAAACAAGTCATACAAGATAAATCCGAGATAAGATTTTCCTGCACCATGATCAACAAGAAGATAATCTTTTTTGATCTGATTAATCTCAGTTAAAATGGGTTCAATAAACTGATAAAGATGGTAAACCTGTTTGAGCTTCCTTCGTGAATCTTGATTAATTTTTCCATCACGCGTCAAAATATGAAGAGATTTTAATAGTTCGATAGATTGCTGGGGCTTAATTTCTTCTATTGGCTGCATCGGTATAGTTTACCTCAAAGTTAAATGTGGCAAAATTGGAATTAAACGATTTTTTAAAGGCTAGTTAAATGAGTATTCAGTGGTATCCAGGTCATATGACGCGCGCAAAGAAAAAAGCTGAGGAGGCTTTAGAATTCAACGACCTAGTTATTGAGGTATTAGATGCCAGAATCCCTGGTAGCTCAATAAATCCTATGATTCAATCACTAAGACAAGCAAGGCAGCGGCCACACCTTAAAATTTTAAATAAATCAGACTTAGCTGATCCATTAATCACCTCTCAATGGTTAGATTATTTTAATGAGCAACCTCATACAACAGCAATTTCTTTATCCGCAAAAGATATTCGTGAGGTAAAAAAAATATTACTTATTTGCAAAAAGTTAGCTCCTCATAGAGGAACAACAGTTAAGCCTTTAAGAGTACTTATAATGGGGGTTCCTAATGTTGGTAAATCAACAATTATTAATGCATTGAAAAATAAGAGAATTGCTAAGGTTGGTAATGAACCGGCTGTTACTAAAATTCAACAACGTATTGAGTTAAATGATCACATCATCCTTACAGATACGCCTGGTATGATGTGGCCTAAAATAACAAATGAGCTTGATGGTATTTTTTTGGCGGCCTCGCATACTATTGGAATTAATGCTTATGATGAACTAGAAACTTCTTTGTTATTATACGACATAATTAAAGAGATTTATCCTGATATTTTATCTGCTCACTATAAAATTAAACTTCCTTTTCCGAAAGATGAAGAATTTTTAGAGCATATTGCATCTGCACGAAAGTTTGTAGTTAAAAAAGGTGAGTGGAATATTAATAAGGCAGCAGTAACTTTTCTTAATGATTATCGCCAAGGCCTTATTGGAAAAATAAGTCTTGAATCCCCATCATCAAGAATCGCTATGCTTAAAAAGATTAATAAGGAAAAAAACTAAGAAATAAATTGTTTATTATCCTTCCTCCAACATGCACTGGTAACTATCTAGTTGCTCAGTTTTTGCTACCTGTGTTTTATCATAGATAAATTTTCCAGAGTCGTAACTTAGCCATTGATGAAAAAGTTGGTATGTGGACAGATTAAAAGTAATTTTCTCTGCATCTCTATCTATTTCATTAATAATACATTCAATAGTACTTAATTTTCTACTACATTCTCCTTCATCAAACATTTGATTGCTAAAAGTTACTTCAGCTTTACCTAGAAGAAACCTATAAACAATTAATTTAGTTGAAGGACCTCCATCAATAAGGTTACACATAAATTTATTTGTTTGATAAGGATTAATTAGAAAATAATAACTAACTAATAGTATTAATCCTGTACTTAGAAGCCCAATTATTAACTTTTTATACAGATCCATATTTAATTAACAGTAAATTTATCAATTTTTAGGCATCCCAGTTCATCCATACATGGCCAATCACTTTTTGGTCCGCATGAATTAAGAGTAATGCTTGATTTATGGACACAATATTTAACACCATCTATAAACTTAACCTCATTACAGTCAGTTGAGGGTAAAAATGGATTTTCTTTAAGGAGGTATTCATCACTTCGCTCTTCATTGGCAGATGAAATATTTATTAAGGCAACCAATTTAACCAGAATAATAAATAAGCATAGAGTGTAGAGTTTTTTCATATCAGAAGAGTGTGTTAGATTGTCATCCTTTTCTAATTTAAATCCATAACATCATAAGGTAATTATACATATAATGCATTTTTCAATGAATTTACAAGATATAAAAACTAATATACTAAGTGGTCTTACCGTGGCCCTGGCTATGGTCCCAGAAGCAATTGCATTTGCATTAATTGCTCATGTCTCCCCACTAACAGGTCTTTATGCAGCCATCATTGTTTGTTTAATTACAGCAATATTCGGAGGAAGACCTGGGATGATTTCTGGAGCTACAGGCGCCTTAGCTGTTGTAATGGTTGCATTAGTATCGCAGCACGGAGTGGAGTATCTTTTTGCGACAGTAATATTAATGGGAATCCTACAATCAGCATTTGCAATAATGCGACTAGGAAAATATATACGAATGGTTCCATATCCAGTGATGCTTGGTTTTGTTAATGGGCTTGCAATTGTTATTTTTCTTGCTCAATTTGGTCATTTTAAAGTTCTAGATTCAGAAGGAACGAACGTTTGGATGTCAGGAGCTCCTCTATATAATATGCTTAGTTTAACTGGATTGACTGTAATAATTATTTATTTATTTCCCAAATTAACTAAGGCAATTCCGTCATCTCTTGCATCAATTATTATTGTTTCCTGCCTAGTGATTTTTCTTGATTTAGATACAAAAACCGTTGGAGATTTAGGGTCAATTGCTGGAACAATTCCATCATTTAAAATTCCTGAAATTACATATGGATTTGACACATTAAAAATTATTCTTCCATATGCATTCCTTCTAGCCTGCATTGGTCTAATTGAAACACTTCTAACACTAAACCTTATTGATGATATGACTGATACACGAGGGAGACCTAATAAAGAATCAATGGCCCAAGGCTTTGCAAACATTGTGACAGGTTTTTTTGGTGGAATGGGTGGGTGTGCAATGATTGGGCAAAGTATGATCAATATAAATAATGGGGCCCTTAAAAGACTATCAGGAATTGCTACAGCCCTCTTCCTGGCAGCATTTATATTATTTTTATCAAAGTGGATTGAGCTAATTCCATTGGCAGCACTTATTGGTGTAATGTTTGTAGTTGCTGAAAAAACATTTGAATGGGGAAGTTTACGACTATTTGGAAAGATTCCCAGAGAAGATATTTTTGTGGGGCTATTAGTCGGAGGAATTACAATAATAGCAGACCTAGCAATTGCCGTGATCTTAGGTGTAATTGTATCTGCACTTATGTTTGCCTGGAGTCATGCAAAAAAAATTGATGTACAAGCTTCTATAAATAAAAAAGGGTGGAAAACATACAAACTTGATGGCACTCTATTCTTCGCTTCAGCTAAAAACTTTCATGAATTATTTGACATTAAAGAGGATCCAAAAGATGTCGTTATCGACTTTGGAAATTCTAGGGTAGCAGATCATTCTGCAATAATGGCTATAGACAATCTAGCCAATAAATATAAATTAGCTGGAAAAAAATTACATTTAGTACACTTAAGTCCTGATTGTTTAGATATTCTAGATACTGCTAGGAGTATGGTGGAAGTTAATTTACTTGAAGATCCCAAATACCACATTGCTGATGATAAATTAAGTTAATATTCTAATTAATATGTCTTTCTATCTTGTAGCAAATAAATTCCAAAAACAATTGGCCTTGCACCTCAACTTTTAGTGTGATAAAAATTAGTTGATGGAAGATAAAATTATAAAGCTAAGGGAATCATTAGATAAAATAAACTTCTTCGAAAGAAAAGATATTCTTAAATTTCCAGATTTTTATGAATTTGTTGATTGCAAATACATAGATGATAAGAATTTCCAAATGTTTCTGGGAGGTCATGATGATTTAGTGGCAGCGAGATTCTATTGGAATGGTTGCTATGAAAGAAAAACCTTAGGTCTTTGGTCAATCTTTTGTAAAAATATAAATCAAGGTTTTATTATAGATATTGGAGCGCACACAGGATCTTATACTTTAACCTCTATGAGTACAAACAAAAGTAATCTCACCCTTTCATTTGAGCCACATTTTATTAACTTTAGCAGAATGAATCTCAATCTTAGAAAAAATAATTTTACTACTAGAAACGTATTTATGGTTTGCGTAGGCAATACCAAAAAAATTGTTCCATTCTCTATAAATGGTAATTTTGATTTCATGACTTCAGGAGGTTCTGTAGGAGAGCGCAATACATCAGTATCAATCACTCAAAATTTACCACAAATTTCTCTGGATGAATTTGTGAATAAAGAAGACTACCAAAAAATTGCACTTATAAAAATTGATGTTGAAGGTTATGAACTTAATGCTTTTTTAGGGATGACTGAGATATTAAATGCAGCTAAGCCTACAATATTTTTCGAGGCATTACCTGATGCTAATAAAAATGAAATCTCTAAGCTCTTAAATAGTTTTGGCTATGTTTATTATGATATTGACGACAAAAATAATACGGTAAAACTTAATACAACATTAGAAAATGGTAGTGATTATTTCAATCATAATAAAATTGCTATTCATAAAGATTCTGTCCACAAACAATTAATTGAAATAACTTAATAAGATTTAATTTAGATGCTAATTAAAAATTTTGCATTTTTTTGGATTGGTAATGATACATCAGTACCTAATTTATTAGTCAGATCAATAAAGCTAGTTTACGGTGAAGATGCCGTTATATATTATTTAACCGACAATGAAACGCCTCTCATAGAAGGTGTAACTAAAACAATTAGAGATAACTTACCAAAAGGTATGATGCTTGCAAGGCTCAAGGCATACTCAAATCTTCAATCAAGTGAATACGTTGTGTTTCTAGATGCTGATAGCTTAATAATCAATAAGTTTTATCTACAGGAAAATGCATCAGATAAAATTCTTATTGTTGGGCGGAAAAGAGAGGGTTATATCATTGATCACAATTATCCAGAAATATATCCAGAATTCAGGAATAAAACACAAGAAGAGATGATGCCAATTTTATTCGGCATCATAGTTACAAAGAATTCGAATACTTTTTTTAGTGAATTATTAAAATTATTAAAAAATGAATTTCCGGAGCGCTATCATCGGTGGTATGGAGACCAAATGTCTCTTGTTTATTATTGGGCAAATAACCAAGATTTATTTCTAGAGATTCCTCTTGATAGTTATTTTTATATCACTAGATCTAAAATAAATTTAAATGAACTATATGATCTACGAATGAAAAAAATTCCGATAGTTACATTTAAGGGGCCAGAATCAAAAGCGTTTATAATAGATACACTAAAGCACCTACAGGATGTGATTTAAACTAAAATATGCTAAATTACCGAATTCTAAATTAATGAAAAAAACTATGAAACTTAGCAAGAAGGGGCAGGAATTAATAGATCTTTACACAACCATGGTAGAAACTGGAGTACGAAGATCAGATGGCTTCAAAAAGCCTAAAGGTAAGGTCTTTAGTGAATTTGGTGCCAGACATTATAGAAATGGCATTAAAAGAGATTTTGGCCTACATGATATAAAATCAACACTAGATTATGGCTGTGGGGGCTCGGATTGGATGCTAGAAGGTTTTGAGCCTGAAACCAATCAAAGTGCAAAAGAATATTTTGGATTAGAGAGCTGCTATAGGTATGAGCCAGCAAGAAATATTGATGAAAGACAAAAGGTTGATTGCGTTATTAATTTTGATGTACTAGAACATGTCTTTATTGCAGATGTCTCAAAAGTTATAGATGAAATTTTCTCATATGCTACAAAATTAGTAGTAATAAATGTAGCTTGTTACCCTGCAGCAGCTTTATTACCAAACGGCGAGAATGCACATATTACCGTTCGAAATCCTCACTGGTGGAAGGCTCAAGTTGATCAGATAGCTCTTAGCTATCCAGATATATCTGTCCTTTTAATAGCTTCTACTGGTTATTTGCAAGCTGAAGCATTCCCCATTTACAAAGCAAATGATTGGCTTAACGGCAGTACATTTACCACAAAATAAAATACTGTATGATTGAATTGATAGAATGGAATCTAAAAAAAATCATAGCGAAAGCCCTTCACAAACTCAGTTAAAAAAACTTATAGAACAATATCAAAGCGGGCAATATGAAGAGGCGGAGAAGTTAGCAACATCAATTGCCAAGCAATTTCCTACTCATCAATTAAGTTGGCAAATTCTGGGTGTAGTATTCTCAAAAACTGGCAAGAAATCTGAGGCTCTAGATGCTAACCGCAGAGCTGTGCATTTAGTTCCTAACGATGCCCAAGCGCATTATAATTTGGCAGTTTCACTAAAAGAACTTACCAGACTAGATGAAGCTGAAGCAAGCTATAAAAAGGCAATAATTCTAAAACCTGATTTTACTCAAGCCCATAGTAACCTCGGCAATATTCTCAAAGAACTAGGTAGGTTAGAGGAAGCTGAAGCAAGCTATAAAAAGGCAATAATTCTAAAACCAGACAATGCCGAGGCCCATTATAACTTAGCGGTTGTACTAAAAGAACTGACCAGACTAGATGAAGCTGAAGCAAGCTATAAAAAGGCAATAATTCTAAAACCTGATTTTACTCAAGCCCATAGTAACCTCGGCAATATTCTCAAAGAAATAGGTAGGTTAGAGGAAGCTGAAGCAAGCTATAAAAAGGCAATAATTCTAAAACCAGACAATGCCGAGGCCCATTATAACTTAGCGGTTGCACTTAAAGAATTAGGTAGACTTGATGAAGCTGAAGCAAGCTATAAAAAAGCAATAATCCTTAAATCTGATTATACCCAAGCTTATAACAACCTGGGTATTATGTATCAGGAGCTGGGTAAATTAGATGAAGCTGAAGCAAGCTATAAAAAGGCAATAATTATTAAGCCTGACTTTTCTCAAGCCCATCGACATCTTGCTTCAGTGAAAAAATTTAGTAAGCGGGATGATCATTTTTTACAGATGCAGGAGCTATTAAATGAGGGTAGTTATTCTGAAGAACAACGCTGTCATTTTAACTTTGCCTTGGCTAAGGCATCTGAAGATCTAGGAGAGATTGAGAATGCTTTTAGCTATTACAAAGAAGGCAACATACTACGTAAAAAACTTTTAAATTACGACATCACCCGAGATATTAAGCTCTTCGAACAGATAAAAAAATGCTACCCCAAGATCAAAGAGAACATACTTGAAATTAAAAATACACCAAATAAGCTAACCCCAATTTTTATAGTAGGTATGTTTCGATCTGGAACAACCTTAGTTGAGCAAGTTATCTCATCACATTCAAAGGTTGCAGGTGCAGGTGAATTAACTTTTGCTGAAATTCTTGGGGACTCAATAGCTCGAGGCCTATGTATATTAGATAAAAATACTCTACTAAATTTTAGAGAAAATTATATAAAAAAATTACAGGCTCTTTCAAATGGCAGTTTAATAGTTACAGATAAGAACCCACAAAATTTTCGTTATATAGGATTGTTAGCTACTGCTTTTCCAGATTCGAAAATAGTCCACGTTAGAAGAAATTCTGCAGCAGTATGTTGGGGAAATTATAAACAGTTCTTCGCATCAAAAAATGTTGGTTATCCCTATGATCTTACTGATGTTGTTGAGTATCACACACTCTACGAAAATCTTATGGAATTTTGGAAAACACAGCTTGCTGACAGAATTTATAATTTTGATTATGAGTTACTCACTACTAATCAGGAAAGTGAAACAAAAAATCTTATCCAATATCTTGGTTTAGACTGGGAAGAAGAATGCTTATCACCTCAAAGTAACAATAGAAGTGTAGCTACAGCATCTAATAAACAGATTAGAGAAAAGATCTATCAAGGTAGTTCACAACAATGGAAAGTATTTAAACCATTTTTAAATGGTGTACTTGATCATCTAGATGGTTAACCAAAAAACTAGTTCAGGATTATATTAAGTGGTGCCCTCGGCACGATTCGAACGTGCGACCCTCCCCTTAGGAGGGGGATGCTCTATCCCCTGAGCTACGAAGGCAAAATTGAAATTCTTCTAACATTAGATGCCTAGGATTATATAATAATTATTTTAACTGGTTTAGATAAATTCTAGTGGGTCGCTTTCTTAAAAAATGATAGACTAAAATTATGTGTATCTTAAAGTTTTCTTTCGCTTTTTTATTATTTTTCTCACAACAGCTTATGGCTACTGAAGAACCAGACTTCGATCTTATATACAAAGAAAGTAACTTTGAAATAAGAGAATATATACCGAGAATTATTGCTCAAGTTAAAGTAAATGGTAATTTTAATGATGCATCAAATACAGGATTTAAAAGTCTCGCTGATTTTATTTTTGGAAATAATTCAGTTAATAATGAATCAGAAAAGATAAGCATGACTGCTCCGGTTATAGTAGAACCAAAGATAAAACAGATAACTATGACAGCCCCTATCCTTGCTGAAGAAAAAAATAATCAGTGGCTTATTTCCTTTGTAATGCCAAAAGAATATTCATTTAAAACAATACCTAAGCCGAATAACCCCAAGATTACTCTAATAAATCTTCCTAAAGAGAAATTTGCTGTTATTGTTTTTTCTGGCTTGGTCAGAGAATCTAGTTATGATGAAAAAATTGAATTATTAAATGATTTTGTCAAAAAACAAAAACTAAAAACTTTAGGTTCTGTTCAAATAGCTAGATACAATCCTCCATGGACCTTACCGTTTTTTCGTAGAAATGAAATCATGATTAAAGTTCAATAAGATAGTTATGTTTACGAAGCAAAATATTTCCATTGTATTAGTTACCTATAATAGTGAAGCCATTATTAGGGACTTTTTATTGCAGGCCCAACTGAGAGAAAAGAAAAACATCATCGTTGTAGACAATGCAAGTAAAGATAAAACTGTGTCTCTTATAAAAAAAATAAGGCCTGATATTCATATTATCCAATCTAAAAAAAATATTGGCTTTGGTTCAGCAGTGAATTTAGGTTTAACTAGCAATAGATCTAAATATGCCTTAGTTATTAACCCTGATACCTTTCTGTCGACTTCTTTTTTTTCTGATTTATACGAAGGTGTCATAAGGAATAATAAAGCTGGATTAATTGCTCCCACAATGGTGGGCGATGAATATTTCTTAACACCTCCTAATTGTGAGTTTCAAAAAACTACAAATCATATACGTCACCCAATTGACCAAATCGTCAACTTCATCAGTGGGGCTTGCTTCATAGTAAAACCTAACCTCTTTCCGGATAGAAAAATTTTTGATGAAAATATTTTTATGTTTTACGAAGATAATGATTTATCTGAGCTAGTTGGTCTAATGGGCTTAGAAAAAATTGTGCTTAAAGATTGTATTATTTACCACCAAGGAGAATCAAGCTCCTATCCAACGCCTTTTATAAATTCACTTAAGAACTTTCATTACGGTTGGTCTGAATCATATTTTACTAGTAAGTACCAATCAAGCAAAACTGCAAAATTGAATAATTTTCTATCTGCAATTAACTACGCTAAAAGAATTATTTTTTTTTCAATCACCTTGAATGTAAAAAGATTAATTCCATCTTGGTATAGACTGAAGGGCAAAATTTCGTTCATGAGGAATAAAAAAGCACAGAATATAAGGGAAAATTTTTAGCGTATATTACAAATAAAAGTATCAGTCTAATTCATAACGTTGCTCATAATTTATTTTTAGGGATTCGTTTTGTTCTTCCTTAAAAAGCAAATAATTCCCTATTGCAAGCACTTCAATTTCAGATCCCATAAAGCAATTAAATGCATCTTTAGGAGAGCATACAATCGGCTCTCCCCTAACATTAAAAGATGTATTGACAACAATAGGGCACCCTGTTTTTTCATAAAACTTTTTAATTAATGCATGATATTTTGGATTAGTATCGACGTGAACAGTCTGAATGCGGGCTGAATAATCTACATGAGTAATTGCTGGTATAGAGGAGCGGGGTATATTTAACTTATCTATACCAAACAATGCTTTCTCTTCCTTTTTCATCACAAGGCGCCTTTCCTTTTTAACATCTGCCACAAGAAGCATATATGGGCTATCACTATCATGTTCAAACCACTTGCTAACATGTTCACTCAAAATACTTGGAGCAAAAGGACGGAAGCTTTCACGATACTTAACCTTGAGATTTAGTTGTTTTTGCATAGCTGGTGACCTAGGGTCTGCAATAATGCTTCTAGCACCTAGCGCCCTTGGTCCAAACTCCATTCGTCCTTGCATCCATCCTATTGCTTTTTCATCTGCAAGAGCTTCAGCAACTTTTTCTATGAGTAAGCTTTCATTAAGCTTATGAAATTTAGCCCCGCACTTTATAAGTGCCTCTTCAGTAAAAGTATCTGAATAATATGGTCCCAGATAAGAACCCTTCATAGAATCTCTTCCAGAAGATAATTTCCTATTTTTAGCATAATTCAGGTACCAAACTGATAAGGCTGCGCCCAAAGCACCGCCAGAGTCTCCTGCAGCAGGCTGTATCCAAATATTATCAAATATTTTTTCACGAAGAAGAATCCCGTTAGCAACACAATTAAGTGCTACCCCTCCAGCAAGACAGAGGTTTTTCTCTCCAGTTTCTTTTGCAATACTTTTAGCCATTTTAATCAAAACATCCTCAGTGACTTTTTGAACAGACGCTGCTAGATCCATTTCACGTTGGGTCAACTCTGACTCTGGACTTCGAGGTGGGCCTCCGAATAATGCATCAAATTTTTTGTTCGTCATATGTAAACCCGTTGGATAATCAAAATAACTCATATCAAGCTGAAAACTCCCATCTTTTGCAATCTTGATAAGTTTTTCTTTAATTAAATTGGCATACTTAGGCTTTCCATAAGGAGCTAAACCCATTACTTTATATTCACCAGAATTAACTTTAAAACCAGTGTAATAAGTAAATGCAGAATACAAAAGTCCTAAAGAATGAGGAAAATAAATTTCTTTTATAACATTAAGGTCCTTACCATTACCTACAGCTAAAGATGTAGTTGTCCATTCACCTACACCATCTAAAGTTAAGATTGCAGCCCTTTTAAATGGAGAAGGATAAAATGCACTAGCAGCATGCGATAGATGATGCTCTGAAAAAAGGAGACGCTCATTCCATTTAACGTCCCCCTCAAGGGTTTCAGATAAATGCTTTATTAGGGATGATTTCTGAAAGAGTTTTTCTTTGATCCATAAAGGCATTGCTGATGCAAAGCTGCGAAAACCTCTTGGAGCAAATGCTAAATATGTTTCAAGCAGTCTCTCAAATTTTACAAAAGGCTTCTCATAAAATACAACGTGAGCAATCTCACTTACGCTAATATTAGCTTCTTCAATACAATATAAGATCGCATTACTAGGAAATCCAGCATCATGTTTTTTTCTTGTAAATCTTTCTTCTTGAGCTGCGGCGACAATATCCCCATCAAGTATTAAACATGCAGCACTATCGTGATAGAACGCTGAAATTCCTAAAATATACATAGCAATAGGCCTTATTTTAAAACAACGTATAGATAAAAGGAGCCACAACAGAACCTTGGGCTAAAATTAATAATCCGCCGATCATTATCATTATTATAATAATAGGAGCTAACCATAGCTTTTTTCGAGCTCTTAGAAAAGTCCACAGCTCTTTTAAAATATCCATTAAACGTACCTTAATTTATTAAAATTGATTTTTGAACGAATCAGATATCTGATTCAAAGTATTTCTAATTCTCCAAAAGGAAGAGCGAGACTCTAATTTTAGCCGCAATTCATCTCGTGAAAACAAACGCATCAGAATAGCAATTGGAGTAAATAACCCAAAGAATATAATACCCAATATTATTGGACTGATAATTAAACCTAGGGTCAAACCTAAGCGCATCCACAATTTATTCAAGGGCAATAATAAGTCAGGCTTTACTGCTGCAAGAACGAATAAAATAGTAGCTAGCAACAGTAAAACTATTGCTGCATTGATAGCGCCCAAAAAATAACAATAAATTCCAACTAAAAGAAAAATGGTAAAAAAGAATAAGCCAAACTTTTTATTGGATGGAAGCACTATGTCAGTTTTTTTCAGTTTAGACCCCCTAAATTCAGTATACTTTTAATGATAGAAAAATTGGAGCGACAATATATTTAGCTTAGCTATAGTGGATGTATTAACAGCTAAAGAAGAATACGTTTTAATTATACAATAGCAATTTAATCAACGTGTATTATTGCACATTAAAATTTATTTATAATAATTCTATACATATCTTTATTATAAATTAACGAGCGAGGGTTATGATTAAAGTTTTCAAAATCTATAATGGAGAGATGTTGTGCAGGTAACTAAAAAGAAAAACAAATTCAAGTTAGGTTTATTTTATCTTATTTTCCTTTTCTTTATTTTTTTTGCATTGGATATAGCCTGTCAATACATCATTAAATCTACGTTTAATATTTCAATTTATGATGAAGACTATTTAGATAAAAAATCTGTTTTTTACAAGGATAATCAATCAAAGTATTATGTCCACCCCTATTTTGGCCTTGCATCAATTGGAGACAAAAAATATACCACATCAGGTATTGCCAGTGATTATTTGTTTCACTCAGTAACCCTTTCACCAAAAAAAAATGACATAAAAGTACTATTACTAGGTGGCTCTGTTGCAGCCTTTCTATCAAATAATATAGAAAAAAGTGAAGTAACCCAGGAACAGGAATTCAATACAGTATTTGCCAACACATTAAATTCACACTTTGGAGTTGACCATTTTTCTGTTTACAATGCATCTATCCTAGGTGGTAAACAGCCTCAACAATTTTTTAAATTAATGTATTTAGAGCTTGTTGGATTTAAACCAGATATTGTCATTAATGTCGATGGATTCAATGAGCTAGCATTAACCTTATCAGATAATTTTGATGCAAAATTGCCTGCAGTTTATCCAAGACAACATAACAGGGCAATTAGCCGTACAGCACTAGATAATCAATGCGGAGATTATAGTAATAATTTTGTTAAATCTAATTCAAAGATAGCTATTATTGAGCTAGTTGGTTTAATTGTAATTAATAATTGCCACAAAGAAATCACGGTCAGTCCAACTGATGTTCCTTATTGGGCAGAAAATAATTCTAGGTCATATTCGCAATACGTTGATGAGTCAGTCAAGATATGGACAAAGTCTTCTAATCAAATTTTTGACTTCCTAAAGCCAAAACAAATAAGCTATATTCATGTTTTACAACCAAATCAATATCAATTAGATAGCAAGCCTCTATCTGAAAAAGAGAAAATTGAATATTTAAGCTTCCCATATTACGGCGATCATATAACTAAAAATTATCATTTGCTTTCTGATGATTTAATAAAATCAGATAACTTTACCGACCTAAGGCTAATATTTAAAAATGAGAAGCGAACAGTCTACGCAGATCACTGTTGCCACCTAAATGCCCTTGGTAATAGCTTGCTTGCAAAAAAAATTATAAGTAGTAATGAAGATTTGTTTAAAGAATTATTACATTAAAAATTTTATGGGTTCCTTGACTAATACTCCAGCTCCAGAATTTAAACTTGCTGACACAACCGGCAAATTAATTTCATTAAATCACTTTAGAGGAAAATGGCTGGTTATCTTTTTTTACCCAAAAGATGATACCCCTGGCTGCACTAAGGAAGTTTGTAATTTTCGTGATGATTACAGCGCAATTAATTCATTAAATGCTCATGTAATTGGTATTAGCTTAGACAAAACTACCTCACACCAAAAATTTAAAGAAAAATATCATTTACCTTTCATGCTCTTATCCGACCCTAAAGGTAATGTCGCGCAAAAATATGGCGCGCTCTTTAAATTTATATTTTTCAAATTTTCTAAACGTCACAGCTTTATCATTGATCCAAAAGGTTTAATAAGGAGAGAATATAGATCGGTAAACCCCTCCACTCATTCAATTCAGATCGTTAGTGATCTTAAGGCATTTCAGCGTTGAAGCTAATTATTTTTTGATTAAATTTTCTAACATTTTTATACCAAAACTCACTCCAAAACCATTAACATCACTACTAATCGCGCCTAAACCACCTTTACGATTGCTTGAAGATAAATCAACGTGAAGCCATGGAGTATCATTTTCAACAAAACGGCCTAAGAATCTTGCAGCATGAATATGATCTGGTCCCCCTTCTAAATTACATTGTTTAATATCAGCAATTTGGCTCTCTAAATCTTCTTCAAAATCTTCATCATAAGGAAATGCAGAAATCCTTTCACCAGATTCTGCTCCTGCACCAACTGCCATACAAGCCAAGTCAGACTGGTTACTTATTACCCCACTATAACGATCACCCATTGCAACATGCATACAGCCAGTTAAGGTTGCAAAATCAATGATAGCTTGAGGCTTTTCCCTGGAAGCCATGGTTAAAGTATCTGCTAATACCATTCTACCTTCTGCATCTGTGTGCACTATTTCAATACTTAAGCCATTGAGTGCGGTCACAACATCATTTTGCTTATATGCTTTTGGGCCAATATGATTCTGTGCTATAGCCAGCCAACAATCTATATTTACAGGAAGCTTGGCTTCAGTTGCAGCTTGCATTATGCCCAACACTACAGCTGACCCATTCATATCTTCATGCATTCCACTCATATATTTTGCGGGCTTTAGATTGTGTCCTCCTGTATCAAAACAAATGCCCTTTCCTACAAGTGCAATAGTTTTTTTTGAATTTTTAGAGGTGTGTTTTAAATGAACAATTACAGCATCTTCAGGTTCAGAACCCTGTCCTACTGCAACAAACGCACCAGCACCTAACTTCTTGAGCTGGGTCATATTATAATCTTTATAAGCCCATTTATATTGCTTTGCTAACTGCTTAACCTTTGTCTTATAAATTGTTGGTGTTAGATTATTAGGTGGTGTAATAGTTAAATTTCTAGTTAATGTATTGCCATTAACCAACGCTAGAGTTTTCGATAGGTCGCACTTGCTAATCCCAGCAAGAATCAAATTTTTCAGCGCAACATTTTTAGCACCTTTCTTTAAATTAAGTAGGACTTGTGAATTAACTAGTGAAACATAAACACATGCATTAACCCAAGAGTCTTTAATATCTTTTGGTAAGAATGTTATTGATATTTTAGTAGGCTTATCTTGTGAGAGAATATTAAATCCTTTCCTGATTAGGGTATGCATTTGAAATGGGTTTAAATGGTATGAATGGCCAATCCAGCTAATAATACCTCCACTATCTAGTTCGGTAGTGATTGGTGCTTTACTTAAGTCCGCAAGCTTTTTCCCAGCGCGTTTAAGCTTATTTTTTAATAATGCCTCAAATGGATATTTTGTAGATCTCGAGTCAACAATAACTAAATGGTGTAAGCTTTTTTTTAGAGTCTGTTCACTTGGAATATTTTTAATAAATTCTATTTTAGCGTTCATATTCATCCTATTTTCAATTATATTTTTATGGTATGTGCAAGTAGTATTTCTATTGGTTTTTTATGCATTTAAGGTCTAAATGATTGTATATCAATTATAATGTGTATGTTGACATTGAGTTTCACCAAAAATTTCATAAACATTTTATTTTAAATAAAATACTTATTAAAACAATAAAAGAGGTAAGTTTTTAATGGCTTTATTTCCAGATACAGACAATCAAGAAACGCAAGAATGGCTTGATTCATTAAAATCAGTGATTGATTCTGAAGGTCCGGAGAGGGCTCATTTCCTAATTGAGACAATGATAGACCAGGCGCGTCGCTCTGGAACAAATCTCCCTTATAATGCTACAACATCATATTTAAATACTATTCCCACTCACTTACAGCAAAAACATCCAGGTAATCCTGATATGGAGCGAAGAATTCGCGCGCTTATTAGATGGAATGCAGTAATGACTGTTCTTAGAGCCAACGAAAAATCTCCTGGTATAGGTGGCCATATAGCCAGCTTTCAATCTGCTGCAACTCTATATGATGTCGGATTCAATCATTTCTTTAGAGCTGCTAATGAAAATTTTGGGGGTGATCTAATTTATTTTCAAGGACACTCTTCCCCAGGCATTTATGCAAGGGCTTTTCTGGAAGGAAGGATGAGCGAAGATCAACTAAGCAACTTTAGAATGGAGGCTAATGGACAAGGACTTTCGAGTTATCCACACCCTTGGTTAATGCCGGATTTTTGGCAGTTCCCTACTGTTTCTATGGGTCTTGGCCCAATAATGGGTATCTATCAAGCACGCTACCTTAAGTACCTTCATGATCGTGGTATTGCAGATACGTCGGATAGAAAGGTATGGGTTTTCTGTGGCGACGGTGAAATGGATGAGCCAGAATCACAGGGAGCTATCTCACTCGCAGCAAGAGAAAATCTTGATAATTTAATTTTTGTAATTAATTGTAATCTGCAAAGATTAGATGGTCCTGTCAGAGGGAACGGGAAAATTATCCAGGAACTAGAATCTAACTTTCGAGGTTCTGGCTGGAATGTACTCAAAGTAATTTGGGGGTCTTATTGGGATCCACTTATCGCCATGGACAAAGATGGTATTCTAAAAAAACGTATGGAAGAATGCGTGGATGGTGAATACCAAAACTTCAAAGCCAAAGGCGGAGCATATACTCGTGAGCACTTTTTTGGTAAGTATCCAGAACTTCGTGAGATGGTTTCTGCAATGTCAGATGAAGATATATGGCGCCTAAATCGTGGTGGGCATGATCCTCATAAAGTCTATGCAGCATATGCTGCAGCGACATCCCATAAAGGGCAGCCATCAATTGTCCTGGCCAAAACTGTAAAGGGGTATGGGATGGGTGATGCTGGAGAAGGCCAGAACATTACACACCAACAAAAAAGTATGGATATCGAGTCATTAAAAACTTTTAGAACGCGATTCGACTTACCAATTAGCGATAAAGAAGTTGAAAGCTTATCTTTTTATAAACCAGCAAATGACTCTCCTGAAATTCAATACATGATGGAAAGAAGAAAGGAGCTTGGTGGATCATTGCCTTTACGTCGCAAAAAAACTAAGGCCCATAAAATTCCTGAATTAAGTGCTTTTTCTAATGTAACAAACAGTTCAGGTGAAAGAGAAATATCAACTACTATGGCATTTGTACGTATATTAAGTACGCTAGTTCGTGACAAAGACCTAGGAAAATATATCGTACCAATAGTACCTGATGAAGCTAGAACATTTGGGATGGAGGGTATGTTCAGACAGCTTGGTATCTACTCATCTGTAGGTCAACTTTACGAACCACAAGATTCTGATCAGGTTATGTTTTATAAAGAACAAAAAGATGGACAAATACTCGAAGAGGGGATTAATGAAGCTGGGTCCTTTTCTTCATGGATTGCTGCAGCCACCTCTTATAGTAATTCAGACATCCAAACAATACCGTTTTATATTTTTTACTCAATGTTTGGTTTCCAAAGAATTGGAGATTTAGCATGGGCAGCTGGCGACTCACGTTGCAGAGGATTTCTCTTAGGTGCTACAGCAGGAAGAACCACTCTTAACGGTGAAGGTCTCCAGCATGAAGATGGACACAGTCATCTTCTGGCTGCAACGATTCCAAACTGCGTATCTTATGACCCTTGTTTTGCTTATGAGTTAGCAGTTATTATTCAAAATGGATTGGAGAGAATGATTCAGAATCAAGAAGATGTTTATTATTACATTACCGTGATGAATGAAAATTATACTCACCCAGAATTACCTAAAGGAGTTGAACAAGGAATTATTGAAGGCATTTACCCGTTCGCAAAATCTAAAATAAAAGGTCCAAAAGTTCAACTGATGGGAAGTGGCGTAATATTAAGGGAGGTAATTGAAGCTGCAAAAATATTAGAAGTTGACTTCAAGGTGGCGGCCGATATATTTAGTGTCACCAGCTTTAATGAGTTAAGAAAGAATGCGTTAGATATAGAACGATGGAACAGATTAAATCCAGATAAAGATAAAAAATTATCGAGTATTGAAAACACGATCAGTGACAAGGAAAGTCCAATTATAGCTTCAACAGACTACATGAAATCTTTTCCTGAACAGATTGCGCGATTCCTTCCTAACCATTTCATCGCTCTAGGAACCGATGGTTATGGAAGATCAGATAGTAGGGAAGCATTAAGAGATTTTTTTGAAGTTGATAGATTTTATATTGTAGTTGCTGCGTTAACTTCATTAGTTGAAGCAAAGAAAATAGATTCGTCTGTTTTATTGAAAGCTATTAATGATTTTCAGCTTAAAGGCAATAAACCAAATCCAATGAGAGTATAAGAGATATTTATGGCTACTGAAGAAATTTTAATTCCAGATATTGGTGATTTTGATAGTGTGGATGTAATTGAGATATTAATTAATATAGGTGATTCAATTAATCTAGACGACCCAATGTTAACAGTTGAGTCTGATAAAGCGTCTATGGATATTCCTGCTCCCCATTCTGGCATTATAAAAGAGATAAAAGTGAAGGTTGGAGATAAAGTCAAGCAAGGAAGCCTCATTGCAGTATTTGAAAAAACTCAAAACTCAAATAAAACATCAAAAAAAGAATCTACTATAAAAAAAGAATTGGACGATATTACAAGTAAGGTTTCTCTTGAGCCAACAAGTCCAGTTGCTGAGCCACCAGCAACTATTCAGCCAATTAAAAAACCACTGCCCGTTTCTGAAAGTGCCCTTGTTACAACCGATAAAATTAGTCATGCATCTCCATCTGTTAGAAAGTTTGCACGTAATTTAGGGGTTAATCTTAACTTTGTAATCGGGTCGGCTCCAAAAAATAGAATAATAATAGAAGATATTGAGGCTTATGTTAAAGGCGAGCTTAACAAGCCAAGGTCTGATGATATGGGGACCCATTTTGCTCCTATTGCTATGCCAGATATTGATTTTACTAAATTTGGTAGTACAGAAACAAAGCCTTTATCAAAGATAAAGAAAATATCAGGGGCTAACCTTCACAGAAATTGGGTTACAGCCCCTCACGTTACTCAATTTGATGATGCTGATATCACAGACCTTGAGGCTTTTAGAAAATCAATGCAAAAAGAAGCAGAAAAAAAAGGTGTAAAATTAACACTTCTTGCATTCATGATGAAAGCTTGTGTCAATGCATTAAAATCCTATCCTGTATTCAATAGCTCCATCTCTCCAGATGGTGAAAATCTTATTATGAAAAATTATTATAATGTAGGTTTTGCCTGTGATACCCCGGATGGATTAGTTGTTCCAGTTGTCAGAGATGTACTCACAAAAGATATATTAGATATTGCTCAAGACTTAGGTGATCTATCAAATAAAGCAAGGGAACGAAAATTAAAGGTAGAGGATATGCAGGGTGGATGCTTTACCATATCAAGTCTTGGGGGAATTGGTGGTACTAAATTTACACCAATTATTAATTGTCCTGAAGTTGCTATTTTAGGGGTCTCAAAATCATCAATCCAACCAATCTACAACAAAGAAAGTAAAGAATTTAAACCTCGTCTTATCCTGCCCTTATCTTTATCTTATGATCATCGTGTCGTAGATGGGGCAGATGGTGCAAGATTTACTACGCACTTAAGATCTATGCTTTCTGATGTGAGAAAGTTGCTTCTATAAATCATGGATAAATATATTACAGTTGAAATACCTGATATTGGGAACTTTGATTCCGTTGATGTCATTGATATTATTATCAATGAAGGAGATAAGATCAAAAAAGAAGATCCCCTAATCACTGTCGAATCAGATAAGGCTTCAATGGATATCCCTTCACCTGTCGATGGTATAGCCAAAAAAATTCTCATAAATGTTGGTGATACTGTCAAACAAGGCTCACCGATTATTGAAGTAAATATTACTGAAGCAAATAAAAACAATACCAAAAAAGAAGAAAAAGTTTCAATCAAAGAAGAAGTACCTAAAAAAGTTGCTGAGCCAGTTAAAGCAAAAGATATAGAAGAATCCGATTTAAACTGCGATGTTGCAATTCTTGGTTCTGGTCCAGGTGGATATACTGCTGCATTTCGGGCTGCCGATTTAGGAAAATCAGTAATATTAATAGAGCGTTACCCTACTATAGGTGGAGTCTGCTTAAATGTTGGCTGTATTCCATCAAAAGCCCTCCTCCATACTGCAAAAGTTATCACCGATGCTGAGGATACAGGCAATCATGGAGTTTCGTTCACTAAGCCTAACATTGATCTTGAAAAATTACGTGACTGGAAGTCCAATAGAGTAGTTAAAAAATTAACTACGGGTCTTTCTCAAATGGCAAAGCAACGTGGCGTTCAAATCATAGAGGGTTATGGTGAATTTATTTCATCAAATCAAATATCAGTCAAATTAATAGATGGTTCGGAAAAAACTATAGGATTTAAATCAGCAATTATTGCAGCCGGTTCCCAATCATCTAAAATTCCAGGGATGCCAAATGATGACCGCATTATGGATTCTACTGGTGCTTTAGAGTTACAAGACATTCCAAAAAAACTACTTATTATAGGCGGCGGTATAATTGGTCTTGAAATGGGTACCGTTTACGATGCTATGGGAAGCGATGTTTCAGTTGTAGAGCTTACCGACGGTTTAATTCAAGGATGTGATCGAGATATAGTCAGGCCCCTTCATAAAAGAATGGAAAAACGCTTTGAAAATATATGGCTTGGAACAAAGGTATCAAAATTAGAGACAAAAAAGGAAGGCATTCTAGTATATTTTGAAGGTGAAAATGCGCCTAAAGAATTATTGTTCGATCGTGTCTTAGTTGCTGTTGGAAGAAAACCTAATGGTAATAATATTGGTGCGGAAAAAGCAGGGATTGCTGTTGATGAAAAAGGCTTTATAGCAGTGAACAAACAAATGAAAACAAATATAGATCACATCTATGCAATTGGAGATATTATTGGGCAACCGATGCTCGCCCACAAAGCGACCCATGAAGGAAAAATAGCAGCAGAAGTAATTGCTGGAGAAAAGGTAGAATTTCAGGCCATGACAATTCCATCAGTCGCATACACAGATCCAGAAATTGCGTGGGCTGGTATTACAGAAGAGGAAGCTGGAGAGAAAAACATTGAAATAGAAAAAGCTGTATTTCCATGGGCAGCTAGTGGGCGAGCAATTTCAACTAATCGCACAGAAGGTATGACAAAATTAATATTTGATAAAAAAACAAATAGAATAATTGGAGCGGCAATTGTTGGGACTAATGCAGGTGAATTAATTGCTGAAACAGTTCTATCAATAGAAATGGGTGCAGATGCACATGATATTGGATTATCAATTCACCCTCATCCAACTCTTTCAGAATCAGTTGCAATGGCTGCAGAAATCAAAGAAGGTACTATTACCGACTTATATATTAAGAAGCGATAAACCTTCAAAAACCAAATCATCTTCCATCTTTATTCGGGATTTCCATTCATTATCTGATTGCTCGTAGATTAAAGTAGCATCTCCACCAGTTAATAGAATTGGTAAAGTTGCTGGTAACTTTTTACATACAAGATTTACCGCACCCTGGATAGAAGTAAAAATTCCGGTAGTTACGGCATCAGTAGTATTAACACTAGGGTATTTAGTTGTTCCAATCTTGGTATCGATTAGATTAGTACTGTCATTCAAGATAGCTAGGCTGATAGCCACCCCTGGGAGAATCATCCCCCCCTTAAAATGTGGCTTTCCTTGACTGTCTAAATCAATTAAATCTATAGTAATGGCTGTACCCGCATTGATAACTAATAATGGTTTTTTATATTTTTGCCAAGCGCCAAGAGCAGTCAGCCATCTATCGACACCTAGACTTAGGCTATCCTCATAGTCATTAATAAGTATTTGGTTCGTTTCTGATTTAGCTACAATTATTGGGCAGTTAAATTTAGTTACACTTTCTTTAATTTTATCGAGGACCACCGCTTGATTAACATTAGAAATAAAAACTTTTTTTACTGACTGTAAATCAGAAAAATCTATATCCATAAAATCCTCAACCATCATGCTGGATGAATCCAGAATATTTTCATTACCACGATGCTGCCATTTAATCCGAGTATTGCCTATATCAATAAGTAGGTACATTATTCTGCCTTCCTAATACTAATTTCACCTGAAGCGTAAGTTTTAACTCCTGCATCTGTAACAACCTGCAAGGAGCCAAAATTATCAACCCCCTGTGATCTTCCTTGAATAAGATTACCGTCGCCTGAAGTTATATTAATAACTTTATCTTGAAAAGCGTCATAACTAAGCCATTCATCTTTTAAGGAAGTGAAACCAGAATCTTCAAATATAGCTAGAACCTCTGCTAGATTTTTAATAATAATTGCTAAAAAATTATTAGGATCAATTGACTCAGTTGTAAATTGATTAATACTTACAGCAGGCTGATCAATTTTTGCAACTTGTTTCTTTGAAAGATTTAAATTAATACCAATACCAATGATTGCAGCACTTTGTCCATCCATGTCCCCTTGTAATTCAATTAATATGCCAGCGAGCTTTTTATAAACACCACCATCTTCAACTAAAATATCATTCGGCCATTTTAATAATGCCTGATGAATATCGAGCTTTTTTAAACTTCTAATCAACGCAATACCAACTGCTAAACTCAGTCCAGACAATGCAGCAGCTCCTTTGGTGAATCGCCATAAGAAAGAAAAAGTAAGATTCTCACCTAAAGCAGATTGCCATTGCCTACCCCTTCTGCCTTTGCCATGTGTTTGGATATTTGAAACCACACAGGATGCATGAGGGTGTCCATTTACAGCTGCATTTTTTAAATAATCATTAGTTGAATCAACAACATCTAATACAGTAACATTGAATAAGTTAGCCATTTCACCTATTGCTTGCTTAACCTTGTTTTCTACTATTAGATCTAACGATTGGGTAAGACGATAACCCTTTCCTCTTACAGAAAAAACTTCAACCCCCAATTTTTCTGCTCCTGAAATAGCATGCCAAATAGCTGCCCTTGAGACATTAAAATTTTTTGCCATTATTTCACCAGAATGAAACTTGCCGTCAGATAAAATAGAAAGTACAGGAAAAGTAAGTGGCGTCAACGTAATTAAATACCGTAAATAATATGAATCATACCACGGTATTATTCATCAATAATTGCACTTTATCGGTGTAAAATAGTAACTAAATTATGAAAAATCCAAAAAAAAATAATCCGCCGCCGTCAAATTTTATTCGCACAATTATCGAAAAGAATTTAGCGCAAGAACTTTACAAGGATAAAAAGTGGGCGGGAACACCTGGCAATGCATCACACCATGAAGCTGGGGAAATTGATCCGGCAAAAATTCGAACTCGATTCCCCCCTGAACCAAATGGATATCTTCATATCGGTCATGCAAAGAGTATTTTTTTAAACTTTGGATTAGCTCAGGATTATAAAGGTACATGTCACCTACGTTTTGATGATACAAACCCTGAGAAGGAAAATAAAGAATATGTTGATAGCATCATCGATAGTGTTAAATGGCTAGGATTTGATTGGACCTTCAAGGATCAAACCAACCTTTTTTATGCGAGTGATTATTTTGAACATATGTATAAAGCTGCAATATCTTTGATTGAATCTGGATTTGCATACGTTGATAAACAAACTCCAGATGAGATTCGTGAAAATCGAGGTACTCTGACTTCACCAGGTATAGATTCTCCGTGGCGTGCTCACCCTATATCTGACCATATCAAATGGTTTAAGGAAATGAAAGAAGGGAAACACTCTGATGGCTCTATGGTCTTACGAGCGAAAATTAATATGGCTTCACCTAATATTAATTTACGAGATCCTGCTATATACCGAATTAAGCGAGCATTCCATCACCGAACTGCAGATACCTGGTGTATTTACCCAATGTATACCTTTGCTCATCCTATTGAGGATGCCTTAGAGGGCATTACCCATTCAATTTGCACTTTAGAATTTGAAGATCAACGTCCTTTTTATGACTGGCTATTAAAAAAGTTAAAAGAGAATAAATTTTTCTCTGGCCCCTTACCAAAACAACATGAGTTTGCTAGGCTTAACTTAACTTTCACCGTTCTATCAAAAAGAAAATTAATAGAATTAGTTAAAGATAATCACGTTACAGGGTGGGATGATCCAAGAATGCCAACTCTTGCTGGAGCTCGTCGTCGAGGCTTTACACCAGAAGGATTTAAATTGTTTTCAGAGCGAATTGGAGTTTCAAAAGCAGATTCCTGGATTGATTATGCCACTCTTGAAGATTCTATGAGAGAGGTTTTGAATGTTTCTGCTTTAAGGCGTGTTGCCATTTTAGATCCTATCAAACTTATAATAAATAATTATCCTGATGGGCAAGAAGAAGACTGCCTAGCACCTAATCATCCACTTAATGAAGATTTAGGTAAAAGAACACTTAAATTAACAAAAGAGTTATGGATTGAAAGGGAAGATTTTATGGTTAGTCCAATTGAAAAATATTTTCGCCTATATCCTGGAAACCAAGTGAGATTGCGCTATGGGTATATTGTGACATGTACTGGTTTTGATGAAGATGACCAAGGTAATATTATGGCAGTATATTGCGACTACTTACCAGATACTAAGTCTGGAACACCTGGTGCCAACAGTATTAAGGTAAAAGGTAATATTCATTGGTTATCTATAAAGTATTCGATTAACGCAGTAGTAAACCAGTACGATAGATTATTTAAAGAAGAGCACCCAGGAAATAAGACGGATAATTATCTAGACGATTTAAACTTAAATTCCTTAAAAACTTCTCAAATAAAGCTAGAAGAAAATTGTTTGTCAGTTTCACCAAGTGACCAATTCCAATTTGAACGTCATGGATACTTCATTTGTGACTCAAACCAAAACTCAATTATTACTTTTAATAGAACAACAACACTTCGTGATACGTGGCAGTAAAGAGTTAAATCATTGAAAACGATATTGGAATTGTCATTTTTAAATTTCGACCTTCCGGTGGAGTCGGAAAGGGAGCACTCCTATCCATCATAGCAAGACCTTCATTATCTAGTATTTTGCGACCACTTGAGCGGATAACTACTGAACTTATTAATAAGCCATTTCCATCAATTTCTGCTTCAATCAACACTTCCCCTTTCCATCCTCTCATTTGAGCCATTCTAGGATATTTCTTAAACCTTTCAATATGTGCTCTTATTTTATTACTATAGTTATTAATAATTTGAGGTTTAATATTAGTAGGTTTTTTTTCAACTATATCTTTAGAAGTGGTTAATTTTTTAACTTGCTTAACCTCAGGCTCGGATAACGGAGGAATGATCTCTTTAATGGGAACTATATCTTCAATCGGTTTTGGTTTTTCAATCGGTTTTGGTTTTTCAATCAGTTTTGGTTTTTCAATGGGTTTTGGTATTGGTATTTCTCTTTTAATTTTTCTTTCTTGAATATTAATTTCAATTTCTGGTTCAGATATTAATTTTACCGAGTCCCACTGAAGATTAAATAACAAAACAGCATGAATCATTATCGACAATAATATCGTTTGATTAATATTTATTCTATTAAATATTGGATTTTGAAGATACATTTGTTTTTTGGTCAATTATTAAATTTAGTTTTGAATTATAAATGATAACTTAATGATTTTCTTGCGTTTTAGTTAAAAAAAAACCCCATCATTTAATGGGGTTTTTTAATTAGAAGCTTGGCAGTGTCCTACGTTCGCATGGAAAAAACCACACTATTATCGGCGCAGAATCGTTTCACTGTCCTGTTCGGGATGGGAAGGAGTGGGTCCAACTCGCTATGTCCGCCAAGCAAACTTTTACGATGATTGATAGTTTAATCATCAGAATTAGTTTTAACAATATATAGAAGAAGTAAATTTTGTGTATTGATTGCGTTTTGCTTTAGTGTCAACCATAACCTTAAGTCTTAAGGTTATAGGATCAAGCCTCACGAGCAATTAGTATCAGTTAGCTTCATGCATTACTGCACTTCCACACCTGACCTATCAACGTCCTGGTCTTGAACGACTCTTTAGTGCACTTAAAGTGCAAGG
>Ga0315339_1000159_pt1 | contig 103817 bp, 88 predicted proteins | sample ASW17metaG_FD_204514 | JGI IMG/M metagenome (GOLD analysis project Ga0315339, IMG submission 204514) | Ammonia-oxidizing marine archaeal communities from Pacific Ocean, United States - ASW #17 | ecosystem: Environmental > Aquatic > Marine > Oceanic | place: USA: California | collected 2016-12-05
AAGAAGATAGCTAATGGCTGATCCGGCAACCATTACTGTTCCCATCGAGCATCTCACCGTCTCCCGAGAGAAGGTCATTGCCCTAGTCGGCAATCCCAACACAGGCAAGAGCACCATCTTTAATCGGTTAACCGGGCTACGCCAGAAAACCGCTAATTACCCTGGTGTCACCGTCGAGAAACGGGTCGGGAAACTAAACTTGGAAGGTTCGATATTTGATCTTATCGATCTGCCAGGTATCTATTCGTTGAGTCCGCATTCTGCCGACGAACGAATCGCTGTCGATGTGCTGCTGGGACGCGTCCCGGGAACACCGCAACCCGACGTCGTCATAGCAGTCGTGGATGCTACACGACTCTATCAGGGTCTGTATCTGCTCCAACAACTCGTTGAACTCGGCCAACCCCTTGTAGTCGCGCTCACCATGACAGACGACGCTGTCAAAAAGAACATTCGAATCGAGATCGACGCCCTCCAAGAGATGCTTGGAGGAGTCCCAGTATGTGAGATCGTTGGAACCACCGGGAAAGGGTTCGCGCAACTTAACTCCATAGTCCGAACGGCCATGAGTCAAGAGCAGCCAACCAAGTATTCCTTCTGGCCGGAGTTGCGTCGCTCGGCGGAAACGCTTTTGAAGGAGGCAGATCAGTCGTCACTCGCTCTCGTGGAAGTCGAACGGGCAATCATCGACGAAGACCCCGTAGCAGTACGCGAGCTGCAAGACGCCCTGGGCACCACTGCGGATTCTCAGATTCTGGCGTGTCGGAACGCACTCTGCGGAGATGATCCGCCTCTATCCGTCGAAGCGAGGGCACGATACGGCTGGATTTCCAAGGCCTTCCCAAGTCTTGAAACCAAAGCCCCGGCACCCATACGGTGGGCGACGAAGCTTATCGACTGGTTAAACCGCCCGATTCAGGCAACGTTCATTTTCTTCGGGCTGATGGCGGTAATCTTTCAGGCTGTCTTCGCCTGGGCAACTCCGTTGATGGATCAGATCGACGCAGCGGCGGGCAGTCTGGGTGTTTGGGTGCAGGGCACACTGCCACCCGGCATGATCAGCAGCTTTGTCTCCGATGGAGTGATCGCCGGCGTCGGAAGCGTCGTCATCTTTCTGCCTCAGATACTCATTCTGTTTCTATTCATCATCCTCATGGAGGACAGTGGCTATCTGGCTAGGACAGCCTTTCTAATGGACCGAGCGATGCGCGCGGCAGGACTCTCCGGGCAGTCCGTCATCCCACTGATCTCGGGTTTCGCTTGCGCAGTCCCCGGTATCATGGCCACCCGTGTCATCCCGGACAGACGCGATCGAATCGCGACAATCCTTGCGGCGCCATTCATGACTTGCTCCGCCCGGCTACCTGTCTACGCCCTGCTGATTGCCGCTTTCGTTCCCAGCATCGGTGTCGGCTTTGCCAATCTGCAGGGTATTGTATTGTTCGGCCTCTACATGCTGGGAATACTCGGCGGCGTCGGCACGGCGTTGCTCCTGAAGCGCTCAGCTCTCCGTGGGCCGAATCCCAGCTTTATCCTGGCGCTGCCAGAGTTTCATCTCCCCAGCCCCCGCACCGTGTTATTCAAGCTCCTGGATCGGGCACGCATCTTCCTACGACGTGCGGGCACCGTTATTTTTTCCGTCGCGGTGGTCGTTTGGGCACTCGCATACTTCCCGCGCTCGGAAAGCGTCGAGGCCGAACGCCTGGACGCCCAGGTACAAGCCGCTACGATTCTCGGCGGAGAACAACTCGCTGCCGAAATGGCCAACATCGAAAACGAGGCGGCGGCCTCTCACCTGGCACAAAGCTGGCTGGGGCGCATGGGCCAATTCGTAGAACCTATCTTCGTCCCGCTGGGATGGGATTGGCGTGTGTCCGCCGCCGTGATCGCCGCGTTTCCCGCCCGGGAGGTCGTGGTGGCCGTGCTGGGCACCATCTATGCGGTCGGAGCGGACGTGGCTCTTGCAGAAGCGGATGCGCTGGACACAGAGGCCAATGAATTCAGCCTTAGAGGTCGATTGGCCTCCGCCACCTGGCCGGACGGAAGTACCGTCTTTACCTTGCCCATGGTGATCGGCTTACTGGTGTTTTTCGCCTGGTGCCTGCAATGCGCCGCAACCCTGGCGGTAATTAGGCGAGAGACCAACACCTGGCGCTGGCCGATCTTCGCCTGGACCTACATGACGGCTCTGGGTTACCTCGGGGCCCTGCTGATCTTTCAGATCGGGAGCAGCTGAGCTTAAAGAAGATAGTCTCTCGTCAGGTCCTCCGAAACCTGCCACAGCCGAGATGCCATCTCAGCATCCTGCATGTTAGGGCTCGGGGTGGCTGGATTGCTATCGGCAAAGTAGCAACCACTGACGTTCTCAAGATCCGGATGGGTAGCGACGTAACAGGTGGTGGCCGCACCCTCCTCAACACTCTTAACGAAGAAGCGACCATAAAGCCTAAAGGCCGCTTGCTGCCAACGGGGAAGGTTTCGGGCAATGTTGGTCCGAACAACACCGGGATGCACAACATTGGATGTCGCACGGGAGCCCTCGAGGCGTCGAGCCAACTCGTGGGAATGCAGACCGTTAGCGAGCTTTGAGTGACCGTAGGCCGCCCCACGATCGAACCATGAGACCCCGGAAAGATCGTCAAACCGAATGCCCTCCTCCGGCGCGGAGCGGTGAGCCCGGCTGCCGACCATGACGACACGCCCCTGCGGCGCGGCGATGACCTGCTCCAGGAGTCGATTCGCCAACACGAAATGGCCGAGATGGTTCACGACGAAGTGAGCCTCCAGACCACCTATCTGTTGCAGCTCAGAGAAGATCGCACCCGCGTTGCAAACGAGCACATCGATCCCAACGCCCATTGCTCGCACTCGATCCGCGCATGCGACAATCGAATGGAAATCAGAGAGCTCAAGAACCAGCGGCGTCGTCTCACCCGCTACACTGTCGCAGGCCACGCGACCCTTTTCTTCGGTTCGGGCAGTGCCCAGAACATGCGCACCACGTAATGCGAGTACACGCATGGTCTCGTAGCCGATCCCAGAGTTGACGCCGGTAACCAACGCGGTCTTTCCTCTCAGATCCAGCCCCAAAGTGACCTCCTCCGCCGTAGAATCGTCGTCGAATAGACTCACGACGTCCTCGCAAGCCGCATGCCCAATGATAGGCCCGAGTGCCCATAGCGTGGTCCCTTGTAAGAATCGGCGCCGATCGATCATTAGCTCTAGTCTCGTCCACCTGCATCCGAGGATCAAGACGGAGTAGAGCGGTTCCACTGGCATTGATCCCACGCCCTCCTTAGACTACCCGAGGTCAGCGATTGGAGCTCACATGGAAAACCACAATAGTAAGCGCCGCTATTGGCAGGCGAATCTCCGGCTCGTTGCCGGCTGTCTCTTAGTCTGGTTCACGGTGTCGTTCGGCTTCGGCATCCTCCTCGCCGAGTGGCTGAACCAAATTCAGTTCTTTGGCTTCGAACTGGGATTCTGGTTTGCTCAACAGGGGTCAATAGTCTGCTTCGTCGGACTGATTTTTTTCTACGCGTGGCGAATGAATCATCTCGATCGAGAATATGGCGTGGAAGAGGACTAGGCGACCGGTATGGAACTACAAACGCTCACCTATCTTGTAGTAGGCACAAGCTTCGCCCTCTACATCGGTATCGCGATCTGGTCTAGAGCTTCCAGTACCGGTGACTTCTACGTCGCTGGCAAGGGCGTTCATCCTTTAGCCAACGGCATGGCGACAGCAGCAGACTGGATGTCCGCCGCATCATTCATATCAATGGCCGGCCTAATCGCGTTTATCGGTTATGACGGCTCGGTCTATCTTATGGGATGGACCGGCGGATATGTTCTGCTCGCTTTACTACTCGCGCCGTACCTGCGTAAGTTCGGCAAATTCACGGTCCCGGAGTTTATCGCCGAGCGCTACGACTCGCGTGCCGCCCGAATCGTAGCCGTAGTCTGCTTAATCGTGATCTCTTTCACATACGTCGCGGGCCAGATGCGCGGCGTTGGCATCGTCTTTTCAAGATTCCTCGAGGTTCCCATCGGGCTAGGACTTGTGATCGGCATGGGAATCGTCTTCGTATACGCCGTGCTGGGCGGAATGAAGGGTATAACCTACACGCAGATCGCCCAGTACTGTGTCCTAATCTTTGCGTACACGGTACCCGCCGTGTTCATCGCTCTTCAAATCACGGGAATGCCTATACCCCAGATCGCTTTCGGTAGCACCGTGCAGGGCGATTCCGTTTACCTACTTCAGAAGCTAGACCAAGTCGTTACCGCGCTCGGCTTCCCTGCTTACACCTCTGGGACAAAAGGTACGCTGGACGTCTTTTGCATTACGGCCGCACTCATGGTCGGCACCGCGGGCCTGCCCCACGTCATCGTCCGGTTCTTTACCGTGCCCAAGGTCCGGGACGCGCGCTACTCGGCCGGCTGGGCGTTATTCTTTATTGCTCTGCTCTATCTCACGGCACCGGCAGTTGGCTCGATGGCCAGACTGAATCTGACCGAGACCATTCAGACGGGAACTGTGGGCGTGGAGAGTGCGAATCTGCTCTACGAAGATCGACCCAGCTGGTTTAGAACATGGGAGGCCACCGGCCTTCTCGAATTCAATGACCACAACGACGACGGGCGCGTTCAGTATTACAACGACCAGAACCCAGAGTTCGCCGCAAACGCGGAAATGTACGGCTGGAACGGGAACGAACTGCGAGTGGATCCCGACATAATGGTGCTCGCCAACCCCGAAATCGCTTCGCTTCCGGCATGGGTCATTGCTCTGGTTGCCGCTGGCGGGATCGCCGCCGCATTGTCGACCGCAGCGGGTCTATTACTGGTCATCTCCGCCGCCATATCGCACGATCTACTGAAGGGCGTATTGATGCCCCATATCTCCGAACGCAAAGAGTTGCTCGCTGGCCGGATCTCTGCCGCATTCGCCATTGTTATCGCGGGATTCTTGGGCTATTACCCACCAGCTTTCGTCGCGCAGGTGGTCGCCTTCGCGTTCGGGCTGGCAGCGGCGTCACTCTTTCCCCCAATCTTGCTCGGGATATTCTCGAAACGCGTTAATAAAGAGGGTGCCATCGCCGGTATGGTGACCGGACTTGTCTTTACGTACGCCTACATCGAATACTTCAAAGGCTTGTTCCTGCGGTGGGCGGGTTCACCGTGGGCTGAGGATGTGGCGGAGAACTGGCTATTTGGCGTCTCGCCCGAAGGCATCGGCACCATAGGCGCATTGCTCAACTTCGCAGTGGCTATCACTGTCAGCCGCCTGACCGCCGAGCCTCCAGCCAAGGTTCAGGAGCTCGTCGAGCACATACGTTATCCCCGCTAATTCGCTTATCCCCGCTAATTCGCCAGCTGCCTGGCGTAGGGATCCTCGATTCGTCGGAGGAATCGATAGCCAGCGGCGACGGATAATTTTCCGACGAACCCTCGCCCTGGAGATCACCTCAGGAATCCACAGATTCTGTGGATAACTCTGTGGAGAAAGCATTAAGGAAGGCGGCTCGCGCCCAGCGTAGTTTGAGATTCGATCAAATTGATCAAAAAAACAGCAAAATTTTTATTTATAATAAAAAGAAAGAGTTAGAGTCTTTTCCGTTAGCGATACCCAAAAATACGAGTCCAACTATCAACTTTTACAGCAGTGTCGAGACCGAACTTCTCGGCATGTGGACAGGACCGCGCAACCGGAACCTCGCCCTACGAGTGACGCGGCCTTTCTTAAGCAACACCTTACTGACCTATTGCCGCTCGCAAGCTCTAGCCAATCGGTTCCCGGCAGAGCGATTTTCCGAGAATACTGCCCACCATCGGGAGGGTCGTGTATTCTTGCCGCTACGCGCCCATTTCAGCTGCATAGAATAAAGAACAGTAGGGAGCTCAAGATGAAATCCGTATCACCCGCCTTGGCCTGCCTAGTGGGTCTATCGCTGGCTGCTTGTCAACCGGGTCAAGACGTGTCGACCGAGGAAGCCGCACCTCAGGCTGCAGCCGTACCTGCCGCGACGCCCCCGGCCCCGCAGCCCTCCATTGAACCCCAAAACACTACCCAGGCATCACTCTTGAGCGAACCAAATTGGGTCGTTCTCTTCGCCGGCCACGATCTCAGCAGCTTCAATGAAGTCGGTGATGCTGAGTGGAACATTATCGATGATTACGTGGAGGCCGACGGCTACCTCGCATCATTCTTAGTAACGAGGGGCCACTACACAGACTTCCACCTGGAACTCGAGTTCTGGCCGGGCTCCGGAGCCAACAGTGGAATCTTCATCCGCAACGACAACGCCGATGCGATCAACGCCCAGGACGGGTACGAGATCAACATTTTCGATACCAACGAGAACCCTGACAACCGCACGGGCTCAATCGTGAACCACGTGCCACCCCTGACGAGCGTCTCGACTGAAGAGCAGTGGAACACCTACGAGATCACAGCCCAAGGTGACCGCATTCTCGCTCTAGTGAACGGCACGGTCACAACGGACGTGGAACTCGATGAGCATCCCAATGGGCCGATCGCCTTTCAGAACAACGGCGGTCTCATCCGATTCCGCAATATCCGAATACGCCCGCTCTGACCCGCAGAGGGCACCAACCCCGAAAGCGCACAGTTTAGAATAGGTTGGATACGTCGGCTGGGAAATCTAGCTTACGACGCTGATCTTTCCCGAGTACAGTCGTTTGTTACTGGTGGTTAGTCGGAGCTCTTACCGCCCCATTTTTCCCGGTGAGATTCCTCGGCGGCTTGCCGGACCCTGGCGTGGCGTTTTGTCAGTAGAAGGCTGTCCGGCGAACAGACTCTCGCCCTGATTAGACCGAGATCCCGCGCCGCATCGAAAAGACTGGGGTACCAGCGCTTCCAACCGGGCAACAGTTGCTCGACCTGATCGCGAAGACTCATCTCAAAGCCTATCTCACCACCGTCGAGACCGACCGGAACCACTTCGAAACTCTCATAGACTTATTCGTTTCGAGCCTCTGCCTAACCACCCTGTTTGAAGCTCGGTCGGCACGAGCCCACCCAGCTATTTGACGCGTTTTGGTGCGCTCAACAGTAGCGCCACAGAAGCCGTACTCTCGCTCGACTCCAAGGCTAGCTTAGCTGTCATCGTCAAAGGAACTGAGAGCAGCATGCCTACCGGTCCGAAGATCCATCCCCAGAAGACCAGCGATAAAAAAACAACCAACGTTGAGAGTCCCAGACCGCGCCCCATCACCCGTGGCTCTACGACTCCACCGATCGTGATGTTGATGACGAAATAGCCGACCGCAATCATCAGCGCTTGCAGTGGCCCGAATTGAATGAGCGCAATCAAGATAGCTGGTATCGAAGCGATGAGGGAGCCGATATTCGGGACATAGTTCAAAAGAAAAGCAAGTAGGCCCCATAGAACAGGGAAATCGAGACCGAAAGCCACGGTCAGCAGACCGACGAGAACACCCGTCGCGAGACTCGTCAACGTCTTTATTCCGAGATATCGCTGTACGCTCTCGGTAAAACGTTTGAAGTACTCGGGATCACCGTGCGAGGCAGTCAGCACGAGCTGCATCTTGCCTGGCAGCGTAGAGGATTCCAGGAGAATGAATATCACTGTAAACATGATGAGAAAGAAATTGGCCAAAAGCCCCTGCAGAGAATTGAGCAGAGTCGCGGCCAGGCCCATGGCAGCGCCTGGCTGAATCATATCGAGCAAACCCGCTACGCTGACCTCCTGACCAACTACGGCGGCAAGGTCTGTGAATATTTCGTTGAGTCGTTCCTGATAGAACGGCAATCTGTCATTAAAGGCCCCAAGTGAGCCTCCAACGAATGTACCGGCCAGCGTCACAATCCCGATGATCAGGATAATCACGAGAGCAACCGCAAAACCGATTGGGATGCGAAGTCGCTCCAAGAAGCGTGTTATGGGCGCACATAACACCGAAATGAACACGGCGACCAAAAAGGGCACCAGGATCACACTCGCCGATTGCATTCCGTAGATCGCCACCACGACGGCGATGATGGACAGGGCTATGGTGGAACTGGACCGTGGCTGTGACTGGGATTCGATGAGCTATCTCTGCTTGATTGTGTGCACCCAACTGTACGCCGATGCCCGCCCCAACCCAAGCCTTCAACGGTTAGCACCTGACCTTGTTCCAAAAAACCCAACGTGAACTGGGCCCGAGCGACACGCTATTAAACCTATACCTCGGAGCCCAAATACAGTAAGGACAAGCCCCCCGCTATAGGGGCCGCACCGTCTAAAGGCTAGACAGCAACAGCTGCACTATCGTTACCGCCATCGGCTCGGATGAAATGCCTTGCCTCAATAACCTTATTTATTTCCAGGTACTCCATAATGGCTGTGACTTCCTCTTCGACGGTCAATTCATCGGTGCGCAGATGCACCTCGGGGTCGACGGGAGTCTCATAAGGATCGTCGATACCAGTGAAGTTTTTAATTTCGCCGGCACGGGCCTTCTTATACAAGCCCTTTGGATCACGCTTCTCAGCCACGCTGAGCGGACAATCAACAAACACTTCAACGAATTTTAGATTTTTCGTCTCGTGCAACCGACGTACTTCGTCGCGATCAGATTTGTAAGGACTGATAAAGCTCGAAAGGGAAATAGTCCCCGCATCCCCGAACAATTTAGCTATCTCACCGACCCGACGGATGTTCTCCCTTCGGTCTTCTTTTGAAAAGCCAAGGTCCTTGTTGATGCCCAATCGGACATTATCACTATCAAGCCGATAAGAAAGCTTGCCCCTTTCAAAAAGAGCCTTTTCAAGAGCTACTGCAATCGTGCTTTTCCCGCTTGCGGACAAACCGGTAAACCAAATCGTCACACCATTTTGACAAAGAATCTTGCATCGATCATCGCGAGACACCAAACCTTCATGCCACGTGACATTGGTTGCTTTTTGTTCCGCCATCCTCTCTGTTCCTTCCTGCGCTCCTGACAAAGTAGCTACAGAATCTGCTCGGCTAGAGAACGAATGCCCGCAGCACTGATGGCGCCGAAATACTCGGCATGATGATGACGACCCTTTAAAGCCTTCTTGACCATTCCTTCCAAGTTAGGTCGCTTGTCGGCTGGCCCATCCCCCTTACCGATCCCGCCACCGAACTCGATTATCGTATCAACATCACGATCCATCGCCGCATCCATGCAGGCCACCCACCGGACCGGGTTAAATAACTGGAAAAATAACCTCGATCGGATCGCGTTAGCGTCCGACGCGTGCATTTCACCCGTATAGTTCGACAGAACGTCAAGGCCGAGAGGACTGAACGAAACATCCTCCAGAACCTCCCTAAATCGCCGTGCGGCTTCAACCATCAGATAGGTATGAAACGCACCCTCCGTTTTCAATCGCACAGCTCTCTTACGTGGGTAGTTCACGGTGAGATCCTCGGTAAGACGATCTAGATCCGCATCCTGCCCCGCGATGACAGTTTGCTCAGAGAGATTGCATCCGCCGATCCCGCAGAAGTGTTTATCCGCTAACGCTTTTGCGGCGCTCAGATCAAGCGTCGTTGCCAGCATGCTACCTTCGCCAAATTCGCTCATGAGCTCTGCTCTTCGTGTCACCAGCCTCAGAGCATCCTCGAAGCTCAGCGCACCGGCCGCCACCAGAGCAGCATATTCGCCCAGGCTGTGTCCAGCTGCCAGCGCAGGTCGAACCCGACCATCAGTGTCCATGCTACGAAATACCTCAAGACATGTGACCTCATGAGTCAGCAATGCGGGCTGAGTAAAACGGGTGAGGTTCAGCAGCTCTTCAGGGTCATTGAAACAGAGGTCAGACATGTCGTAGCCGACAATCTCACTCGCGAGGCCGAAGCACTCCCTCGCGCACTCAAACTCCTCCACTAGATCAGAACCCATACCGCGATACTGAGAACCCTGGCCAGGGAAAACAAAAATGACTTGTTCTAGCTGAGGCATTGCCTTCCGAGGGTTAGCTGACAGGAGTGCCGGGCCAAAGGAGGCGCAGGATACGCCTTGGAAACTGCGAGCTCAACCTGCCTCCTCCCGTAAAAAGTTCCGCGCGAGTGACGCCCAATAGCTGGCACCCAACGTCAACACGTCATCATTAAAATCATAACCCGGGTTGTGAATCGTACAGCCACCTTCGCCCTCCCCGTTACCAATGAACACGAAGCAACCGGGGATGTCTTGGAGCATATAAGAGAAGTCTTCTGAAACCATCACGGGCTTGAAGTCGGCTGCCACGTTCTCGTGACCGACCAACTCGGCCGCTGTTCGAGAGGCAAGCGTCGTGCTCTCCGGCGAGTTCACCACCGCTAGCGCCTGCGTAAGAAACTCGACTGTCCCCGACGCACCGAGGCTGGCACATATGCCTTCAACAACTTCCCGCATCCTTCGATGCAGAATCTCACGAACAGCTGGATCGAAGCACCTAACACCGCCGCCCAGTTGCACGTGCGCTGGAATAACGTTATGAGCATCCCCACCGTGTATCTTCGTGACGCTGACGACAGCCGGCTCGTTAGGATCAACATTCCGACTGACGATGGTCTGAAAAGCACTGATAACCTGAGTCGATGCAACGATGGGATCAACACCGCGTTGCGGCGTAGCACCATGAGTACCCTTTCCCTCAATCCTAATATCAAAGCAATCGAGTGATGCCATCAACGGTCCAGTGCACGTGCCGAAACGCCCCACGCCCAAACCCGGCCAGTTGTGCATACCGAAAACAGCGTCCACTGGAAACCGCTCAAACAATCCTTCGTCCATCATTCGCTTCGCGCCGCCCGCCGCTTCCTCCGCAGGCTGAAAAATGAACCGAACCGTTCCGCTGAAATTACCGTGCTCGGCCAAGTAGCGTGCCGCACCCAGCAACATCGTCGTGTGCCCATCGTGCCCACACGCGTGCATGCGGCCCGGAAAGCGAGACCGGTGCTCGAACGTGTTCCCCTCATCCATGGGCAAAGCGTCCATGTCGGCCCGGAGGCCAATGCTCGGGCCGCTACCTTTAGACAACGTACCTACAACACCAGTTTTTCCCAACCCTCGATCGACTTCCACTCCCCAACGCTCCAAGCATTCGGCTACCAACCCGGCGGTCCGTTCCTCTTGATAAGCGAGTTCTGGGTGCGCATGAATGTCCCTCCGCAAATGAATCATTTCATCTTTGTAGGATTCAATTTCTGAGGGGATTCGCATGGTGTTCCTCTTTTTGAGCTGCGCTCCACCAGCATTGTACCGCGCCGGAATCACTCTTAATTCTAGGAGATGTCCGGGTGAGTAGAGACCGAAACACTAGAATCCAAGTGAGAGGATCAGCCTGATTCAGTGGTTTCGCCCCGCCCGAGCAATACCGCTTTCTTCATCCAACGGAATCAGGATCAACATGCCGACAACGAACATGACCAGCACCACCGAGATGCCCCAACGCTGCGATCCGGTCCACTGAGTCAACAGCCCCAGCAAGAACGGTCCCAAGAAAGCGGTGAACTTGCCCGAGAAAGCGAAAAAACCAAAAAACTCATTCTCCGACTCCAAAGGAACGAAACGAGCCATTAGCGAGCGACTGGCTGACTGGTTAGGCCCAATAAAGATCCCGATAACAATACCAGCTACCCAAAGCCACAGCTTCGTCGTTGCGACCACAGCGAGTAACGTCGCGACCGTCAAACCGATCAGGGATAGCATGATCGTACGTTTCCCACCGATCGAGTCATCGAGATACCCCATTACCAGCGCACCGAGCCCGGCAGCTACGTTGAGGACAATTCCAAAAATAAGTACTTCTTGAAGCGTGAAGCCGAACGACTCAGCCGCGTAGATGCCACCGAATGCAAATACCGTAACGAGACCGTTGTTATAGACAAATCGTGCGACAAGGAACCTGGTGACTTCTTTGAATCTGCGGATCTTCACGAAAGTCGTACGTAACTGAGTAATTGTCTCCTTGAAGACTCGGCCACTGCTCGACACCATCGACTTGTCTTCATGCACCCAGAACAAAAAGGGGAAAGTGAAAATCAAAAACCAAATGGCAACTAGCAGATTGGTCGCGCGAATGTTTTCACCCGTTTCTGCGCTAAAGCCGAACCAGGGCGTCTCAGGCTGAATCAACGTAAGTAGTGCCAGCGTCAACGCAAGAAACCCACCCAAGTACCCCAGTCCCCAGCCATAGCCGGAAATACGGCCAACCCGTTCCGGTGGCGCGAGATCCGGTAGAAAAGCGTTGTAGAACACGGTACCGAACTCGTATGCAATATTGGCAATGACGACCAGTATCAAGGCTGCCGCTATCTGTCCGGGAAGAACGCTGTAAAGCCCCGCGGTCGCCAACGCGCAAACCAGCGTGAAGAACAGGACGAAGGGCTTTCTATAGCCACCACGATCGGCTAAAGCACCGAGAATCGGAGAAAAAATGGCCACCACCAATGCCGTAATGGTCACAGCGCGGGACCACAGTACAGTTCCGGTAACCGGATCCGGTGCGATAACCTGGGTGAAGTACGTCGCATAGACGAATGTTACGACCAGCGTCGTGAACGGGGAATTTGCAAAATCGTAGATCGCCCACGACCAGATAGCCCGCGGACCGTAGACTGGCTTGGAAAGGCCCGTCATATCAGAGGTTTACCGCCAAATCTCTCCAACCACTGAGGGATGACGTCGACGTTGTAGACATGTTCAGGGATTTCGCCCCTCAATGCCGTCAGGATCGCATCGGTCGCCCAGGGGATCGCGGGCTCAAGGGTTCCAGGCGCATTCGCGCTCACCATGTGTGGGCAAAGTAAGACCTTGTCTCCTAGCCCGAGGATCCTGGCGTCGTCTCCGGGCGGCTCTTCCGGCAGAACGTCAAGGGCCGCCCCCGCCAAAGATCCTATTTCCACGGCATCGCACAACGCATCAATATCCACCACTGCCCCGCGACTGGTGTTTATGAGAATCGCAGTAGGCTTCATGCGCTTTAGCGCCGAGCGCCCGATGAAACCCCGTGTCTCGTCGGTCAGCGTAACGTGCAGGGTCACGACATCCGCCTCCTCGAGGAGAGATTCCAGAGCCATACGTTGCGCGCCGTAGCGTTGGAATCTCGCCGTCTCCACGTATGGGTCGCATGCAAGCAAACGCACCCTCCAGGGCTCCAGCAACTCCGCGACACGTGAGCCACAACGACCAAGACCAACGATGCCCACTGTCAGACCTGGATAATCGTCCTCGCGTTTCCCCACGTAGGTGCCAAGCAATTTTGAATCCCGCCACCCACCTCGTTTAACGTGACGATCGCGCTCTCGGACTTGCTTAAGCAGCGCCAACATGAAGGCAACGGTCCCCTCAGCGACACCGCCCCAGTTCGCTTCCGTCGGACTGTGAGTCACAAGGACCCCCCGATCGGTCGCGGCACCGAGGTCCACATCTTCGACTCCGATGGTGTACTTCGCGATGATTCGCAGCTCTGGCAGCTGCTCCAGGAAGGTCCGCTCTATAGGTGAGCGTTTTATCGTCGCGCCCAGCAGCGCGTGGGAACCATGCGAGAGATTCAGCAAGGCATCTCGGTCTATGCCAGTACGCCAGGACGTCTCACCCAAAACGACCTCGCATCCCGCTGCTTCAAACCGTCGATGAGACTCACCCGATGCATCGATCGGTACATAGACGCAGACCCTCGGCTTGCTCATCGCGAGCACATTTGCCTGGCCGAAACCCGGGTGCTGATCGAGCGACTACTGTCCGCCAACCTCCACGTACACCCCGCGGAGGAACCTCTCCGGATCGCCCCATCTGTCTTCATAATCAGCAGTCATGCCGGCCGCCAGCACCTCCTCAATCGTGGCACCCTCGCGAACCAGCGTCTCGACCCGCTCAGCGACGACGATGGTCATGTCACGGAACTCAATGACATCCTCTCGCTTGGAAAGGGCACCGTGACCCGGGATGATCAGCGTGTCCGGTCCGGACATCCCAATTGCCATGCCCAGCGCCTCCAAGGTGCCCCGCAGCGTGCCGCCTCTAGCAATGTCGATATAAGGGAAGTTGTTGGTCCTGAACACATCGCCCATGTGCAGCACATCCGCGCCCCGGAAATGGATGAAGCTATCCCCGTCCGTGTGCGCCGGTGGCACGGTAAACACATATACTTCTTCGCCATTCAGGTGAACGGTCGTCGTGTCACTGAACGTGAGTACGGGGAATCCGTCTTCGGGCCTCATCTCCCCAACCATACGCACCCGCACTCGATCATTCGCCAAAATCGCGATACCCATCTTGCCGAGGTTCTCGTTACCCCCGGTGTGGTCGGGATGAACATGGGTATTAATAACGAACTGAATCTCGCCGTCATTGAGCTCTCTGATCGCAGCAACGATCCGCTCGGTTAGCGGCGCGAACTGATCGTCAATCATCACGATACCGTCTTCACCAACCGACAACCCAATGTTTCCGCCAGCACCTTCAAGGTAATAGATATCACCCGCCACGTGGTGGATCGTTAACTCCACAGCATCCCAATCCCGCGCCTGCTGGGCGAATGCAGTACCACTCGCGAGCAGCGCGACGAGTAAACCGACTGGAGCAACGTTTTTCATGGGGTTCCCCTTTTTCCTTATTCGGCCATGACGGCGCCTCGACTCCGCTATGATAACCGCCATAAAGCGTTTGTGCGCGCAAAAAAAGAAGGGGCTACATGTCCCGAAAGCGGATCAAGGTGGACAGTGTCGCCGAGGGGTTCCTAGAGCTCCTAGAAGCGCGGGGCGTCGAGTATTTCTTCGGCGGCGGGGCGGGAACAGATTTCCCCCCCTTCATCGAAGCCTTCGCCAAGTGGAAGACCCAGGGAAGAACCAAGGGCATTCAACCTGTTACTGCGATCCACGAAATCACGGCCGTTTCCATGGCGCATGGCTATGCCATGATCACCGGCGATCCTCAGGTGGTGATGGTCCACACAATCGCCGGAACGGCCAACGCGCTCGGGGGAATTATCAATGCAGCCCGCGCTCGAGTACCGATGTTGCTCGCCGCCGGTCGCACCTCCATTACCGAGAAGGGTCACGTCACTTCGCGAGGCCAGGGCATTCACTGGGCCCAGGAGTCCTTCGACCAAGCGGGCATGCTACGCGAGTTCGTGAAGTGGGATTATGAGCTGCGCCGTGGCGAGCAGCTTGAGACTGTCGTAGATCGCGCACTCGCCATCACACGCAACGAGCCGTCGGGTCCCGTCTACCTGACGCTGCCACTAGACGTCTCGGGTGAGGCACTGCCCGAAGTGGATTTCAGTGCGGTGACCCGGCTCAACCCCTCTTCGCCGACGCTGCCAGCACGCGAGGCTCTCGAGCGAGCGGCAACAGCGCTCGCCGAAGCAAATGATCCGCTGATCATCACGTCATCCCTGGGCCGTGATCCCAAGGCCGTCGATGCGCTGGTGACCTTGGCCGAACGTCTTGCAATCCCGGTCGTCGAGTCCTGGGGTACGCACCTGAACTTTCCTCAAAATCATGCACTGCATCAGGGGTACGACGTGAACTCCCTGGTGAACAAAGCCGACGTCATCGTGGCTATCGAAACCGATGCCCCATGGTTCCCCAAACATGCCGAGCCCCGAGCCAGTACGACCGTGATCCAGATCGACAACGATCCACTATACGAGGATTACCCGATTCGCGGATTCCCAACGGATATAGGTCTGGCGGGTAATCCTAGGCACACACTGCTCGCGCTCGACGCCGAGATCGCCCAGAAAAAGTTGAATGAGCGTGAGATTAACGAGAGAAGATACCGCTGGGAAACCGCGCACCACGCACAGAGGGAGGCCTGGCGCGTCGACGTGGAGAGTGTTCGCGAGGATTCTCCGTTGGACTACCGATGGATCTCCCGCTGCATTTCCGAGGTGCTCGACGAAACCGATATTGCCGTCACGGAGATCTCGCTGGATCCAACCCAGACCTGCTTCACGCGGCCGGGGACATTCTTCAATCACCCTCACTCAGCCGTTCTGGGCTGGGGACCAGGCGCAGCACTGGGCGTTAAGCTCGCCTGTCCGGACCGAACGGTAGTCTGCGCGATTGGAGATGGGAGTCACGTTTTCGGTGTGCCGACAGCCACCCATTTCATGTCACGCGAATGCGCGCTGCCAATCCTCTACGTCATCTATAACAACAATGGCTGGCAGAGGTCTCGACAGGCAACTTTCGGCCACGCACCGAAAGGTTGGGCCACGGCGGTGGAGTCGGTACCGTTATGCGAATGGGAGGCCTCGCCGGACTACGAAAAAATCTGCGAGGCGAACGGTGGATACGGCGAACTCGTGGACGATGCTGCGAAGCTCCCTGGGGCTCTCAAGCGCGCACTTGACGTCGTGCGCAGAGAGAAACGTCAGGCTCTGCTAAACGTGATCGCCAAGAAGGGGTAAAAGCGCGAGCGAACTGCACTCGCTATGCGTGTAAGCGCTACTCTAGCGCGCCCGCAGCGAAGAGCTGCCCGTAGTGCTCAAGCAGCGCGGTAGCCTCTTCCACGAGCGCGCGACCATCGACTCCCGCATCGGCAACCACGGAAATCCAGCGTTCCGCAACCTGCTGCTGGCTGCGTTGTCTCAGTAACTCCACTTCTTCCGGCGGCAGGTAGATGAACTCACCAGACGCCCCCGCCGCACGCTCTCCGGCATTTTCCATCTCAACCCAGACTTCCCCCATCCATTTGGCCACATTGCGCCCGGAGTTGGCATCTATGACGGCCTTGAGATCCGCGGGTAACTGTTCATAAACCTCAGCGTTCATGACCACCATGAGAACTTGCGCATTGAGGCGCGGCCAGGTCTCACTATCCAAAAGTATGTGGTAGTCGACCATGTCGTGAACCTTGAGCCCGAAAGAAGCTTCGTAGGGAATGAGCGCTGCATCGACTATGCCTTTTGAGAGCATCTCCGGAATCTTCTGTACGGTCGTACCGATCGGCGTAGCACCCCAGGACTCAACCATCCAACCCGCAACGCGTGCTGGGATTCGGTACTTCAGCCCGGCGAGCTCTGCTGTCGTACGCACCGGCACTTTGGAGTGGATCAGCTGCCCCGCGTGCACGAATACCGATATGAGCCGATAACCTTCAAATTCCTCCGGATGATTATCGATGAAATCCTGGATCGCGAAATTCATCACGACCGGATGAGCGGCAAGGAACGGTAGCTCGAAGACCTCAATGCGGGGAAACCGTCCCGGTGTGTAACCCGGTAAAGTCCATACAATGTCGACGATGCCATCGTGGGCCTGGTCGATAAGCGCGGGAGCTTGCCCCCCCAAGTGGAGCGACGGATAGATGTCGATCGCAAGGCGCCCTCCGGACTCACGCTCCACTTTTTCCACCCAAGGTACCAACATCATCGAGTGACCCGGAGCCACGGGCGGCAGCATATGGTGGGCCTTCAAACGCACATCCTGAGCACCCACCGGCACCGAGAGTAAACCGAAAACTATCAGTAACAGCATCCTCACCACAGAGCGGTCATAACGCCTGTAAAACTCGTAGTTTGTTACTTTCTTTGCCATTTTGGTTGGTTCGTTTTTCTGTCGCCATACTTACGTCATGATGGCCATGATCTGTAGGGTCCCGTCGTACATCATTTTTACAGCGACATAAACTATGATGACCAGGCCAACGTAGCCGATCCAGTGATATCGCGCCAACAGTCGTGCGATGTACACAGCAGCTAGCCCCATGAAAGCGATAGATAATGCCAACCCTACGACGAGCACCCAGACATGATCCCTTGCGATCCCCGCCACAGCGAGAACGTTATCTAGTGACATTGAGACATCGGCAATGACGATCTGGATCATGGCCTGGCGTGTAGTCTTTGGGGCGGACTCTGAGGACTCCAACGACGAGGTATGAACGATCTCGTCGTCATTCTCGGCAGCGGATCGTCGGTTTGCCTGCCCGCGCAATTCGCGCCAAAGCTTCCAACTGACCCAGAGCAGGAGCAACCCCCCGACCAGCACCAGCCCAATGATCTGCAGCAGGTAGACCGTGAGAAAGGCGAAAACGATCCGCAGAATCGTTGCCATCGCGATACCCACGATCATCACTCGGGCGCGCTGGTGGCTGGGAAGCCCTGCCGCGGCCATGGCCACCACAATCGCATTGTCCCCTGCCAACACCAGGTCTACGATGAAAACTTGGAAGAGGGCGGACAACTCCGCCAGAGAAATGAAATCCATCATTGTTCTTGGTTAGTGTCTGTGCTGCCCATTGCAATAGTTTGCCCGGATCCGGCTCCGGTTTCACGCTGGCTCAATATCCACGAATTCTCTATTCTTTCGAAGCAATCTCGGAGGACGAAAAAATGAAACATCCATTTCGAACGCTTCTGACTCTAGGCGTCCTGACGCTCGTCATCGCACAACTGGCCCTGCCTCAAGAACCGGAGGAAGCAGATGAAGAAAACAGAGCCACTAAAACCATCGCTGAGACCACTGAGAATAGCGACCGATTCGAGGGCCTGTTCACTTTCTATCGAGATCGCGATTCGGGGGTGACCCATATGGAGATCTCCCCCGAGCAGCTTGATCGGGAGTACATATACGTCGCCGTCAGCACCGATGGTGTCGTCCAGGGCGGGCATTTTCGGGGCCGCTACCGCGACAACCGGATTCTATCACTGGCTCGTCACTTCGACCGAATCGAAATTCGGGCTAAAAACACGGCGTTCTATTTCGACCCAGAAAGCCCGCTGAGCCGCGCCTCCGAAGCGAACATCAGTTCCGGATTGCTCGTTTCAGAACCCATCTTTGCCGAAGACGAGGAAACCGGGAAAGTCTTGATCAACGTCGATGAGGTTTTTTCGAGCGAAACCCTCCTGCAGGTCAAGCCAACACCCGACCCCGATGAGGACGCGGAGAACCGGTTCAGGCTCGGCAGTCTGAGCGATGACAAGAGCAAGATTACCGAGATTAGGAACTACCCGCTGAACACGAACGTACACGTGGAATATGTGTACGAAAACCCGGCACCCATCGTCCGTGGAGACGAAGAGGTCACGGATAGCCGTTACGTGAGTATCTACATGCAGCACTCGTTCATCGCAATACCAGAGAACGATTACGAGCCACGGCTAACAGATCACCGCATGGGCTTCTTTGCTCAACAGGTAACCGACCTCACAGACACGAGTGTCACGCCTTACCGAGATCTTGTCGAACGCTGGCACTTGAAGAAAAAGGATCCTACAGCGCCCATGTCCGAGCCTGTTGAACCGATCGTATGGTGGATAGAAAACACCACCCCGATGGAGTTCCGTGATTCGATCCGGGAGGGTGTGCTCGCCTGGAACCAGTCGTTCGAAAAAATTGGGTTCGAGAATGCCCTGGTCGTAAGAATACAGCCCGATGACGCTCAATGGGACGCGGGCGACATCAGATACAACGTGCTGCGCTGGACGTCTTCACCTAACCCACCGTTCTCCGGCTACGGGCCGTCCTTCACGAACCCGCGCACCGGACAGATCATTGGTGCCGACATCATGCTGGAGTTCGCAGGGGTGACGAGACGGGTGCAGTATCAGCGCATCCTGGATAACCTGGACGGCTCGGCAGTGCCCGATTATTACGAGCCCGACTATTGCTCGATTGGTTATGAGCTGCACCTGAGCCAGGCTTTCGGCAGATTTGCCATCAACGCCTTGCAATTGGGATCCGTTCAGGAAGAGCAGTTGGTTCACGAGTTCCTGGTAGATCTGACCCTTCACGAGGTGGGTCATACGCTGGGTTTCGCGCATAATTTTGCCGCCTCCAACATGCTCACGCTCGAGGAGATCTACGACCCGGCAGTCGTAAGTGAGCGCTCGCTCCAAGCTTCAGTGATGGACTACGCCGACATCCACATTGCGACCGGAGGCCGTGAGCAGACCGCCTACTTTGGAACGAAACCGGGCCCCTACGACGATTGGATAGTCGAATACAGCTATTCGACCGCGCTGGATGACCGTGGGCTTGAGGCGGAACGATTGGCCGCAATTGCAGCGCGCTCTACTGAGTCGCAGCTACTGTTCGGAACAGACGACCACGTGATGCGCGCACCAGGCTGGGCAATGGACCCTCGGGTTCACTGGTACGACATGACAAGTGATCCCATCGGGTACGCCGAGGAACGCTTGAACCTGATCGAAGAACTATTCGATACGGCGAGGGACAAGAACGTCCACACGGGAGAGTCGTACCACGAGCTGCGAGACGCCTATGTCGTGATGTTGGCTCAGTTCGCCCGGTCCATCGGGGTGCTGGCGCATCAGATCGGCGGGGTGTACATCAACCGCTCCGTCGTTGGCCAACCCGGCGCCGAGACGCCCTTCGTGCCGGTGAGCCTCGAGACGCAGGAGCACGCCATGCAGGTTTTAGCGAACCATCTGTTTGACCCAGGCGCGCTGTCGGCGTCCCAGGACCTCTATGCCCATTTGCAGCAACAGCGCAGGCTCTGGAACTTCTTCGGGGAGACAGAAGATCCCAAGGTCCACGAGTGGCTGCTCGCGATGCAACGCCGGGTCCTCTCACACCTTCTCCACCCGCGAGTTATGACCCGGGTAACGGACTCGCGCCTTTACGGCAACGAATACGAGCTCGCGGACTTGATGGGGGACCTGACGACAGCGATATTCGACGAAGACTTGCGCAATGACGTGAACACGTTCAGGCAAAATCTACAGATTGAGTACGTCTCGCGACTGATCGAAATTGTGACGGGAGATGACCACGACTATCCATCCCAGTCGATGGCACTCTATCAACTGCGAGACATCGAGCGGATGCTGAGGGGCAAGCGCCGCGGCAACGTCGAGACCCGGGCGCACACCGGTAATGTCCAATACATCATCCAGCGGGCATTGGAGGACGAAGCCTGACTCAGCGATCGGACCCAGAAAAAAGGAAGCCCCAGCTCAGCGGCTTACAGACTTGGCTAGGGAGGCGTTCGAACTCGTCAAAGGAAACGTTTCCCCGAACACGCGGGACGCCCTATGAGTCCTCTCGTCCGATCAAAACGCAGGCCTCAGATCGCATGAGGGGCTTGTGCGTGATTTCCTCTTATTGGCGCTGTTCTCAACCCGAGCATTGTAAGCTACCCACATGGGGATCTATCTTGGACTCGGATCGAATCTGGGTGACCGCCGCTCGAACCTCTCTCGGGCGATAACGCAGCTCGAGACAAAGGACCTCAGGGTGACACGTGTCTCACCCGTGATCGAATCTGCCGCACAGCTGCCGGAAAACTGCCCTGCCGAGTGGGATCGACCCTTCTTGAATCTGGCTGTGGAGTGCGAGACGGAGGCTCCCCCGGAGACCGTGCGGAGCTGGATAAAGGAGATAGAGCGGGGCTTGGGACGCATCGACGATCTGCATTGGTCGCCCCGTCCTGTCGATATCGATATTTTGCTATGGGGTGAGGCGGAATTAAGTTCGACGATGCTTACCGTACCTCACGCTCACCTCCGAGAACGTGACTTTGTGCTTACGCCACTGATTGCGCTTGAGCCCCGACTCATCGCCCCGGGCGCCGCTGGAGCAAGCTTACTGGATTGGTCACGCAAACTGCCCACTCACATTCCACTCTGGATGGGTATTCTAAATGTGACACCGGACTCTTTCTCAGATGGTGGGCAGTTCCTCGACTGGGAACACCTCGAGCCCCATGCGATCGGAATGATCGACGCCGGCGCACACATCATCGACGTTGGCGGGGAGTCCACTCGCCCCCGAGGGGAACCCGTGACGGCCGAGACGGAGTGGGCCCGCGTCGCCCCTATATTAGAGCGGCTCATAGAAACTCGTGATCGCCAACCCTTCGGCCCACTGATTAGCATCGACACGTACCGAGCCACCACGGCCCGCAAGGCGCTGTGCCTCGGTGTTGATATGGTCAATGACGTTGGCGGCCTGGGCTCAGAAGAGATGATCGAGCTCGCTGGCGAAAGTGGGGTCGATTTCGTCGCCATGCACCAACTTTCCTTACCCGTCGATCCCAAGATCACGCTCGCACAGGATGTCGATCCTTACGCTGTATTAGAGCAATGGCTACTGGCACGCTTAGAACGGTGGGAAAAGGCAGGCCTGGACCTCAATCGGATCATCTTCGATCCCGGTATAGGCTTCGGCAAGACGGTCCAACAAAACCGAGAGCTCTTGAGTCGAGCGGGTGAGTTTCGACGCCACGGGCTGCGTGTGCTCATTGGTCATTCAAGGAAATCTTTCCTCGGGGATCTCGTGGGCGACGAAATGACCGCCAGGGATCTGGCGACGGCGGGCCTCTCCCTCAACCTCTGCCAACAGGGAGTAGACATCCTGAGGGTGCACAACGTGCCGATTAACATCGGGATCTATCGTGGGTGGGCGCTAGCTTCAGCAGGGAAGGGGCAAGCCCCCACAGCCAGGGGGACAGACAGCCAATCGGGGCTTTGAGAACAGCGCTTTTTGGCGCAAAATACCCAAGCAGACTGAGGATGGGGGGCAGGACACTGTTCGCTCTTCCTTTCGCCAGTAAAACTAGAACTGACCCGGAGAGCGATATGTTTCGACAGATAGTCACGCTCGGCACGAGCGCCATCCTGATCGCAGCGGCGGGCCTGCTCGGCAATGCGTCGGCCCAAGATCAGGCCTCCCGCAGTTACGCAGCAGTTCAGGGGCAAACAGGCGGACAAGACATGTTCGGTGCCTACGACGTCGACGCGGACTGGCCGAAAGATATCTCGAGCCTACCCGGAGCGGAGGACTGGACCTACGGTGCTGGGCAGAGCGTGTTCGCCGAGAGCGCCGACAGGATCTTCTACCTTCAGCGCGGCCTACTGCCGAAAATCGATGCACCAACACCGCGTCGAATGCCGGAAGTCGCCCCCAGTGTGACCTTTCCCCAGTCAGGAATCTGGCGCAATGCTACCAGGTCGAGCCTGCCAGGCAGCGGTGGGACCGGTGGATTGGCCGAGGAAGGAGTGACTGGCTGGATAGCGGGCGGCGGCCGACTCGGTATTGACTCTAAATGGCAGTACTGCGTCATTGTTTTTGACCGTGAAGGCAACGCCATCGAAACCTGGGACCAATGGGACTCTATGCTCCAACGGCCTCACTGGGTGGGCATCAACCCCTACGATCCCGAACGACACGTCTGGATAATTGACGACCACAAGCATGTCATCCACAAGTTCACGAATGACGGAACCACGCTGGTTCAGACGATCGGGACATACGGGGAACTCGGTGCGGATGAGACGCACTTTAACCGCCCGACGTTTATGGCCTGGTTCCCGGACTCGAGCTTCGTGGTTTCCGACGGCTACAACGGCACCCGAGCCGTAAAATTCGATGCGGACGGCAACTATGTGACTTCCTGGGGCGAAGAAGGGAACGACGGCAACGAAACCCGTCCCTACTACTGGAATAACGTGCATGGCATTGCAGTCGATCCGGCCACGAACCGAGTTTTCGTCAACGATCGAGAAAACCGGCGCATACAAGTCTTCGATCAGGATGGTGAATATTTGTATGAGTGGAGCGTCGGTGAGCGTGGGAACATTCATATGTTCATCATCACCGAAGATGGGTATCTATGGGCTGCTGACCGTAACTCACACAAAATCTTAAAATATGATCTGGACGGTAATTTCCTCTACGCCTGGGGTGTCTTTGGCGACTTCCCTGGCGGTATCGCCGGCGTGCACGGCATGAGCGTCGACGAAGAAGGTAACGTCTACCTCGCACAGGTCGACAACAAGGGTGGCGTGCAGAAGTTCGTACCGAGGCAAGGAGCTAACTCGGATTACCTGATCAGCAAACCCGTCTTAGCCGGCTGGTAAGCGAGCAAACAGTACCAACCCTACAACCAGGACACCGCATCTCCGCACGGTGTCCCGTTTCTTTGCCAGGTGTGTCTCCCACGCCAACGCAGGAGGCCCATTGCAGCGTAGGTGAGCATGGCACGCACACCCGACGATACCTACATGCCCTGGTAGTTTGGGCCGCCTCCCCCCTCCGGAGGAACCCAGACGATATTCTGTTCAGGATCCTTTATATCGCAGGTCTTGCAGTGGACGCAGTTCTGCGCATTGATCTGCAGTCGTACCGTATCGCCAGTCGTAACAAATTCGTAGACGCTGGCCGGACAGTAACGCGATTCTGGGCCTGCATAGTCGACGTAGTTTCTCTCAACGGGGATCGCTTCTTGCTTCAAAGTCAGATGGCACGGTTGATCATCAGGATGATTCGTATTCGACAAATAGACCGATGAAAGTTGGTCGAACGTGACGACCCCATCAGGTCTCGGGTATTCAATCGGTTCAGACTGAGCGGCAGGAAGTAATGTCTCATTATCCTCCCGTAGATCATGCAGTGTGAATGGAGTTCGGCCTCGGAACACTGACTGCTCTATAAAGTTAAAAAATGCCCCACCAAGCACCCCAAATTTGTGTAGCGCCGGCCCGAAGTTGCGGGCCGAATGCAACTCATCTCGGAGCCACGATCGACGCAGCCGACGTGGGAGATCCGTCAGCTCGACACCTTCATCCACGCCAGACTCGAACGCCTCGTAAATGGTCTCAGCCGCAACCATGCCCGACATCATTGCGGTATGGGTTCCTTTGATTTTTGCGAAGTTCAAAGTGCCTGCATTACATCCAACGATCACTCCACCTCGCACAGTCTGCCTGGGTAGCGAATTCTCCCCGCCCTTCGTTATAGACCGTGCGCCATAGGCTATCCGCGAGCCACCTTCCAAGACTCTCCGAATCAAGGGATGAAGCTTCAACCGCTGAAACTCCCCATAAGGACTGAGGTATGGATTCGTATAGTTCAGGTCAACGATCAGCCCCACGACGACCTGGGAACCCTCCGCGTGATACAAGAAAAAACCGCCGCTCGCTCCTTTCGTCAATGGCCACCCAGCACCATGAACAACCTTGCCAGCTTCATGTTGGCTGGGGGGGATCTCCCAAAGCTCTTTCAGTCCCAACGCGTAGTGCTGCGGGTCCGTACCCCCATCCAGTTTGAATCGCTCGATCAGTTGCCGTCCGAGGTGTCCCCTGGAGCCTTCTGCGAAGACGGTCTGTCTAGCAAGGAGGTCGATACCCGCCTCATAAGATTCCTTGAGATTTCCGGCGGCGTCCAACCCCATCTCACCGGTCGTCACACCTCTTACCGTACCGTCATCGTCCAGCAACAGCTGAGATGCCGCGAATCCGGGAAAAATATCCACTCCGAGCCCTTCCGCCTGCTCACCCAACCAGCGGCAGACGTTACCGAGGCTGACAACGTAATGATCTCGGTTGTGCATGCTGGCCGGTACGAGGATCCGAGGCACTCGAATCGAGCTTCTCGGCCCAGCAAGAAAATGGAACTCGTCTACTGTAACCGCCGTAGTTACGGGCGCGCCCATTTCCCGCCATCCCGGCAGCAGTTCATCCAGGGCCCGAGTCTCGATAACCGCACCAGATAGCGTATGGGCTCCAACCTCAGAACCCTTTTCCAGCAAGCAAACGCTGATATCCCGGTCGGTCGCAGCCGCTAGCTGGCGCAGTCGAATTGCGGCGGAAAGCCCAGCGGGACCACCCCCGACGACCACCACGTCATACTCCATTGTTTCTCGTGACATTCGGACGCTCGCCTGCAGTTATTCAAAGCTCTCTACGAAGCATTAGAGCCAAAGTCCCCTCGCCCGTCCAATCCTACCGCTCTATCAGAGACCGTTGGAGCGCTTATACCGCTCTCATGAGCGAACGTGGCTTTATTCTCGTTCCATGTATCCCGATTTTGACGTCGAATTCCAACACCCGCTTGCCCAGGGACACCAAACTCGACTCAAAATACACCGGATTTGGCGGGAGATAGGGAAAAAAACTGAAAAACCGAGCCACAACCTATGACTTTCAGAATATCGTCACATGGTCAACAATACCCGCTCCGTGACTGGGTTCACCACTTTCGTCCTGACATGACCAACGTGAAAAAAATTCTAGTGCCTTTGAAACGCGTCGTCGATTACAACGTCCGCGTGCGCGTAAAACCGGATGGCTCGGGTGTTGCACTCGACGGCGTCAAGATGAGCATCAACCCCTTCGACGAGATCGCCCTTGAGGAAGCCCTCAGGATCAAGGAACGTGGCGAAGCCGAGGAAGTCATCGTCGTTTCAATTGGTGGCCAGGAGAGTCAACAACAACTCCGCTCGGGATTGGCCATGGGAGCCGATCGCGCGATCCTGGTGGAAACGACGACGGACCTGGAACCGCTCGCGATTGCGAGAACACTCCGAGCCCTCGTAGAACGCGAAAACCCGGAACTCGTAATGATGGGCAAACAAGCCATCGACGATGACAACAACCAGACCGGACAAATGCTCGCCGCACTCTGGGAACGACCACAAGTGACGTTCGTCTCCGAGCTGACACTCAATGCCAGTGTAGCGACGGCCGTTCGGGAAGTGGATGCCGGCCTTGAAGTTATCGAAATCGATTTGCCGGCCGTCATAACAAGCGATTTGCGTCTGAACGAGCCGCGATACGTCAAACTGCCCGAGATCATGAAGGCCAAAAAGAAGACCCTCAACGTTTTACCGCTAGCAGAGCTAGGTGTGGATACCACAGCGCAATTTGACGTAGTAGCGACCGAGCCTCCTGCAAAGCGCCCGAGAGGCATCATGGTTGATGACGTGACGGAGCTCGTGCAGGTGCTCAGCAACAGGGAGCTGATCTGATGACGCGAGTACTGATCGTGGCGGAGCACAACGGGGTTTCCATGAACCCTAGCACCGCGAAGTGCGTAACATGCGCGCGAAGCTTCAACGCCGAGGCTGTCGATATCGTCGTACTGGCCGATGATGGCGAACAGGTCGCTAATGAAGCAGCGAAACTTGCAGGTGTCACGACTGTCATCAGGCTCAATCACGCCGCAAACAACTCCGCCCTAGCCGCCGTGCTAGCGCCTCAGGTCGCCCAGCTCGCAGCCGATTACACCCACATCTTTGGCCCATCGACCACCTTTGGGAAGGATTTGATGCCGCGTGTCGCTGCACTCCTCGGTGTCGGGCAGTTGAGCGATGTCATGGAAGCGGAAAACGCATTCAGGTTCAAGAGGCCCATTTACGCGGGCAACGCAATTATCACTGTCCAAACGCCGGAGAATCGGATTCTAGTCGCAACTGTCAGAACCGCGTCTTACACCGCCGCCGAGCCGACGGGCAGTGCTGAGATTGAGTCGAGGTCGGTCACCGCGGATATACCGAAGCACACGCGTTTCGTAGAGCTTCGCGGGGACACCGGCGGTGCTCGACCCGACTTGCAGACCGCTACTCGGGTGGTGTCCGGCGGTCGAGCGGTGGGCAGTAAAGAGAACTTTGAGCTTATCTACGAGCTCGCAGACACGATTGGTGCGGGGGTTGGAGCCTCCCGGGCTGCGGTGGATTCGGGTTACGTCGGAAACGACCTCCAGGTGGGTCAGACCGGCAAGATCATTGCACCGGAACTCTATATTGCCGTAGGCATCTCCGGCGCAATTCAACACTTGACGGGCATCAAGGATGCCGGGACGATCGTAGCGATAAACAAGGACGAAGAAGCTCCAATCTTCGAGATCGCCGACTTCGGTTTGGCAGCGGATCTCTTCACTGCCGTCCCGGAGCTGGTCGCAGCGCTAAAAAATTAACCGACTCACACCGCTCGAGAATAGAGCTCTCTGATCTCTTTACCAATGATCCGCATGCCCGCCTCAACAACCTCCTCGTCCTGGGAATAGGATAAGCGCAGACACTCATCCCGGTGTCGCCATGGCTCCTTCAGCCCCGGGAAAAAGTGGTGCCCCGACATAACGAACACGCCCCTGGTCTTTAAGCGCTGATATAGCTCATGACTCGTGATCGGTAACCCAGGAAGCCACAACCAAAGAAAGAACGCGCCTTCGGGAACGTGAATCTTGAAGGGAATACCCTCCAGTTCGCGTTTTAAAACCTTACATGCCGCCTTTGATTTCTCTTCGTAGAAGGGAGTAATGAAGCGGCGACTGATATCGATGATCTCGCCATTCTCCAACCAAGGCTGAAGAAGCACGGCGCCGGCGCTTGCGACCGCGAGGTTCTGCACTGCAGTCATATGCGAAAGCGCTTCGACAATGTCCTCGTGAGCAATGATGATCCCGGTACGGATACCCGGCAACCCGAGCTTCGAAAGACTCATGCAGAGGACTACGTTCTCGTTCCAGAAGGGAGCGGCTTCAGTAAAAACGATCCTCGGGAAGGGCAAGCCATAAGCGTTATCAATGATGAAGGGAATACCCGCCCGTCTGGCCATCTCATCGAGCTGGAGCAGCTCGTCGTCAGCAATCACGTTGCCGGTGGGATTCGTCGGTCGGGATACGCAGAGAGCTGCCACGTCCTCGGCAATATCAAGGGTATCGAAATTCACACGGTACTTGAAAAACCCATCAGGTCGATCCTCTATCTCCGGCCTTTGAGAGACAAACAGCTTCTCGTCGAGGCCAACGTCCGTGTAACCGACATACTCGGGGGTGACTGGCAGGAGTATCCGCTTGAAGGTGCCGTCAGAAAACTCCCCCGCCAGCATGTTGAAGAGAAGAAAGAAACCGGATTGGCTCCCACCGGTAAGCGCGATGTTGTCAGCCGACAGCGACCAATCGTACTCCCGCCTCAACAAACCAGCCAACGCTCTCCGAAAGGCGATATCGCCTTTCGGATGAGCATAGTTACCGAGCATCCGGTCCGTACCAGAGTCACTTGCAGCAATCTCGACCAGGCGCCTCCTGAACAGTGACTGCATCGCCGGGATCTTCCCGGGATTACCGCCACCAAGGAGAAGAGCATCGTGCTCACCCGCGGTAGCCAGCCCCAGGTCCTCCATCAGCTCGCCGGCTCCGGTTGGGCGAGCGAAACGCTCTCCGAACTTAGACCACTTCCAAGTCATGCAGGGCTTCTACTCCTGGCATCCCCTGGAGTCAATGGTGTCTCTGTTGGATCAGTCGCTACTGAACGCGGTCGGGACGCGTATAGACGTTGAGCTTATTCCTCTTTAGGAACCCGATGAGTGTCATTCCGAACTCCTCGGCAAGCTCTACGGCCAGAGATGACGGAGCACCAACTGCGGCGAGCAACGGTACGCCGGCCATCATCGCCTTCTGCATCAACTCGAAACTTGCACGGCCGCTGACGACAATTCCGAAGGCACTGAGCGGGAGCTCGTCCGCGAGCAAAGCCTGGCCAATCAGCTTGTCCAATGCGTTGTGTCGCCCGACATCTTCGCGAACGGCAACCATTTGACCGGCAACGTCAAAGAGGCCGGAAGCATGGAGCCCACCGGTCCGTTCGAATACCGTCTGCCGGGCACGAAGCGCATCCGGCAGCGCGCCGAGCTGCTCGCCGCTCACCGGAAATTCAACGTCTTCTAGATCATAGTGGCCTTGGACCGCGACAGCATCTAATGATGATTTGCCACAGACGCCACAACTGGATGAGGTGTAAAAATGACGTTCCAAACGGTCAAGTGCTACATCCACGTTGGCCGCCAGCTCGACACGAACCACATTGATCAACCCGTTCGGCGCCGGCGGCCCGCAGGGGGCAACCGACTCGACATCCTCCTTACTCCTGATGATGCCCTCGGTGTAGAGAAAGCCCACGGCAAGCTCTCCGTCGTGACCGGGCGTGCGCATGGTCACAGAGATGCTTTTCTCCGCACGCCCGCCGTCGGGACGCGAGTAGGCCAAACGGACCTCGAGCGGTTCCTCCGTTGCGACCACATCTTCCAATGTCCCTGCACCTTCGCCGATCCGCTCGATCTCCAGGCGCTTGACACTCTTCAGCGTTGTTAGATCAGTGACACTCAATCCTGAACCCGTCGTATTCGATTGGCGTCAACCTCCCCTACGTTGCGACAGCCGAGTATTCGTATATCACGCTCAATATCGGTTCGGAAGATTTCCAGTGCTCGATCCACACCAGCCTCTCCACCGGCACCCAGCCCGAACAGATATGGCCGGCCTGCGGAACACGCGGTCGCACCCAATGCGAGGGCTTTCAGAACGTGCACTCCGCGCCGTACACCGCCCTCGAGAATAACCTCCATCCGATCCCCGACAGCATCGACAATCTCCGGCAGAACTTCGATCGGCGCCGGAGAGGAATCGAGCTGACGACCGCCGTGATTGGACACCATGACCGCGCTCGCACCAACCTCGGCCGCCCGAAGAGCGTCCTCGACCGAGAGAATCCCCTTGATCGCGAATGGGCCACCCCACTCCTCGATCATCCAAGCCGCGTCGTCCCAACTGACAGTGCGATCCAATTCATCATTGAAAAAACCCACCAACGTCGTGACATCACCCTTGATCCTATCTCGGACGTTCGCTAGCTCGATCGGAGGGTTCGTGAAGTAATTCCAAACCCACCGAGGATGCGTTGCGAAACTGAAAAGGCTCGCCAAAGTCAATTTTGGCGGTATCGTCATACCGGTCACGAGGTCTCGCTCACGATTTCCGGCCACTGGAACATCGACGGTCAGAGCCAGCGCATCGTACCCAGAGGCCTTGCAGCGCTGAATAAACTCGCGATTGAGGCCGCGATCCTTGAAAACGTAGACCTGAAAAAGCTTGGGGCCGTCAGTCGCCTCGGCGGCCTCCTCGATACTGGCCGTCGAGATCGACGAAAGCGAGTACATAGTCCCCGCCCGGTTCGCCGCCCGAGCCACAGCGGCCTCCCCCGCATGATGGAAAAGCCGCGACATTGCAGTCGGCGCACAGAAAAAAGGCATGTCAATCTTTTGACCAAAAACGGTCGTGGAGAGATCAATCTCACTGACGTCGACCAGAAACCGAGGGACCAACTCGTAACGGTCAAACGCGTCGGTGTTCTGGCGCATGGTCCACTCGTCGCCAGCAGCGCCGTCGATGTAATGGAACATAGGGGCCGGCAGCCGTTTGGAGGCCCGCTCCCGCAGGCGCGCAATGTTATAACAGCGGTCGAGTGCTCGGCTCATCTTATGCTCTAGCTAGCGGCGCGCCGCTCTTCAAGGAGTTCATTGAGTGCCTGCTCCGCTATTGGGGACAGCCCAGCATCGCCCACAGCGATGTGCTCGGCAAGCTCGTCCAACATAAGGGGGCTCCAGAAACGGCGCAGGTGATCGACGACACCGGCGATGGCCTTTGCCTTATCGGGTCCGCAGTCCCAATTGACCGAGATCTGGTTGACCATTCGGACCAGCTTAGTCGCTTCCATAGTGCGTACGCGTCAGGTGACTCGGGCGGGCGCCTTAGCCCGTCGCAAAAGGTCGAGCTGTTCCTCTGTGAACTCCTCGAATTCCTGCTGCCAATCGGACAACTGAGTCACCTTGTGGGCCTGGACGGCAGTCACCTTGTACTCTGGACAGTTAGTTGCCCAATCCGTGTTATCCGTGGTCACGACGTTGGCGCCGGACTCCGGATGGTGGAAGGTCGTGTAGACGACGCCCGGTTGGACCCGCTCGGTCACATCTGCGCGGAGAACCGTATCACCCGCTCTGCTCTTGAGACCGACCCAGTCACCGTGTTCGATGCCTCGCTGCTCCGCGTCGTGAGGGTGAATCTCAACAATGTCCTCATCATGCCATTGCATGTTCTCGGTGCGCCGCGTCTGAGCGCCCACGTTGTACTGGCTCAGTATTCGGCCGGTGGTGAGCAACAGGGGGTACTTGCGCGTCGTGCGCTCGTCTGTTGGCACAAAGGGCGTTAAGCGGAACAAGCCCTTACCCCGCACGAACTCATCGACGTGCATCGTGGGCGTGCCCTCCACTGCCTGATCGTTGCACGGCCATTGAATCGTGCCGAGCCGATCAAGCTTCTCGAAGCTCACCCCTTTGAATGTCGGCGTCAGCCGCGCGATCTCGTCCATGATCTCACTCGCGTGACCGTAGTTCATTGGATAACCCATGGCATTGGAGAGCAGCTGCGTCACCTCCCAGTCTTCGTATCCAGCCAACGGTTCCATGACCTTGCGCACCGGTGAAATTCGGCGTTCCGCATTCGTGAACGTGCCGTTTTTCTCCAAGAACGAGGACCCCGGCAGGAACACGTGGGCGAACTTCGCGGTCTCGTTCAGAAATAGATCCTGAACGATCACGCACTCCATGGAGGACAGTGCGGCGGTCACATGATGCGTATCGGGATCCGACTGCGCCATATCCTCACCCTGCACGTAGATTCCCTTGAACTGACCGGCAACAGCAGCATCAAACATGTTGGGAATACGGAATCCGGGATTGGGTGCGATCGTCCTTCCCCACTCCTTCTCGAACAATGTTCGGGTATTCGCATCGGAGACGTGCCGATAGCCTGGGAGCTCATGGGGAAACGAGCCCATGTCGCATGCCCCCTGCACGTTGTTTTGGCCACGCAGAGGATTGACTCCAACACCCTCGCGCCCCAGGTTTCCGGTGGCCATAGCAAGATTGGCTATACCCATGACCATCGTAGAGCCCTGGCTGTGCTCGGAAACGCCTAGGCCGTAATAAATGGCTCCGTTAGGCGCGTTCGCAAACAGTCGCGCCGCTCCGCGAATTTTCTCTGCCGGCACCCCGGTCACAGATTCCATGCTCTCGGGCGAGTTCACCTCGTCCAGGATGAAGTTGCGCCAATCCTCATAAGCATCCGCCTCGCAGCGATTGTCGATATAGGTCTTGGCCTCCAAGCCCTCGGAGAGCACCACATGAGCGATCGCATTGATGATCGCCACATTTGTACCCGGCTTAAGTTGCAGGTGGTAGTCGGCCTGGACATGCGGTGAACGCACCAGATCGATACTGCGAGGATCGAGGACGATCAGGGAGGCCCCTTCCCTCAAGCGGCGCTTCATTTGCGACGCGAATACCGGATGGGCTTCGGTCGGGTTTGCGCCGATGACCATGATCGAGTCGGATTTCAGCACTGAGTCGAAGGACTGCGTCCCCGCGGATTCCCCTAGTGTCGACTTCAGGCCGTAACCCGTTGGCGAATGACAGACTCGCGCACAGGTATCCACGTTGTTGTTCCCGAACCCAGCACGCACCATCTTCTGTACCAGATACGTTTCCTCGTTGGAACAGCGAGACGAGGTAATTCCCCCGATGGAATCCGGCCCGTACTCAGCCTGGATGCCCTTCAATTTGCTCGCCGCGAACTCTACAGCCTCTTCCCACGAAACCTCTTGCCAGGGATCATGGATCGATTCTCGAATCATCGGCGTGGTTATACGGTCCTTATGACTCGCGTAGCCGAAAGCGAAACGACCTTTCACGCATGAGTGTCCATGATTCGCCTTGCCGTCCTTGTTCGGGACCATGCGAACGACTTCCTCACCCTTCATCTCGGCACGGAACGAGCAGCCAACTCCACAATAACCGCACGTGGTAACGACCGAGTGCTCAGGCTGGCCCTTTTTGATCAATGATTTCTCGGTGAGGGTTGCCGTGGGGCACGCCTGCACGCACGCACCACAGGACACACACTCAGAATCCAGAAACGGCTGATCCTGGCTTGCAGCCACCTTCGAGTCGAAACCGCGACCGTCTATGGTGAGCGCGAACGTCCCTTGGACTTCTTCACACGCACGTACGCACCTGGAGCAGACGATGCACTTGCTCGGATCAAAGGTAAAGTAAGGATTGCTTTCGTCTTTTTCCGCATCTAGGTGATTCTCGCCCGCGTAGCCGTAACGAACATCCCGCAAACCGACGGCTCCGGCCATGTCCTGAAGCTCGCAATCACCGTTTGTAGGACAGGTCAGACAATCTAATGGATGGTCGGAAATATAGAGCTCCATGACGTTGCGGCGAACGTCAGCCACCCTGTCATTCTGGGTCGTGACCTTCATGCCTTCCCGAGCTTCAGTAGTGCAGGATGCCGGGAGCCCCTTTGCGCCCTCGATCTCCACGAGGCATAACCGACACGAGCCGAAAGGCTCTAGACTGTCGGTCGCACACAGCTTCGGAATATTGATCCCGGCCAACGCCGCTGCCCGGATGACCGTGGTGCCCTCTGGCACCGTAACCTCTTTACCGTCGACCACGAGCGTGACTGTACTCGCCGACTCGACCACGGGGGTTCCCATGTCGTCGGGTCGTCGGTAGCCTGTGTACGTGTCATACATGACTTAGCTCCATCTCCCCCCCCTCATCGAGATCAGCGCGCCCGCAGATCCTCGGGGAAGTGATCCAAAACGCTCAGCACGGGGAACGGGGCCATCCCGCCCAGCGCGCACAGCGAGCCTGCGACCATGGTGTCGCACAGCTCCCGTAACAATACCAAGTTGCCGGCCTCATCGACACCGCTCAGTATCTTGTCGATGACCTCCACGCCCCGCACCGCGCCGATCCGGCAGGGCGTACATTTCCCGCAAGACTCGATGGCACAGAACTCCATTGCGAAGCGAGCCTGCTCACCCATGTCCACCGTGTCATCGAAGACGACTAGCCCGCCGTGCCCAATCATGCCCCCAAACTCAGCGAACGCCTCATAGTCCAGGGGCGTGTCAAACTGCGAGGGGTGAACGTAGGCACCCAGCGGACCCCCAGCCTGAACCGCTCGGATGGGTCTGCCAGTAGCACTCCCGCCGCCGAAATCCTCCAAGAGTTCACGGAGCGTTGTACCAAAACCGATCTCCACGAGACCACCCCGCTTGATATTACCCGCAAGCTGGACCGTCAGCGTTCCCCTAGAGCGACCCGTCCCATAATCCTGATAATACTTAGAGCCCCGGGCCATAATGATGGGCACCGAAGCGAGGGTAATGACATTATTTACTATCGTCGGCGCCCCGAATAGGCCCTTTATCGCAGGCAGCGGAGGACGGTATCGGATTATGCCCCGCTTGCCCTCCAGACTCTCCAGCATAGAGGTCTCCTCGCCGCAGATATACGCCCCCGCCGCTTCACGAACCTCAAGGCGAAAAGCCTGGCCGCTGTTCATCACGTTCTCGCCCAGCAGCCCAGCCGACTCGGCGATTCCAATCGCCTCGTTCATGATCTCGATGGCCAGTGGATACTCGGTGCGAAGATACACGTAGCCTTCGGTAGCGCCGACCGCAAGTCCGGCGATGGTCATGCCCTCAATGAGTGCGAAAGGGTCGCTTTCCATGATCATCCGGTCCGCGAACGTGCCGGAGTCGCCCTCATCGGCATTACAGGTGACGTATTTCTGTGCTCCCTCAGCCCCCAAGACCGTGCGCCACTTGATTCCCGTGGGGAACGCGGCGCCACCCCGGCCACGGAGTCCGGACTCAGTTACGATATCCACGATCTGCACGCCATCCAGCTCCACCGCCTTCGCAAGCCCCTCATAACCGCCATGCGCCTGGTAGTCCTCGAGCGACACAGGATCGGTTATCCCGACCCGAGCAAATGTCAGGCGGCTCTGCCGCGCAAGGTAGGGAATCTGCTCGGTTGGGCCCAACGCAGTAGCGTGATCGCCGGCGGTCAGAAATCCTGCGTCGAAGAGTCCTTCCACGTCACCGGGCCCTATGGGGCCGTATGCGTGACGGACCCCACCAACTTCAACCTCTATCAGAGGCTCCAGCCAGTAGAGTCCCCGGGAACCGCTACGTTCCAAAGCTATAGACTTCCTGCGATCAGTCGCCGTCCCGGCAATCGCCTGGGCGACATCGTCTGCGCCCAGGGAACGTGCCGTCGTATCCCTGGGGACGAAAACCCTGACTTCGCCTCGATTCGCCACCGCTCAAGTCACCTCTAACAACTCGTCGAAGCGCTCCGGAGTCACCCGACCATAGACGAAGTCGTCGATCATGATGGCCGGGGAACAAGCACAATTTCCGAGACAGAAAATCGGTTCAAGGCTATAGCGCCCATCCTCCGTGGTCTCATGGTAGTCAACGCCGAGCTTCTCCTTGGCGTGACGCTCCAGGGTCCGAGCACCCATGGCCTGGCACGCTTCGGCCCGGCAGAGATAAAGGGTGTGGCGCCCGGGAGGCGTGTCCCTCAGCAGATGGTAGAAGCTAATCACCCCATGGACCTCCGCCCTCGATAGGTTTAGGACCTCAGCCACAACGGGCACCGCGTCGTTCGGGACGAAACCCAGCTCATCCTGGATGGCGTGCAGGATCAGTAACAACGGCCCCGGAAGGGAGGCGTGTCTAGTGGCGATTTCCCGGATCAGCGCCTCAGTCGCAGCGCCGCCATTACCGGACGATTTATTGCTCAATTCTCATCCCCGAAGCATCAGCGGAAAGCGGGTATTCTAACAGTCGGGAGTGAGCAAGCAGCTGGAATTATTAAAAAAGCGACCAGAAACAGAGTGTTGAACTATCCCTGGAACACGCCACGGCGTCAGGGATCCCCGCGCCGGGGGTTGGGGAACATATCAGTCTCATCCTCTTCTCCTGCGCGAGGCGCCAAACAGGCAAAATCCTTCTCTACCAGAATTTTGAGCCGCCCCCCATCGTCCAGCAGCTGCTCCGCCACGATGGAAACTTCGTCCGGACTCTCCCATCGGTCGACGACATCCTGTGGAAGTTTCACGTTTATGCAGTCTCCTGTATAGGAGGCTGAAATTAGACCCTGCGGCACCACTTCCACCCGATAGTTCAGTCGCGAGCCAGGTCCGAATTCCGCAGAATCTTGCGTGAGACCCACCTTTGAGATCTCGTTCATCTCGTTTTGGGACACTCGGATACGAACGGTGTTTCCGCGGATGCGTAGCTTCATTAGGGGTCCACGAATAGAATCATGCGAATCTTATCCCATCCATCACCTAACTGAACTGACTGACAGTGTTTCTTCCGGATCACGTGAAGCTTTCTCGGTTAAAGAGGTGATTCCCAAACCGTTGTCATATAATCGCCACGATCCCCCAGGGGTGGGGCCGGGCCCCTTCGGGGGAAGAACAGCAGACTGAGGTGCTTTGCATGAAAAAACGGCTCGGGATCAGCGGGTTAGCTGTCCACGTGCCCCCCTATCGAGTGTCTCTCAAAGATTGGTGCGAGTGGACCGGATCGCCCTGGGATAAGACCAACGCGGTCGTCGGCCGCAGCTTTCGCATGCGCGGCCCCCATCAGAGTGTGTACACCATGGCGGCAACTGCTGTCATGCGCCTCATCGAACGTTATGACATCGATCCGCAACGGGTCGGGTTTCTCGGCCTCGGCACCGAATCCAGTACCGACAACTCGGCCGGTGCCGTGATCGTGAAGGGCATGCTGAACGAAGGGCTCAAGATCCAGGGCCTGCCGCCCATAGGCCGACACTGTGAAGTGCCGGAGGTAAAGCACGCATGTCTGGGCGGAATTTATGCGGTCAAACATGGGCTTCGTTATCTCGCACTCGAGGACGAGGATCGCTGTGCCATCGTCGTCAGCGCAGATATCGCGGAATACGCGCGCGGTAGTTCCGGTGAGCCTACTCAGGGCGCGGGCGCGGTTGCGATGTTACTGGAACGCGATCCAAAGCTGTTGTCGGTCGATCTCAAGTCCATTGGCAGCGCATCAGACTACCGCGCCGTCGACTTTCGCAAACCAGTCCTGCGCAACATCATTCGCGGCACCCTGAATTGCCATTTCCAGGACCTGCCGGTGTACAACGGCAAGTACTCGACGACATGCTATCTGGACGAAACGCTGCATGCGCTCAACGAGATGTTGCGCCGTCTACAGGTAGATCCCACCGACTATTATCACAGTCTCGGCGCAGCGTTCATGCACCGACCGTATCACAGGATGCCGCTCAGCTCTTTCGCGATGAGCTATTTGTTCGGACTCGCCAACAACGGCGCTTCTGGCCGTGCGGAACTCGAGGCCCATTGCCGGCAAGCGAACCTGGACGCCGAAGCCGTACTCCGAGAAATGAGTTCCACACCCGATGTCTTACAGCTCGTGCGGGACGGCAATATCGATGACGATGTCTATCCTTTGAGCATCTCCCTGTTGAAAGAGTTCCGGAACAGTGAGGTGTTCAAAGAACTCGTGGCATCAAAGATTTCCCTGGGTTCCGAGCCCATGAAAGATATCGGCAACGTCTATTGCGCCGCGCTCCCGGCCTGGATAGCTGCGGGCCTTGAGGAAGCCGTCGAGGATAACCGTGAGCTCTCGAGCCGAAATATTCTCGCAGTCGGCTACGGCAGCGGTGACGCGGCCGAAGCCATTCCGATGAAACTCGTTGACGGCTGGGAAACGGCTGCATCCTGCATTGGTTTCAAGGATGCGCTCGAACCGTATCAAACACTTACTCAGGCCCAGTACGAGAGTCTCCACGACACGGGCGAAGCCGACGACCTCATGAGTCCCGAGGACGGTTTCGTGATCGACTCCGTGGGAAAAAGCGCCAACCCCAGCTTCAGCGACGAGGGTATCGAGTACTATCGCTTCGTCCGCTAGCATGTGGACACCCCTCCTCTTCGCGAGTCACGAAAAAAGAGGAATATCACCCTTAACGCCGTGAGGCCCAGGGAATCTTTGATCTGGTGTTCGAACTCGGCGGTTAGGTCCTCTGCGGAACCATCAGCGCGGATGTGTTTTATTAATTTTCAGACTCGAGAATGCTCTCGAGATAATTATTGCTGATCTCAGTCCATTCCATCTTGAACCATGGCGTGTAACTTTCCGGAGACGCGTCAAGCTCGGCTCCGAGCTCGTCAATACCCACAAACCGCCAATCAGAGACTTCGTTCAGATTGACGTTTACCGTGCCGTCGTATCGACCATAGTACACCCAGCAATACTCGTGTTCGGCTCCGACGGCTCCGTATTGGGCGTGATACTTGAACTTGTAGAGCAACGTTAGAGGGCATTCAAACCCGAGCTCCTGTTGGAGACGCCTGGATACGGCGCGTTCCATGGACTCCCCAACTCTGGGGTGGGAACAACAGGTGTTCGACCAGTAGTCAGGCCAAAGAGACTTCTCCGAGCTTCGCTTTTGGAGCAACAGCTGATTCTGTTTGTTAAAGGTGAAAATGGAAAACGCACGGTGCAGCACTCCGTTGCCCTTGTGACACTCACTCTTCACCCGGCTGCCAATCTCACGATCCAGCTCATCCACCAAGATAAGCTCATCGTTGGCGTTAGAAACGATCTCTCTACGCGCCATTAAAACCCGCCCCCAGACTGACTGGAATAGCCTGATAACCCGCCGCCCGAATGGCAGCAACGACCGGCTCCGTATCACCATCGCACAACGCAATAATAGATCCTCCGCCCCCACCGCCCGTCAACTTCGCACCCAGGGCACCGCTCTCTCTGGCGATGTCTACAAGCTGCTCCAGCTCTGGCGTGGAAACCTGGAGCGCATTCAGCATGCCCTGGCAGACGTTCATCAGCTCCCCCAGCGTCAAAAGGTCGTCGTCCTGTATCGCCTGGACCCCGCGGAGCACGAGCGAATCGATCTGGTCGAAAATCCGCTCGTAGAGTCTCTGCTCCTGCTTCCAGGCTTCCCTGACACGGCCGACAGTCTTCGCGGTCAAGCCCTCATAACCAGTCATCCCGATCACGATCGGGATCGGGTTCCCAATGTTGAGCAGCTCTACCAGCGGCGGGGCCCCAGACCTATACACCAACGGGCGGCCATAACAGGCAACCGTATTATCAAGGCCGCTGGGCGTGCCGTGTGCGACCTTTTCCGATTCGAACGCTAGTCGGTTCACCTCTTCGTCCGACAGACCCAACCGGAAATGACTATCCAGCGCCCGCACGATCGCCACCGCCATCGCCGCCGAACCGCCCAGGCCCATGCTCCGAGGCACGTCTGGGAAGACCTCGATGCGCATGCCGCGACCGCTGAGACCAAGCTCATCGAGCATCACGCCAGCGGGACGTTCGAACGAGTGACGTTCCTTCGGATTCGAAGCGAGCTGATATTCGATACCCCACCGAGGGATCATCAGGTGAATCCCCTCATCGCAATCCTCGACAACGGCGTTGATTGTCATCGGGACCGGTGCGGCGATAGCGTGGCGCCCGTAGACCACCGCATGTTCCCCGAGCAACACAACCTTCCCGTACCCCACACCCATAGCGGATTCTTCCGTTCGACTCCGAGTGGGTTGCCCGCTCTCTCTAGCACGCTCCTTCTGTAACGCGGCTGCGATTTCCTGAGCCTTCCAAACCTTGATCTCGTTACTGAGTATCAAGGAATCCAAAACCTCATCGAACAAGTCCTTCGGTACTCCCGCGGCAGTCACCACACTGCGCGCGTGTAACGTCATGTGTCCTTTCTGGATTCCTTCCGTCGCCAAGGCTCGGACCGCTGCGAAGTTCTGCGCGAGGCCTACCGCCGCCATAACTTCTGCCAGCTCCGTTGCGGATTCGACACCCAGCAAGCGCATGTTCAGTTCGACCGTGGGATTGGACTTCAGCGGCGCCCCTACCGTGCCGACCTTAATGGGTAGCTCGATGCTGCCGCAGAGATCCCCCCGCTCATCAGCCCACCAATTCGTCAACGACGTGTAGCGCCCACCACGAGCCGCGTATGCGTGCGCTCCAGCTTCAATCGCGCGCCAATCGTTACCGGTCGCTATGGCAACGGGATCGATACCGTTCATGATTCCTTTGTTGTGAGTGGCCGCACGGTACGGGTCCACATGCGCGAAGTCCGTCGCGACGATGATACCGTCGCGGACCTGCTCTCCCGAATAATCCGCGCCGCCCAGCGCTTCTGCAGGAATTCTGCACTGTGCCCTGGCGAGAGATCGATCGCTCAGATTGGAAACTATGCGAAGGAAAACTTTCCCCCCGGTAATCGACTCGATCAGCGGCGCGACACCCTCGCACATCCCGTTCGTGAGATTGGCCCCCATGGCATCACGGGTATCGACAAGCAGGTGAACCACTAGCATGGGTTTCCCGCTGGAGGGCAGTGGATGAACGAATAGCTCGATATCTCTCGCACCCCCACCGCGCGCGACCATGTTGGGATGGAAGCTGTTGGCCAGATTCATTATGTCTTGCTTCCGTTCGACCAGCGCCGCCTTCGCCGCCTCCATGTCCGGGAGATCAAGGACCTGTATCTGCCCAATCAATATGGGATCGGTCGCATCCGCCTCGAAACCGCCGTGCTCGGCTATTAGCTTGGATGCGGAACTCAGCGCCGCAATCACCGACGGCTCCTCCACCGCCATCGGCACTATGTAACGGCGGCCTTTGACGACCAGATTCATTCCCAATCCGAGCGGCAGCCCCATGACCCCGACAACGTTCTCGACCATCTTGTCGGCGGACTCGAGATCGAGGGTATGCCTGCCCGTAGCGAGCGCCCGGAAGTCGCTTCCGGTCACCAAGCCTCGCTCGCGCACCGCACGAAGACGCTCCTCTACGCTGAGTTTGTAGAACTCTGGAATTCTTCGTCGGTCGTCACTCACTCTGAAGCTGTCTCCACAATCAGCCCACTCGGGTCGATTCCAAACTCGAAAACATCGCATTCAACGTCAACGGCTCTCTTGAACGAATCGAGTGCTGCTGCGTCCGCGCTAAAGGCGAGTCCAAAATCACCGCCTCCCGCACCACTCACTTTATACGCGATACCCAGGCGTTCGGCTGTCTTCATCAGCTCACGGTGCTTGGGCGTTACGATCTGAGCCCCAATACAGACACCGAGGTATTCCAGACAGCGGCCGTATTCGGTAACCGCCTCCAGAAATCCCTGGGCGTCGTCCTCGGACGCCGCACCGATGCCGTTCTCTGCGATCTCCGCCAACGCTGCATGCAACGCCATGGCCTCTTCGGTCTTCGCTGCACGCCAGGCTTCGTAGCGGGCCACGAAATCCGGTGTGGAGGCCGCAGACCGAGAAAAAATACCCGCGAATCCTACACCCTTAGGTAGCTGGACTGTACTCACCTCGGGAAGAGAATCCTCATTTAGCTGAAAACGTATGACGCCACCAAACAGGCTTGCCGCCACGTCAACACCGCTGCCGGCACCAGCCTGGATCGCCTGGTGTAAGCCTATGAGCATCTCGAGTGTTCGGGAGTCCGTCCTCAAGCGCTCCCGCCCTGAAAAAACGGCCCAGGCACCCGCCCAAGCAGTCAAGGCGGCAGCGCTCGACCCCAGGCCTAGCTTCATAGTAGCCGCGAACAGTTCACGGGAATCCAACATACCCTGCCAAATACCGGCATTCGGGAGACTTTGAAGAACCTCGTCAACGACCGCATAGCCGCTCCGCATGTCGGCGGAGAAATCGACAGCTTCGTCCGTGTTGGCCATGGAAACAAAATGGCAAGACCCATCTTCGCTCGGGCCGATTGTCGCGCAGCAGTACCGATCTACTGCAAGGACTAAGGCAGGGGCACCGTTGAGGACGGCATATTCCCCAAGCACTACCAGCTTTCCCGGCGCCCTAGAGACGACTCGGATGGCGCTTTCGCTAGCCGGCATATCGCATCGGGACGCCGATCGGCTAGACCGCCTCGACACCCGGCCCCAAACCGCTCACCAGCGTATCCAAGACACCTGGAACTGCGCGCAGGACCGCTTCCACGTGCCCGCTGGCACCGGGCGCGCACACGGCCTTGAGCTGAGGGCCGGCATCGATCGTGAAGAACACCGCAACACCCGAAGCCCGGAGTGCCCGCACTGCGTGTAGGCTGGCGACCGTCGCTGCGTTCCAGTAGATCAAGGGAGGTTGTGCAGCCATGGCCGCCGCATGCATCTTTAGGCAGTTGTGCTCAGCGACACGAGCCAGCGTATCAAAGTCTTTGTTCAGCACGGCCTGCTGAGCACATGCCAGATCGTGAGCACTGCTGGCCACCCAATCCGAGTAATACGGCGAACTCGCCGCCGATTGTTCCATACCTGCACGAGAGCTCACTGTTTTCTCGCCACGCTCGGTGATGGCGATCACAACCTCCAGAGGCCAGGCGTCTGCCTCAAGAAGCGGTTCGGCGAAGCTGTCCGAGCCGTCTGCCATCGAGCCCACATGCATCTCGACGAATCCGCCGAAGATCGACCGTGCCGCCGACCCGGAGCCCTGCCGAGCAATGATGCTGAGATCCCGCGGCGTGAGATCCAAGTCCAACGCGTGAGCGGCCGCAGCGGTGAGGGCCGCAAAACCTGAGGCGGACGACGCCAGACCAGCGCTCGTCGGAAAGTTGTTTCGGCTGACGACCTTTGCAAAGGACTCGACGCCGGCATGCGATCGTAACAAGTTGAGGCACTCAGTCACCCGCCCGTTTCGCTCCTGACGAACCTGGCCGTTCAATGAAAACATGTCGGAAGACAAACCGGTGTCAAACCCAACCTCTGTCTCCGACCACAACGAATCCAGCGTGATTGAAAGCGACCCCACGGCCGGCACGTTCAGGGCGACGTCCGCCTTACCCCAGTACTTGATAAGAGCGATGTTCGCCCGAGCTCTGACTGTTGCCTTCATTCCGAACACACTCTAGCAAGCTAGAGGTATCTATGGGCTTCTGTATTTGCCAACGGTAAACCACTCGCAGCGAACTCGAATAGCAGACGTAGGCCACGATTGCTCCGGAGCGCGAGGTCGGTGGTTAGAACTGTCGCCCTAACCGTCTTTCGAGACACCTTGACCTGATCTCCGGACGTGAATCTCGGATTGGCGTGAATCTTTCGTAACGTGAGCACCGCGAACCCGAGAGCCCATATGCAGAACCGGCGTATACCCACTTCATTGGTCGGAACATTACACGTGTACTCGAAAGCCCGTCGCAGGTGGAAGTACGCGACCGAGACTAATTCCGCCATACCAGCCCGAAAGACCTCGGTGTTATGAAGCTCCTCCAATCGTTCCAGCTCGAATTCGCCGCCCAGAAAAACGGAGCGAGGTAGCCAACACGTGTCGGCCTGACGATCTTCCCAAATATCTTTGAGTATATTTGTCATCTGCAGGCCCTGACCAAACGAGACGGCAAGTCGCATCATCTCGTCACGCTTCACTCGAAGCTCCGGACAATGAACGCAAAACAACTCCGTAAGCATTTCCCCAACGACGCCCGCCACCACATAACAGTAAGCGCTCATATCGTCGAGGTCTCTAAGACCCTTGAGGCTCTTGTTGCGCTGAAACTCCGGCATACCGGAGCACATGATCGTGACGCAACGAGTCAATGCCTCCTTCTCCGTGGCCGAAAAACCATGTGTGACACGAATAATCTTGTCGGCATTTTCCACAAGATCACGCTCGTGGGGCAGGACGTGCGATGAGAGCAACGGAACAAGCGCTGTGGCGAACGCGTCTGCGTCTTCGTTGCCTTTCACGACCGAAACGAAGCGGCGATGAAACTCAGACTTCTGCTCATTTTCTAGGGCAACATCATCTTCAATGGTGTCAGCAAGACGGCACAGAAGATAGGCGTTAGCCACGACCTCAGCTAGACGACCGGGCAACACCGGAATTGTTAGTGCAAAAGTGCGAGAGACCCCCGGAAGGATGTACGCCTGGTACTGTAGATCACCTTGATAAGGGCCCATCGATCGGCTCGGTTCGGACTTCACAGATACTAGAGGCCGGGCGCGCCGGTTCAGTGTTACGATGAATAAATATGATAACACGGGCCCCAAAAGAGACCTTTCGGGAGCGCCTGGAGCTCTACAGACACCGAGTCAATACACGGTTGCACAACACGCTAGCGATCAACAAGGGTGCACCCAAAGACCTAACCCTCGCCATGCAATACGCCGTACTCGGCTCCGGAAAGAGGATCCGACCTCTTCTAAGCTACGCCACCGCCGAGCTGCTCGAGATCGACGCGGAGCGAGTGGACTCGATTGCGGCGGCGGTGGAGTTGGTGCACGCGTACTCGTTGATACATGACGATCTTCCGGCAATGGACGACGATGATCTTCGACGTGGCCGGCCCACGACTCATCGGCAATTCAACGAAGCGACCGCGATCCTTGCAGGGGACGCATTGCAAGCCCTCGCGTTCGAAGCTCTGTGTAACGACCCGCTCTTGTCCGAACAACCCCTCGATCAGCTTAAGATCGTTAGCTGGTTAGCCAGCGCCGCCGGTCCGGCTGGAATGGTTGGCGGTCAGTTGCTGGATCTAAGGGCAGAAGGCCGCGCCATAAGCGAAGCCGAATTGGAGGACATTCATCGGCGCAAGACCGGCGCGCTAATACGAGCGTCGACCATGATGCCCACTGAGCTAGCGTACCTCTCCGCAAATGCGCAGCAACGGCTCGACGAGTTCGCCAGCGATATCGGCCTTGTCTTTCAAATCATGGACGACGTGCTAGAGGTTGAACAGGGTACAACCACGCTCGGCAAGAGCTCCCGATCCGACGAGAGCAAGGAGAAATCCACCTACCCGGCAATATTGGGTTTGGCGGGAGCCCGCAGCCGTGCAAACGCTATCTATGAAGATGCGATGGACGCACTGGAGTCGCTGGGAGCGCGCGCGGAAGGGCTAAGATGGATATCGGACTACATCGTCAATCGCTGTCACTAGCCGAAGGTGCGATCTGAAAACTGCTCGCGTAGTGTCTTCTTTGAAATCTTCCCGGTGGCGGTGTGCGGAATCTCATCAACCAGAGTCATCGAATCGGGAATCCACCAATCCGCAACCTTCCCCTTAAATGAGGCGAGGACGCTGGCTTCGTCTGGTGTGCAACCCTCAGCTGGGACTACGAGAAGTAACGGGCGCTCTCCCCATTTCGCATCCTTGATCCCAACTACTGCAGCCTCCTCCACGTCCGGATGAGCTACCGCGAGGTTCTCCAACTCGATCGAGCTAATCCACTCGCCCCCGGATTTGATCACGTCCTTCGTTCGGTCCGTAATGCTCAGGTAGCCGTCCTGATCGATCGTTGCCACATCGCCGGTTGAGAACCAGCCGTCCTCATCGTGCGTGTCGGTGTTTTCGACCTCCCCAAAATAGCCGTCGGCCACCCACCACCCGCGGACCTTCAAGGCCCCAAACGCTTTTCCGTCTCTCGGTAGGTCGTTTCCATCATCATCACAGATCTTCATGTCCACCCCAAAGGGTGTTCGTCCCTGCTTCGCCCGAACCTGATTGAGCTCCACCGGGTCGAGGTCCTCCATTCCAGGGAGCAACTGGTTCACGGTACCCAGAGGACTCACTTCCGTCATTCCCCATGCATGGTGGGTGTAGACACCATGCCGCTCCTCGAATTCCTGCATGATGGACAGGGGACACGCAGAGCCACCGACGACGGTCCGATTCAAGGTCTCGACAGTTTTCCCGGTTTCCCTGAGATACGCTAACAACGCAATCCACACGGTGGGTACACCCAGTGCGAGGGTGACGCCTTCACCTGCGATCAACGACTGCAATGTCTCACCATCCGCCATCTTGGGTCCCGGCAACACCAGCTTGGCGCCGGCGATTGGGCACGCATACGGAATGCCCCAAGCGTTCACGTGAAACATCGGTACCACGGGAAGGACTACGTCGCTGTGAGACAAGCGCAGCACGTTCGGCATGCAGCTAGCATAAGCATGTAGGACGGTGGAACGGTGATCGTATAGCACACCCTTGGGATCGCCTGTTGTCCCGGATGTGTAGCACAGCGCACTGGCGGTCTTCTCCTCGAGATCCGGCCACGGATAAGCTGAGCTCTCTTGACCCACCAGGTCCTCATAGCAATAGAGATTCGATAACCCGCTTTCAGGCATCGCACCCCTGGAGGTAAGAGCAACGTAGGCGGTCACGGAGGGCAACCGGTCGGCCAAACCCTCTACCAGCGGAATAAACATAGGATCAATAAATACTACGCGATCTTCCGCATGATTCATTATGTAGACCAGCTGTTCCGGGAAGAGCCGGGGGTTGACCGTATGGATGACGGCACCGGAGCAAGAAACACCGTAGTAAAGCTCCAGGTGCCGGTGATCGTTCCATGCCAGCGTAGCAACTCGGTCACCTAACTCGACACCCAGACTGGAAAGTGCGTGCGCAACACAATTCGCTCGGTCGAAAATCTCCCCGTACGTACTGCGATGCACTCCTTCGTCCATCGTTACGGAAATGACCTCGGTGTCCCGATACAGCCTGTCGGCGAAACGCATGATCTCTGTAATAGTCAACGGCGCCGCCATCATCTTGCCATGCACAGTCATTCACTCCATATGTGATGAGCGTTGACTATACCGTGGACGAAAGTAGACGGACTAGCTCGTGGCGAAGGCTCCAAGTTGATGACGGGCCGTACCACGAAGCATCACCTTCACCACGAACGCTCGGGCAATCGATCAGTGTCGATGATGCAGGTATGAGTAAGCTGGGGTGCAATAGTGGAAAGGCGCACATCCAATGACGTCAGCGATCTCGGAAAAGTTACAGCGAGGTCTTGCCTCGCCCGAGAATAGATCGTGGCCCATTCCCAGGGCTTGTGCGCCAGCAGACGATAACCGTTAGACTTCAGCTCGCACACCCAATTCAAATCGGAAAAACCTAAGCCTGCCTTAGGAAGCGCGCTGCCAAACCAAGATATCAATGCGGGCATACACCACCCGAGAAGTCGCTGAGCTGCTCGGGATCGCACCCGAACGGGTTCGATCTTTCGCACGACAGAAGTTTGTCACGCCGGAGCGGAACGCGCGCGGTCATTACCGGTTCTCGTTTCAAGACCTGGTCTTGCTACGAACGGCTAATGCGCTCGTCGAAGCGGAACTCGGGTCGCACCGAATCTGGAGGGCATTGAGAGCGGTTCAAGATCAGTTGCCAACGGGGCGACCATTGAGCTCGGTCCGAGTACTCGCGGAAGGGGACCGCGTGCTGGTCCGGGAACGAAATACCGCCTGGGAGCCGGAGTCTGGCCAAAACATCCTCAATTTCGAGGTAGAGGAGCTCGCAGAAAAGGTAGCGCCGTTGATAAAGGCCGCGGCGCCATTGGCCCGGGAGCAGGCAAGCAGCGGCGAAGAATGGTTTGAACTCGCGCTAGATTTCGATCAGGTTAGCGCGAAAGAAGATGCGGAGGCAGCGTATCGTGAAGTGCTGTCTTTGGACTCTAACCACGTCAATGCCCGCATCAACCTCGGTCGACTCCTGCACAACGAGCGTCAGTACCGCCAAGCGGAAGGGCTTTATCGGGAGGCTCTCCAGATCGATCCTGAAAATCCGATTGCGGCATTTAATCTTGGTGTCGTACTCGAGGATCAGGGCGCAATCCAGGAGGCCATGGACACGTACCGGCACACACTAAACGTCGATCCAACACTCCCCGACGTGCACTACAATCTGGCACGCCTGTATGAGCACCAGGGTGATCGACAGGCCGCGCTACGCCATTTCTCCCGATTCAAAGCCCTCAGCGGTCAACGCGACGACATCAATTGAGCGGGAGGAACGCCAGTTTCGTTCGCGGTATCCGATGAGAGGTCATCGTTAATCAATACCCCTACTCTTGAAACGAAAATCCACTAGCTACAGCGCAGAGCTTCAACGCGTTCCCGGTCGCACCCGGAAGCGCGGAGAGCCCGGGCCAGCAAATAATCCGAGATATGCTAGTGTTGTCCGACTGAATTCTTAAATGGGCCTAGGCAATCACCGCAGGCCAAAAGCGGCTGGGCAGGATGGTCTTCGTTGAACCCGAAGACAACACGAATGCAACAATAAAGGGGGGGCAGTGACATTCCAGGAGTGTGCCGAGATTCAGGAAATCCTCCTCGCCAAGCGGGAGGAGTTGGCGAATCGCCTGGAACGGATCAAAGACAACCTGATCGGAGGGCAAAGCGCCGATTCTCAGGAACAGGCTCAGGAGCTTGAGAACGCCGAGGTTATGGACGCCCTAGGCAATGAGACTCGGCTTGAGCTCAGCTATATCGCCCAGGCTTTGAAAAAGATCAAGGACGACGCATACGGGATCTGCGTGACCTGTGATGAGGAGATTCCTATCGCACGCTTAAAGGCCTACACCTTTGCGGAAAGATGTATCCGTTGCGCCACCGCGGAGGAAGCCAGGTCCACCCGTTGATCGCACTGGCTACCCACATCACGCGGCTGTCATCCTAGGCGGATCGACTTGCTCCGGCCGCGACCAAGCCTCGAGCAGCTCGGCCTCCAGAGTTTCTACGCTTTGCATTGCTATTTGTTTGACGGGGCCATATCCACGAATGCTTTGCGGCAATCGTGCCAGCTCAATGGCTAGTTCCAGGCGCGATGGGTCCATTTCCTCCAGAATGCGGGCGAGGAGACTCTCAAAGTCCTCGATGAGCCGTCTGTCGGCACGCCGCTCCGCGGAGTAGCCGAACGGATCGAGCGGTGTGCCCCGGAGAAAGCTCAGGCTTGCTAGGACTCTGAACACCGGCAATATCCAGCCGCCGAACTCATACTTCCTCGGGCGACCGGTCTCAGGGTCCAAGCGGGCGATTAATGGAGGCGAAAGGTAGAACTTAAGCTTAGCTTTGCCCGCGAATTTGCTCATCGCATCATTTAGGAACGTCGTCTTGGCATGCAAGCGGGCGACCTCGTACTCATCCTTATACGCAAGTAGCTTGAAGTAACTCCTGGCTACTGTGTCCGCGAGGACAGTAGATCCCGACCGCATCCGCCCCTCCACCTCTTTGACGCGTTCCACTAACGCCCGATAACGACTGGCATACTTTACGCTCTGGTAGCCTTCGAGGAATCGCTCACGGCACGAGATCACCTCATCCAGTGTTTCGGCCATTGGTTGCAGCGTCGGTACCGGTTCAGCGAAACGTTCCAAGAGCTCCGGATCGAGTGCCGCGTGTCGGCCCCATCGGAAGGCGGTCCTGTTTTGCTCGAGCGCCACTACGTTGAGCTCGATGGCCCGTTCGACCGCCGTTGCGGAAACCGGCAGAAGCCCCTTTTGACTCGCCACGCCCAGCAAGAACAGGTTGGCGAAAATGCCATCTCCCAATAACGCCGTGGCGAGACCTGTCGCATCGATTGTCCCGAGGGCCTCCCCGCGGCACTTACGGGCAAGGGTGGATAGCATCGATACGCCTTGATATTCCAAGTCACGATCGAATATAAATGCTGCCGTCATTTCCTCATGCGTGTTGACCACAGCGCTCGTGCGTTCGGCAGAAAGTTTCGCGAGCGATTCATCGTGCGTCGCGACGATCAAATCCGCACCCAGAAGCAAATCGACACTGCCCGCGGGGATCCACGGCGAGTGAAGGTGTTCCTGGCTGTCCCCGATGCGCACGTGTGACAACACCGCACCGAACTTCTGGGCCATCCCGGTCTGATCCAGTGCCAACACGCAGCGCCCCTCTAAATGAGCAGCCATTCCCAGTATCGCGCCGACCGTGCTCACACCCGTACCACCAATACCCGCGATCAGCACATTGTAAGGCGTGCCCTGCGCGACCTGGGGTTCCGGCAGATCGGGTAGCTGCGATGAATCCACCACTTCCGACGCCTTACGCGTCACACCCTCCAAGACGACAAAGCTGGGGCAAAAACCCTCCAGGCAACTAAAATCCTTGTTGCAAGCCGATTGGTTGATCGCGCGCTTGCGACCGAACTCTGTCTCCAACTGAACGACGGAGAGGCAATTAGACACGGCGTTACAGTCGCCGCAACCTTCGCACACGAGGGGATTGATCGTTACCCACCGAGCTGGGTCTTGCGCCTGATCGCGCCTGCGACGCCGGCGTAGCTCGGCGGCACACGTCTGATCGTAGATGAGAGCCGAGACGCCACTCACTTCTCTCAGCTCGCGCTGCACGGCGTTAAGCTCTCGTCGGTGATAGGCCGAAACTCCAGCTGGAAGGCTGGTCTGTCCGCCGTATCGCCCGAGCTGATCAGTGACTACGACGATTTGTCTCACTCCTTCGGCCAAGAGCTGAGCGGCAACCTCGGCCACACTGAATCCCCCCTCGACTGGCTGACCGCCCGTCAGGGCGACGGCATCGTTGTAGAGAATCTTGTAGGTCATATTGACGCCTGCGGCGACGGCCGCTCGAATTGCTAACAAGCCCGAATGCACGTACGTACCGTCGCCCAGGTTTTGGAACACGTGGGTTGTACCTGTAAACGGCGCCTGCCCGAGCCAGGTAGCCCCCTCGCCCCCCATCTGGGTGAAAGTAGCCGTGTCGCGATCCATCCCGAGGGCCATGAAGTGACAGCCGATCCCAGCAATGGCCCGACTGCCCTTCGGCACACGCGTCGATGTGTTATGGGGACAACCGGAGCAGAAATGGGGCAAGCGCTTCGCCGTTCGTTCGGACTCCTCCAGGAAGCGCTCCTGTCGATCGAGAAACTGGAGCCGCTGCTCTATATCGGGGCTGGTGTGAAAACGCGAAAGTCGGTTCGCAATGACTCGAGCGATCCTTGTTGGCGTGAGATCACCACTCGACGGCAGAATCCACTCGCCTCGCTCATCGAACTTACCGACGATCAGAGGCCTCGAATCCGTCTCCCAGTTATATAACTGCTCTTTGAGCTGATTCTCCACCACGGCCCGCTTTTCTTCTACGACGAGAATTTCTTCGAGACCTCTTGCGAAATCGCGGATTCCTTCCGGTTCCAGAGGCCAACTCATCCCTACCTTGAATAGCTTGATCCCAATCTCCCCAGCACGTTCTTTATCAATGCCGAGATCCTCCAGAGCTTGCAGAACATCCAGGTAGGCTTTACCCGTCGACACGATTCCGAACCGCGGCCGGGGCCCGTCGATCACGACACGATTCAGCTGATTAGCACGCGCGAAAGCTAGCGCCGCATAGATCTTGTAGTGCTGCAGGCGATACTCTTGATCGTTCGGTTCGTCTGGCCAGCGGATATGAAGCCCTCCCTCGGGTACTTCGAACTCCGGCTGAACGATCTCGAGTTTCCGTGGAATCAGCACCGTTTGTGAAGAATCCGCGTTTCCCTCGGTCATCTTCAAACCCACCCAGCAACCGCTGAATCGGGAAAGCCCATATCCCATGAGACCCAGTTCCAACACATCCTGCACGTCCGTTGGATTGAGCAAAGGAATCATCGCGTCGATGAAGCCGTACTCGCTCTGGTGAGGCAGCGTCGATGACTTGCAGACGTGATCGTCACCCGCAGCGACTAATACACCGCCGTGCTTCGCTGTGCCAGCGAAGTTAGCGTGCTTGAAGGCATCACCAGAACGGTCGACACCCGGGCCTTTCCCATACCAGAACCCAAACACACCGTCGTAACGAGAAGCGGGAAATAGGTTGATCTGTTGAGTGCCCCAGACAGCTGTTGCCGCCAGTTCTTCATTGACACCCGGTTGGAAATGTATTGGCACCCGTTCCAGGAAAGCTCGCGCCCTCCAGAGCTCCTGGTCGAGGCCGCCCAGGGGGGAGCCCCGGTACCCGGACACGAACCCCGCGGTGTTCAGGCCGGCTTCCCGGTCCCGCTGAGCCTGCAACAACAGCAACCTCACCAGGGCCTGTGACCCGGTCAGATAAATCGTGCCCGTCTCCAAGCGGTAACGCTCGTCGACGTCCTGAACCTCACGCAAGTTCCCAACTGGTATCGCCGAAGCGCTCATCTTCGTGTCTTCCTATCGCTCATGGATCAGGATACTCGTCAAGGATCCTCAAGAATCGCTCATGGTCGACATTGGCTCCGCTCAGGACGAGCGCAACGCAGTCTAGGTCCTTAGCTGCGCCGGCAAGAACGGCGGCCAGCGCGACGGCGCCGGCGGGCTCCAATACCAGCTTCAGGTGGCGAGCGGCAAACGCCACAGCGTGCGCCGCCTGGTCATCCGTCACCGTGATGCCACCAGCAAGCAGCTCACGATTTAAGGTGAACGTGATCGCACCGGGCGTAGGGGCCATCAGCGCATCACAGATAGTAGGGGGATGACCAGAAACCATCTGCCTCTCACCGGATTCGAGCGAGCGTTTCGTATCGTCGTATGACTCGGGTTCAATTGCGAACACCGAACAATCGTCGAAAAACGAATTAATGCTCAGCGAGCAACCAGCGATGAGTCCGCCGCCGCCACATGGACAATAGAAGGCATTCAACTCCAGACCTTTGCTGCGCGCATAACGCGCCGTCTCTAGCCCGACCGTCCCCTGTCCCGCGATGATATCGGGATGATCGAACGCTGGGACCAGTGCGGCACCGGTCTCCTGCGCGATCTTTGCGGCGATGTGTTCCCGGTCTTCGGTGTAGCGGTCATAGAGCACGATCTCGGCACCGAGTGTTCGTGTATTGAACTGTTTGATCTTCGGTGCATCCTTTGGCATGACGATAGTCGCGCTCACACCGAGCCACTTAGCCGCCATTGCAACGCCCTGAGCGTGGTTGCCGGAGGAGGAAGCGACCACACCCGCGCTTCTCTCTTCGTATCCCAGTTGGAGGAGCCGATTCAAAGCACCCCGAATCTTGAAGCTGCCCGTATGTTGCAGGGACTCAGCCTTAACGAGCACACGAGAATCCGCCCTAAGGTTCAACACTTCGAACTCCAGCACCGGTGTCGCAATGAGCCAGCCCATCAGACGGCCATGGACTTCCTCGACATCGCGCGCTGTTGGCAGTACGTCGGTCATGGTTATCGCGGCTTGCGAGTCAAGCTGTCTAATCCTATAGTAGACGACGACGGTACCCCTATGGGGTTTGAAAGGGAACACGGTGCGGCGCTCTGTCGCCAAAGCCGTGGCTGTACCCGCAACTGTAAACGGCTAGTTCGTCTTCAGCATTGCCACTGGGCTTGAGCCTGGGAAGGCAGAAGGACGGACCGTGAGCCGCGAGCCAGGAGACCTGCCGTCGAGTCGTCCATCCGGGAGGCGGGTTACCTCAGCGGAGCGGTCTAACCGCAGCGGCGACACCGGCGACGGTATGCTGCTGCGTTCGTACCCTTCATCTGTGTGCGGCGTGCGTGACGGTAGCGTTGTCACGGGTTTTGGCCTGTGGACGGAGTACGGCGATGCCGATTATAGGAGACCGCCAATCCACCTCGAGACGAACGCTTGCCCGATGTTGTACCTGGCTGTTTCTCCTTTTTTGCACGGCCACCGCACCCGCCGCCGACAAGCCGCAACGCATCGTATCGATCAACGTCTGCACCGACCAACTACTCTTGACTCTGGTGGAGCGCGAAAGGATCGTCTCGCTGTCGCATCTGACTGCGGACCCGTATTCCTCCTGGGTTGGCTCGGAGGCCGATGGCCTTTACTCGAACCGCGGCACCGCAGAAGAAGTCATCGCGCTCGATCCGGATCTCGTCGTCGCGGCTCCATTTGGCTTTCAACCAACCGTAGCCATTCTGGAACGACTGGGATACAGCGTCGTCAAGTTACCAATGGCAACGAGTCTCGACGACATTTCAGCAAACCTTCTTGCACTCGCAGACGCCGTCGGCGAGCGAGAGCGGGCAGACGCCCTTATCGCCGAGTTTTCTGCTGAGATCGAACACCAGACCTACCGCGATGCCGGTCCGCGGCCGCTTTTTGTGAGCTACGAGGCCGACGGGTGGATGACCGGGAGCGACTCCCTCGTGGCCGACGTTGCCCGAACAGCCGGGTTCGAGCCGCTGGGCGAGCGGCTCGGTTTCTCGGGAGGCCGTCGGGTTTCACTTGAGGAACTCCTGCTATTGGAGCCCCACCTGATAGATTTAGGCCATCCATGGAATGAGCCGCCAGCGCTGGTTTCCGAAACGATGCGTCACCCGGCGATGCGGGCGCTACTGGAACGAACAACGCTGATTGAGGTGCCGGATCCATTGTGGATCTGTGGCTCTGTGCGCACGCTCGAAGCACTCGCTATTCTGCGCCGCGCCCGGGACGACTTGGGGCCTGTTCAAGGCGACCTGCGTGAGTGATAGACCCCGCTTCTTTCTTCTTCTCGCGGCGCTCGCCGCGATAACCACTGTCTTATTCGCGTCGTCGGTCGTCGTTGGTGCCGCCGGCACAGGTGTCTCCGGTCTCCTTGCGATGGTCGATGAGGGAGACACTCAGGTCCTGTCGCTGATCATCTGGGAAATCCGTTTGCCGAGAGCCATTCTCGGCCTCACGATCGGCTCCACCCTTGGCCTCGCCGGCGCCACGCTGCAGGGCTATTTGCGTAACCCCATCGCAGAGCCGGGCGTGATCGGCGTATCGACGGCGGCGGCTCTCGGCGGCGTTATCGCCATTTACACTGGACTCTCGCTCGCGTTCCCTCTCGCTCTGCCGCTAATGGCAATCGGTGGAGCCTTGGTCGCGGTCCTGTTGCTGCAAGCTCTCGCCGGCGCCGGCAGCATCCTGACACTCATCCTGGCCGGCGTGGCTATTTCAAGCCTGTGCGGCGCGTTAATGTCTCTCGCACTCAACCTGTCCGACAACCCTTTCGCCTCATTGGAAATCGTCTTCTGGTTGCTAGGGTCGATCACCGACCGAAGCATGACGCACGTCTGGTTGGCGACCCCCTTCATCTTTACTGGTTGGCTGCTGTTGGCCACCAGCGCACGGGCTCTGGACGCGTTAAGCCTGGGCGAGGAGGCGGCGCTGAGTCTTGGTGTCGATCTGAAACGAGTTCGATTCCTCGTTGTCTCCGGCACTGCGATCAGCGTTGGAGCCTGCACGGCGGTTAGCGGTGTCATCGGATTCGTGGGATTGGTGGTTCCCCATCTGCTGCGACCCCTGGTTGGCCACCAGCCCAGTCGACTGCTGCCGGCGAGCGCATTGGCGGGGGGCATCCTTCTGCTATCCGCTGACCTCCTGGTTAGAACGATCGACACCCCCACCGAACTCAAGCTGGGTGTCGTGACTGCCCTCATCGGAGGACCTTTCTTCCTGTTCCTCATCCTCCGGCTCAAGTCGATGTACGGGGTATGAAGCTGGAAGTCACCAACGTGTCGATTCAGGTCCGCCATCACAAGATCGTCGACGACCTATCGATGACGCTGGACCAAGGCGAATTGATCGGTCTGATCGGCCCGAACGGTGCGGGGAAATCGACTCTGTTGCGATCGATCATCGGGGCAGGACACCGCAGTACCGGAGGATTCGCTATCGATGGGGTACCCCTGAGTGAGCTGTCGGCATTGCAGCGTGCGAGAAGGCTCGCCTACCTACCCCAGGAACGCCATGTCGAGTGGCAGTTGCCAGCTCGCGCTGTGGTTATGCTCGGTCGGTTTCCTTACCGGCACGGATTCGGCCCCCCAGCCCCGGAGTGTGAGGCTGCCGTGGACCGCGCGCTCGCGGCGGTGGAAGCCACGTCGTTCGCACAACGCAGCGTGACCTCACTTTCTGGCGGGGAACGCGCTCGTATCTTGCTCGCGCGCGCGCTCGCCGTCGAAGCCCCGCTCCTCATGGCGGATGAGCCTATCGCCGAGCTCGATCCCTACCATCAGATTCACGTAATGGAGATTCTGAGAGATAAGGCCAATGAAGGGTCCGGGGTATTGGCCGTGCTGCACGATCTAACACTGGCAGCCCGATTCATGGACCGCCTGATCCTAATCGATCGAGGCCAAGTGGTTGCGGAAGGTCGACCCGATCAGGTCCTCAGTGACGCCAACCTCCAAAACGTATACAAAATCTCCACGCTACAGGAATTCACTTCGAGCGGCCCCCTCGTCCTGCCGTGGCAGAGGACTGACAGAGAAGGCCAATAGAGGAAGACTGAATGAAGCGTATAGACCTTCCTGCATGCATCGCCATGGCATACCTCTCTTTCTCACTAAGCCTCGGTGTTCCCGAGCTGGCGCTCGCTCAAATCGCAGCATTGCAATCCGAGGGCGTTCTCGAGGACGAAATCATAGTCTCCAGCAAAATCGTCGTGCCGATGCGAGAGATAGGAACGGCAGTGTCCATCATCACCGCAGAAGATATTCAACTCAGCGGATACAACTCCATGGCAGGTTTATTGCGGACCCAAGCTGGAATCGCCGCTAGCAATACGGGCGGCGCAGGCAAGCCCACCACTCTGCGGATCCGAGGTGAAGAGGGGTACCGGACGCTCGTTATGATCGACGGTGTGGAGCTGGCGGATCCTAGTGGGACTCAGGTGGGACCAACCTTTGAGCACCTATTGACCACCGGTGATATCGAACGAATAGAAATTCTAAGGGGTGCGCAAGGTTTCATCTACGGCGCGGATGCAGGGGGTGTAGTCAACATTCTGACCCGGACAGGCGAAGGCCCCATGACAGGAGAGGCCAGCCTGGGGTACGGCGATTACGACACCAGACAGCTGGAGGGCAACCTGTCAGGCGGCAGTGCCACTGGAGACTATTTTCTCTCCATCTCCGACCAGTCCTCCGATGGCTATAACTCTAGGACATCGGATACCGATCTGATTGACGACGACGGCTATGAGAACACTACCCTGCACGCGAAAGCGGGCTGGACGCCGACCGAGGATCTCCGAATTCAGTTAGTCGCTCGCGACATTGAGGCCGAAAATGAATTCGATCGATGTGGGTTTCCCGTTACGAACGACTGCTTTGGGCTCATCTCACAGACAGCCCTAAAACTCTCTGGAGACTATAGCGCCGGCAGGTTTTCACATTCGCTCGCACTTGCGAACACCGATATAGAGCGCAGCGATTTCTGGGCAGGTGTCGAATCCTTCACAACAGATGGGAGTATTCATCGCATCGACTACACTGGCAGCGTTGAAGTAGGCTCAACCTCTACCTTCGTGTACGGCGTCGACCTCGAACGGGAACAGATCACGAGCAGCAGTAGAGACAATCTCGATCGCGCCCAGATGGGAACCTACTTCGAGTACCAGACCCAGTTCAATGATACGTTATTCGTCACGGCGGGCGCCCGCCGCGATGACAACGATGACTTCGGAAAACACACGAGTGTTAGGGTCTCCACGGCCTATCTTCAGCGGTTGGCGACCGGTGCAACACTCAAGTATCGCGCCACTTACGGCACGGGCTTCCGAGCACCTAGTCTCTCGGAGATTGCTTACAACAACGGTCCGTTCGCTTTTCCACTAACCTCAGTCGTCAAACTCTTGGAGGAATCCAGTAGCGGCTTCGACGTCGGCGTCGAGTACGTTGAGCTTAACGGACTCTATCTGGGCGCAACGTATTTTAATCAGGTTATTGAAGACGAGATTTTCTTCGACCTAGCAAGTTTCTCCGGCTATCTGCAAGCGCTCGGTAGCAATCTCTCAAGAGGGATTGAGGTCGCCTTCGAACGCCCTATCTCAAGGCAATGGGACCTACTGGGCAACCTTACGATCAACGACACGGAGAACCAGGAAGGTCAGCAGCGTATCCGCAGACCAAAACACCTGGCCAACGTAAGCGTTCGCTTCTCTCCCACCGATGACAGGTTCAGGTTGCTCGCCAATTATCGGTTCTCGAGAGATTCAGTAGACGAGCTTTTTGGTATCGGCCGCGTGCCCCTCGATGACTACCAGGTCCTCGATATCAGTGCGACGTTCAGGGTCAGTGAAAGGCTGGAGGCCTTCGGTCGCCTCGAAAACGTGACCGATGAGGACTACCAGGAAGTCACCGGTTTTCGATCGGGGGGCATTGCAGTTTACGCCGGCGCCCGGGTCCGTTTCTGAACAACCGGATCGACCAGAAACATGGGGAAAACGTCCTGTGATCTTCTAAGATATTGACCCCGGGGGCTACCTCGAGGATCGGTATAGCATTAGAGCAACCTTCTGTAGTGCGCGAGCGCACTCCTCAGGCTAGTATTGGTAACAATGCCCCGAGCCGGGGACGCCTACCACGATGCACGAAGACAAAATCCATCTCTGGCAGCACTCTCACGCGTTTGGTCAGCATTTGAAGCGACCTGGAGAGACGCGCACACTAATCGTGATCGCTATTACCACCACCATGATGGTGGTCGAAATCACTGCAGGAATCGCTTTTGGGTCCATGGCGCTTTTGGCGGATGGTCTACACATGGCCTCCCACACAGCTGCGCTGAGCATTAATGCCTTCGCCTATATTTATGCCCGCCGACATGCGCACAACGAGCATTTCAGCTTTGGGACCGGAAAGGTCAACACACTAGGCGGCTATACCGGAGCCGTGCTACTCGCCGGATTTGCGCTGGTAATGGCCTGGGAGAGCGTCGACCGCCTCATCTCGCCCGTGCAGATCGCGTTCAATCAGGCCATTTTTGTTGCCGTGCTGGGGCTCATCGTTAACGGCGCTTCGGTATTAATCCTCGGTCAACACCACCACCCCGAGCAGGCGAAGGATTTGCCAGACCAGCTCGATACCCATGACCACAACCACAACGGAGAACACCACAGCCATCACCATCATCACGATCACAATCTCGTCTCGGCCTATTTGCACGTCTTAGCGGACGCACTAACGTCCCTGCTCGCGATCTTCGCCCTGCTCGGCGCCAAGTACTTCGGTTTCATCTGGGCCGATCCCCTCATGGGAATCGTCGGTGCGTTGCTCGTCGCTCGATGGTCGCTGGGCCTCCTCAAAACTACGTCAACGGTCCTACTAGATCACGAGGGGCCGGAGGAGGTCCGCAAAGTCATAAAAGAAAGGATTGAGGCTGAAGACGGCAACCGGGTCTCCGATCTGCACGTCTGGGCATTAGGGCCTAACATATACTCGGTGATCGTCTCGTTGGTGACCCACCACCCCAAATCCCCGGATCACTACAAGCGACTGCTACCACCGGGAATGGGCGTGATGCACATCGTGGTCGAAGTACATCCTTGCGATGAGCACGGTGATCCCTTAATGAGTTGACAGGGGTACGGCCCACTATACGACCTAGCTTTCGACTCGTTGACAATCACCACCCCTTGACCTGGGGGATCCAGTCGATCGGTATAATCGTCGCGATGACCGATCCAAGCTCCGGCGATTCCGCGCTAGACGCTCCCAATGACCGGCCGATCGTCCTCCTGAACAAGGTGGACGTCACGCTACTGGGACGCACGGTGCTTCATAAGCTTACCTGGGAATTGCTCCCCGGTGAGCACTGGGCGGTCGTGGGCGCCAATGGCAGTGGCAAGACTAGCTTGCTGAAGTTGATTGCCGGGAATCTCTGGCCTGCACCACAGAGCGGTACCCGCCGCTACGATTTCGGTGGCGACCTGCAAATCGACGCCGTCGAGGCACTCAGCCGTATCACCCTTGTCGGTCACGAGTTACAGGACCGCTACACGCAACTCGGCTGGAACTTCGATGCCACGGACGTTGTGCTATCGGGAATCTTCAAGACCGATGTTCCGCGCCGCGAAGCCGAAGCGAAGGAGCGGGGCCGAGCGCGAGAGGTCCTCAGTGACCTGGGACTGTCGCATCTGGCTGAACGACCGTTTCTGGAGTTATCCCGTGGAGAACAACGCCGCGTGTTGATTGCTCGAGCTCTCGGTTTCGAGCCCAGAATCCTCCTCCTGGACGAACCGGCTGCGGGTCTGGATGAAAAGGCACGGCGTCTCTTGAACGAAATGATCAATCAGATTAGCAAGAACGTGACCGTACTTTGCTCTTACCACGAGACAAAGAACTTACCGAACGCCATCAACAGAATTCTAAAACTCAATGAAGGCCACGTGGTCGAATCGGGCATCCTCAACCGAAGTGCTCCGGTTGACGCCGACCTAGCAACCCCACTAATTGAATCGTTACCCACAGCTTTGACGGAAAGTGCGCCGGACTTGGCGACGATTATCCGCGTTGAACATGCCGATATTTGGCTGGATGAACATCGCGCGCTCACCGACATCACGTGGCGACTCTTAGAAGGTGAGCACTGGCAGGTTACGGGTCCGAATGGTTCGGGCAAGAGCACCTTTCTCAGATTGCTTCACGGACAACTTCGACCGGCGGTCGGAGGTTCTATTCAATTCCCGGGAATCGAGGATCCGGAGAATATTTGGACGCTGCGACAGCAAATCGCCTGGGTCTCACCGGAGCTGCAGGCCGGCTATTGGTATCCCTCAACTGCACGCCAGTGCATCAGCTCAGGGTTCGACTCCAGCATCGGACAAGCTCGCAGGCTAGCGCCCACAGAGTCTGCGCTAGTGGACGAGTTGCTCGAGCAGTTCGAGCTGGCCGATCTGGCCGAGCGCAACGTCAAGACCCTCTCCTACGGGCAGTTCCGACGCGTCCTGATAGCCAGGGCCGTCGTGTACAAACCGAAGGTCCTGCTACTCGACGAACCATGGGAAGGCCTAGACCCCGCGAACCTGGACCTCGTGACCCGCGAGCTCGACCAGATCATCGCCCGGGGGACTCAGTTGATCTGCGCGACCCATCTGCACCGCAACGCCGCACAGTTTAATCGGGCCCTGGAAATAGAGGGTGGGGGAATCAGGCGCTCGGGGAAATTGTCCAACGACTGAAGCAGACGCTCAGCGGTGGACATGAATGTGGACCCGACGGACCTCCTGGAAGTTAATCCAGTGAGCGCCCACCAACACGAAACTACCAAAAAGCGTCAAACCGGATTCCGCCCAACCGGGCCATTGCCCATGCCCCCAAAGGGCCGCCCCGGCGATCAAGACTACGCCGAACATTCCCAGCGTTCCGATACGTGCCCGGCGATGCTCTCGATGACCGAGGTAGAAGCCTATCGCGCTCGTGGGAATAACAAGCCACAACATGAGCCCGTGAAAGTGGCCTCCGATGGCGACAGCCGCCAGAGGCAGGAGCGCGACGAGCAGCGTGACGCCCAAACAATGCACGATACAGATAGCGGATAGCGCAATAGCAATCCGATCGAAATACCTTGATGAGCTCATTGGCTCCACGGTCATCCCTGCGCAACGGGGGCCGCGAGCATACCACGGACTCGGGCGGATCTACTGCTTCTGATAGCGGGTCCACGCTGCTGGTCAAAACGTGAAACCGCCGCTAAGCTTTCCGCGCCGCACAAGCATTCTGCGCTTCTCGGAATCGAGGGGAATCTAAGCATGGATCTCGAAAACAGGACCGTACTCATAACCGGCGCCGCACGGGGCCTCGGAGCTGCGGTCGCGACGGAGTTGGCGACCCGCGGGGCCGCGCTCGCACTGGTTGATCTTGATGCAACCGGTCTCGAACCGATGCATGCCAAGTGCGAAGACCTTGGCGCACAGGTCAAGAGTTACGTGGCCGACGTTGCACGAGAGGAGGACGTAGTAGCGTTCTTCGAGAAGGTCGTCAGCGACTTTGGACGTCTCGATGCCTTAATCAACAACGCAGGGATCCTGCGCGATAGCCTTCTGGTAAAGGTAAAAAATGACGAAGTCATCGATAAGTTAAGTCTGAAAGATTGGCAGTCCGTGATCGATGTCAATCTGACCGGCGTCTTCCTCTGCGGACGAGAGGCGGCGGCACACATGATCCGACTGGGATCGGGCGGATGCATCATCAATATGTCGAGCATCTCCCGAGCCGGCAACTTCGGCCAGAGCAATTACTCGGCTGCAAAAGCCGGCGTTGCCGCACTTACCGTCGTCTGGGCCAGGGAACTCGCCAGGCATCGCATACGTGTCAACGCTATCGCACCGGGGATGGTGAGAACCGAGATGGTAGCTAGCATGAAACCCGAAATGCTCGAAAAGATTTCAGCTACGATTCCAGTGGGCCGGCTGTGTGAGCCGGAAGAGATCGCTCACACCGCGGTTTTTCTGCTGGAGAACGACTACATAGATGGGCGTGTGCTCGAGATAGACGGAGCCATGCGGTTCTAGGACTTCAGTTCAGAGTGTCGAGCCTGCGCATAACCGCAGTAAATAAGGAACACCGCAAACCCGAAGGGGTGAGGTGTGCACTAAGAAGGCGCAGAACACTTTCAGCCGGCGGGCCTAGCAAGCTATCATCGAGACGCCCTGGCCGCGAGAAAAAGGTATCGAACCATAGTTACCATCCCCCACCCTGATCATCTCAGAGGCCATTCGGTTTGGGCATCTCTGGGGCAGCGTCGCCAACGAGCTTTTCGATGCCTTCATCTGTGGCTTACTGACGGCCGGACCCTTCAGTGGGCTGTGGCCCGGCGGAGTTTGACCGAATGACGTCGATCGGCACGCCCTACACTGGCACGGCAACCCGCGTCCTGCTGTGCGGCGGCGGGGAGCTCGGTAAAGAAGTCGTGATCGAGCTTCAAAGACTCGGCGTCGAGGTCATCGTCTGCGATCGCTACGAGAACTCTCCAGCGATGCAAGTGGCGCATCGGAGCCACGCAGTCAACATGCTCGATGGCCAAGCTCTTAGGGCCATTATCGAATCCGAGAAGCCCCATCTGATCGTGCCTGAAATCGAAGCTATAGCGACCGGCGAATTGGCTTCACTGGAGCAAGAGGGCTATACCGTTATCCCTACGGCCCGCGCCGTGCAACTCACGATGAATCGCGAAGGGATTCGGCGGTTGGCAGCTGAGGAGCTCGGTATACCTACATCGCCGTATCGATTCGCCGGTACACGCGTCGAGTTCAATGAAGCCGTGGGTGAGATCGGATTACCCTGTGTCGTAAAACCGATCATGAGCTCGTCCGGCAAAGGCCAGAGCACCGTCAGGTCCCCCTCCGAAATCGACGCCGCGTGGAGCTATGCCCAGGAAGGCGGCCGTGCAGGTGCAGGTAAAGTCATCGTCGAGGGCTTCGTCGATTTCGACTACGAGATCACGCAGCTCACGGTACGCCACGTCGGCGGCGTGTCATTCCTGGATCCAATCGGTCACGTGCAGGTAGAAGGCGACTACCGGCAATCTTGGCAACCACACCCGATGAGCGACGCAGCACTTAAGGGCGCAAGGACGGTGGCGGAGACGATCACCGGCGCACTCGGTGGCCGAGGTATTTTCGGGGTTGAGCTATTCATTCGTGGGGACGAGGTGGTATTCAGCGAGGTCTCCCCGCGCCCCCACGATACAGGAATGGTCACCATGATCTCCCAGGACCTGTCCCAATTTGCACTGCATGCACGCGCCATTCTCGGCCTACCAATCCCGAACGTGCGCAGCCATGGGCCCTCCGCCTCGAGTGTCGTCCTGGTAGAGGGAAACTCCGATTACGTGCGCTTCAAAGATCTAGACGCCGCCTTGAAGGAGCCTGACACACAGATTCGTCTGTTCGGCAAACCGGAGGTCCGGGGGCATCGCAGAATGGGCGTAGCCCTCGCCCGAGGCGAGACCCTCGATGAAGCTCTAGCTAAGGCGAAACGTGCATCGGCGGCGGTCGCGACCGTCCTCGACTGAGGCAAAAGAAGAGTCGCGCTCAGAATCGAGAGCGAGAAAGCTCCACGTCGGCGTATTGCCACGCCGCCTCAAAGGCCTCGTAAACCTCCACGGCTTCCGCGTCCCTACCCTGCGCCTGAAGACTCTGCCAGAGGCCGAATAGCGCCCAGCCGTTATTCGGATTGGCCTGCATGTCCCGACGGTAGGCCCTTTCGGCGTCCCGCGCTCTATCAGCCTCCAGCAACGCGGCGCCCAGATAATGCCGCATAGGCTGCGGCCAGTCAGGCGGCTCCGTGTACCCGAAGCCATCCTCAAGGGCGACCGCGGCAGCGTATGCGGCGATGGCACCATTCAAGTCACCCTTGGCCTCTTTCATCTCACCGTCGAGCGCAAGAGCGGCCAACTCCATCAAAGTCGATACCGGCGTCGCGTTACGCCGTATCGTTGCGGACTCCGGGTCTGCGGCGATGGCTCTCAGCCCGTTGAGATCATCTTGCGCGGCGTCGAAGTTGCCGAGCGCCACTCGGGCGCTCCCCTGGGTGTAGTGCCACATTCCATCCACGTACAGCGATCCTTCCATCACTCGCTCCTCATCAAGGAGCGCCTGCCAGCGGCCAAACTGCTTCTGCACCAACCAGCGCGACGCGAAGGTCTTGTCGGCCTGACCTCGCCGACGCCGAAGCTCGGTCTCATTATTACGGGCTTGCGTCGCCGCCTCGACGGCCCGCAAGTACCTGCCCTGGACCGCCGCGGAATACCGCACGAAGTCATAAGAGTGCCGACGATGGTTCTGCGCCGACAGAGCGTAGGTGCTGGTCGTGGGAAACGGCGTGTCGCCCCAGAGTTCCAGGAAGTCGCCATCCACATCGGCCGAACGCTGGTTATGGTCGATGTTCTTGGTGTGATCGCCGACTCGCAGATAGACGTGGCCGGGCATGTGCACCACGTGACCGACGCCCGGCATGAGCGCCGCCAGACGATCGGCGGAGGGAAGCGCCTGGCCCGGCACGTTCGAGGCCTCATACAGATGAATATAAAGGTGGTTAGCGCCGGGGTGGTCGGGGCGCAACTCCATGACTCGCTCGAGCGCAGCTGACGCCTCCGCAGTCCCAGGCAATGCGTTGCCGTCCTCGTCCCAGTAGTAACGCCCAGGGCGAGTGATCATGTAGGCGTCCCCTAATAGCATGCCCGCCTCGGGGTCGTCCGGGTATGTCTCGAACAAGTTCCCGGCTGCGGCCAAATACGCTTGATCGCGGGCATCGCGATCCGGGTACGTATCAGAATCGAAACGAATGTATAGGGCTCGGACGAACGCCTGCTCGACCTCGGTACCGTTGTCAATGAATTCCATCGCCTGCTCGATAGCCTCCCCTGCCTCACCCTGAGGATCGTCCGGGAGCCCAGCGCTCCGGCTATTAGGTACAGGTCCGAGCGCCAGCGCGAGTCCCCAATAGATCATCGGGTGGTCGGGATCATGGCGCAGTGCCTCTTGGTGGGAGGCGACGGACTCCGGGAAGTGGTAACCCATCGTCAGCCTCAATCCTTGATCGAAGAACTCCTGCGCTAGCGACGAGTCGGTGGATATCGGCCGGGTGTAGGTCCCAGTAGCGTCCACCAGCACGGCCAGTGGGTCGCCCTCAGGTGCTGAATCACCCGGGGAGCAGCCCAGGGCCCACGGAAGAGTTGCGGTGAGCAGCCCTAGCGTCCGAAATCGAGATGTAACCACGCTGAATACCCCCGCCTTGTGGACTGAGTTTGTTACGTCGAACATACCATGTCCTATTCGGCTTTGCTGACCTTGCGAGGCGGGCCTATCAGGGTAGTGCGGCGCGGGAACGCTATTCTTTCTGCTTCACTCCCGGAATTAAAATTCCTCCGGCGCAACTGTGAGAGTCAGTCCATCGAGATCCTCAGTCAAGCTAATCTGACAGCTTAGCCGAGAACGTTCGTGGTCGTAGTTGGCAGAATCCCCAACGAGAATCGCCTCTTCCTCACCTCTCGGCGGCAGTTTCTCAATCCAACTAGGATCGATGAGGACATGACAGGTAGCGCAGGAACATAGCCCACCGCAAATAGCATCCACACTATGGTCCAGATCACGGATGTTCTCCATCACCGAGATATCAGCATGGCCGCCTACCTCGACCGTCCGACCCGCTCGGTCGGTGACTACCAATTTCACCATCTCTTCTACCTGCCCCAACGCCGGAAGTGGCGCACTATAGCAAAACGATCCACGCACTCTAGCGATCAGCCTGTCGTCTCACTCGGATAAATACCAAGGTCTAAGACGCATTATCTACACTGTCAGTCGATTTAACATAAAGGGCCCGTCACGAGGGCAGAACGACCGGCTGAATACCCACCCGGGGGGTAAGATGGCGACAACTACATCGGTTTTTACTGCATGACAAAAGACCCAACAGCAGACGTGAGCCTAGTGCTATTTCTGAAGGCACCTCACAATGCCAAGCGACGCCTCGCGGCGGAGATCGGGAAATCGGCAACCACGGTAGCTGAGCTCCTATGCGAGTGTGCGCTTCAAGATATGGAAGACTGGCAGGGACTCGCCTGGTTCTCACCGGCAGAGCCCGACGATGCGGCCTGGCTTGATTCTCGAATCAGCAGCACCGCACAAATAATGCCTCAGGAGGGAGGCAACCTCGGTGAGCGCATAAACTTCGTGGATGCACAGCTTCGCTCCACTGGACTGAGAAAAATTATCTTCATTGGTTCGGATTGTCCGGGGTTGGACTCTGAGTATCTCAGAGAGGCTGCGGCACATCTCGATGAATACGATGCTGTAATCGGCCCGTCCCGGGATGGAGGAGTAGTACTCATGGGCGCTCACCGAGCATGGCCTGAACTCCGCAACCTTCGATGGAGCACGAGCCACCTGCTCGAGGACCTCTGTTCCGCCTGCGAGCGATCGGAATGGACCATCGCTCAGTTGGCGGTCCGTTCCGATATCGACAACCTGGACGACCTGCTCGCCGTCCTAAACGAACTGCTGAACGACACTCGGCCAACACGGAGAGATCTGACGGAGTGGTTAACTTCACGAGCCGATACGCTGCAAACCAAAGACCGTGAAGGAATGCAAAGAAAAACATGAGCAGCAAAATAAAACCGATCCTCCTGATCGTGTTCATTGCTGGAATGCTAGTGGCGGTGGCGACACTTCCAGTTAGGGAGTGGCTATCGGTAAGCATCGCATGGATAGAGTCACATCGAACATTGGCCTGGCTGATCTATATCGCTACTTACACGGTAGCCGCCGTCCTAGTCATTCCGAGCGCGATCCTTACGCTAGCCGCGGGATTCATCTTCGGGGTCCCCATCGGAGTAATACTCGTCTCAGTGGCCAGCCTCACGGGGGCAGCTGCTGCCTTTCTTGTGGGTCGATTCCTGGCACGTGATTGGGTAACTCAGCGAATCGCGGATTTTCCTAGCTTCCGGGCATTGGACAAGGCCACAAGACACGAAGGCTTCAACATCGTGCTCCTCACGCGACTGTCGCCCCTGTTTCCGTTCAACCTATTGAATTACGCGTTTGGTCTGACCGCCGTGCGTTTCAGGGACTATGTGCTCGCCTCGTGGATCGGAATGGCACCTGCGATCGTGCTCTACGTATATATAGGGTCTGTCGCAAAAAGTCTGGCAGATCTCACCGACGATGGCATCGAAAGTGGTGCCAGGGGGGCAACGCTGTTCGTCATAGGTTTGATCGCCACACTCTTGCTGACGGTGTTCGTCACGCGAATAGCAACAAAGGTCCTCGGCCGGCACCTCCAAACCGAGGCACTCGAAAACCCGGAGTCATTACAACTTGAGGACTGATCGGTTCATGCTCGTGCACCCGTACGCCCAACACGAAAGCACCTCGAACGTTACAGTCCACTGATGTCTGAGCAATCGAATATAGCCATTGTCGTGCCGGTGCTTGATGACACACCAGAGCTGCATACCTTGATCGTTCGGATTCACAGCTGGTCCGAACAACCCAAAGAAATTGTCGTCGTCTCTGCTAACAGAGATCTCGAACTGAGTGCTTTCTGTGAAGCACACGGATGCCGTTACCTGGAGTCGAAACCATGTCGAGGCACGCAACTTGACAGCGGTGCAAGGAATTCTGAGGCGCCCGTGCTGTGGTTTCTGCATGCAGATGCAGTGCCCTACCCCTCTAGCCTCAGAGACATCACCCTAGCCCTAGCGGAAGGCGCAGAAGCCGGCCACTTCAGTTTTAAATTCGCCGGGCCGTCCACCTGGCACAAGGAGTTGATTGAGTGCCTGGTAAAGTTTCGTGTGCAAATGCATGGGACACCTTACGGAGATCAAGGACTATTCGTCCGCCTTCGTGCCTACCTTGAATGCGGGGGCTTTCCTCATCAACCCCTGTTCGAGGAGGTCGACTTGGTAAGGAAGCTCCGCGCCCGGAAGACATTTAGGCACCTCAAGACACCCATAGGGGTCTCGCCAAGGCGTTGGGAGCGCGATGGCTGGATCAAACGCAGTCTCGCAAACCGGCATCTCGCAATCCGCTATATGTTAGGCGCGAACCCGGAACAACTGGCTTCGAGTTATGATCGAGTGCATCGGAACCGAAGGCTTGGGACGAGCAAAGAGACCGACGAATGAGTGCGGCACTGGATCCAATGCGGTACACGCCAATCGGGGAGCCTCGCGGTTACATCCAGCCGGGCTCCTTGACGGAGCTCTGGTTTCATACTGGGACTGCGTGCAATCTAGCCTGTCCATTCTGCCTTGAGGGCTCCAAACCGGGAGACGATCGCCTTGATCGGATTACGCTAGCGGACGTTCGGCCCTTGATGGAAGAAGCGTCGTCCCTCGGAGCACAACAGTTCTCTTTCACTGGCGGCGAGCCCTTCATAGTGAAAGACTTCATTAATATCCTGCGCTATGCCTCGAGCTTGAATCCCTGCCTTGTTCTGACGAACGGAACCGACCCTGTGCTGAAACGCCTACACCAGATTGAGACGCTTGCCGAGCAGCCGCATCCGGTCTCCTTCCGTATCAGTATCGACTATCCAGACGAGGCGCGTCATGACGCCGCGCGCGGAAGTGGAAGCTTTCGGAAGTCCTGGCACAGTCTCAGGGCGCTCGGAGAGCTCGGTTTCAAGGTCTCCGTCGCACGCCAGATGGACTCTAACGAAAACAGTGTCGCAGTAAATAGAGAGTATCAGACCCTACTCGAGCAGTATGGCCTACCAAGCGACACGACAATCGTCCCTTTCCCCGACTTCCTAACACCAGGATCGAACCCAGCGGTCCCTCTGATCACAGAAAACTGCATGACGAACTACCATACCGAAAAGTCACGGCAGGCATTCATGTGCGCCTTCTCGAAAATGGTCATAAAGAGAAACGGACAGATGCGCGTCTATGCGTGCACTCTGGTGGATGACGACGAATCCTATGATCTGGGAGGGACGATCAGTGAAAGCATGGGAAAACGAATCATGATGCGGCATCACCGCTGCTACAGCTGCTTTGCGTTCGGTTCATCCTGCAGCGAGACATAGCTATTGATTCAAGCGCAATTCCGCGATGCCTTTTTGACAGCAGATCGAACGACGGTAGGTGGAGTGCTAGTATTGGCATTAATCTCAGTGGGACGAAGGCATGAGATATTCGAGACGATTCTTGCTCCCGCTGTTCTTTGCGGCGCTCGGGTCTACAGGGCATAGCTACGGACAAAGCGCGGAGGCGTTGAAGCTCCAAAACGCAGCGCTGGCGCTAGAGGATTTTCAGAACGATCCGACCGCAGCGATACCGATCCAGGTCCTAGAAAATGCCCAGGGCATCGTAGTGCTACCCAAGGTGTTTAGGGCAGGCTTTATTTTCGGCGCACGCCGTGGCAAAGGGGTTGCCGTGATCCGTTCGGAGAACGGTGCGTGGAGTAATCCGCTGTTCGTCACCATTACTGGGGGCAGTGTCGGCGCACAGATCGGCGGCGAGTCCACCGACCTCGTCATAGTATTCGGCAACCGAAGGTCGGTTCGCAACATTGGAGAGGGCAAGTTCACGGTGAGCAGCAATGTCTCCGTGACCGCGGGGCCCGTTGGACTGGGCTCGAGGAGTGCTACGGACATGACGTTCACATCCGAGGTCTATTACTACGCGCGTGGGCGCGGTCTTTTTGCGGGTGCGGTTCTGGGCGGCGCGAAACTGGACGTCGATGAAGCAGCCAACTCGAATTTTTATCCCCCTGGAAGCGGGGTCGAACCGCTCTCCGAACAATCGTTCTCCACACCTGTCAGTGCTAAGCGATTTCTGACGACCCTGACGCAGGCCGAAAGCTTCTTGGGCACGTCAACTGGGGGCTTTGAGTCCGAGAATCCGGAAGGAATCAAGGAAGAAGCCGAGATCTATCCTCTGGGAACCGAAACGTCTCAGCAGCGTTAATGCCTCGTCTTCTTCGGGCTATTGAAGCCCTTACCAGACAGCAGCAACGATGAGTGCAGCAGCAACCGCAGCGGCGACCGCGGCGACCCTCCAGTTGAAGGGCATCACACTGCTGACCCAACGCGCAGTAAAAGCGCTCTCGAAAAGCTTGTTCCTAGTGGTTAGCTCTCCATCTGGCCGCGCAGTGATGACCCCGGCCAGGCGGAGAATCTGTTGAGGGACCGAGGCGCTGTGGTAGTAGAGCCTCGCACCTCGACCGATCCGTCTCAGTAGCACGAGAGCTTGGCGATTTCGAACTGTACGTTGGGTGAGGAGAGTACGAACATGATTGAGCAGAGGCTCTTCCCAGGTAGTACTCTGCCCAAGAAACTGCTCCGCGACGATCCGATCTACCTGCTCTGGCACCCCGCCGCGTCTTGCGACACCCCGAACTATTTTCTGAGTGAGGTAAGGCTGACCACCAACCCATTCATAGGTCCGTTCCAGCACTGAGCGCGCCTGTTCAGATTCCCCACCGAGGCCCCTGGCAAGCTGATACGTCTCTTCGATACTGAAATCGTCGAGTTCGATGGGCCTACCGTCTTCGAAAGGCGAAGTCGTGATGTCAGGGCAAAGCTGACGCGGCGTAGCAACGCCGAGCACGACGAAATTAAGCCTCGAGAAGTCCGGCTCGGCTACCCGCCCGCTGTAGCAGAACCTGAATCCACTAAACAGCTCCTTGGCAAACGGCGTACCGATAGCCCACTCGATATCGTCAAAGAAGATGGTGATCGGCGCTATCGTATTCGCCATCACGATCTCCCAAAAAAAGTCCCCGAACCGCTGCTCGTTCATGATCACGCTCTTTTCCTGCCACCAGGACTGGAGGTCGAACTTCAGCCGCAGCTCGCGAAGAATCCGATAGGCGATGCTGTAGTACCACCGGGCCGCTTCAGCACCTTCGCCTCTCGCCGCAATTTGCGTAAGGTCGACGACCGCGGCAAGTTGGCCTTCTTCTCGCAGGGCGCGAATAGTGTGCGCCATCAAGCTTGTTTTGCCACTCGCTTTTGGGCTCAGAACGTAGCAGAACTGCCGATCGTCGATGCCCTGACGGAGAGCCTTGTCCGATGCCCTATTGATATAGCAGGGGCGATCCGGCTGGACGGGATTGCCCACCACAAAATAGTCACCGGTTTGAACGCCGCTCGCCACGGATTCCGCTCCCAAACGCCCCTCAGCGGAGGATCTACCTAAGCACCCCAACTGGCATCGCCGGTGTAGGCCGCTTAGATTGTATCAGTCCTGCCTCCACCGCTCCCCAGGCTCTCCGGAGGGAAGCGAGACCGGTAAACTTCTCGAGACCTGCCCGACGCGGTCTCTGGGAAACGCAGAAAATACGCTCCAGTCGAGATAGAATCTCCCACCATGGAAATCTGCCATGCTCACAATCTGGCTCGAAAACCAGCAGACTTAAAACGCTACGGTATCCGGGTCAGCCTTCCGGCCGGCGACACCTTCACGCGACTCATCGGGACAGACTGGGAGCAATTCCACTGGTTCGACACGTCAGAAGAGCGTGACCGAACGCTGGACGATATGGCCAGCGAACACCTCTATTCCCGCGACGGCGATCGTCCTCAGCTAATTTTTGAAGCGGTGGAAGCGGAGAAACAGTCGGATTCCGACTGAGCCGCTCGTATAATACCCGCCCTTCGCGCCCGGGCCCGGCAGGCTAGCCACCGGGCTCTACCTTTGCACTTGGAGAGACCAGCATGCTCGATCTGATGAGAATTGCCCGAACCGAAGCCGATAGCGGCGATCTATTGGGGCTTCTCCAAGACCTGTTCGAATCCTCCGAAGTTCGACCCACGGGCTCCCCGGAAGCCGTCATATGGCAGGGGGGTCATCACGATGGAAAGGTCAATCCAGTCGCCCACTCGCTAACGGATGCCTATGCGCTCCTCGGGACTATCGCCGCTATCGACATCCTTGGTCTCCCATTCTACGCCGTCCCCATGTGGTCGCAGTATCGACACGACATGGAGCTTGCACCGCTCAGCTGGTTCGGCAACATGCCTTGCACCTCCATCAAATGGTCAACTGCCGGTGACGCATACGTCAACGACTCCAACGGCAAAAAGGTCGTGGTGATGGGGAAATCAGGCAACGCACCCCTAAGAACGCAAGCGGGCGTCTACTGCAACGTTCGCCCCTATGGGCCGATAACCGTCGTGCGATGCATGCCGTGCCTGCCCTATTCTCAGGACAAATCGGTTTTCGACCTCGACGCAAAAACCGGCGTGATTCACAGCGAGATGAACACACCCGGAATTCAAATGGCCTACGCAAACCGCCGTTTCCTGAGACTCGTGCACGAGACCGGCAGGCTCGGTCGCGTTGCGTTCAAACCAACACAAGCTCAAGAGGATGGAATCAACTCGGGGCTGCTCTCCTGGATGCTGCAGGGCACGAAGTTCAAGGTCGGCCGAAAATACGCCGTGGACGGATATGAGGAGCATAAAGAGTTGGTTGATCGCATCGTCAACTTGCTCCCCTCCGACTTCAAGGACGGCATGGAGAACTGGGGCGGACAAATAGAGCAACACATCGCCGACACGAACTATGGAATTCTGATCTGGGATCTAATCCAGAACCAAGACGTCATTATCCTGTCGACGGACCTTGACGGTGATCGTCTGACCGATCTCCTCGCTGACGTGTCTGATCCACTTCGAGCGTTCGGGCAAAAGGTGCTTGACCACGTTGACGTTAGCGTCGATGACCTTTGGGGAGACATGGGCTATACGACGGGTAACGGCCGTGACATGACGTCGGTGATGCATCGAATGGAAGGTCCGCCGATTCACGAACAGACCCTCGGATCAGCGGATGCAATGCTGCTAAGACTCCTCGACGGTGATGAGTCCATGGGAGGAACCAAACGCCCATACGACCCGCGCATTCACTTTGTCCTTATCCGTGCTGCGTATCGAGATGCCAATCCTGACAACAAGGCGCTTCATGCTTGGCTCGACAAAGCGCTCGCCTCCTTTGATGAGGTCTACTCAGGAGAGCGGCCCGGGTTTCTGGAGGGCTACGCACAGCTCAAGGAAGTAATCAAACCTTGGGGCACCTGATCGGTAAGGTTTAATGGGCGTTCGCTCTAGCGAGCACGTACACGAAACCTCTCTGCGTAGTTGCGAAACTTATTCACTTGTCGCTACTCGTGTAACTAGCCCCAAATCGAGGGCCGAGTGAGGCGGTTAACCGCGCCTTCTATAGAACCACCGATGACGATTAGGTCATAGTTGCCTTCTTCGGGACACGAATGGAAAAGGACTAGGAGCGGATCTGGCCGCTGCCCCTGACAACGTACTTGTAGCTGGTGAGTTGCTCGGCGCCGACGGGACCGCGCGCGTGAATGCGGCCGGTTGCGATACCGATCTCAGCACCCATACCAAACTCACCGCCGTCAGCATATTGAGTAGAGGCGTTATGCAGGATTATCGCGCTGTCTAGCTCATTCAAGAATCGCTCGGTCACCGGGATGTCCTCGGCAATGATCGCCTCGGTATGCCCGGACCCATATTGACGAATGTAGGCCATCGCCTCATCGATATCTTCGACGATCCGTATGGCGATGATCTCGTCAAGATATTCCTTACCCCAATCTGACTCTTCAGCGGGAATGACGCGGGCATCAGCCTTCTGCACAGTGTCATCGCCACGGACTTCGCAACCAGCTTCCAACAGATCGCCGATTAATGCCGCAAGATGCGTGTCACTGGCTGCTCTGTCCACCAGTAGAGCTTCAGTGGCCCCGCAGATTCCGGTACGCCGCATCTTCGCGTTGACGACAACCTGTCTTGCCATCTCCAGATCCGCTGAGCTGTGCACATAAGTATGACAAATGCCTTCCAAATGACCCATAACGGGAACTCGGGCATCTTGCTGAACTCTAGCGATGAGGCTCTTCCCACCACGTGGGACGATCACGTCCACGAACTCCGACATATCTCGGAGCAGAATACCGACAGCCGCCCGATCCTGAGTTGGGATCCGCTGGATCGCAGCCTCCGGTAAGCCGGCAGCCGCGAGGCCCTGTACCAGGCAAGCGTGGATAGCCGCATTGGATCGACTCGCCTCCGAGCCGCCACGGAGAATGACCGCGTTACCGCTCTTCAGGCACAAGGCGCCGGCATCCGCGGTCACGTTCGGGCGGCTCTCATAGACGATGCCGATCACACCCAGCGGTACCCGGACGCGTTGAATACGCAGCCCATTGGGCCGTTCCCACTCCGCCATAACACTGCCGACCGGATCCGTTAGCTCCGCGATACTCTCAAGCCCCTGGGCTGTTGCCTCCACACGACCCTCATCGAGGGCGAGGCGGTCCAGTAGCGCGCTCGACACTTGGCGCTGCCTCGCCCCCTCCATGTCCTCGGCGTTGGCCTCCAAGATCGTGGCGAGAGAACTGCGCATCGAGTCTGCAGCGCTCAATAGCGCAGCGTTCTTAGAAGAGGTGTCGGCCCGTGTCAGCACATCAGCGGAGCGACGAGCAGCCTGCCCCAATAACAGCATCTGATGATGAAGATCCTCTGAAATGTCTTTTTCGGCGGTGGTCATGCCCCAGTCCCGGTGCTCATCAGAGCCAGGTCGTCTCGATGGATCAGTTCGTCTCGACCACGATAGCCCAAAGTTTCCGCGATGGCATCCGAGCGCCGTCCTGCGATGGCCCGAGCCTCATCCGACCGGTAAGCGATGAGCCCGCGCCCCAGTTCGACCCCAGCACGGTCTCTCACTCGGACCGCCTCTCCACGCTCGAATTCTCCGGTCACATCGGTTACACCGGCGGGTAGTAGGCTCCGCCCGGAGGCCAAGGCTCGCTTGGCGCCATCATCCACCGTGACCGTGCCACGAGGCTGAAGGGTTCCCGCAATCCACTGCTTCCGGGCGGCCCTCGGTGTGGAACCCGGCATAAACCAGGTTGCCACGGCCCCAGCCTGGAGGGCTTTGATCGGTCGCTCTGTATGCCCTGAAGTGATTAGCATTCGACACCCAGCACCCATTGCGATGCGTGCAGCATCAAGCTTGGTGCGCATACCGCCGGAGCCGTGATCGGATCCCGGCCCGCCAGCCATCTCCCAGTGTTCCTCCTGCAACTCGGTCAGCTCGGAGATGTGCTTGGCCTGCGGGTCGACGTTGGGGTCAGCTGTGTAGAGGCCGTCAACGTCGGAGAGCAAAACCAGGCAATCAGCACTCACCATCTGAGCCACTCGAGCCGCGAGCCGATCGTTGTCGCCGTACCGGATCTCCTGGGTCGCGACCGTATCGTTCTCGTTCACCACGGGGACAGCCCCACGCTTAAGTAAGGTGAACAGCGTATTCGCCGCGTTAAGATAACGGCGCCGGCTTTCACTGTCGTCCAGCGTGAGAAGCACCTGAGCCGCCGCGAGACCGTGAGCACCAAGAATCTCCTGGTACGCGTGGGCCAGCTGAATCTGCCCCACCGCCGCAGCCGCCTGGCTCTCTTCCAGTCGCGCGCGCACCGGGTCAATTCCCAGCTGCTGCGCCCCCAGCGCGATAGCTCCAGAGGACACGATGACAACCTCCTGCCCACTGGCGCGCATCGCTGCCACATCGGCGCAAAGCGCCTGGAGCCATGCGCGTTGTAGGTTTCCCGTCTTCTGGTCTACAAACAACGTCGAGCCGATTTTGACGACAAGACGTCGTGCCTGCGCAAGGCGCTCGGCATTGAGGTTTTGAACAGCCATGGACCCTACCCTACGGTGTCCGGCTAAGTCGGAGTCAAGACGGGAGCACCACGAGCCACCGCCATCGCCCCGCTGCGCACGACCGTGAGTATCTGGACTCGGTCCGAAAACCGGGTCATGAAGCGATCGATCTCTCCGCTACCACCGATGAGCTCCACGGTGAAGTGACCTTCGTGGTCATCCAGTATCCGAGCACCGAATTCGCCGACCAGCTCCGTCAGCGCTATTCGATCTTCAGCGGGCAGCTGGAGCTTGAACAAGGCTAGCTCACGCTCGATATGATCGCCATCTGTCATGTCGATGATGTTCACTACGTCGACGAGCTTACCCAGCTGCTTGGAGATCTGGTCGATGACCTCGTCCGACCCCCTGGTCACAAGTGTCAACCGAGACACGGTCTCGTCATGTGTCGGCGCAACATTAAGGCTCTCGATGTTATAGCCACGCGAAGAGAATAGGTTGGCCACACGGGCCAGTGCGCCGGCCTCATTTTGGAGCAGTATGGAGATAATGTGTCGCACGGTGTACGCCGATCTTCAAAATTTGTGCGTGGGCCTTAGTTTGGCATGTTGGCTCAGAACAACGGCTATTGCAATGCACAAACTTTTCATCAAAACTCGGAAGACAATTTGGATATCCGAACCATGAGCACACAGACCCAAAGTAAGCCGAACCACGCTCATCCATTGTCCGGCACAGAGATGAGTGGGGCGGAGATGATCGTTCAGGTGCTCGCCGATGAGGGTGTCGATACGATTTTTGGATACAGCGGGGGGGCGATTCTACCGACCTACGACGCCGTCTTCAGATACAACGAGGAAAACGCGCCGGAGGGCGAAGACGCGATGTCGTTGATCGTACCGGCCAACGAGCAAGGCGCGTGCTTCATGGCTTCGGGGTATGCCCGCGCCACGGGCCGAGTCGGCGTAGTCATCGTAACGTCCGGACCGGGAGCGACCAATTGCGTCACACCTGTCCGGGACTGTATCGCGGATTCGATTCCCATCGTCGTAATCACCGGGCAAGTCCCAACATCCTCGATTGGAACAGACGCCTTCCAGGAGGCCCCTGTCAGCGGGGTGATGGGGTCTGTAGCCAAGCACGTCTTTCTTGTCACTGATCCCGAACGTCTCGAGACCACTATGCGTTCGGCCATGGAGATCGCGCGGTCGGGGCGCCCTGGACCGGTGGTAGTCGATGTTCCCAAGGATGTTCAAAACTGGGTGGGGACCTACCGTGGTGAAGGCCTCTTGCCCATCCCCGGCTATCGGCACCGAATCCAGAAGACCCGGGAGAACACGATGAGCGAGGAACACTGCGGGGAGTTCTTCGCGTTCCTCAATAACTGTGAGCGACCCCTGATCTATGCCGGAGGGGGAGTAATCAACGCCAACGCGGCAGAAGCAGTGCGGACGTTCGCGCTCACCTACAAGATTCCAGTAACGACGACGCTCATGGGTCTCGGCGGCTTCGATACGATGCACCCCCTCGCGATGCATATGTTGGGGATGCATGGAACAGCGTATGCGAATTACGCGGTGGACGATTGCGATCTACTAATCGCGCTGGGAGGGCGATTCGACGATCGAGTTGCCGGTGACCCGCCGAAGTTTGCTAGGAATGCTAGGCATATCCTGCACTTCGATATCGACCCTTCCGAGATTCACAAGGTTAAGCCTGCTAATTGGTACCACGTTGGATTGTTGAAGCCCGCCTTAGAGGCGCTGATCGCTCACGGGCGCCGTACCGGATTCGCCAAGGATTACAGTAAGTGGCACGCGGAACTCCAAGACCTAAAAAAGACCTATGCGCTCAACTACGACCGAGAGAGTGACCTCATCCAGCCTAACTATGTGATTGAGACCATCAATCAAATCACGCGGGGTGAGGCGATCATCTCGACGGGCGTTGGGCAACACCAAATGTGGGCTGCGCAATACTTCGATTTCCGGGAGCCCCGCCTATGGATGACGTCTGGCAGCATGGGGACGATGGGTTTCGGGCTGCCCGCTGCCATCGGTGCTCAATTCGGCCGGCCCGACAGGCTCGTCATCGACGTCGACGGAGACGCTAGCATCCGAATGAACCTGGGCGAGTTGGAGACGGTGACGACGTACGAACTCCCCATCAAGGTGCTCGTACTCAACAACTATGGCGACGGAATGGTCATGCAGTGGCAGCGGCTTTTCTTCAAGGGCCGCCTTTCAGGCAGCGACAAGTCCCTACGCAAGAAGAATTTCGTGGAGGCCGCCCGGGCAGACGGCTTTGAGTACGCCAAACGACTCGAGCAAAAACAAGACGTGCCCAAGGTCGTGGAAGAATTCCTAAGTTTTGAAGGACCGGCTTTCCTTGAGGTGATCATCGACCCCGAGGCCAATGTCTACCCGATGGTGCCCCCCGGAACGTCCTATCGGGATATGTTAACGGGAGACTTCATACCCAACCGCTATGGCGGATCGGCGGCCGCGGAACCGGATGCATCTGAGCTATTCTGAGAGCACCCCTCGCTAACGAACTGCAACTCTCACAACACTGTTCACGGCCTCGATCAGCCTCCCCAAGTCACTGGCATCTATGACCAACGGGGGCATGAGATAAACTACGTCGCCGAAGGGCCTAACCCACACGCCCTCAGCGATGAAACGCGCCCGAAGGTCGCCCAAATCTGGGCGACGCGCTAGCTGAACGACGCCGATGGCGCCTTTCACCCGCACATCCAGCACGCCGGGCAGCTCCCTGCAGCCAGCCAACCCATCCGTTAGCTGAGCTTCAATGGCAGCTGCTTGGGCAAGCCGTGGTTCCCGTTCGAATAGATCCAGTGAGGCGTTAGCCGCCGCACATGCCAGGGGGTTACCGCAGAATGTCGGTCCTTGCATCAACGCGTGCTCGTAGTGATCTGAGAGAAATGCGTCGTAGACCCTCCGGGTAGCGACGGTCGCGGCCAACGGTACCGTGCCGCCGGTCAGCGCCTTGGAAAGCGTCACGATGTCGGGTTCGACCGAAGCTTGCTCACAGGCAAACAGTGTCCCAGTGCGCCCGAACCCGGTCGCGATCTCGTCCAGGATCAACAACAGGCCATGGCGGCGCGCGACGTCAGCAACGGCCGCCAGCACTTCGGGATCGTGAAACTTCATACCCGCTGCTGCCTGTACGAGCGGCTCGAGGATGATACCGGCTAAACCACTCTTGTGTTCCGCGATGGTGGCCTCGAATTGCTCGAGCTCCGCCTCGCTCCGAGGCAGTTCCAGGATGAGCTGCTCTGCCAACACGCCTTTGAACAATCGATGCATACCATCCTCAGGATCGCAGACCGACATAGCCGCGAAAGTGTCACCGTGGTAGGCATCTCGAAAACTCACGAAACGAGTGCGGCCGGAGATGTCCTGGTTGATCCAGTACTGAAGCGCCATCTTCATGGCAATCTCGACGGCAACCGACCCGGACTCGGAATAGAAGACGTAGTTCAACTCTCCCGGAAGAAGGCGGGCCAACCGATCCGTAAGCCTCAGAACGGGAGTATGCACCAACCCCCCCAGCATGATGTGGGGCATGGATTCAAGCTGCTCTGCCACTGCGTGTCGGATGTGCGGATGATTGTAGCCATGACAAGCTGTCCACCATGAAGACGTGCCATCTATCAGGCTACGCCCATCCTGCAGGAAAATCCGCACGCCTTCCGTACGCACAGCGGTTTGCGGTGCAGGGGCAGTGTGCATCTGGCAATAGGGCAGCCAGAGCTGGGAGGGATTCATCCGATGGATCCTCGATTCTGTACTAGATCTCATCAATACTAACGGACTCTGGTTATACTCGCGGCCTCATCAGTACCATCCGACAGAGAGAATGACGAAGCTCGAATGCTTTAAAGCCTACGATGTCCGGGGTCGTGTCCCCGAGGAGTTAAACGAAGACATCGCGTATCGGATCGGTCGCGCGTACGCCGAGTTCGTCAATCCCACAAGAGTTGCGATTTGTCGGGATATTCGTGATTCCAGCGATGCATTGACGGAAGCGCTCGTGAGGGGCCTGACAGATGCGGGTGTGAGTGCATTCGATGTCGGTGTAAGCGGAACAGAGCTCGCATATTTTGCCACCTTCCACAAGGATCTTGACGGCGGGATCATGGTAACCGCTAGCCACAATCCGCCAAATTACAATGGGATGAAGTTCGTTCGGGAACAATCCCGTCCCATAAGCGCAGATACCGGGCTAGCGGAGATCCAAGCATTGGCCGAGAAGGAGGATTTTTCGTCGGTATCACAACCGGGCACGGTGGAAAAGCTCGAGTTGATACCGGACTATATTGATCACCTTCTCTCATATATTGATATCGGGTCCCTTCGTCCAATGAAAATCGTTGCCAACGCTGGAAACGGTGGGGCCGGTCCGATCATCGATCTACTCGAACCCCGATTGCCATTCGAGTTCATTAAGGTGCACCACGAACCGGATAGTTCGTTTCCGAACGGTGTGCCCAATCCCATGTTGGAGGATAATCGACAGATCACTACCGATCACATCCGAGACTCCAACGCCGACCTGGGTATTGCGTGGGATAGTGATTTCGATCGTTGTTTCTTCTTTGACGAGAATGGACGCTTCATCGAGGGATACTACATTGTTGGGCTCCTCGCCCAGAGCTTTCTGGATAAGTCGCCCGGTGAGCGCATCGTCCACGACCCACGGCTTACCTGGAACACGCTGGAAGTCGTGACGAGCAATGGCGGCTCAACGGTCCAAAGCAAATCAGGGCATGCCTTCATCAAACAAACCATGCGTGAGAACGATGCCATCTACGGTGGGGAAATGAGCGCGCACCACTACTTTCGTGACTTTTCCTACGCCGATAGCGGCATGATTCCCTGGTTGCTGGTTACCGAGATCATGTGTCGTCGTAGCCAGCTGCTCTCGGAACTGGTCAACGAACGTATTGCGCTGTTCCCAGCAAGCGGCGAAATCAACCGAAAAGTGAAAGACGCCGGCGAGGTCCTCGCTCGAATAGAAGAAAAGTATGCCCCCGAAGCCTTAAGGGTCGAGCTCGTCGACGGTATCAGCGTGGAGTATGCGAACTGGCGCTTCAACATCCGCGCTTCCAACACGGAACCGCTTCTCCGTCTCAACGTCGAGAGTCGTGGCGACGAGAAACTGATGCGAGACCGGACCGAAGAGCTGCTCGAAGCCATCGGGGGCGAACCTGGTTGATGCCTGTGCGACCGGGGGGCAGCTATTCCTTCCCACGAATCATCGGTTAGAGCCATGCCGCCGAGATGGGCGGCTATTCTCAGACGGAATCGAGGGGCCGAGCCGTTGGCCGAGCTAATGCATTGATTGGCGACGGATCGCGCTAGATCCCTACTGCACCAATAGCGGTTCGGTGGCCTTTACCGAAATAATCGAAATTCGCGCGCCAAGCTTTTTTCTTAGTCGAGAAGGCAAATCCCCGGAGCGGAACCGGCCCCATGCACTCAGCTTCTTCTCGCCGGTGATGAGTAAATCCGGGACACGCTGGCGGACTTCTTCCAGAATTTCCTCCATAGGTACTCCGTGTCGAACCTTGAAGCGGGCTTGGATTCCTTCCGCCAAGCACATCTGATTGAACTCCCGGTGCGCCCCCTCAGCCTTCTCCCGTAAACACTTGTCCACATATTCCAAATATTGCTTACGCCCCTGGGAATAGAGTTCGTTGTAGAACTTTTTCAGCCACGGGTCGATGACATGCAGGGCGGTGACTTCGGCCGACTTCGAAAGACAAAGGGTAATCGCCCGTTGAGCAGCCTGTCTGCTATGCGGCTCCCCATCGATGCAGACAAGAATCCTCACATCAGATCCCGGTCACCCGCAGTAACTGGCTGCCGATCAGAAGCACCACACCCAGGCCCAAAATCATCTTCACCAAGGATGCCACCATGCCGATTGAGAAGGCCCTACCACCAGCCTTCTTCATGTCATCGAGGGAGATCGAAAGACCAATGCCGGCGAAGCCGATGGCGAAACACCATGTATATACGGCATTCATAGCCCAAAAGGGTGAACCCTCGATCCCGGGTCCGCCAAGTGACTCGATATTCATACTGTTCAAGAGCACAAGCAAAAAGAATCCAATTATGAAAATCGGAAACTTGTCCTTCACCAGCTGCCACTTGCTGATTTCCTGGCCCGCTTCCTGCTTTCCAGTGCGCAGTACGTAGTACCAGAGGGTGAACAACACCACCAGGGGCAGAAACATGATTCGTGCTACGTTAATGAGCACGGCAGTGTCCCTGGATTCAGGGCCGTACCACTCTGCCGCCGCCACCAGCTGTGCCGTATTCAGAATTGCAATGGCGGACCAAGCGCCAAATTGCGATTCCGATAGATCGATGGCGATACCGATGTAGGGCATGGTAAACAACATCAGGGTTCCAAAAAACAAGACAGTACCGATGGCATAGGCCATTTCCAACGGACTCGCCTTGACCACGGGTGACGTCGCAATGATCGCGGAGACCCCACAAACGCCGGTACCCGCACCCATGATGCCTCCTAGCCCATCGGGCACGCCCCATTTCTTGCACAACCACATAACAACGACGGCGGTGCCGAAAATGAAAACAACTGTCAAGGCAAGACCCACGCTCCCAACTCTCACCACATCAGCCCAAACGTAGTGCACACCTAGAATGATGATGCCTGGTTTGATGACCGGACGGGCAATGCTGATTCCGGCGTGTAGCACCTTTGGGACCGGCAGCGTGTTGCGTATCAGGATGCCGCCCAACAACAGTATTGCCACGTAGTTTAGTTGCGCGCTCTCCCAAAGAAAGGTAGCCCAAGGCACGCCGGCATCGTGATAGGTACGAATGAGACGATCCAGATTCATGCCAACGAAGGCGAATCCCAGGCAAAAAATAAATCCTGGAACATACCTGCCCCAGCCGGGAACGAAAAGATACTTTAGTCGCTTCACTACAACCTCACACTAGCGAACATTGAACGGATATCGTCAAAACAGATAAAGCGCATTTCTGAAGAAATTATAGATCTGAGAGGGGAAAGCAACGCTCAGCAGTAGAATGCCTAAGGCGATGATAAGGGCCCAGGTATCCTCACGCTTCTCGGAGGAAAACATCTCCTCCGAGACGTCTTCAACCAAGTGTGGCTGTTTGTCGGATGTATCTGGGTTAGCCATAACTTACCTCTATCAATATTGTATTCGCTGGCAACTAACACTCTCTCGGAGACTGTGATGGATTGCCAACCACAGCCGCCAACCTTACTGAGATCAATATCCCGCGCTCGGCTCGATGTTGGCCCGGCAAACGGCCGGACAGATAGCACCCCTGAAAGGATACGAGATTCTAGCGTACAGGGGGAGCAGTTCAAGGCGAGAAGTGGTTAAAAACCGTGGCAGGCGCAAGGATCGGAAGTGGCGCATCCAAGCCGAGCAGACCCGGCCGGTTAAGCTTCAGCGGCGATATCCGGCGTGGAGTGATAAACTACCCACAGTAGAGATTGACCGTCCGCATTGTGTCGTTGGATGACCCGTAGGTGTCGTCGAATCGGCAGCAGGGGTATTTTAATGTTCACCAACAATCCGTTCGCCGAACTTTCGGCGTCCATACCGCCCTTTGCCATGCAGACCTATGTCGTCGTCATGATCATCCTAGTCGCGGGTGGCACGGTATACGACACACTCCACAAAAAGAGTGCCCAGTATTTTTTCAGAAATTGGCGAAATGCAAAGAACATGAGCGTTCAGCAGGTCAGCGTCGGACAGATGATTTCCATGGCAATCCAAACCCTGATCGTAGAGGGCCTGATGTCTGGTGAATTCTGTAACGCTAGGCGCAGAATTGCCCACCTCTTGACCATGTACGGTTTCTTGGCCTACGTGATCACAACCGCCATCATGGTGTTCTGGTACCCGACGCCTGCCACGCCCGCCCCCGCCATCCTGCCACTGCTGTGGTACATCGGGGCGCTTATGGTATGCATCGGAGGCTACTGGTTCTGGTTCTTCATTCGAGTTGACGTCGCCGCCGAGGGCAACTCACCTTTCCGCTTGATGCGTGCGGATCTATTCATCCTCTCACTTCTTGCCAGCGCAACATTAGGCCTCGTGTGGGCCTATCTCCAATGGACGGACAGCTTCTTCACAAGTGCCGTATTCGCGGCCCATATCATCGCCACAACAGTGCTCTTTGGATCGGTGCCGTGGTCCAAATTCGCACATATGTTCTTCAAGCCCGCAGCCGCCTTCCAAAAACGAGTGGAGGAAGCCACCGGTTCGAGGAGCAACCTGCCGCCCCCCACTGACAAACCAGCGTCGTTCGGCAGCGCCCACCAAAAAGTTCGAAACTATTAGGCTCAGTACGAGGAGTAGCAATATCATGCCGACGTTCGTTTATATGACTCGTTGCGATGGCTGTGGACATTGTGTCGATATCTGCCCTTCCGACATCATGCACATTGATCCCACCCACCGACGTGCCTATAACATTGAACCCGAGATGTGCTGGGAGTGCTACTCCTGCGTAAAGGCGTGCCCTCAAAACGCGATCGACGTGCGCGGTTATGCCGACTTTGCCCCCTTGGGCCACAGCGTTCGGGTGCTGCGGGAGGAAGAGAAAGGAACCATTTCCTGGAAACTCAAGTTCCGTAACGGTAATGAGAAGAACTTCGTGTCACCAATCCGAACCACGCCATGGGGATCGATCAAATCACCCGAGGAGTACGAAATACCGAGCGAGGAAGCTTTCAAGGCGCAGGAGCTCGCCCACGAACCGGATGCACTCAACATCGGCGCGTTGCCGACGTTAGCCCGAAATAAATCCAACGAGGGGGCAACCTGATGGGCCTCTTCTCACGCAGAAAAACGGTATTCGTCGATTCGGATATCCTCGTGATCGGAGGCGGCATGGCCGGCTGCGGAGCCACATACGAATCCCGATATTGGGGTCGCGACCTCAAAATAGTCTGCGTCGAGAAGGCGCATATAGAGCGAAGCGGAGCCGTCGCACAGGGTCTCTACGCAATCAATACCTACATGGGCATGCAGTGGAACGAGAACCAACCCGAGGACCATGTCCGCTACGCCCGAAACGACCTCATGGGTCTGGTGCGCGAAGACCTAGGGTATGACATCGCTCGACATGTCGACTCCTGCGTGCACAAGTTCGAGGAGTGGGGCCTTCCGATGATGAAAGATCCCGAAACCGGGCAATATCAACGCGAAGGCAAGTGGCAAATCATGATTCACGGCGAGAGCTACAAACCCATCGTCGCCGAGGCCGCCACCAAGGCCGCCACGGAAGTCTACAACCGGATCATGGTGACGCACCTGTTGATGGACAAAACGAAGCCCAACCGGGTCGCCGGGGCCGTTGGTTTCAACGTCCGCACCGGAGACTTTTATGTTTTCCGCGCGAAGGCGGTGATCGTGTGCGCCGGTGGCGCGTCGCACATCTTCAAACCCCGCGCAGTGGGCGAGGGCATGGGACGAACATGGTACGCCCCATGGAGCAGCGCCTCTGCTTATGCGTTACCGATCCTGGCGGGCGCAAAGATGACTCAGATGGAGAACCGAATCGTCCTTACACGATTCAAGGACGGCTATGGTCCAGTCGGTGCCTATTTCCTCCATCTAAAAACATACACGGAGAACGCCTACGGGGACGAATACGAATCCAATTGGACCGAGCACACTCGAGAATTGGTCGGCGACTACGTCGACCGGCAGCCGGTGCCAACCTGTCTTAGGAACCACGCTCTACTGGAAGAGCTCAAGGCCGGCAGAGGCCCGATCCGCATGGTGACGAAAGAAGCCTTCCAGGATCCGCACAAGGAAACCGTCGGCTGGGAGAATTTTCTCGGTATGACGATCGGGCAAGCGGTCGTCTGGGCGTCTCAGAACATTGACCCCAAATACACCAATCCTGAGCTGACAACGTCCGAGCCTTACGTTATGGGCTCCCACGCCACCTGCTCCGGCGCGTGGGCGAGTGGTCCGGAGGACTGTGCGCCTTCGGATTATCAGTGGGGATATAACCGGATGATGACTGTCGATGGACTCTTCGGCGCCGGGGACACGATCGGCGGCGCCGCCCACAAGTTCTCATCGGGGTCCTACGCCGAAGGTCGCATCGCCGCTAAAGCCGCAGTCAACTATGTTAAGGACCTGGGCAATGAACAGCCTCAGGCCAGCGAGACAGAGTACGAGAATCTGAAGAAGTTGGTCTTCCAGCCTCTAGAAAATTATGAGATCGGTCGCAACGAGATTGTCGCCGGCACTGTTTCGCCGAGCTATCTGTTACCGATGCACGGTCTTCAGCGTCTCGAAAAGATTATGGACGAATACGTGGGCGGCATCGGCGCAAACTACATCACAAACGAGCCGTTACTGACCCGCGGTCTCGAGCTACTGGGCATGCTCAAGGAGGACCTCGACCAGCTCGGAGCGGAAGATCTGCACCAGCTTCAACGGGCATGGGAACTGCACCACCGAGTCCTTGCCTCAGAATCAGTGACGCACCATACGATGTTCCGGAAAGAGACGCGTTGGCCAGGATATTATTATCGTGGCGATCATCCTAAGCTGGACGATACCGATTGGCATTGTTTCACCTTGTCTCGCTATCACCCAGAATCCGGTGAGTGGGAAATGGAAACGGCCCCCGTGCATCACATCATCGATTGAAGGGGCTTGCCGAGCCATTCAAGTTGCCGAGAGAGACCTGCCTCGCTAACCATATATAGACCGTACACGCCCAGAAGTGACGCCGCCGCGACAGACTGGCGAATCTCCGTTATGTCGCACTCAGCACCACCCCTCCATCTTGCATTGCCGCGGAGCCCTCTGGAGAATGCGGCCACCGGAAAGTTAGCGGGAGCGAGGAGGACGCTGTAATGTCGAATCTGGTTTCGCCCCACGGCGCGGACTCTCTTAAGCCACTGCTGTTGCCGCAGACCGAGAGAGCCGAAGAGACGCGGCGGTCCGGGCACCTGAAGCAGGTGCCACTATCCAGCCGCGAGATCTCGGACCTGTTCATGCTCGGCATGGGCGCCTACACGCCACTCGACGGCTTTATGGGCGAGGCTGACTGGCGCGGCTGCTGCGAACACATGAAGCTCGCCGAGGGGCTTTTCTGGCCCATTCCTATCACGCTGTCCTGCGCGCAGGAGCTCGGTGACAACATAGGAATCGGCGAGGACGTAGCTTTGGTCGACAGCGACAATGGTGAGCTACTCGGCACCCTGATCGTCAAGGAGAAATACACCATAGACCGCGAGCTGGAATGCGCGCACGTATTCGGCACCACCGATCCCGCGCATCCCGGCGTAGAGAAGGTGATGAATCAAGGCCCTGTCAACCTCGGCGGACCCGTGCGTACGCTGTCAGAAGGCCATTTCCCAGAAACCTATAGCGGTCTGTACCATCGTCCAGCGGAAACACGTGCGCTTTTCTTAGAAAAAGGTTGGTCGAAGGTCGCCGCCTTTCAGACTCGTAACCCGATGCACCGTAGCCACGAGTACTTAGCCAAGATCGCCATCGAGATCTGCGACGGGGTCTTGATCCACCAGGTGCTCGGAGCGTTGAAGCCCGGCGACATCCCTGCGGAGGTGCGAGTCAAAGCCATCGATGCTCTGGTTCGCGGCTACTTCGTGCAAGGGACTATCGTGCAGGCGGGTTATCCGATTGAGATGCGTTATGCCGGCCCGCGCGAAGCACTCCTGCACGCCGTGTTTAGGCAGAATTTCGGCTGTTCGCACTTGATCGTCGGTCGCGACCACGCGGGCATCGGCGACTACTACGGGCCGTTCGACGCGCACCATATCTTCGACACGCTACCGACGGGCAGCATGAGCACCGAACCACTGAAGATCGATATCACGTTCTTCTGCTATAAGTGCGGCGGAATGGCGACGGGCAAAACCTGTCCGCACGACGGCGAGGACCGTCTCGCCATCTCTGGCACCCGGCTGCGCGAAATGTTTGCAAACCATGAACCCATCCCACCTGAATTCAGCCGCGCCGAAGTGAGTACCGTGCTGCAGGAGTACTACGACGGACTCGAGTGAGGCAGTCGAAACACCTCAAGCGACATACGGCCTGAAACATGGCTGTCCTTAGTAGGGACCTTCGTGGCACCATCTCATCAATGCGCCCGAAAAGGGTCCACTCCCAGGAGATCGGGGATTGAGCGAAGAGTTTCTGAGATTGTTTGCCCGCGAGAAGCTGGCGACACACAAAAAACACGGCCTCCAGAGAACGCTGTTCGCGACGGAACGCTCACCGGGTGGGAAAGCACGACGCAACGCCCGAGAGCTCATCTCGTTCTCTTGTAACGACTACCTTGGTCTCTCCCAGCACCCGGATGTGGTCGAGGCGAGCAGGCAGGCGACGCGGCAGTACGGTACCGGAGCGGGTGGCTCGCGGCTGGTCCTGGGTAATAACCCCCTCTATGCACGCCTAGAGGCCGCTCTGGCTCGAATCAAAGGCACGGAGGACGCGGTCGTCTTCGGGAGTGGCTACCTGACGAATGTCGGTGCCATCCCCGTACTGGCGGGACCCGAGGATCTAATTCTCATGGATGAGCTGTGCCACGCCTGCCTCTTTACAGGAACAACGATAGCCCGCTCCCAAGTCATCAAGTTCGCCCACAAAGACACCGGCGACCTAGCTCGCCTCCTAGCAGAGCACCGCAACTCCCATCGATATTGCCTGGTTCTGACGGATGGTGTTTTCAGTATGGATGGCGATCGAGCGCCGGTCGCCGATCTCCTCGACCTCTGTGAGCGCCATGACGCGTGGCTCATGACCGACGACGCCCACGGTCTCGGCGTCGTCGAAAACGGCCGCGGCTCCAATGTTATCGACGGACGAGCGATTCCGGTGCCACTTCAAATGGGAACGCTTTCCAAGGCGGTTGGCGCTTATGGCGGCTATCTGTGCACGAACCGGGACGTCGCAGACCTCATGCGAAATCGGGCGAGAAGCTTCCTCTATACGACCGGGCTACCACCGGGAACCCTCGCAGCAGCAATTACGGCGCTCGAAATGATCGAAAGCGATGTCGACCTGGTTAGCAAGCCACTCAACCATGCGAGTCGCTTCGCCGAAGCGGTCGGACTACCAGCACCCCAAAGCCCCATCGTCCCGATCATGCTGGGCGATGTAAATTCCACACTGCAAGCATCTAAAAAATTGGAGGAGCACGGCTTCCTGGTGATCCCCATTCGACCGCCGACAGTGCCAGAAGGAACCTCCCGACTGCGATGCACGTTTTCAGCCGCTCACACTGACCAGGATATAGCGCGCTTTGCAGCTGCAGTAACGGAGGTTCTAGAAACCTTGTGAACAAGATCTTCTTGACTGCTTCGGGTACTGGGATCGGAAAAACGTTCGTGACCCGTGTTCTGATCCACCAATTGCGCGCACGCGGGCGGGCGGTCCGGGCACTGAAGCCGATTGCAACGGGCTTCGGCACAGATGGCGGCGAACCCAGCGACACTGAGCTTCTCCTGCGTTCACTCGGCCTGGAAACGGACGCAAAAAGTATTGACGCCATCAGTCCCTGGCGCTTCAGTGAGCCCCTTTCTCCGGATATGGCCGCTGCCCGGGAACAGACTTCGATCGAATTCGAGCAACTAGTCTCTTTCTGCGAGGCGCACGGAGAACGAGAACTCACCCTCATCGAGGGCATCGGCGGGATTATGGTGCCTCTGGACGAAGAGCACTGCGTACTGGACTGGATCGCAGCATTGGGCACGCCTTCACTTCTCGTCGTGGGCAGCTATCTCGGCACGCTCAGCCATACGCTCACGGCCGCCGGCATGCTGCAGGCAAGAGGTATCGAGATTGCCGGCATCGTCGTGAACGAATCCGAAGCCCAACCGGTACCGGCCCAGGAAACGGCCGAGGTCGTAGCCCGTTTCGTTCCCACGGTCCCGATCCGGGTCTTGAACCGTTTAGAACGACCGGAAGACGCCCCGGACCTTCTGCCTCTCCTCGCTCCGTACCTGTGAGCGTAGCGTTTACGTAACCGTCAGCTCAAGATCGGCAAAACTGCGCACAGTCAATAGACCGCTGCGGGTACGACTGTCGAACCGGTAGCCCCGCGAATTTTCAGCGGCTGCATGATGAACGCAAACTCGTAGACATCGCGCGCAGCAAGCTCGTCGAGCTTCAATCGCTCGAGCAGATGAATGCCATTGACCGCGAGCATAATCTGATGCACCGGTAGAGAAATCTCCGGATCCGGATTCGGCTGCACCTCTACGGGCTGGTTGTCGGCACCGACGAGCATCGGGTCTTGGGCGGCCAACCATTCGGCGGCAGCTACGCCGATACCTGGAGCCGCGCCCAAGAAACGAGGGACATCGCGCTCCCAAAGCACACCCCAGCCTGTGTGAATAATCACAGCGTCACCCGGCTCGATCGTGAGGTCCTGTCTCTCGAGCGCTGCCTCGAGATCAGCGACGGTGATCTCGTAATCCTCGGCCAGCATTTCGACGCCTTTGAGTTCAGCGATGTCGAGCAGCACACCGCGAGTCATCAGCATACCGACATTCTCAATGCCGAGATGGGTGAAACCGTCCCGCGTCAACGTCTCGTCAACTCGAAAGCAGTTGTAAAAAGTATTCCCTATGCTCTGATGGCTGAAGCCGTCGAGCTGAGTGCCCACCTGGCCGAGTTCCGTCACAACCAGCTCTTCGTTGGACCCCCTGCGGTTCGATAAAGAATTGTTAGCCGTTGGCTTAGGGTAAACGTCGAAGTGGCGTGCCCCAAGCGGAATCGACGCGTGCAGTTCTTGGCCGAGCTCGACCACCTCGCCGCGACGTATCAATGTTGCCGCGCGCATCACCGCGGCGGGACCCATGTGGTTGGCTGAGCCTTTCTCGTCCCCAGCGCCCCATTTCGACGGACACCTATCCGCTTCAGGCGGTGGGCTCCAGGATTGCGCGTTAGCCGCCGAGAAGGCGGCAATGAACGTTAGGAAGGTGATAGTTATAAATCGCATCTTGTTGCCCTCTTACCGTTACCGGCTTGGCTTTCTTATCGAGCTGTGCAGATTGCTAATGCCGCGTCAGGCGAATACTACGCTAAATCCAAAAGACTGACGGAGTCTGCAACAGAACGAAAAAAGGGGGGCGCCCGCAGACGGCGCGCCCCTCCCGGAAAACCCGGCCGCTACTTCTGGGCAATCCGATTCTCTTCTCCATTCCTTATGAGTGTCAGGTCGACGCGCCGCTCCATTGCCAGAGCATCGATATCGTTCTCCGCTGCCAACGCGTACCTCTCGCCATGGGCAGCAATGGTGATTCTTCCAACCGGCACACCCGCCTGAATCAGCGTATCCCTGACGGCTGCGGCGCGTTGCGCCGAAAGCTGTTCGTTATCCCCCTGATTACCGCGTGAATCCGCGTGCCCCTCGATGCGAATCAGCGTACCGTCAAGCCGCGCGAGCAGCCCTGCTAGGCGCTGGAGCCGCGCCTGAGTTCCTTCCGGAAGAAGACTTTCATTGGTCCTGAAAAGCACCTGAACATCGAGCGTATCGCTCACCGTGGCGTGCATCTCGAGAGTCTCCTGCAGCTCAATCTCGAGGTTTGCCACCTGGCGATCGCGGGTAGTGACCAAGCCGTTGAGCCTCTCGACCTCTGCCTCTGTTTCGGTCCAACGCTGCTCGAACTCGACCCGAGCGTTGTGTTTCTGGTCGAATCGCTCCCCGAGCAAGGCACCGAGGGTGGCCCCGAGCACTATTCCGATGGGTCCACTGGCCACACCACCGATGGCCGCACCACCACTGATGCCGATGGATTCGTATTTGGTGGCTTGGGCGTTTTCAGCGCCCCATCCGTTAGCCGCAAACATGGCAGCTGTTATGAGGACAATGGCGGGTTTAATCATGGCGTTGCTCCTTTTGTAGCAGTTGCTAGTCCGTGCTCTAGCGCACGTCCGCATTAAAGCTCACGCCACAGTCAAACCAATGATGAATCCGGGCCGAATGCCCGGCAAAAAATGACGAATTCTGGCGGCGGTCAGCCGCGCAGTGAAGGTAACGCTACGAAGGTTCCGCCGTTTCTCTGGCAAAGCACCCGCATCAAGATTGCGAAACGGGCCGAAGACAGGAGCTGGCCGTTCGTAACCTCGTAGTAGACCGGGAAAGCGACCGCGTGTATCCGCACTCGTCGAGTGCCATCCTCACCTAGCCCATTGCGCCGATCCACCTCGCGAACCACAGCGTTAATGGAACCTGCCGAGAAATCATCGCTATAAACATATAGGCTGATCTTCTTATCGGGATCATAGTAAGTCTCTATCGCCTCCAGGATTCCCTCCCTCGGACTCGAGTTGGAGAACGCGGTCCAATTACGCAAGCCGTCGATAATGGCCTCGCGGGTGGCAGCGGTATCCGGGATCCATTCATTCCGGTAGCTCCTGAACATGTACTCGCCCATGTCGTTGAAGACCTGGATACCCTTGACTTGAGGGTAGACCTGAAGCGTCTCAGAGATCTGCTGCTGGACCCGTGACCAAGCGTAACGCTTCATGCTCCCGGACGTGTCGATAATAAAGATGATGTACTCACTATCCACCGGGATCCCGCCCACCACGTAGTCATCTGGGTCGGGTCGATAATCCTCGAGCAACCGCTGCATCTCCTCGGTCAGCCGTTGCTTTGCCTGGGCCAACCGGCCCTCCAACTCGTTGGACAGCTCAGCATCGTCTTCGGTAGCAAGAAACTCCGCGCGAATCCGGGTTAGCTCACGCTGAAGCTGTGCGATCTGAGCCTCATCTAGGTCTACTCGTTCTATCGTGGCCAGCCTTTCCTGAGAGATGATCCGCGTCTGCCCGACAATCTCCTCCAACTCAAGCTCATATTTGGTGATTAGCTCTTCTAGCTCGATGTGACTTTCCTCGAGTCGAATCGGCTCGAAGATTTTTGTGATGACCAGAAGAAGAATGACCGCACCAAATCCGCAACAAACCACGTCCAGAAACGACAGGCTGCCTATCTCTACGTCGCGATGCCGCTTTCTCATGGCCAATCCTCCGAAGGAGCCATCATCGACCCCCCTGTGCTCAGCGCCAACCACCAATACGATGGAGCAGATTGTGGGTCGCCTTCCATGGCGTACAAAATGACATTGACGGGTACGTTAAAGGGCAGATCTCGTACCGCACGTTCAAAGTGCCCTTGGCGTTCTCTCCCCGTCACACCAGCCCGAGCGGGGGTTATCTCACCCATAGTCGGCAGCCCGTCAACGAGCAGAAAGATGTTGTCCGGCTTGGGGTCGAGTGGCCGCATGCTCGCGAAGGCGGCGTGCAAGCTCGTGGGTCCGTCCGGGGCAGTGTTTCGCAGATTCTGCACAGCCTGCTCCAAAAGACTACCATCGGTTACGGTCTGCCACCGCCCGTCACTGCCATCGATCAGACTCCAGGCTTCGTCGGTGAATGCAAAGATCTGGATTTGCGTTCCCGGCTGAATCTGGGTCGTCAACCAGTCCAAAGTGTCCACCACTTGGATCCATTTGGGGGCCTGGAGCTTCTGCTCGACGGACATGTTGCGGCGCCTGAACACGTTGACGATGGTCCGATCCAGCATGCTGGTGGAAGCATCCACCAGAATCACTACGCGCTCCCCGCCCATCCTAAGACCGGTCAGGTACTGACGGTTTCCGTCTCCGGTAAAGGAACGGATTCGATTGCCCGCATCCTCCGGCGTAATACTAGCGGCGGAAAGCCGCTGAGTTTCGTCCTCCAGGTCATCCAACTCGGAACGCAACTGCTCGATGGCCGCCTGCCGTTCAGCCGTGTCCGCCGTCATCGTGCTGAACTCCTCCTCAGTGGTCTGTATCTCGGTGACGATCTCCTCTTCCAGCGCCCGCAACACCGCCCACTCCTCGATGAGCCTCGCCAGATCGTCCCTGAGCTGCACGAGATTCTTGCGTCCCGTAAGCACCTTGAGTTCTACACGATCTACCTCCCCGGCGAGATCATCCAGGACCGCCTCCCGCCGCAGATCGATGTTGGCGTTGATAATCATGAAGAGCAGGATGATCGCGCCGAACCCACACGTCATGGCATCAAGAAACGACAGCGAGAAAATATTCGGAGGTTTACGAGCCACCGCTTTCCTCCAAGGCTATGACCTGCAGCTCCTCTCCAGGTGAGCCAATTCGAATTACGTCCGCCGGGTGCAGCGCAACTTCCCCGGAGATTCGTTTTTCGTTCACGAAGGTACCGAAACGGCTCAAGTCCATCAGCTTAAGCATCCCATCTCTGCGTACGACCTCGCAGTGGGACCGGGAAACTGCGCTTTGGCTCTCGTCCAGCACTATCGTATGACGACCGTCTAACGCCTCTCGACCGATGATGAGCGGGGAACCGTCGATTGCGTAAGCAACGCCGTGGTAGACGACATGGGTAGCCTCCGGAAGTGCTGGCTTGCTGGCTTGAGGTACGGCTTCTGCGTCTTTTCGCTTGCCCGAATCGAGATGAATCGCTTCCCCCCTCCAGGGTAATCGCCTCAGCAACTTGACCTGACCGCCGGAGGGAGCAATCTCATCGAGACTCCCCAAAGCGCCGAGGGCCGCAGCACCGGAATCCAGCGGAGCGATCTGAGCATCATCCAGGCGCATCAATTCGCTCACGACGCCCGGCAGCGGCAGAAGACGATGGGACAGCTGCACCACCAGGCTGGCTCCTGCGGTACGGCATTGCGAGATGAGCTGTACGACGGCTCTATAGAACCCGTCGGCAACGCCCAGTAACTGATCGCGTTTAACCTCCACGCAGTGCTCTTCGCTGTGGTGCGGCAACCGAAACTCGGCGTGCCCCTGGTCTTGGAGTGTCGTGAGCCACTCGGGCAACCGATCGTAGACCAGTTGTTCCGAATCGGCGCTATGAAAGGGATCGAAGCGTGTCTGCAAGACAAATATCTCAGCGACGCGCTTGGCCCAAAGATCGGTGAGAGAAGCCAAGCCCACACCGTTCAACGCCTGCTCTGGCTCTGCCGAAACGTCATCGCCTTGTTCCAGCAAGGTAGCGGAAACCCGGTGCAACCCGGCATCGACGTAGATCAGCTGGTGCCCTGGGTAGGGGTGCGCGCTCGCTGCGACCCCTGCGTCGATCATGGCTCGCACTGGCATCTCGCACTCCTGAGCGAGCCCCAAGAGCAACCCGAGCTGCTCGCGCGTGTAGTGTCCCGGCACCACGAGAACGACGTCCGTATGGGTACCCCTAAATCGCTTCCACAGAGAGTTAAGTTGCGCAAACGCAAGCTCCGCCGAGCTATCCGCGGCATCGATCCCCGCGCTGCCCGGCTCCAGACTCAAGTCATCCCAATAACGATTGCTCGTTTGGCGCGGCTTCAGCCGAACCTGGGCATACGCCTCCGCGCCAGCGACAACCACATCGTCACTGAGCGCCGCATAGCCCGGCTCCGACGCGAGAACACCCGTCTGGTCAGCAATGACCAGCTCAGCGTCGTTTATGTCGATGGCTAAGGTGCTCACGTTACTCGACTATGCACCTCCGCGTGCCTGCATATGCCGTATAAGATTGTGATCGATATAAGTCTGTGTATCGAAGACCTGCCTTTCCTGCATCAGCTGAAGCTGATGCACCAGAAACATCACGAAGATGGAAATCAGTAACGCGATGAACGTGCTGTTGAAAGCAGTGCCAAGACTCTGAGTGACGCCTGCTATGTCGCCGTCCACCGCACGATGCGCCTGGCCGAGCGCTTCACCGATACCTCGGACGGTCCCGATAAACCCTACCGACGGGATAGCCCAAGCGATATAGCGAATCATTGAAAGTTCGGATTCCAATCGTTCGCCTTCCGATTCACACAGCGTGTTCGCCACGGAGGACACGTCCTGAACGTTTCGAGTGGACCCAAAACGTTCTAGTGAGGACAACAGAACCCGCGGCAACAGCATGACGCGTACGGTATCTGGCAGCGATTGAATCGTGCGCGCGTACTCCCTAGAGTCTTCCGGTAGGATTCGCACGCCGGAGTTGAGGGGCACGAGATCCTCCTGCAGCAACTTACGCTCTCCAGCTGCTTTTACCGCCTTGTACCCCATGATGGCGAGAGCCCAAAGCATCAACACAAAGCAAGATTCCTGCTCGAAATCCCGGACCAAGACATATAACGAACGATCCGGCGTATAGTTCTCGTCCTCCTGAATCCGCAGGGTTTGCTCAGCAATAATGGCCGTCGCCTGTGGACGAACAACGGTCACGTAGATGGCGTGCACAATAATCACGGCGATAATCAGGGCGAATACCTGATACAAAAATTCGCTGGAAAAAGTCCGTTTCATTAAACCCTCATCTCCCTAAGCATTAGAAACCCGCGCTAGATATTCACCGGGAACACGATCTCCTCATCCGCACCGATCTCTTCGCTTGGGATAAAAATCTCATCTAGAGGTCTCGTATCCGGTGCCTGAGGTGCAGACTCGGCCGGTGGGGCTGCCCCCTCGACTTCGGGTTCCGCCTCCTGACTGACCGAAGAAAACGACATGGCAGCCAACAGCGTTATGGCAAGGCCAGCGCGTACTATAGACATCGCTTTCACTCCCAAATTACTCCTCAGTGATTAGACCAGATCTCATCCTGATCATTCCACGTTCCGAGCTATACGGAACCCAATCTTCTCGTCACCCTCAAGGCTGTATTGCCGGGCGGCCAAACGCAAATCCGTGACCGTGACACTGCGCCAACTGGGCCCTCGAACCACATGGAAACGCCCAGTTTCCGGTCCGAGTGGGTTTTCTACAACCCCCTCTGTCGCAGCTCGACCCACTTCATAATAATCCTGGACCCACTCCGAAACATTACCGCCAAGATCGAATATTCCTACGACGTTGGCCTCGAAGCTCCCCGATGGAGAGGTAGTCGCGAAGCCGTCGTTATAGGTCACGAGTGTCGTGGGTAACAAGTCCGCTGCTGACAGGTCGGCATAGTTCCCTGACCGATCCGGCGGAGGCAACGTCGGCCCCCACGGGTATATCAGGGCCTGATCCCGATCAGCAAAGCGTGCCGCCCACGCCCACTCAGCCTCGGTCGGAAGCCGATAGCCGTTGCGCAGGGGCCTAACGGCAGTCCAGGTGCCACCAACTTCCTCGTAAACCGGCTGGAATCCGTCTTGGATGCTCAGCCAGTTCATGAACTGTACAACCTCTTCCCAGTTAACCCTGACCACAGGCTGTCCGTCCTCGTTCAGCGTGGCTCCAGCGTAAGCCCCGGAGTCATGCTCAGACTTGAATGCTCGAAACTCAGCGTTGCTGACCTCCCTGACGCCCAGGTAGAACGCGTCATTGATCTTGATCGCGCGAAGCGCCTCGTTGGAGCGCCGGCCCTGCTCGCGGCGCGAGGAACCCATCGTGAACTCCCCGGGAAGCACTAGCCTGAGATCCTGTCCCAAGCTGGTCTGCACAACCCTCGGATAGCCGGAACCGGTCGTCGTATTCAACACCTCCAGGATCGTCTCCCACCTCTGAGGAAACCCGGGCCTGGGAGTGACGGTCGTCGACTGCGGCGCGTATCCATCGAGCTGGACCTCCAGTTCATGGCTCACCGCTTGCAGTGTAAGTTCGGCTGGCGTCACACCACGCACCTCGCCATCCAGGAAAATCTGCGCTGCCGGGGGATCACTCAGCACCTCGACGATTCCGATCTGAACTACCAGATCGACATCAAGTGTCTGGCCGCTGTCCGCGGTCACCGAAAGCTCTCGAATCGCGGTCTCATAGCCCGGCGCGGTCAGCGTAACGGTGTAGGGTTGTCCGGGTCTCAGCCGAAGCGTCAACGGCGCCCGGCCCTGAAATGAACCGTTCACGTTGACGGCTGCCCCGGCTGGATTGCTGACGAGTTCGACTCGTCCGTCCGCTTGGATCAGAGCGACTTCTGGCACGGTCAGGGGCTGGTCTGCCAAAACGGTAATTCCATCCCGCCAGACGTTGTAGCCGCCAAGCCGCACTTCGAGTTGACGCTCACCGGCGCCAAGCTCCAGCACAACCGGCGTTGTCCCAAAGACCTCTCCATCCACCAGGACATCCGCCCCCGCCGGACGGCTGCTCAAACTGACCGGAGCCCAGTTGGGTGTCAGCATGGCCGACAGACTCTGGCGTTCATGCTCACCGACCACGTCGAGCTCAAGGACCTCCGAAAGGTAGCGCTCAGCAAAGTACTCTACGCGGTGCCGTCCCGGCGTGATCTCGATCTCAGTCAGGGGCGCCATCCCGATGGACATTCCATCAACATGCACGTCAGCACCGACGTCGGGTTCGGTTGTGAACGTGATGAGACCAGGCAGTTTGGTGAGTTCCAGACGAAGCGATTGGTCCGGCGACTGCCCAACCTGGAACTCCTCATCCAGGGGGTAGTAGCCCTCCAACTGAGCGGAGACGCGATGGGATCCAGAGCGGAGCAGATAGCGCCCCCCCATTTGCACTTTGAACAGCGTGCCCGGCAGCGCAACTTCCTCCGGAGTCGGCTCGATGACGAGCTCCACAGATTTCGCGGTGAACGCGAACCAACCGAGTATGGCGAGTATGGCGAAGGCGCCGCTCAATAGAACAGTGGATTTTTTCGGTCCTTTCCGGGGGGCTCCTTTGGTGTCGACCTGGGAGCGAAAGGCGATCGGCGCGATCTCGACCTCTTCCACCTCACCCGCCTCCCGTGCAAGCTCCTCTAAATCTGGTGGTGCCGTGTCTCCGCCGGTGACCTGACCTTCGATGAACAAACTGAGTCGACCGTCGACGAACGAGCATCGTGCCCGAGCGGTATCGAGCGAGAGGGTCTCACCATCCTTTAGCCACCGGGACCCAGCGACAGGATCGCCGTCCAGTCTCAAGCCCCGGGTGTCCTTACCCGGTTGAACGAAAAACTCACCATCGAGCAGGTCGATCTGAAACGAGCCGGAAACCTCGTTGAGGCGAACATCGCACTCGGCGCTTCCACCGATCAACACGGGCAGCTCCTCCACGGCAAACCGTCGCTCATCGGCGCCGGCAGAGGTCTCTAGTACCCAGGTCTCAGATTCCATCATCAAATTGGGTCCACGCATTCCACCCTGATGGGTTCGAGAATCCCTCCAGGTATGACGTTGAAGGTCTGCCTTACGTCCACATAGCCATCCCGGCTACCCACCGCCGTGTAGCTTCCTGGGCGAAGCTCGAGCTGTTTAACCATGAACCTACCGAGTTCTCCCACACGGTAAACCGTCACCTCGGTCTGCTCGTCGGAGAGAATCTCAACCGGGATGGGCGTCGAGGCAAGGAGGACGAGTCGGCCGAGGTCATTGATCTGTCCGCCCAGCCGGGAGCCAGGCTCAAGTATGCCGTGCGCCTCGACCAGGAGCACTTCAGCGTCATTCAGCACTCGATCGCCAAAAAGCAGATTCGGGTTTTCGATGAGATTCACCATCTTCGCATCGAGATCCGCCCTGCCCTGCGCCCTCGACAATCCCTGCTGTGCAAACATCAGTGTTGCGTCGGTTTCCAGTGCCTCTGTATACAAACGGATCGCCATCGCCCAAAGCTCTCGTGACTCGAACGCCAGGGCGCGCGCTTCAGCGAGCGCAATCTCATCGAGCTGCTGTCCCTGCTCTGCTTGAGTCTGGCCATTCAGCGCGTCCTGGGAGTCGGGGCGAAGTGCTAGGGCCAAAGTGAAGTGCTCGTAGGCATCACCGTACTCCTCCTGGGCTAGGGCGCTGAGCCCCTGCGACATCAGCATGTCGAATTCCCTGCTCAGGATCAATGCGTTCACGGCGGCCAGTGCCGATCGGGCCGGTGCCCACAGGCCGTCGATAGCGAGCGCCTCGCGGTAAGCCCCGGCCGCTTCCTCCAGATCACCGTTACGTTCCAGCTCCTCACCGGACTGCGTCAACGCCAGGACCTGCGGTAGTTGTTGCGCTCTAAGCAAACCGGCCTGTCCGCGGGAATTGCCAACCTCGATTCTGAGGACTAACTGAAATTGCTCCAGCGCCACCGTCGAGTTTCCCGCATCGAGGGCTTCCTCACCTGCAGTGAGCGCCGCCGTGATGAGGCCGGCCGAGCGCTCGAGCAACGCCCCCCCCAGCTCCAACGCCTGAGCATAGGCGGGGACCGCATCCTGGAAGGCGTTGGCCAGAAATGCGTCGTCACCTTCCCTCGACAGGGACTGATGACGCTCGAAATCCTCCCCCCCCCACTCGACTGCCGATTGTTCTTCCAAGTCTCCTTGCTGGGTCAGCAGCAGTGCTAACAGACTTTCGGCCTCCTGTCTGAGCACTTCCAGCTCCTCCGGAGTCAAAGCAGGCTCTTCGGAGTCCTCCGGTGCTTGGGGCTCGACCGCCTCCACAACCGCCTCATCTACACCCTGGTCTTCGACCCAGTTCGGCAAGACGAAAAACACAACCACCGCCGCAACGACCAGCGCTACAAGGGCGGCCCCCATAATCGGGGCGGAGCTCCGCGATTTGCGCGCTTCTGTGTTGGCAACCGAGCGGCGAGGATCCTTGAAGCCAGGCTTGACCGGAACAATGGCCTCCTCGTGCCCGGGGGGTTTCGGCTCTTGATCTACCACAGTCTCTGCATCATCAATTCATCGCTTGAGGGCTAATTCTAAGGCATCCGAAAAGGGCTCGATGCCCCCGCGACCCCTCTTTTTTTTGTTGACCAGCGTGGTGGATACCAGCCCGGCCAACGACCGGAGCCCATCAGCCCCACCGGTTTCCAACATCCTGAGGTGTGCGCCGGCATCCTCGAGCACGTCCAAGGACGGATCCCTGCCGAAAGGCAGGGCACCGGTCCACAGCTCGTAGACCAGAACGGCAAACCCATGGACATCGTCGTCGACGTCCGCCGGAGCGCCGCGCCTACGGCTTGCGCTCTGATAGGCGGCCGTGCCGCCGCCCAGAGGCGCTCGATCCCCAATGGACGCCGCCAGACTAAAGTCGATCAGACACGGTACATCACCGGACCGCAACAACACGTTCCGTGCTTTTATGTCCCGGTGGACGAAGCCAGCGGCGTGCAGATAGACGAGCGCGTCTGCAAGCTGCACGGCCACCGGTAACCAATGCCCGGGCCGGCTCCCAGCCAGAGACACCAAGTCTCCGCCGCTTACATATTCCATGACAATCCCGGGCCCTTTGCCCGCATCCGCATGGTCTATCTCCGTAAGCCCTAGCACGGAAACGATATTTCTATGTGAAAGTGCGCTTAGGAACGCGTACTCCCGTTGAATCAATGCACGCGCCGCCACGGGATCGACCACAGCTGGATTGGACACCTTGACGGCGACCGGAGTACCACCGCCCGTAGTTGCAGCCAACACCTGAGACATACCCCCGCGGCCCAGACACGTACCGACTCGGAGCCCCTCCTGCAGGAGTGCAGGGGCTGATTTGGGATACGGACCGTTCACGGGAGAGCGCCGAAGCGGGGCCAGCGCTTTTGCGGCCCCTTAGACTCCTGCGGTCGCCTCGGCGCCGTTCTCAGCAGTCTCGGGCTCTTCGTTGTCGACGGTCTCCTCCTCGCCAACCCCATCATCTCCTTCGAGCAACTCGACTCCTATGACGGCCGGCTCCAACTCTTCAGCCCCCGCTGGCAAGGCCTCCGTATAGACGTCCACCTCGGGGACAAAGCCCGTCTCCGAGAGATAAAGTTGCCTCAAGAGCTCCCGCCACTCTTCGTACTGAGCCTCAGCGGTACCAGTAAACCGGTGTTGCGTCCCTTCGATATCGACCACCATCGGCTTGACCTCTTCGTCGAAGCTCGCGGAAAGCTCCTCAAGGCTAGACATATGCAGTGCCTTCTCCTGCCTGCGAACGGCACCTGTCCTAATCATGTCCATTCCCATGTACATCAAGGCATCGCGAAGAACGCGATCAGAAAAATCGCCTTCGCTGTTAGCACCGTAGAGCACTGACGCAACGATACTCGCGATACCTATACCCGTTCGCCAGCGGCTAGATCGCTGTAGCTCACGAATGGCAATCGACTCTTCACGCGCGAACTCCCGCCATCCATCGTAGGAATCCTTCGAGTTCTGATAGAAGTCGACGTAGTGTTCATTCAGCGTTTCTATGAACAGAAGTTCGCGGTCTCTCACCAATAACGTTCGTTCAAACTGAGGATCACCCTGGGCAGGCAGTCGCCTTAGCCGGTAGATCCCGCTACGCGCCTGCGTCACGTAATCGCTGAAGGCTTCGGGGCTAAACTCCCCAGCGAAGCGGACCTGGGACACGGTGCGAATGTTTCTCGCCTCGTCGGACGACAGATCACGCCTCACCTCAGCCAGATCGTTGGCAATGCTGTTAAAAACGTCCTGGTACGGATCAAGGTCGGGATATCGTTGTCGATTGTAGGCGCCCGCCGCGGTCGACATGCCGTACCCATCTTCCAGCCAAACCCTACCGGTCGAATCGGTTGCCACCACATCCAGCTGTAGTCGATCGCCATCCGACTGCAGGATCTCGGCAGTCACGTTAATGTCCGCGGCCATTGAGTCCCCGGGTGTCACCCACACGGCTCCCCAGTGACCGCTCTTCTGCAGCGTATCCCGGAGATGGACCGCCATGAACCGTGCCTCGGTGCGACGAATGTGGACAAACGTGCCGTCACTAAGGAGTTCCTCAAGCAACTCCCTATCGATCTCGCCTTCAGGGATCCCTGAATCGAACACGATCACACTGACATCCAGTAACTCGTCTTCGGGCACGGTTACCGTCTCGGGCACGAGCGCGACCGAGTGAGCAACGATCACCTCACTGCTGCTACAGCCTGCGAGCAACCCAGCGCTCACAATCAGAAGGCCGATTCGTCGCATTTCCATCTCCGTCTACCGGCGGGTCAGTCTAACTACTGACGCGCCAATATCCTCTTATACTCGTTGTACTCATCCCAAAGCGCTGCGCGTAGGAACGGATCTTCTTCGTCGGTCGCTGCCTCACAGAGCTGCCGCGCAACCGTATCGTCATCCTCACAGCCCTCGACTTGGGGCACGGTCGAATTCCGAGGAGGCTCGGATGGTCCGAAGACCGGGGCACCGCCGGACTCGGACTGAGCGGTGTCCCCACCGGTCGTCCCACCAGCCGTCTGCTCCTGACCCGCTGCGGTGCCAGAACCAGCGTTGTTACCGCCGATGGACCCCGCCTCGCGGAAGACTTCATCTGCCGCCGAGCCGATTCCCTGGGCAGCCATCTGCTCCCGCTCCGCGCCCATGATTTGATCGAAATCCTCGAGGGACTCGTTGAAAGCACCCTCAGCCTCTGAGGCTACCTGGCCGCCACCTCCGATGGCCTCCTCACCCCCGGGCCAGCCCCCTGCCTCACCCGGCTGACCCTCGGCACCCTCCGGCCCGCCAGCCTGGCTACCGGCCTGCTGTTGGCCACTCTGGCCCGGAAACTGCCCACCAGGGAAGTCAGTGCCTTGCTGGCCCTGCTGGCCTCGCTGTCCTGCCTGCTGCTGGCCTTGCTGGCCTTGCTGGCCCTGCTGACCTTGCTGGCCTTGCTGGCCTTGCTGGCCTTGCTGTCCTGCCTGCTGCTGACCTTGCTGGCCTTGCTGACCTTGCTGGCCTTGCTGACCCTGCTGGCCTTGCTGTCCTTGCTGTCCTGCCTGCTGCTGGCCTTGCTGGCCTTGCTGACCTTGCTGGCCTGCCTGCTGCTGACCTTGCTGGCCTTGCTGACCTTGCTGGCCCTGCTGGCCTCGCTGACCCTGCTGGCCGTGCTGGCCTTGC